>Ga0097621_100000368_pt1 | contig 31276 bp, 25 predicted proteins | sample KBSMisM72_FD_73165 | JGI IMG/M metagenome (GOLD analysis project Ga0097621, IMG submission 73165) | Miscanthus rhizosphere microbial communities from Kellogg Biological Station, Michigan, USA - KBS Miscanthus M7-2 (version 2) (version 2) | ecosystem: Host-associated > Plants > Roots >... | reverse complement strand
GCGGGATTGATCCAGCTTTCGCGCGCCGGCTTCACTTTCCCAGGCAGAAGCGGCCGAAAATCTCGCCCAGCAGATCATCTGCGCTGAACTCACCGGTAACCGAACTCATTGCTTGATGAGCAAGCCGCAGGTCTTCGGCGAACAACTCCGCGCGCGCAAGCTCTCCCGCAGCGCGCTCCAGGTGCGCTCGCGCGATGCCGAATGCGCGCAGATGGCGTTCCCGCGCGAGGAAAACTGATTCGCCCGCGGATACCCAGCCCGCAGCCTCGAGAATGGCCGCGCGCAATTCATCGATTCCCGCACCAGTTTTTGCGGAGACGGCGACCGCCCGCTCCTTGCTTGTTGGCGGGCGGAATTCGGGCGCCAGATCGAGCTTGTTATAGACGGAGACGCGCGCAATATCGTCGGGTAATCCCTCCAGGCGCGCCTCACGCTCGCCGGCTTCAAAAACGGCGAGTACCAGATCGGCGCGTTCTATTTCCCGTTGGGCGCGCTCGATGCCAATCCTCTCCACCGCGTCTGGCGAAGCACGTAGCCCCGCGGTATCCACGATGACGAGCGGAACCCCTTCAATTTGGATAGATTCGCGCAACGCGTCCCGCGTCGTACCGGGAATCGGCGTCACGATCGCTCGCTCTTCCCCGGCCAGCCTGTTCAGCAAGCTCGATTTCCCGACGTTCGGGCGGCCGGCTAGCACGACATGTATGCCCGATCGCAACAGGCTGCCTTGCCGACTCCTCGCGATGAGATCGTGCAGCGCTTCCCGGATCTGCGCGAGCCGGCCAGCCGCATCGTCCCTCTGAAGGGCATCGAGGTCCTCCTCTGGAAAATCGAGCATCGCTTCGGTCAGCGCCCTAAGCTCGACAAGCTTCGAGACGACGGCCGCGACCGCCGCCGAGAATTCGCCGGTCAGCGAGCGAACCGCGGAGCGGGCAGCTTCCTGGCTCGCAGCATCAATCAGGTCGGCGACCGCTTCAGCCTGGGCAAGGTCGAGCCTGCCCTCGAGGAACGCCCGGCGGGTGAACTCGCCGGGCTCGGCAAGACGTGCCCCCCGGTCCAGACAGGCGCGCAGCAGGGCCTGCATGACCATGGGACCGCCGTGTCCTTGCAACTCCAGAACGGGCTCGCCGGTAAAGGAGTGTGGCGCAGGAAAGTACAGCGCGATGCCTTCGTCCAACACCTCGCCGCGCACATCGCGGAACGCACAAAACGTCGCTTCGCGCGGAGGTGGAACGCGGCCCGTCACGGCGGCGGCAATGGCCGCCGCGGCTGGACCGGAAACACGAACCACCCCTATCCCACCGCGTCCGGTGGGAGTCGCTACCGCCGCGATCGTGTCGCGATCCGCATCAGCGCTTGCCATGGGCAGGCTTGTCGCGATTGAACATGCGCTGGATCTGCCACTGTTGGAGGATAGAAAGGATGTTGTTCACCAGCCAGTAGAGCACCAGGCCGGCCGGAAAGAAGAAGAAGAAGATGCTGAACACGAAGGGCATGAACTTCATCACCTGCGCCTGCACCGGGTCAGGCGGCACCGGGTTCATCTTCGTCTGCAGCACCATCGTGATGGTCATCAGGATCGGCAGGACGTAGTAGGGGTCGAGCGCCGAAAGATCCTTGATCCACAGAATGAACGGCGCATGGCGCAGCTCGATGGCGGCGAGCAAGGTCCAATAGAGCGCGATGAACACCGGGATCTGCACGACGATCGGGAAGCAGCCGCCGAGCGGGTTGATCTTCTCGGTCTTGTAGAGCTCCATCATCGCCTGGTTCATCTTTTGGCGGTCATGCCCGTACATCTCGCGGATCTTGGTCATACGCGGCGTTACGAGCTTCATCTTCGCCATCGACTTGTAACTCGCCGCCGACAACGGGAAGAAGATGATCTTGATCAGGACAGTGAGCAGAATGATGGCCACTCCCCAGTTGCCCGAAAGAGCGTGGAATTTCTCCAGCAGCCAGAAAAGCGGCCAGGCGATGATGGCAAGCCAGCCGTAATCAACCACGAGATCGAGCCCCGGCGCGGCCGAACGCAGCCGCTTCTGCTCCTGCGGGCCTGAGTAAAGCGGTACGGAAATGCGATTCGTCGCTCCCGCGGCAACGGTCGCTGGAATCAGCACGCGGCCGGCGTAGATGCCGTCCTGGCGCTTCTCGACCACATAGTCACGCTCGACGCCATCCTTCGGCAGCCAGGCCGACACGAAATAGTGCTGCACGAACGCGAGCCATCCATTCGCCGCGTGCTTCACGTGCTCTGCTTTGCCTTTGTCCAGGTCGGAGGCGTGCACCTTCTCGTAGGCTTTCTCGGTCGTATACAGCGCGAACCCGGTAAAGCTCTGCGCCCCGAAAGTCGCCGCTACCGAATTCGTGTTCGTATCCGGCCGGCCGTCATGGGTGAGCTGGAAGTACGCAAAAGTGGCAAGCGGCGACGAACCCGTATTACGGACTTCGAGCGCAACATCGACCACATAGCTGTCGCGCCGGAACGTGTAAACCTTTTGGACCTCCACACCATCCTTGCTCTGCGCGGCCAGTCGCACCTCGACGGCGTCCTGGCCGGGAGCGAGCGAGCGCTCGCCCGGCAGCACGCGCCAGACAGTGCGATGGTTCGGGCCGGCATCGCCGGTGAGCCCGCTTTGTGCCTCGTAGCGGTGCTCGGCGCCCAGGAGGACGAGATCCTTGGTCGGATCCTTCGAATCCTTGTGGTGCGTCAGTTCGACCCTCCTGAGGGTGGCACCCAACGTGTCGATATCGGCGATCAGGAGGTCCGTGGTCACGCGGATCGTTTCGCCCTTCGCCGCGGTCTCTGCGCTCGGAACGGCGCTGGGCGCGGGCTTCGCGCTTGGCGTCGTCGCCGGAGTCGGCACCGCCTGCGGCGTCGCGCTCGCTACCGGCGGCGAAGGCTTCGGGCGGTGTTCCTTTTCCCACGCCTCCCACAACATGAGGACCGAGAAGCCGAAGATGAACAGCAGGATGAGACGCTGGGTATCCATGGATCAGGGCACGGGATCGCAGCCGCCGGGGTGCCACGGACCGCAACGGCAGACTCGCGCCGCTGCAAGCCAGCTGCCCCGCCACATACCGTAGCGGCCGAGAGCCTCGTCCGCGTACTCGGAGCAGCTCGGGTAGAAGCGGCAGGCCGATGGCAACACAGGCCGGATCAGCCACTGGTAGGCGCGTAGGGCCAGGCGAAGCAAATGCGTAATCATGCTCCGTGCAATCCGGCGAAGAGGCCGCGAAGTCGTTCGATCATTTGTGCAGAGGGCCGTACGTTATAAGGGGGTCGTACCAGCAGGTCGACGGGGCCCAGCGTTTCTTGCTCCAGACGGAACGCTTCGCGGATGCAACGCTTGATGCGGTTACGATCGGTTGCAGCAGCCGCATGCTTTCGCGTCACCAGTATCCCCAGCCTCGGCTTGCCCGCGCTTCGCCGTTCCACGTAGAAGGTGTAACCCGCGATACTGCGCCGCGCTCCTCCCCGTAAGAGGCGCTCGAATTCCCCGCGGCGCCCAAGACGACGCTCGGCATCAAATCCGAGGCGCTTGCCCGTCGGGGCTACAGTCCGAGGCGGCGCCGGCCGCGCGCCCGCCGGTTGCGCAACACCTTGCGCCCGCCGGGCGTGCGACTGCGCACGAGAAAGCCGTGGCGGCGCGCGCGGCGCGTCTTCGACGGTTGATAGGTACGCTTTGTGGCCATTGCTGCCCGATCCGAAAAAGGGCGGTATTAGAGCGTGCGCGTCAATGCGTTGTCAAATGTTCGCGCGCTGGTCAAGTAAGTATCTCCAATGACGCTCGCGACTGTGGATAACCCCTCGCGAAGGAGTTAAAATCGAGGCTCGTCAAGGCCAGTCGCCGAGGCCAGTCACTAAGGGCCAAGACCACAAGATGCAAAACCTCTGGGACGCGTGCCTGCGGCGACTCGAGCAGGAACTTCCCGCGCAGCAATTCAACACTTGGATCCGGCCGTTGGTGCCCGAAGCCGGCGCCAACGACATGCTGGTTCTCACGGCTCCGAATCGGTTCGTGCTCGACCTCGTCCGCGAGCGGTTCGCTTCGCGCATCGAGCGCCTGGCAGTGGAAGCAGGCGGGCGTGATATCGGTCTGCGCCTGACGCTCGCGCGCAATGCGGAAGCACCCGTCGGGAAGCCCGCGCCGACCGCAGCGCAGCGCAGCGCAGAGACCCCGGCCGCGCCGGAACGTGGCCGCCTGAGCCGCAGCTTTTCCTTCGATAGCTTCGTGACAGGTAAAGCCAATCAGCTTGCCCGGGCGGCCGCAATCCAGGTCGCGGAAAACCCGGGTATCTCCTACAACCCCCTTTTCATATATGGCGGCGTCGGCTTGGGAAAGACGCACCTGCTGCAGGCGATCGGCAATCATCTCGCGGAGTGCCGCCCAGAGGCTCGTATCCGCTATAGCCACGCCGAGCAGTACGTGACGGACGTGGTACGCGCGTATCAGCAGAAATCGTTCGACGAACTCAAGCGGTACTACCACTCGCTGGACCTGCTCCTCATCGATGACATTCAGTTTTTTTCGAACAAAGACGGCATCCAGGAGCAGTTTTTCTATGCCTTCAATGCGCTGGTCGAGGCGCACCGCCAGATCGTCATCACTTGTGACACCTTCCCGAAGGAAATGTCGGGGATGCAGGAGAGGCTGATATCGCGCTTCGGCTGGGGGTTGACCGTGGCCATTGAGCCCCCGGAGCTTGAAATGCGCGCCGCGATCGTCCTGAAGAAGGCCGAGGCCGAATCGGCCGAGATTTCATCCGACATCGCGTTCTTCATCGCCCAGCACATCCGCTCGAACGTGCGCGAGCTGGAAGGCGCCTTGAAGAAGGTGCTTGCGTATGCCCGGTTCAACGCGCGCGAGCTCTCGCTGGAACTCGCCAAGGAGGCCCTGCGCGACATACTGAACATCGCCAACCGCCAGGTCAGCGTCGAGGGCATCCAGAAGACGGTCGCCGAGTACTTCAAGATCAAGATCGCGGATATGCATTCGAAGAAGCGCACCCGCAACGTCGCGCGGCCGCGGCAGGTGGCGATGGCGCTCGCCAAGGATCTGACTCAAATGAGCCTGCCCGAGATCGGCGAGGCCTTCGGCAATCGCGACCATACGACGGTGCTGCACGCCTGCCGCACGATCTCGAGCCTGCGACAAAGCGACAGCGGCCTTAACCGTGACTACGTCGTTCTCGAGCAAGTGCTGAAGGGTTAGGGCGCAGGTGAATAAGCTGTGCATGAACGCCGAGCAAGTTGTGGGTAAGACCGCGCGACGTCGGCGGGACAATTTTCATCCACATTGCTCCACAGGCACTTCACACAAACTCCCGAGCCTTTTCGACGCCCAATCTACTGTCGCGGCAGCCTTTTTCAAGTTATCCCGGATTTCTCGCGACATTATTAGTTGTTATTACTTTCTAAAGATATAACTAAACAACAAATGGTTCTGGTCAAAGCGAAGCGAGACGAGATCCTGAATCCGCTGTCGGCGGTAAGCGGGATCATCGAGCGACGTCATACGCTGCCGATCCTTTCCAATGTACTGATCGATCGCGCGGCTTCGGGTGTGTCATTCCTCGCCACGGACATCGAAATACAGATCACCGCGCGCAGTTCGCTCACGGCGGCGGGCGAGGCACGATCCGTCACGGTCGGCGCGCGCAAGCTGGTCGATATCCTGCGAGCCTTGCCCGAGGATGCCGAGGTCACGCTCGACCAGCAGGAAAAGCGGCTGGTGGTCAAGGCCGGCAAGAGCCGCTTCACCCTGCAGACGATGCCGGCGGAGGATTTTCCGCGCCTCGCCAAGCCCGCGGGGGACGTCGCGCGCTTTGCGTTGCCACAGAAGGCGCTGCGACGATTGCTTGGCCTCGTGCAGTACGCGATGGCCCAACAGGACATCCGCTATTACCTGAACGGCCTCCTGATGGTCGTTGAGGAAAAACAACTCAAGCTGGTCGCTACGGACGGACACCGCCTAGCGTTCGCCTCCCTCAAGCTCGCCGCGGATCTGCCACGCCAGGAGGTGATCGTCCCGCGCAAGACCGTCCTGGAGCTGTCCAAGCTGCTGGCCGACAGCGACGAGGAAGTAAAGATCGAACTCTCGCCGGCGCAGGCCGCGTTCAGCTTCGGTAGCATCGAGCTCGTTTCGAAGCTCGTGGACGGCAAGTTTCCGGATTACACGCGCGTGATTCCGACGACCCACAAGAACAAGCTGCTGATCGCGCGCGAGGCCTTGCGCCAAGCGCTGCTCCGCGCCGCAATCCTGTCCAATGAGAAGTTCCGCGGTGTGCGCTGGGTGCTTGCCGACGGCAGCCTCAAGATCGTCTCGTCGAACGCGGAGCAGGAAGAGGCCCATGAGGAGATCGAGGTCAAATACGCCGGCGACTCGCTCGACATCGGCTTCAATGTCAACTACCTGCTCGACGTGCTCAACAATGTCGCGGGCGCGGAGATCGAATGCGCTTTCGGCGATTCGTCCTCGAGCGCGCTGATTTCCTATGCCGCTGAGAAGGACTTCAAGTACGTCGTCATGCCCATGAGGATCTAAGTAAGTGGCGGAAACCGAAGGCCCCGAACCCGAGAAGCATCCGCGCGCCGGAGCCGAAGCCTATGGCTCCGATTCCATCAAGGTCCTGAAGGGCCTCGAAGCGGTTCGCAAGCGCCCGGGGATGTACATCGGCGACACCTCCGACGGGACCGGCCTGCACCACATGGTGTTCGAGGTCGTCGACAACGCGGTCGACGAGGCCCTCGCGGGTTTTTGCGACGAGATCACCGTCACGATCCATACCGACAATTCGATCTCGGTAATCGACAATGGACGAGGCATCCCGACCGGGATCAAGGAAGACGACGAACTCAAGCGCTCGGCCGCCGAGATCGTGATGACCGAATTGCATGCCGGGGGCAAGTTCGATTCCAACACCTACAAGGTATCGGGCGGACTGCACGGTGTCGGCGTCTCGGTGGTGAACGCGCTGTCGGAGTCCCTGCGCCTCACTATCTGGCGCGGCGGCAAGGTTCATCAGATGGAGTTCCGTCACGGCGTGGCGGTCGCACCGCTCAAGGAAACAGGGACCACCGAGCGCCGCGGGACAGAAGTGCATTTCCTGGCAGCCAGGGAGACGTTCGGAAACGTCGACTACCACTATGACATCTTGGCGCGGCGGCTGCGCGAACTCTCCTTCCTCAACAATGGCGTGAAGATCGTCCTGATCGATCAGCGCACGGGGAAAGAAGAGAACTTCGCGTTCTCAGGCGGCGTAAAAGGGTTCGTCGAATACATGAACCGCGCGAAGAGCGTTCTTCATCCGAATGTGTTCCTCGGCGGGGGCGAGAAGGAGGGCATTACCGTCGAAGTCGCGATGCAGTGGAACGACTCCTACCAGGAATCGGTGCTCTGCTTCACGAACAACATCCCGCAGAAGGATGGCGGTACGCATCTCACGGGCCTGCGCGCGGCGATGACGCGGGTATTGAACAAGTACATCGAGGAAAACGAGATCGCCAAGAAGGCCAAGGTGGAAACCACCGGCGACGACATGCGCGAGGGCCTGGCCTGCGTGCTGTCGGTGAAGGTGCCGGAACCGAAATTTTCCTCGCAGACCAAGGAAAAGCTCGTTTCCTCCGAAGTCCGGCCGGTGGTCGAGGAAATCGTCGCCGAGCGGTTGCGCGAGTTCCTGGACGAGCGCCCCACCGATGCGCGGACGATCACCGTAAAGATCGTCGAAGCTGCGGCAGCTCGTGAAGCGGCGCGCAAGGCGCGTGAGATGACTCGTCGAAAGGGTGTGCTCGACGGCATGGGCCTCCCCGGCAAGCTCGCGGACTGTCAGGAGAAGGACCCGGCGCTTAGCGAGCTCTACCTGGTGGAAGGCGATTCCGCCGGCGGCAGCGCGAAGCAGGGTCGCGACCGAAAGTTCCAGGCCATCCTGCCGCTCAAAGGCAAGATCCTGAACGTAGAGCGCGCGCGCTTCGACAAGCTGCTTTCGTCCGCGGAAATCGCGACGCTGATAACGGCGCTGGGCTGCGGCATCGGCAAGGAGGAATACAACGCCGACAAGCTTCGATACCACCGCATAATCATCATGACTGACGCCGACGTCGACGGTTCGCACATCCGCACGCTTCTCCTCACGTTCTTCTACCGTCAGATGCCGGAACTGGTGGAGCGAGGCCATATCTACATTGCCCAGCCACCGCTCTACAAGGCGAAACTCGGCAAGGAAGAACGCTATCTGAAGGATGAGCACGAGCTGAACGAGTTCATGCTCAGGCAGGCGCTGGTCGAAGCGGTGCTATATCCCGCCGCCGGCCGCGAGCCGATTCAGGGCGATGCACTGGCCGAGCTGGCCAAGTCCTATTTGCTTGCCGAGGCCGTGATCGCGCGTGTCTCCCGCCTGATTGACGGCGAGGTATTGCGGGCAATCCTGCGCGGGGTGCAGGTGGACTTGTCGCGACGGGACTCCGCGGAAGCCTCTGCCGAAGCGCTGGAAAAGGCCATTGGCGGGAGTGGCGTGGCCGTGGCGCCGCATTTCGACGCGAAGACAGATCGCTATCAGGTGCGGATCGAGCGATCGCGCCACGGCAACGTGCGCATGAGCACGATCGACACCGAGTTCGTGCACTCCGGAGACTATGCGCAGATCCGCCAGACTGCGGAGATGCTGCGCGGCCTGCTCGGCGCCGGGGCATACGTCCAGCGCGGCGAAAAGCGCCAGCCGGTCGCCGACTTTTCCGAGGTGATGGACTGGCTCCTGGCTGAAGTCGAGAAATCCATGGGACTGCAGCGCTACAAGGGCTTGGGCGAGATGAACCCCGAGCAATTGTGGGAGACCACCATGGATCCCGCAGTGCGCCGTTTGCTGAGGGTGCAGATCGACGACGGCATCGCGGCTGACGAGATCTTCATCAAGCTCATGGGAGACGAGGTGGAGCCGCGTCGCGCCTTCATCGAGTCCAACGCGCTCGGCGTGCGCAATCTCGACGTCTAGGCCGCGCGACGCTTCTTTTTGGCGGGTTTTTCCTCGGCGGCCGTCTTCTCCGCAGCCGGCGCCTTCTCTTTTCGCGGCTGGAACTCGAAGCCGATCTTGCCATCCGGCGTCTTTACAAGGAATGCCTTGAAGCGCCGGCCTTTTTTCGAGACGAACGCGTTCAGCAGGTCGGTGCGGCCAGTGCTGAGCAGCTTTTTCATCTGGTCGCGCTCTACCGGCTGCTGAAGAATGATGCGTCCCGAGCGGAAGTCGCAGCTCCGCCCCGGACCGAAAGTCTTCTCGCAGGCATACGTCACGCCGTGCTCGAATACGCGCGAGCCGCATTTCGGACAGGCCCCCAGCGCCTCCTGCTTGCTGAAATCAGGTGGCGGTTCGTCTTCTGCGTTGCTCTGGCCGAAATCGAATTCAGGGCGCAGCTCGTCGTTCAGCCGCACCACGGCCGCAAACGGCTTGCCCTGTCGGCTGCGAAAGCCTGTTAACGGGCCGACCGAGCGCTTCTTGATTAGCTCGGCGATCTCGTCGGCGGACCACTCGCGTCCCGAAACTACCTTCCAGATGGAGAAGTCGCACTTCTGGCACTGGAACTTGCGGTAGTTTTCCTGTACCTCGCCGCCGCATTTCGGGCATGGCGCGGGGACCGTGGCGAAGACGGTCTCCGGGATCTCGCCATTCTTGATGATCGTTACAACCTTGCGCACGAGCTCCGAGATGTGATCCATGAACTCTTCGCGCGTGAACTTGCCGCCCTCGATGAGCTTCAGCTTATGCTCCCATTCGCCCGTGAGCTCGGGCGAAGCGAGCTCGGGGATGCTCATCACATGCAGGGCAAAAAGCAGCGAGAAGGCCTTGGGTGTCGGCACCAATTCGCGATTCTCCCGATGCACGTATTCCTCGCGGATCAAGCCCTCGATGATGGCCGCGCGCGTCGCGGGCGTGCCTAATCCCTTCGCCCCCATCGCCTCGCGCATGTCCTCATCCTCCACCAGCTTGCCGGCCCCTTCCATGGCGGACAGCAAGGTCGCCTCCGAATATCGCGGCGGCGGCTTGGTCTGGTGCGCCTGCGCGGAAACCTCGGCTACCTTGACCTTCTCATCCTGCTTGATGGCGGGCAGGGTCTCGTTCTCGTCACCGCCAACGCGCCCATAGACCGCAAGCCAGCCGGGATTCTGAAGAACCTTGCCCTCGGTCCTGAAATGATGGTCGCCGACCCGAGTAATCCGCGTGGTCTGCAGAAACTCTGCCGCGGGGAAGAACACGGCAAGAAAACGCCGCACGACCATGTCGTAGAGCTTTTGCTCGGCTTCGTTCAGCTGCTTGGGAACCTGCAGCGTCGGGATGATGGCGAAGTGGTCGGAAATCTTCGTGTTGTCGAAGATCCGCTTGTTCGGCTTGACCCATCCCTGTTTGGTAATCTGCTTGGCAAAGGGAGCAAATTCCTTGATCTCGGCTAGGGACTGAAGCGTTTTCTTTACCGTGTCCACGTAGTCTTCCGGCAGAGCGCGCGCGTCGGTGCGAGGATACGTAAGCACCTTGTGGCGCTCATACAAAGCCTGGGCGAGCGACAGAGTCATGCGCGCCGGAAAGCCGAACCGGCCATTGGCCTCTCTTTGAAGACTCGTGAGGTCATACAAAAGCGGCGAGGTTTGGGTGGTGGGCTTGGACTCCTCGCTCGCAATCCCGCTCTTTCCCCGACAGGCTGCAACGAGCGCTTCTGCTTTTGCAGCGCTCCACAGGCGCTCGGCCTTTCGCTCAGCGTCGTCATCCTTCTTGAACTTGGGGTCGAACCACCGGCCCGGGTACTCGCCCGCGGCCGCGCCGAATCGCGCATGGACTTCCCAATAGTCCTTGGGCGTAAAAGCGCGGATCTTTTCCTCCCGCTCGACGAGTATGGCGAGCGTGGGCGTCTGTACACGACCGACGGTCGTGAGGTAGAAACCGCCCTCCTTGGAGTTGAATGCGGTCATCGCGCGGGTGCCGTTGATGCCCACCAGCCAATCAGCTTCCGAGCGGCACTTCGCCGCGTCGGCGAGCGGCACCAGCTCTTTGTCGCCGCGAAGGTCGGAGAAGCCGTCGCGGATCGACTGCTGGGTCATCGATTGCAGCCATAGCCGCTCAATGGGCTTGTCCACCCGGGCGTGCTGCACGATGTAGCGGAAAATCAATTCGCCTTCGCGACCGGCGTCGCAGGCATTGACGAGCCCGGTAATGTCCTTGCGCTTCATGAGGCGGAGCAGCACGTTGAGGCGATCTTCGGTGCGCTCGATCGGCGCAAGGTCGAAGTGCGGCGGAATCACCGGCAGGTGTGTGAACGACCACTTGCCCTTTTTGACGTCGTACTTTTCCGGGACGGCAAGGGTAAGCAGATGGCCCACGGCCGAGGAGATGACATAGTCCTTCCCCTCGAAATAGTCGCCCTTGCGCGTGAAGCCGCCCAGCGCGCGAGCGATGTCGGCGGCGACCGAAGGTTTCTCAGCAATGACGAGTTTTTTTGCCATGCGGCTCGAAAGGCCGCAGATGATAAGTGCAAAAGCGCAGCCGGTTCAACCCGCCAGCCGGAAAATAGCCGGCCAATGCGCGCGTGCGCGCGACGCTCAGCTGGGCAGGCGCGCCCGTTGCGTGCTGAAAAGATCCTCGGCGAGGAGGCGGCTGGTGGGGGTCTGCTGGTTCCAAAGGACCATCAATACCACCAGCTTGAGTTGATCAAGCGAAAGTGAATCGCCCGCGGCCGCAAGGGCGCGCTCGATGACGAGCTCGCGCGTCCGCATGTCGAGGATGCCGGATTGCTCCAGGGTAAGCAAGAACCCGCGGCATTGCGCGTCCAGCTTCGCTGCCTCGCGGGGTGCAAAGGCGCGAAACGCATGCGGCGACGCCGCCATCGCTTCCACTCCGTCTTGCGGAGCCCGCGTCACGCCGGCGAGCCAATGCAAGGCCTCGCTGATGTCCGAGTCCTCGAAACCGGCCGCGGAAAGCTTTTTCGCGACGCGCTCGCGGTCATAGGCAAGCTCGGCCTGCTGGCAGTTTTCGAAGACGTAGACGAGGATGTCGTACATATATTCCTTTCTTATAGAACGCGACTGCCCTGATGTCGGTTTACACCTGATTGGCCGGCATCACCCCTTTTCCAGACGTTGGTATAAGCCCCCCGGCAGCGCGGCGACCCGCCCGTCGAGTTCCAGGCGCAGCAGCTCCGACGACACCTGCTCGGCCGACATGCCAGCTCGCGCGCAAAGCGAATCTACGTCGACTGGATCGTGTCCCATATGCGCGAGTAGGGAAGCGTCGCCTGACGCTTCCGGGCGCTCGGCGGCGGTCGTAGAGGCATAGCCGCTTGCATGGAAACCCCCGAGCTCGCTCAGGACGTCATCGGCTGACTCGACCAGTTTGGCGCCGGACTTGATGAGCGCGTGGCAGCCTTTTGAAAGGGGCGAATGGATAGAGCCCGGAATGGCAAACACTTCGCGGCCCTGGTCGGCGGCGCTGCGTGCGGTGATGAGGGAACCTGAAGCAAGCGCCGCCTCAACCACGAGACAGCCTCGCGCCAAGCCGCTGATCAGGCGATTACGCCGCGGAAAATTGTGCGCGAGGGGTCCAGTACCCAGCGGGAACTCGGAAACGAGCAAGCCGCGAGACGCGATTTCCTTGGCCAGTTCGGTATTGCGCCGCGGGTAGATCACGTCTACCCCCGTGCCAAGGACTGCAATGGTCGAAGCGGCACCTGCCAGACCGCCGCGATGCGCAGCCGCATCGATGCCGATGGCGAGGCCCGACACGATAGGCATTCCTGCGTCGCTCAGCACCTTGGCGAAGGTCTCGGCATTGCGTTCGCCCTGTGCGCTCGCATTTCGGCTGCCAACGACAGCGAAGGACGCGCGCCGCAGCAGATCGACACGCCCGACTGCATAAAGGACCGCCGGTGGGTCGGGAATCTCCAGTAGCGCTCTTGGGTAATCGTCATCGGCGAGCGTGACGATGCTGTGGCCTGAGGCGCCGACCCACTCCACAGCGCGAGCTACCGCTTCGCTGACCGCCTGCGAATCAAGTGCTTCGAGGACGGTTGCCGGCGCGAAGCCGCGCAACTCGCTTCTCCGGCGAGCTAGTACTTCCTGTGGCAGGCCGAACTGCTTGAGAAGGCCGCGTAGTGCGGCGGCGCCGAGCCCGGGAGTGAGCGTGAGTTGAAGCCAGCTCGCCAGCCCGGGATCGTGCGTCATGCGGGAGGCGAGGAGCGGGAGGCTCCATCCCGCGGCGTTGCTGCTTTAGGGCGTCTGCACCACATCCAGAGGGCTGATCGGCCTCGTGATGTTCATGACCAATGCGTAGGATACCCGGTCAAAGACGCGAAACACAAACGCCAGACCGGCGCGCTCATCAGGCAATTGGATCATCGCGTCGCGCGAAGACTTGCTGACGTCGCGCACTTGTCCGCCAAGCGAATAGAGCGCGAGGACGTGCCCGATTTCGATGCCATCGGCGCGGCCCCGATTGATCGTGATCACCGATTGGGGACCGGCCTCGCCTACCTTGCTGATCCCGCCGTAGATCGACATCACGCGACCCTTGACGAACACGCTGGGCGCATGCGGCGCGTAGTTGATCGGCTGGATATTGCCGGCTGCTACGAGTTTGTCGCCCGGGCTGACTTCCTGCACCGCGCTGGTAAGAACGACCATCGCCGGATCGCCAGGGCGCCGCATCTCTGCGGTACCAAGATAGATCGCTTCGTAGGCCAGGGTTTGATTGGTGTCGGGGTCTACCAAGGCATCGCCGCGCCTGTACACGTACCAGGTACCTTCCTTCGACGCGCCGATACCGCGAACGTACGCCACATTGCCTTCAGAGAGCACGACGCGGTCGGCCTGCGTGCCGACGATGCTTGGGGCCTTGTCGAGGCCATCGGGCTCGACTACCAGAGGTCGCGTAAGAAACGGCTCGATTGCACCGGCGGGGATGCTGGGGATCATTTCCTTTGCGATGTTCTGGCCGCGCGCGCGCGGGCTCAGCCTGACGACGCCCGGTGCCGTCGCGGCGGTGCTGGCCGGCGGCGTGGCTCCCGGGGTCGCTCCACTGGCCGGCCCAGCACTTGTCGTGTCCGCCGGCGGTGTAGCGCCGGAGGCTGGCGCCCCTGGAGCGCCAATGGTGAGCCGACCGCGGGCGCGGTCCAGCAGGATCACGTAACCCGGGTAAATAAGGTGAGGGTTCTGGATTTGCTCTCGGTTGAGACCCCAGAGTTCCGGCCAGCGCCAAGGCGAGTCGGTATAGCGTCCCGAGATACCCCAAAGGGTGTCTCCCGGCACGACGACGTAGCGCTCCGGGGCGTCCGGTTTGAGGGCAAGCGGCTCGGAGGGCGGCTTCGCGGGCTGAGCCCATAGGCCGACCGAAACAAGGAAGAAAGCGAGCGCTGTGATAGACTTACGCAACTGCTGGGCCATGGCTACCCCGTCCCTTTTGCGGTTTCCTGGACCGGCTGGAAAATCGGTTTGTCTACCCCAATGTAGCACAAAGACCGAGTTTCTTAAGTGTCGCGTGAGATTCTGCAGATAATCTATTCAATTTGCAAGTAAATTTGCCCTGAGATGCCGCTTTTGAACATTCTTCGCTATCCCGACGCCCGCCTTCATAAGGTGGCCTCCCCCGTCACGGTGTTCGACGACGCTCTTAAAAGGCTGGTCGCCGACATGGCGGAGACTATGTATGCCGCTCCCGGGATCGGTCTTGCTGCGACGCAGGTAGACGTGCACAAGCAGATCATCGTGGTCGACGTTTCCGAGCGACGAGACAGCCTTGTGGTCCTCGTCAATCCGGAGATCGTCGAGGCGAACGGAGTGTCCGACATTGAGGAAGGTTGCCTTTCCGTTCCCGGGATCTACGAGTTGGTGGAGCGGGCCGAGCGAGTCAAGGTCCGCGCTTTCGACCAGAATGGCAACGCGTTTACCCTGGAGGCGCAGGGTTTGCTCGCCGTGTGCATCCAGCACGAGATGGATCACCTGAAGGGCAAGGTGTTCGTAGAGCATCTGTCGCAACTCAAGCAGCAACGGATACGCGCAAAGCTCGCGAAGCAACTGCGCAAGTCCGCCTGACCTCGCCTTCCTGCGTCTAGTCTTCGCCGGCACGCCAGGGTTCGCTGCCGTAGCGCTGGCACGCCTCGCGGATGCCGGTCATGAAATCGCGCTTGTCTTGACGCAGCCCGATCGGCCGGCGGGCCGAGGCATGCGGTCGTCCGTCAGCGCGGTGAAGCAGCTGGCGTTGACCCGAGGATTCCCCGTGTACCAACCGGAGCGTTTGCGAAGCGACGATGCGGATCGGGTGAAAGCCGCGAGGGGGGCCGTGCTGATAGTGGCGGCGTACGGGCTGCTCCTGCCTCAGGCTGTTTTGGACTCCGTGACCGACGGCGCATGGAATATCCATGCTTCTTTGCTGCCGCGCTGGCGTGGGGCGGCGCCGATTCAACGCGCCCTGCTCGCCGGGGACAGTGATACGGGCATTTCCATCATGCAAATGGACGCTGGCCTAGATACCGGTCCCGTGCTCCGCCAGCGGCGTCTTGCCATTGCACAGGACGAAACCGCCGGTTCCTTACACGACAAGCTCGCCGCGCTAGGCGCGGAAATGATCGCGGCGGCGCTCGAGCAGATCGAGATGGGGCGAGCCGATCCCGTGCCGCAGCCGGGCGAAGGAGTGACCTACGCCCGGAAGATCGAAAAGCATGAGGCGCGACTCGCATGGGCTCGGCCGGCAGTCGAAGTCGAACGCGCTGTGCGCGCTTTCAATCCTTCTCCGGGCGCGACCGCCACGTTGCAGACGGAAACGCTGAAGATCTGGCGCAGTGAAGTGGTCGCGGCAGAAGGTCGCCCAGGCAGCATCCTGCGCGCCGAGCGGGAACTGATCGTCGCGTGCGGCGAGCAGGGGCTCAGGATCCTCGAATTGCAACGTCCCGGCGGAAAACGCTTGGACGCCGCCGAGTTCCTCCGCGGCCGCTCGCTTCCCCCCGGCGCGACGTTCGCTTGAGTAGCCATGCGCTTGCAGGAGCGTTGCGCGACGCGGCGCAAGTCGTAGCTCGCATCGCTTCCGGCGCAAGCCTGGCGGCCGAATTTCAGCGCGTTGCAGAGGAAGGAAGCTCCACCCCGCGCGCGGCCTTGCTTGACCTGACCTATGGAACGCTGCGCCGTTACGGGAGGGTGCAAAAGATAGCTGCGCACCTGTCGCGTCGGGGCAGCGCCGATCCTTTACTGCAGGCGCTGCTGTGGTGCTCAATCTATGCCCTTGAGTCCGGGCGCTACGCCGACTACACGGTCGTCGACCAGGCGGTGCGCGCATGTCGCCTGCTCGAAAAGTGGAATGCCAAGGGTTACGTCAACGCGGTGCTTCGGGGCGCGCTGCGCTCACGTACCGCGGTGAAGGCGAGTATCGAAGCCGACCCCGAGGCGTTGCATCAACACCCGAAATGGTGGATTGATTTTGTGCGCGCCGCATATCCGGCTGAATGGGAAGCGGTGCTTGCGGCCGGCAATACGCATCCTCCGATGACGCTGCGCGTAAACCGCAGGCGAGTCACCGTGGAGCGATACACGGAACGGCTTGCAACCGAGGGTATCGCTGCTCGGCGCGTCATGATGGACGCCCTTTTGCTCGAGCGGCCGGTCCCGGTCGAGCGACTGCCCGGCTTCGCTTCCGGCGACGTGTCGGTGCAGGACGCGGGGGCGCAGCGCGCCGCATTCTGCCTTGAACTTGCCCCGCGCCAGCGAATCCTTGATGCCTGCGCTGCCCCTGGCGGCAAAGCCGGCCATATCCTCGAGCTGGAAGATGTCGAGCTGACTGCTCTTGACGTCGATGCAGTGCGCGCGTCGCGGGCTGCTGCCAACTTGGAACGCCTTGGCCTCTCCGCAAAGAACGTCGTCGCTGCGGACTGCACCCATCCGGCCGAGTGGTGGGATGGTAAGCCGTTCGATCGCATCCTGGCCGACGTCCCCTGCTCCGCGTCGGGCGTCGCCCGGCGCCATCCTGATATGAAATGGCTGCGCCGCCCGCAAGACATCGCCGGCTTTTCGGCGCGCCAAGGCGAGATTCTCGACGCTTTGTGGCAGGTGCTTGGAGCGAATGGTAAATTGCTGTATGTCACGTGCTCTGTATTTCCCCAGGAAAACGAGGCAGTAGTGCAGGCATTTCTCAATCGCACGCCGCGCGCCGCGCTACTTGGACTCCCCGACGGAAGTCCCGCGCAATGGCTGCCGTGCGCCGAGCACGATGGCTTCTATTACGCCTTGATCCAAAAACAAGCCTGACGGAAGCGCGATGCGTCGCATCGCCCATCTCACAACGTTCCTCCTCGCGATCGCGGCGTTTCAGCCGAGCGTACGCGCGGACGACGCCGAGGTACTGGCAGCGAGCGTCGAATCGGTCGAGGATGGGCTGGTTCTCAATGCGGACTTTTCATTCACGCTCAGCCAACGACTCGAGGAAGTTGTGGCGAATGGCGTGCCGCTGTATTTCCGCGTCGAGTTCGAAATGACGCGCCCTCGCTGGTACTGGTTCGACGAAAAGGCTGTCTCCAGCCTGCTGCAGCTCAGGCTGTCCTATCACGCGCTCTCGCGCAGCTACCGCTTGTCGACGGGGCTCCTGCAGCAGAATTTCGCAACACTGGACGAAGCCTTGAATGTCCTGAAGCGTGTACGCAACTGGCTGGTCGCCGACCGATCCTTCAGCTTTTCCGATGCAGATTACGAGGCGGCAGTGCGCCTGCGTTTGGATTCGGGAATGCTTCCGCGCCCGTTCCAGCTGAGCGCGCTCACCAGCAAGGACTTGCAGATCGAGTCCCCCTGGAAGCGCTTCAACGTGCGTCCTAGGCAGCTGCCGGCGCCGGTGGAAAGCCGCAATCCGCAGAGGGCGCCGTGAGGCTGCTGCTCGTCATCGGTGGCGTGGTGGCAGCGACCGGCGTGTTTCTCCTCGCCACGGCGAGCTCGGAGACCGCCCGCTTGGGCATGCACTATCCGCTGCTCGTCATGCTCAATGCGGCGCTCGCGACGTTGCTTGCGGCGCTCGTCGTCTATCAGTTGATTGCTCTTGTGCGGCGCTATCGTGCGCGCGTCTTCGGCACGCGGCTCACGCTGCGGCTGCTCGGGCGCTTCGCGGTGCTCGCGGTAGTTCCGGGTCTGATCGTCTACGCGGTTTCCGTGCAGTTCCTCACCCGATCGATCGAGTCCTGGTTCGACGTCAAGGTGGACGCCGCGCTCGAGGGCGGCATGAACCTGGGCCAGCAAGCGATCGATCAGATGATGCTCGAGATGCAAAGCAAGGCGCGAGCGATGGCCGCGGAATTGAGCGACCGCTCGGCTCCTCAGATCGTGGCGCGCATAGAACGCTTGCGCGCCCAGGTGGGCGTGGAGGAAGCGGTGGTGATAACGGCGGGAGGGCGTCTGGTGGCAAGCGCGACGGCGGACGTCACGCGTCTGATGCCCGAGCTTCCAAGCGCCCAGATCCTGCGCCAAGCCAGAGTCAGCCGGGGTTATTCCGGCGTGGACGCCGGCAGCCCACTTTCCCTGAGGGTGCTGGTTCCTCTGGAGGCCACCGGAATTGCGGACGAAGCACGGTTTCTCCAGGTGCGCTCCAACGTTCCCGGTGCGCTCGCCCGCAATGCGGAAGCCGTCGAGGCGGCCTATCGGGACTATCGCGAGCTGGCCATCTCTCGCGATGGGCTGAAGAGAATCTATGTGGTGACGCTCAGCTTCGCGCTCCTCATGGCGTTATTTGTCGCCATCGCGGTCGCAGTCACGCAGTCGAACCTGCTCGCGGAGCCTCTCGCCAATCTGGCACAGGCGACACAAGCCGTCGCACGAGGCGATTTCTCCCGCCAGGCGCCGGTCACCAGCCGCGATGAGCTCGGCGTGCTCACGGAATCTTTCAACTCCATGACGCGGCAGCTCGACGAGGCGCGGCGCGCGGCCGAATCGAGCCGTTTTGCGCTCGAAGCCGCCAAGGGGTATCTGGAAAACATCCTCGCCAATCTCTCTGCGGGCGTTCTGGTGTTCGATCACGCCTTCCAGCTCTCGGCGTCCAACCATGGCGCGCAAGCGATACTCGGCCCGGAATTGGAGGCGTTCGCCGGCCGCATGCGCGGGCATTTCGAAACCCATGGCGAAGAGCACTGGGAGCTCGAGCTCGGCTTGAAAGGCACAGCCAAGACTTTGCACGCACGCGGTGCGCGCCTGCCGCGCGCCACCGGAGGCGGCTACGTCGTAGTGATCGACGATGTCACCCAGCTGATCCAGGCGCAGCGCGCCACAGCGTGGGCAGAGGTTGCGCGACGCCTCGCGCATGAGATCAAGAATCCTTTGACGCCGATCCAGCTCTCCGCCGAGAGGCTGGAAATGAAACTGGCGGGACTGCTGCCACCCCAGGAGGCGGAGGTGCTTCGGCGCTCCACCGAAACGATCGTCAACCAGGTGGCGGCGCTGAAAGCCATGGTTGACGACTTCCGTGACTATGCCCGCCTCCCGGCGCCCGCGCCCAAGCCGCTTGATCTCAATCGACTGGTGCGAGACGTTCTCATGCTGTATGAGGACTCGAGCGTGCCGATCGCCGCACAGCTCGCGACCGAATTGCCGCCGGTTTGGGCGGACAGCACCCAGATTCGCCAGGTGATTCACAACCTCGTTCAGAACGCGCAGGACGCCCTTGAGTCGGCGGACGACAAGACTTTCCGGCCGGCGATCGAGGTCCGCACGGAGCTCGCCGGCGATCGCGTGCGCCTGGCCGTATCGGACAACGGCGGCGGGTTTCCCGAGGAGCTGATGGCGCGTATCTTCGAGCCCTACGTGACCACCAAACCTCGCGGCATGGGACTTGGCCTTGCCATCGTCAAGAAGATCGTCGACGAGCACAACGGCAGCGTGGCGATCGAGAATCGGCCGACCCGGGGAGCGTCAGTGAGCGTCCTCCTGCCGCTTGCCAAGGCGGCGTAGCCCATGGCTCAGATCCTGGTGGTCGATGACGAAGTAGGCATTCGGGAGCTCCTTTCGGAGATCCTCTCCGACGAGGGCCATCAGGTCGTGCTGGCCGAAAGCGCGGGGGATGCGCGTCGGCACCGGGAGCGTTCAAGGCCCGACCTCGTGCTGCTCGATATATGGATGCCCGATGCGGACGGCATCACGCTGCTCAAGGAGTGGGCGGCCAACGGCCAGCTGACCATGCCCGTCGTGATGATGTCGGGCCATGCGACGATCGAGACGGCGGTTGAAGCGACGCGGATCGGCGCGCTCGATTTCCTCGAGAAACCGATCGCCCTCCAGCGGCTGCTGGGAACCGTCAAACGCGCCTTGCGTCATCCAGAGGTCGTGACTGCGCCCCGCCTGGCCCTAGCCGCGCTGGGTCGCTCGCCAGCGCTGGCGGATGCCAAGCGGCGCCTCGCCCAGCTAGCCCAGTCTGCCGTGCCGCTGCTCCTGCGGGGAGAGCGCGGCATGCATCCCGAGATGTTTGCGCGGCTGCTTGCGCCGCAGGGCGCGCCTTTTCTTTCAGGGGCCGAGCACCTCGCCGAGCCGCCGACCGAGCTTCTCACCAAGGCGGCCGGCGGCCTTCTGTTCCTGCCCGACCTCTCGCGGCTGGCGCGCGGTGAACAACGAAATCTCGATTTCCTCCTCGCCCGCGCCGAGAAACACAGGGTCCGGGTCGTGTCGTTTTCCCACCTCGACATGCGCACCCTGATCGAGAAGCAGGAATTCGACGCTGAACTCGGCGCGCGCCTTGGCGAGCTGACCTTCCGGCTGCCGGCGCTACGCGAATTCGCCGAGGACATTCCGGATCTGGCCGGCTTGATGCTTACGCAGCTCGTCGAGGCGCGCCTGTGCCCGCAACGCCGTCTCGCCATTGCGGCGCTCAACGCGCTGCGCCACCACGCGTGGCCCGGCAATCTCATAGAGCTCGAGAGCGTAGTGAAGGAGCTTGCGCTTACGGCGCTCGACGAGGAAATTCAGCTGGAAGACGTGGAGCGCTCGCTTGGGGCGCGCCGCGCGCAGGCCGCGTTGCCGGAAGTGGCATTCGATCGACCCTATCGCGAAGCGCGCGAAGCCTTCGAGCGCGTCTACTTCGAGCAGCTACTTGCGCGGGAGCATGGGAGCATGTCGCGGGTCGCCGATCGCTCGGGACTCGAGCGCACGCACCTTTACCGCAAGCTGAAGGCACTCGGGCTACCGGTCGGGCGCCGCGAGGAAAGCTAGGCGCGGAGGGCCGCAATCACCATGGCGAGCCATCCCAGGATGAAGCAAAGGCCGCCGATCGGCGTGACCATCCCTACTGCGGCGGGAGCGCCCAACGCGAGCGCATAAAGGCTGCCGCAGAAAAAGAGCAAGCCCACGGCGAAAAGCCACCCAGCCGACTGCAGCCACGGATCGCCAGGGAAGTGATGCAGGGCAAGCGCAGCGCCAACGAGCGCCAAGGCGTGCCAGAAGTGGTATTGGACCGCGGTCTGATAGACGGCGAGCAGGTCCGGCGAGAGCCTGGACCGCAAAGCGTGCGCTCCAAACGCCCCCAGCGCGACCGCGGTCGCCCCGGCCAGCGCTCCGAGCGTGAGGAACAACCTCAGTTCGTCTTCTTCTTTTTCGCGCGGTGCGGGCGCTTCTTGCCGTAGCTGCCCTTGTAGATCTTGCCCTTGCGCGTGCGCTTGTCGCCTTTGCCCATGAACGAATTATAGCGTCGCGGCGGCTTCTGTTTCGTAGTCCAGGTAGGGCGCAAGCCATTTCTGCGCTTGCGCAACGCTCATGTTTGCCCGTCTGGCGAAGTCTTCGACCTGGTCGCGCCCAAGCTTGCCCACCGCGAAGTAAGCCGAATCCGGATGGGACAGATAGAAGCCGGCTACCGCCGCCGTCGGCAGCATCGCAAAGGATTCCGTCAATGTCATGTCGGCGTGGCGGCCGGCGTCCAGCAGACGGAAGAGATCGCCTTTCGCGGTATGGTCGGGGCAGGCGGGATAGCCTGGCGCGGGCCGGATGCCACGATAGGCCTCGCTGATCAACTCGGCTTTCGCCAGGCGCTCGTCGGCTGCATAGCCCCAGAACTCGCGGCGTACGCGCTCGTGAAGGCGCTCGGCGAACGCCTCGGCGAGGCGATCGGCCAGTACTTTGAGCATGATCGCGTTGTAGTCGTCATGCCGTGCTTCATAGTCCGCAACTCGCTGCTCGATACCGCCGGCGCAAACGGCGAAGGCACCTACCCAATCGCTCACACCGCTGTCGCGCGGCGCTACGAAGTCGGCCAGGCACAGGTTGGCGCGACCGGTGGGCTTCTGGTTCTGCTGCCGCAGGTTGTGCCAGGTCATCAGCCGCTCGCGTCGCGTCGCGTCGCGGTAGACCTCGATGTCCTCGCCGGCTACCTGGGCTGCCGGGTACAGGGCGAGCACTCCATGCGTTCTTATCCAGTTGCCACGCACGATCTGGGCAAGCATGTCCTTGGCTTCCGAAAAGACTTTGCGCGCCGCTTCGCCCACGACCGGGTCCTCGAGAATCTTCGGATAGGGCCCAGACAGCTCCCAGGCCTGGAAAAACGGTGTCCAGTCGATGTAGTCGATCAGCTCGGCCAGCGGGTAGTTCCGCAGCACCGTGAGGCCCGGCTTGGCGGGCGCTGGTGGCGTGTAGGCGCGCCAATCGGTCTTGTGCCCATTGGCGCGTGCGGCTTCCAGGGAAAGCAACGGTCCGGTGCCCTTCTTGTCCCGGTGTTGTGCGCGGATACGCTCGTAGTCGAGCCGGACTTGTTCCGCATAGGCGTGCTTGCCCTCGGAGGAGAGCAGGCTTTGCATCACCGGCACGCTGCGCGAGGCGTCCGGCACATAGACGACAGGCGATGAGTACGACGGCGCAATCTTGACCGCCGTATGCGCGCGCGAGGTCGTGGCGCCGCCTATCAGCAAGGGCACTTTGAGGCCGGCGCGCTCCATCTCGCGCGCGACATGCGACATCTCTTCGAGCGAGGGCGTGATCAAGCCGGATAATCCGACGACATCAGCGCCCTCGCGCTGCGCAGTCTCGATGATGGTCTGCGCCGGCACCATGACTCCGAGGTTGAGCACCTCGTAGTTATTGCATTGCAGGACGACCGACACGATGTTCTTGCCGATATCGTGGACATCGCCCTTGACCGTTGCGATGACGATGCGCCCCTTCGCGCGCCCCGCATCTCCGCTCTTTGCCTTCTCGGCTTCGATATAAGGCACCAGGTGGGCGACGGCCTGCTTCATCACCCTGGCAGATTTCACGACCTGCGGCAGGAACATCTTGCCGGCCGCGAAGAGGTCGCCGACCACGTTCATGCCGTCCATCAAGGGCCCTTCGATGACCGCGATCGGGCGCGTGCTGCTGAGCCGGGCCTCCTCGGTGTCAGCGACGATATGTGTCGAGATGCCGTTCACCAGGGCGTGGCTCAGACGCTCCTCGACGCTGGTGGAGCGCCAGGCTTCATCCTTGGCAACCTCTTTGGCGCCCGATTTCACCCGGCCGGCGATTTCGATCAACCGCTCGGTCGCGTCGGCACGGCGGTTGAACAGTACGTCCTCGACGCGCTCGCGCAGCTCGGGCTCGAGCTCCGCGTAGACGCCGAGCTGCCCGGCGTTGACGATACCCATCGACATGCCGGCCTGAATGGCGTGGTACAGGAACGCGGTGTGCATGGCTTCGCGCACCGCATCGTTGCCGCGGAAGGAAAAGGACAGATTTGACACGCCGCCCGACACCTTCACCTGCGGCAGATTGGCTCGGATCCAGCGCACGGCCTCGATGTAGTCGATGCCGTAGGTGGCATGCTCCTCAAGGCCGGTCGCAACCGCGAAGATGTTCGGGTCGAAAATGATGTCCTCTGGCGGGAACCCGGCCTGCCGCGTGAGCAGGTCGTAGGCGCGCCGGCAAACCTCGATGCGCCGCTGCAGGCTGTCGGCCTGGCCCTTTTCATCGAAGGCCATCACGACGACCGCGGCGCCGTACTGCCGGCACAGGCGCGCCTGTCGCAGAAACTCCGCCTCGCCTTCCTTCATCGAGATCGAGTTGACGATCGGCTTGCCCTGCACGCACTTCAGCCCGGCTTCGATCACGCTCCATTTCGAGCTGTCGATCATTACCGGCACCCGGGCGATGTCGGGCTCCACCGCCACCAGATTCAGGAAAGTAGTCATCGCCTTCTCGGAGTCGAGCATCGCCTCGTCCATGTTGACGTCGATGACCTGCGCTCCGTTCTCGACCTGCTGTCGCGCGACGGTGAGGGCGCCGGCATAGTCGCCGCCGAGGATCAGCCGAGCGAACGCCTTGGAACCGGTGACGTTGGTGCGCTCGCCGACGTTGACGAACAGCGACCGCTCGTCGACGTTGAATGCCTCGAGTCCGGCAAGCCGCAGCGCCTGCGGACGTTGCGCCGGCCGGCGCGGCGGCACTCCGCGTACCGCATCAGCCATGGCGCGAATGTGCTCGGGAGTGGTCCCGCAGCAGCCGCCGCAAATGTTCAGCCAGCCGTTGCGCGCCCAGTCGTGCATGTGCCCGGCCATCGCCTCCGGCGTATCGTCGTACTCGCCGAACGCATTGGGCAGGCCGGCATTGGGATGGCAGGAAAATCCGGTCTCCGCGATCGACGCCAGTTCCTCCACGTGCGGGCGCAATTCCTTTGCGCCGAGCGCGCAATTGAGCCCGACGGCGAGCGGCCGCGCATGGCGCACCGAGTTGTAGAACGCCTCGGCGGTCTGTCCTGAGAGCGTGCGGCCCGAAGCGTCCGTGATGGTGCCGCTGATGATGAGGGGCAGGCGCACCCGCCGCGCCGCGAATGTCTGCTCGACGGCCGCCAGCGCGGCTTTCGCGTTCAGCGTATCGAAGATGGTCTCGAGGAGGAGCAGGTCGACGCCGCCTTCGAGAAGACCGCCGACGGCTTCTGCGTAAGCACCCACGAGCTCATCGAAGCTCACCGCGCGAAAGCCCGGGTCGTTCACGTCCGGGGAAATGGAAGCGGTCTTGTTCGTCGGCCCCAGCACCCCGGCGACGAAGCGCGGGGATCCCGGATGCGTGGCGGCGAATTGCCGCACCGCGTCTTTCGCGAGGCTCGCCGCTTCGCGATTGAGCTCGCGCGCAAGGTCCTGCATGCCGTAGTCGGCGAGCGCGATGGACGTCGAGTTGAAGGTGTTGGTCTCGAGGATGTCCGCGCCCGCCCGCAGGTATTGCGAGTGGATGTCGCGGATCAGCCCGGGCTGCGTCAGGCACAGCAGGTCGTTGTTGCCGCGCAATTCGCGGTGCCAATCCCGGAAGCGCGCACCGCGGTAGTCCTCTTCGGCGAGCCGCGCCCGCTGGATCATGGTGCCCATGGCGCCGTCGAGCAGTACGATGCGCTCGCCGAAAAGGCGCTCGAGCTCCGAGGACGCTGCTGGATTGGAAGGCTGGCTCACAACGCTCCGCGAAAAAGAAAAAGCCCGTTCAGCTTGTGCAGAAACGGGCTTTCTTGGCGCGTCTCTTTAGCGGCATTTGTAACGCGCCCGCAAGCTGAACATCAAATCGGCGCGAGTGTGGGATTCTGCCCATCAATCCCTGTAGTGTCAACCGCTTATAATCATTTGATGGACCATCAGGCCGCGCAGAAACATTCCAAGGAGGAAGCGTTCCCGTCGCGCGTCGGGCGCTTCCCTTGCCAGGTGCAATGGGGCGACTGCGACCCTGCCGGCATCATCTTTTATCCAACCTATTTTCGCTGGATGGACGCCGCGAGTTGGGCGTTCATGGACTCGGTCGGCGGTTACTCGCCCAAGCGCATGCGCACGGAGCATCTGGCCATGCCCCTCGTCTCCGCGGATTGCCAGTTCATTGCGCCCGCATTGCACGGCGATCGCTGCGAAGTCCGCTCGCGCATTGCGCGATTCGGCGGCGCTTCATTCCTCGTGGCGCATGAGATCGTGCGCGAGGATGGTACGACGCTCGCTAGGGGCAGCGAGACACGCGTCTGGGGGCGCTTCGTGGATGGCCCGGGGACGCCAATGAAGGGCGAAAAAATCCCCGAAGAGCTCAAGGCGCTGTTCCGGGCGAACTAGCAGAAGCCCAGTCTGCGAGAGCAGCCTCGATCATCGCGCTCGCGCTGCCAAGCGGGTCCTGTGCGTGGTCTTCGAGCAGCGATTCGAGGTTCGACTGCATTGCGCTCGAGTCGACTTCCAGCCCTTCGAGGACTTCGGCCATCGCAGAAACGGCGCTCGCCGCAGCGCAGACAAGCTCACGCATCGTAAACCACTGGCTTTGCCACTGGCCCAGCCCGCGCTCATGCTCCGACGTAAGCTGGCCGAGCAACGTTGCGACAAGCCCTGGCGCCCGATACGCCGCCTCGAGGGCGAGCACCGAAAGGGCCGGATTGCGCTTGTGCGGCATGCTCGAGGAACCCCCGCGCCCGACAGCCGCACCCTCCGCCGCCTCCCGCACCTCGCGTTGCATGAGCAGCGAAACATCCCGGCCGATTTTTCCAGCCGCACCGGTCAGGATCGCGAGCTCGGCGCCTAACCGCGCGAACCGGTCTCGAGCGCTGTGCCACGGAACCAAGTTCGCCGGCAACGCGAGCTCCTTCGCGAGTGCCGCCAGCACCAGCGGCCCTCTTTCACCGAAAAACGAGAGTGTGCCGCTGGGTCCGCCGAACTGCAGGACGCAGGCGGTAGCCGAGGCTCGGCGAAGCTCTTTCATGCTCCGCCCGACGATGGATAGCCACACCGCCGCTTTCCAGCCGAAGGGCACGGGCAACGCCGGCTGAAGGAGCGTTCGCGCGGCGGTCGTCGTCCGGCCATGGCGCCTGGCCAGCTCGCTCGCGGCGCCGCCTAGCCGTTGAGTGAGGTCTATTACGCGAGCGCAGGCAGGCCCGATGCAAAGCACGGCCGCTGTATCGATAACATCCTGGCTGGTCGCGCCGGCATGTAAATGCTTGGCGGCCTCCGGGGAAACGGCCGCAACCTGTGCGGTCAATTCTTTTACGAACGGAATCGCCAGCGTGCCGCTGCGTCCGTCGCGCGCGAGTTGCGCCGCGTCGAACCGTGCGTGCTCGCAGACCCGCGAGATCAACTCCGCGTGCGCCGGAGGCACAAGGCCGTGCTGCGCCGACGCGCGCGCGAGGGCGCCCTCGAACCGCGCCATCGCGGCTAGCAGCTTTTCGTCGGACAGGAGCCCGGCGCAGACCTCGTCCGCGAACAGAAGCTCGAGGCTCAGGCGTGCCTCAGTAGTCGAAGAAAACCGTCTCGTTCCTGCCCTGCAGGACGATGTTCCACTCCAGCGCCTTGCCCTTGGACTTCGGAATGAGTGTCGTGCGGCGCGCTGCGGGCACCAGCTTCAGGATCGGATCCTCGGCATTTGCCGCCGCCTCGTCGGGAAAGTAGATGCGCGTTGCGAGTTGCCTGAGCATGCCGCGCATGAATATCGCCACGACGAGGTGCGGCGCCTGCAGGCGTCCATCGGGACTTGGGACCCGTCCGGGCTTGATCGTAGTGAAACGAAAGCCCCCTTTGGCATCGGTGGGGATACGGCCAAACCCGCGCCATCCCTTCTCAAGGGGTTTCTTCTGCGTATCCTCGGGATGCGCGTACTTGCCCTGGGAATTGGCCTGCCAGATCTCGATCAGTCCGTCGTTCACGCCGTTCCCATCGCCATCGATCAGCCGCCCGGCAATAGCGACGCGCTCGCCCTTGATGCCTTTGCCCGCGATGTCGACAGTCGTCAGCCACTTCAGGCCGATATGCAGGTACGGGCCGACGGTCTGGCTTCCGGTCGCGAGGAGGCTCACGGCATTTTCTCCATGGGCGTCTGCTCGCGCCCCCGTAGCACCACGTCGAACCGGTAGCCGAGCGCCTGCTCGGGGATGGTGGTTTCCCAATCGAAGACCGAGACGAGCCGGTTTCTTGCCGCTTCGTTGGCGATGCAGGTGAACATCGGGTCGTAGGGAAGCAGAGGATCCCCGGGGAAATACATCTGCGTGACCATGCGCGTAAGGAATGCCTGACCGAACAGCGAGAAATGAATATGGGCCGGCCGCCAGGCGTTGTAGTGATTGCGCCACGGATACTCCCCCGGGCGGATGGTAATAAAGCGGTAACGGCCTTCGGCGTCGGTGACCGTGCGGCCGGCGCCGGAGAAATTGGGATCCAGCGGCGCGTTGTGCTGATCGGTCGGATGCGGATAGCGGCCGGTGGAGTTGGCCTGCCAGATTTCCACCAGCGTGTGGGGCACTGGGCGGCCGTTTTCGTCCAGCACGCGGCCGCTCACGATGATGCGCTCACCGATCGGATCGCCCTTGTGCTGTCGCGTCAGGTCGTTGTCGGTGGGCTTCACGTCGCCAAAGCCGAAGATCGGTCCGGTGATTTCGGAGAGCGTCTGCGGCGGCAGCACGAGCGGCTGAGTCGGACAGCGCTTTTGCGTGGAGGCGTACGGGGGATAGTTGTAATCCGGCTGCGTGCCGGGGTGGTACCTGCGGTAGCCGACGATGGTCTTCATTCTGCGTCCGGTTGCCTGCTTGGTTGAGCGCGGTCGAAAGCTTCCAGCCTCATGCACTCCTCGAATGCGCGCATGGTAACCGGATACGGCGCCAGGTCGCACTGGTAGCGCTGGGCATTGAATATCTGCGGCACCAGGCAACAGTCCGCCATCGTCGGCATGTCGCCATAGCAGAACCTGCTCGAAGGTCCGGCGGCCAGATCCGCCTCGAACTTGGCGAGGCCGTCGGCAACCCAGTGCCGATACCAGGCATTTACCTGCTCTTCGTTCTGTCCAAGCGCGCGCTTCAAGTATTGCAGGGTGCGCAAGTTGTTCAACGGATGAATCTCGCAGGCGATCAGCAGGGAAAGCGAGCGGACGCGGGCGCGACCCTTCGCATCGCTCGGCAGCAGGGCTGGCTTGGGATGCGTCTCGTCGAGGTATTCCATGATGGCAAGCGATTGCGCGAGCTGCTCGCCATCGTCGACCACCAGCGTCGGGGTCAGGCCCTGAGGATTAACGCTCGAGTAGCTCGCCGCGCGGTGCTCGCCTTTCGGCAGGTGCACGAATTGAGCTTCGTAGGCGATGCCCTTCAGGTTGAGCGCGATGCGGACGCGGAACGAGGCGGAACTGCGAAAGTACGTGTAAAGCTTCACAGCGCCGGAATGATTTTTACCTTGATCTCGCCGACGCCGTCGATGCCTGCGTGAAGCTCGTCGCCGGGCTTGACCGGTCCCACGCCGGCGGGCGTGCCCGAATAGATAAGGTCGCCGGGCTCGAGCGTGTAGTACTCCGAAAGATAGGCGATCTGCTCGGGCACCGACCAGATCATGTCGGACAGGTCGGCTTTCTGCCGCTGCTTGCCGTTGACGTTGAGCCAGATCGAACCCTTGGACGGATGGCCGATCTTCGCCGCTGACGCGAGCACGCCGCAGGGAGCGCCTTCGTCGAAGTCCTTGCCGAAGTCCCAGGGGCGGCCATGGTCCTTGCCGATCTGCTGCAGGTCGCGGCGCGTCATGTCGAAACCCACCGCATAGCCGAATATGTGCTCGTTCGCCTTCTTTGCGTCGATGCGGCGGCCACCCTTCGCAATCGCCACGACCATCTCGGTCTCATAGTGATAGTTCGAGGTTTTCGCCGGATAGTGCACGTCCCCGCCGCGCGGCACGAGCGTGTGCGCCGCCTTCAGGAAGAAAAACGGCTGCTCGCGGCCATCGCCGCCCATTTCCTTCTGGTGCTCGACGTAATTGCGCCCCACGCAGAAGATGCGGCGCACGGGAAAGGTGTTGTCGGACCCTGCGATCGGAAGCGCAGGCTGGGTCCAGAGCGGAATCGCGTAGCTCATGCAGTCCTCGGAAAAGAAGGAGGGATTTTAGTCCTTCGCCGAGAGCTCGCGTTCCAGGATTTCGCGCAGCTTGTATCGCTGCACCTTCCCGGTAGCGGTCCGCGGCAGCTCTTCGACGGTGCGGATCCATTTGGGCCGCTTGTGGCGCGGCAGCGCTCGCTCGCAGGCGTCGTGCGCTGCGCGTTGCGCTTCCTCGGCGGCGCCCTCGGTGGTGACGAAGAGCGCCAGGCGCTCCAGTCCGTCGGCATCCTGGACCGGAACGCACACCGCTTCGGACACCGCTGCTTCCCGCGCGACCGTCTCCTCCAGCTCGCTCGGCTGTACCCACTGACCGGCGACCTTGATCATCTCGTCGGAGCGGCCCTGATGGATGTAGTAGCCCTCGGCATCCTGCGCGAAAAGATCCCGCGTGCAGAACCATCCGTCGCGAAAGTGCTCGCGCGTCTTATCGGGCAGGTGGGCATATTCGCTCGCCTGCGCGGGATGGCGAATCCACAGGATGCCCGACTCGCCTGCGGCGACCGGATGGCCCGCTGGGTCGAGGAGGCGCAGTTCGACGCGCGGCAGCGGCTTTCCGGTCCGCACGCCGTCGGAGGTGCCCGGCGGCGTGACGATGCAGGCGCAGAAGGTCTCCGACATGCCGTACAGGTTGAGCATCTCACCGCCTAGCGCCTTCTTCCACTGTTCAGCCAGCAGCCTCGAAGGACGCTCGCCAGCGGAAACAAAACGCCGTATCCCCTTGAAGGCCTGAAGGGGTGCCGGCTCAAGCCCGAGAAGACGCCGATACATCGTCGGCACGCTGAAGAAAGCATCCGGACGATGCCTTGCGACTGTCGTGAGCACCGCCTCAGCGTCGGGCCAGCCCGGGTAGAGGATCGAGGTGGCGCCGAGCGCGAGTGGCGCGAGCAAGCCGTGCTCGAGGCCGTAAGCGAAGAAGAACTTCGAGGTGCCGAAGACCCGATCCCCAGCGCCCAGGCCGAGCAGGCGGAAGGACTGCCCGACGCTGAAGATGGCCTGGTGACGATGAACGATGCCTTTCGGCCGGCCGGTCGTACCGGACGAGTACAGAGCGAAGGCAGGCGAATCCGGCGTGGCGGGGAAGGCCGGCGCATGGCCAGGATTGCGCGTGAGCTCGTCCCAGGCGGCCGCCTCGAGCACCCGCGCCTCGGGGGCCAGCGCGGCGCCTTCGGCGACAAACGCGTCGTCGATCACCGCGAGTCGCGCTCCGCTGTCACGGGCGACATGGCGAAGATCGGCTGGGGCCAGCTTGCTGTTAAGCGCCACCACCACGGCGCCTGCGCGCACTGCTCCGAGCCAGGCAGCGGCGAAGTCAGGTGTGTCCCGCATCATGAAGAGAACGGCGTCGCCATGCTTCACGCCCGCCGCCTGCAGCGCCGCGGCCGCGCGCGCAGTGCGCTCGGCGAGCTCGAAATAGCTGACGCTTTGCTCGCCGCAGACCAACGCGGCCTTTGAGCCGCGCAAGGCAAGCGCCGCGGCACCGAGC
>Ga0097621_100000362_pt1 | contig 31463 bp, 32 predicted proteins | sample KBSMisM72_FD_73165 | JGI IMG/M metagenome (GOLD analysis project Ga0097621, IMG submission 73165) | Miscanthus rhizosphere microbial communities from Kellogg Biological Station, Michigan, USA - KBS Miscanthus M7-2 (version 2) (version 2) | ecosystem: Host-associated > Plants > Roots >... | reverse complement strand
GAAGTGGGCAAAGGTGATTGCTGCGGGGAACATCAAGGCTGAGTAGTAATCCCTGCCGGCACGCGAAACAGGTCGTCGATGTCGGGCGCCTGATCAATGAAACCCTGCCGCGCAAGATAATCCGCCAACATTGAAACGGCTCGCCGGTTGAGCGGCGTCAAGCCGTACGGCAGCGGATCGTTGCCAAACATTTGAAACGTCTTCGCCCAGTGTTCCTTGGCCCATGGTGCGCAGGTCGCCCCCAGTTTGCGCCGATAAGCATTTTCCTTCGCGCGTGCGTATGCGCTTTCCGCCGCTCGAAGAACCGCTGGAAATTTTGCAATCATGTCCGCGCGTACGACCACCGTGTGCATGATCGGGTAGATCGAAGTGCGTTCGAAGTATGCCGCTTCAACGGCTTGCGAGTCCTGCAACACCGGACGCAGCTTGCGTTCATGCGTCGGCAGCGCGGAGTCGCGCGTAGCAAAACCCAGCATGCCATCAATCGCATCGTCGCACAGTAAGTCCTCCAGGCTCTCCTCGACGACTTCAACGGGTGCATTAGGCGGAAACGGAAAACGTTGTTTGCGCGGTGTCACCCAGGTGATCGACCGATGGTCGACGCTGTATTCGTCCTCGATCAAGCCGCGGAACCAGACTGCGGCTGTCATCGAATAATCTTCGACGCCGATGCGCTTCCCCGCCAGCTGCTCCAGCGCGACGAGCGGACTGTCCCGACGTGTAATTATCAGTGAATGCCTGAACGCGCGAAATGGAAACACCGGAATCGCAGTCATCGAGCGGTCACCGTTCGCGCGCAGGATGATGTAATTCGCCAGCGAAAGCTCGCATGCTTCGAAGCGGCGATCCGTCAGCATGGGAACGAATATCTGCTGCACGCGCATCGCGTTGTAAGCAAGGCTCACATCGTCATAAACACCGGCAATGTCGAGCGTATGCTCGTAGTCGCCCCCAGTGATCGTGACATCGGGTGCGCGCGTATAAGTCACCCTAGTTCTCCACGGCTATGCCGGCCAGTGCTACGATTTTTCTGGTGCGCGCGAGCTCAGCCTGCATGTGATCGGCAAGTGCGCGCGGCGAGCCGCCGCCGGGCGTTGCCGCCTGGGCTGCAAAACGCTCGCGCACCTCCGGCGAGCCGAGCGCTCGCACTGCTTCATTGAACAGGATTTGGCGCACACGCTCGGGCGTTCCGGCTGGCGCGAGCAGACCCCACCATTGCGTCATCTCATACCCGCTTACTGTTTCCGCAACCGTTGGAAGGTCCGGAAACGCGCTGCTGCGCTGCCGTCCAGTCACTGCCAGTGCCCGGACGCGCCCGGACGTGATGTGCGGCCCCGCTGAAATCGGCGCGGTTATGAGCAGCTGCACCTGGCCGGCGATTAAATCGGCGAGCGCCGGTCCAGCGCCCTTATACGGCACGTGGGTGAGCCTCACACCCGCCAGCACATTGAATAATTCAGCCGCAAGGTGCGATGGCGTAATCGTTCCCGTCGAGGCATAAAGCAGCGGCTTGGTTTTGGCGATGTCGATCAGCTCCGCAATCGACTTCGCCGGTAGCGACGGATTTACGACCACAATGTTCGGCGAATCTGCGATCAGTGTGATCGGTGCAAAGTCTTTGAACGGATCGAAAGGAAGCCGCTTGCGTGTCGCCGGCAGTGCGCCGAACAACGCTGCGCCCGCAACGATTAACGTATAACCATCCGCAGGCGCTTTGGCCGCCAGCTCACCGGCGATGACGCCGCCACCGCCGGGGCGGGCATCGACGACGAACTGCTGTCCGGTGTTCTCGGTGATTTTTTGCCCAACCGTGCGGGCGAAAATGTCGGGCGCACCGCCGGGCGACGAATTGACCAGGCAGCGAATCGGCCGCACCGGATAATAGTCGGCTGCCAGGACAGGCCGCGCATGTACAGCAACAAGCAGCACGGCGATCAAACGTGCTGCTCGATTCATGCGGTCAAGAACCAGCGGTCGGTATCGTCCACGCTTCAGCGCTCGACACGCCTGGCGGCGGCGTGAAGAGAATCTGTTCCGCACCGCGCAGCTTGTCGGCACCACCCCACAATTCGACGGCTTTGCGCTGATCCGCCTTTGCACGGCTGTCTACCTCTTCGGGATCGCAGATCTGTCGCAGCCGCATCTCCAGTATTTTCGAGCGACCGTCATCGCGTCCTTCGTCGACGAGGTCGTGCACTTCGTCGGGGTCCGCTGCGAGATCGAACAACTGCGCAGGCATGGCGACATGGTAGATGAGCTTGAGATTGCCATCGCGCAACATGAATTGTCCGGCCTTCGAGCCCTGCGCATGATATTCAGCGAATGCGACGCGCGAAGCCTCGCTGCCGTCGATTGCCGGAAACAGTGATATGCCGGGCAGATCATCATCGGCTTCGGTCATGCGCACGCCGCTGCTTTCCGTCATGGTCGGGAAGAGATCGACATGCGAAGCAAACTGGCGTACGACCTGATTTTCCGGAATGCCGGCGCCGGCAATGATAAGCGGCACGCCAACCGAGCCTTCATACAAATTCTTTTTGCCGAATATGCCCTGCCAACCGAACAGCTCGCCGTGATCGCTAGTGTAAACCACTCGTGTATTGGCTAGCAGTCCGAGCTCTTCCACCGCTTTCATGACCGCGCCCACCTGTTCGTCGAGATGCGTGATCAATCCAAAGTAGCCCGCCGCAACTCTGCGCAGCATTTGCTCGTCTGTCATGTCGAGCCAGCCATCGAGCTTACGCATATAAGTCAACGATGGATGCTCCGGGCGGTCGCCCGGCAAGTATCGAACCGGCAGCGGCATATCTTTTTCGGGATAGAGATCGTAGAGCCGCTTTGGCACGGTGAACGGCGGATGCGGACTGATGTAGCCGATCTTGAGCGCCCACGGACGTGTGCCTCGCGCCGAGTGATCGCGGAGCCATTTGATCGCATGCTTCGTTATCTTTCGATCATAGTCCTGATAGTGTGTCTCGCCGACGCCCGAGCGCTTCGCATAGAGGTTCCATCGCGCGCCGTCGACACACGGCGGATCCTGGTCGTAGCCGCGCATGAGATTGCAGATGGCACCTTTGCCTTCGTGCAAGTGCATGGTCTCAATTTCTTCGGTGAAGCCGTTATCGTCGTCACTGCTGCGATAGTGCAGCTTGCCGATCGCGGTGACGGTCTGTCCCGCCGCGCGCAGCCGGTGCATCCATGTTGCAAAACGACCGTCGTAAGCAAGTGCATTGTCCCAGTAGCCCGTCTGATGTGGGTAACGGCCGGTTGCCATCGCAGCGCGTGCCGGACAGCAGAGCGCGCTTGTGCTGTAGCTGTTTGCGAACCGCACGCCGAGCCGTGCCAGCTTGTCGAGCGTCGGTGTCTTGACAATGGCATGGCCGTAGCAACCCGTCACCTGCCGATTGTGGTTATCCGACTGAATGAATATCAGGTTCGCTGCGGTAGTCATGCGGTCTCTTTATCGCTAATCGTCGAGATGAATGTTCGTTTTTTTGCCCAGGTTGGAAATGCGCACGCGTTCCTCGCGCATGAATGCAGCGAACTGCGCCGGTGATTCCGGCTGCACACTCGCCCCTTGTTTGGCTATCAAGTCGCGCACGTCCGGCGCCTGCAGTGCTTTCACGATTTCAGCATGCAACCGCGTGACCAGTGTTGCAGGCGTGTGAGCGGGAACGACGACGCCCCACCATTGTGTTATGTCATAACCGGCAACCGTTTCAGCGACTGTCGGCAATTCGGGGATCAGCGGATCGCGCTTGGAACCGGTTGTAGCTAATACCCTCAGGCGGCCGCCTTTCGCGTGCGGCATGGCGACCAGCGGTGACGTAATCAGATATTGCAATTGTCCCCCGAGGACATCGGTCAATGCCTGCGCGGCGCCTTTGTAGGGCACATGATTTGTTTTGACGTCGGCGAGGACATCGAACATCGCGCCCGCGAGGTGCGCCGGTGAGCCGTTGCCCGCCGAGCCGTAATTCAACTGACCGGGCTTCGAGCGCGCAAGCTTCACGAAATCCGCGACGCTCGCGACACCAAGTCCCGCGTTGACCGTCATGACGTTCGCCACCCAGGCCAGGCGCGTGAGCGGCAAGAAATCGCGATCGGGATCGTACGAAAGTTTTGGCTTGAGCGCTGGGAGACCTGCGAATAATGTCGACGTAGCTGCAATGATCGTGTAACCGTCGGGCGGGGCAGCCTTGCCAAGCTCAATGCCGATGAGGCCGCTTGCGCCGGCCCGGACGTCCACGACTACTTGTTGCGCGAGCTGTTGCGAGAGCTTGTTGCCGACGATGCGCGACAGCACATCCTGCGAGCTCCCGGTCGCACCGGGTACGATGAAGCGTATCGGACGATTCGGATAAGCGTCTGCAGCGATCGCCATGGGCGAGGCGGCCGCCAGTATCAACCACAGACGCTGCAACGAGCGGAACATATGCCGCCGGCGCACGCAATTACGCTTGCGTGCGACCCGAAATCTCATACACGGCGTGCACCGGCCAGTGATCTGAAGGCGCGGCATCTTCAAAGTAGAAATGCGGCACGTCAGCGGATATCGCGCGCGCATGCGAGTTTGCGACGAGCCAGTCTATGCCGTGGTTGACCATGCGTTCCCCTGGCTGAATGTTCGCGGTCGGATAGCAGTGCAGGGTAGGCGGGTTCTGGATGCCGAGCGACGCAAAGCAACTGACGTATCCCGCTTCATGCAAGATGCGCGGCGGATGCACTGCGTCGTTGAGATCGCCCATGAAGAAGCCCGGCTCGCCGGATCTGTTGAGACGCTGCAGCGCACTGACTACGCCGCGCGCTTCTTTGATGCGCGGCGATTGGCCGGTTGCGCGCTCCTCCGCATGGTTTTGGCTCGTGAAGTGCGCTGTTGAGACCAGCATTTCGCGCTCAAGCGCGCGAACTTTGAGGCGCGCCCAAAACAATCGGCGGTCGACATTCTTGAAGCCGATCTCTTCGGCGCCGTGCTCGACGCGTTCGAAGAGCGAATCGCGCCAGTATATGTTTCCTTCAGTCGTCCATCCGCGCAATGAGTCATCGACCCGACGATGCTGTGTCAGCGTCTCGTCGATTAAAGCGCGCGATTCGGGCTGCAATTCCTGCAGGCACAGAATGTCGGGATCGAACACTTGCAGAAATTTTCGTAGTGCAGGCGACCGCAGCTTCCAGCGCTCCGTGAGCCAGATGTTATAGGTGACAATCGAAATGCGGGCGGGAAACATCATTGCCGTCGGCCTCTAATAGAACGTAGCGTTAACTCCCGGCGGCGGCGAATAACGGAACGTGCCGCGCTTGAGTATTGCGTCTTCACCACCGACCTCCGCGATGCGAGCCGCCTGGTCGGCCTTCGCCAGCCGATCCGCCGCTTCGGGATCGACCACCTTGCGCAATGCAGCCTCGCATTCCTTCAACAGCGCGGCATTCGCCGGCAGCGGAGCCAGGTCATTGCGCTCATTAGGGTCGGCTTCAAGATCGAACATCATCGGAGGCAAGCCGACGTAATAGATGTACTTATACTTGCCGTGGCGAATCATATACGAGCCGCACATCGCGCCCGCTGCGTGATATTCGGAAAGTATGGTCCGCGTCGGCACATAGCCTTGCGCGATGTCGATCAGCGAATGACCGGGCAGATCGACATCGCGCGCATCCATCTTCGCGCCGAGTCCTTCGATCAGCGTCGGGAATGCATCGACGAGGGTTACCGGCACATCGCAAACGTTGCCCTGCGGCACGTCGGGTCCGGCCATGATCATCGGAATTCCTGCCGACTCCTCATACAGCGTCGACTTGCCCCACATGCCGCGTGTCCCGAGGTTGTCGCCGTGATCCGATGAGTAGATGACGCGCGTGCTCGCGGCGAGACCGGTTGTTTCGAGCGTGGACAGAATCTTGCCGATGTTATCGTCGAGAAATGACGTGAGGCCGAAGTAAGCGGTGATCGCGCGGCGCACCATCGGTGCATCGAACTCTTCGTCAAAGCACATGCACTTGCGCATCGCGTCGATGAATGGATGGCGCGGGCGTTCGCTGTGATCGTACATGAGCGGCCAGGGTACTTCCTTATCCGCGTACATATCGTAGAACTGAGGCGGCGCGATGAGCGGGAAGTGCGGCGAGACGAAGCCGACATATAACGCCCATGGCATGGCGCCGTATTTCGGTGCTTCCTTCTCGAGCCATTGCTGCGTGGACGCGGCAATGTCGCGATCGTACTTCGTATATTCCGATTCACCCCGTCCGGCCTCCGGGCCGAGACGCTTCGCGCCTTGCCGCACCGGTAGCTCGCTACGAATAAGTCCGAGCAGATCGCCGACACCGTTGACGATATGCATGGGCAGAATTTCTTCGTCGAATCCATTGCGACGCGGATCGCCATCCCGATAGTGCAGCTTACCGATCGACGTCACGCGATGACCGCGCTCCATCAGCCGGTGTCCCCATGTCGGAACTTTGCCGTCATAGGCAATCGCATTGTCCCAATAGCGGATCTTGTGCACGTACTGGCCGGTCGCGAAACTCGCGCGCGCCGGCACGCAGATCGGGCAGTTCGTATACGCCGATGTAAAGCGCGTACCGCGAGCTGCGAGCTTGTCGAGATTTGGTGTCTTGATCATCGGATGTCCGTAGCACCCGGTGACACGCTTGTTATGCTCGTCGGAGAGAATGACGATGACGTTAGTCGCTTTCAATCGAAGCTCCAGTTCATTCGAAAGGCAGTCACGAGTTCAGACAGGAAAAGCAGAAGACGAGAGGACGAAGTTAAGATTGTTTCTTACTTAATGCAGTGCATCCCTGCGCAATCTCACTTATATTTGCGCTGTAGGATTTCTGCGAGCGGCACTCCGCTGTCGATGTCCGCTTTGCGCTTGGTATCGCCGCCATCGATCTTACGCGATGCTTCAAGCACTGCTTGAGCCTGCGCGTACGGTACAAAGCAAACGCCGGCTTCATCTGCGCAGACGAGATCGCCTGCCCGTACCGCAATACCAGCGATCTGCACCGTGCCGTTTACCTCGACCGTTTGCATGCGCCATTTGCCGGTGATCGGCGTGAATCCGCGGCACCAGACCGGCCATCCCATTGCCCGATATTGCTCCGGATCGCGCAACGTGCCGTCCACGATGGCGCCGATTTCACCTTCACGCCGGCCGATCGTCGCAGATTGGCCGCCCATGTTGGAGCAGCCCATGACGCCTTCGATGACGAGCACGTCGCCTTGCTGCGCCAGATTGTGAGCTTCGGTCTCGCACTGGCCGCTCGCCTTGTCATGCGCTGCCTTGTGGATCTGCGTTGCGTGCGCGATGTTGCGCACGGTGAGCGCCGGTCCAACCACGCGTGCGCCCGTGATTACCGGCGGCAGCAGATATGCCGGAATGACACCGACGATGCCGAGCTCGTCAAACGCATCCGAGATCGTGCCGGTGAGATCGGCGAGCGCTTTGAACCCGTCGATCACGTTCGCGGGCAGACGTGGCAGCGTGCGCGCGCGCACGGCTTCGGGCGGCAATTTACCCAGCAGTTTTTTCTCGGCCATGTGCCTCGGATGTGCGTAACGAAAGGGAGCGGCGATTGTAGGCGCCACGTTCCGGTTGCGTCAATTTGCCTGTTTCGCTATCGTGACTCACTACTTTTCACACGGAACGACAATGGCAAAAGCAAAGCGTGGCATGCGCCGCGGGCTCACTGCGTATGGCGATGAAGATTTTTCTCTGTTCCTGCGCACTGCGTTTATCAAGGCGATGGGCTACACCGACGACGCGCTTAGTCGGCCCATCGTCGGCATCACAAATACGTATAGCGGATTCAACGCGTGCCACCGCACAGTTCCCGAGCTGATCGAAGCCGTTAAGCGCGGCGTCATGCTTGCGGGCGGTCTACCGGTGGAGTTTCCTGTTATCACGTTGCACGAGTCGTTTGCGTACCCGACGAGCATGTACTTGCGCAACCTGATGGCGATGGACACTGAGGAAATGATACGCGCACAGCCGGTGGACTCGACCGTGCTGATCGGCGGCTGTGACAAAACCGTACCCGCGCTGTTGATGGGCGCAGCAAGCGCCGACGTGCCCGCCATTATGTTAGTGACTGGACCCATGCTGACGGGCAATCACAAAGGCGAGCGGCTCGGCGCATGCACAGACTGCCGCCGTTTTTGGGGGCGTTTTCGCGCCGGCGAAATCGATCAGCACGAGATCAATGCAGTTAATGAGAAACTCGCGCCGACGGCGGGCACCTGCATGGTGATGGGGACCGCGAGCACGATGGCCTTGTGCACTGAAGCGATGGGCATGATGCTGCCGGGCGGCGCGGCGATTCCCGCGGTCATGGCCGACCGTATACGCAATGCGGAGGCAACCGGTGCGCGCGCGGTGGCGATCGCCAAAGAAGGTCTCATACCGTCGAAGATCATGACGCCTGCGGCCATTGAGAATGCTCTTCGCGTGTTGCTGGCAATCAGCGGCTCGACAAATGCAATAGTGCATTTCGCGGCGATGGCCGGACGGCTCGGGATCGAGCTGGATCTTGAAGCGTTTGATCGTATCGGTAGGGAGACACCCGTGCTAGTCGATCTGAAGCCGACGGGACAGCACTACATGGAAGACTTGTATCGCGTCGGCGGACTGGCGCCGATTCTGCGGGAACTAAAGCCGCTGCTAAATCTGGATGCGCCGACGATCAGCGGCCGCACGCTCGGTGAGGAGCTCGAAGCGGCTCCACCAACGCCGATGGCACAGGATGTTGTGCGGCCATTCAAGCAGCCGATATTTCGCGAAGGCGGCATGGCGGTGCTGCGCGGCAACCTCGCGCCCGGCGGCGCAATCGTCAAGCAGTCCGCCGCTACCGCCCGGTTGATGCAGCATGAAGGACGCGCCGTGGTCTTCGATACGCTCGAGGATCTTGCGGCGCGCATCGATTCGCCTGATCTCGACGTCAGCGCCGACGATGTCCTCGTTTTACGCAATGCAGGACCCAAAGGTGCGCCGGGCATGCCTGAAGCAGGCTATATCCCGATTCCGAAGAAGCTCCTGCAACAAGGCGTGAAGGATATGGTGCGCATATCGGATGCGCGCATGAGCGGCACCGCATTCGGGTCCATTGTCCTGCATATCACGCCGGAGTCGGCGATCGGCGGCCCGCTTGCGCTCGTGCAGGATGGCGATCGCATAAGGCTCGATGTCGCGCAGCGCAAGCTGGAGTTATTGGTCAGCGATGAAGAGCTCGCCGCCCGCCGTAAAAAATGGAAAGCGCCGAAACAGCGTGCGAGAGACAACCGCGGTTACCGGAAATTATTTCTCGAGAGCGTGCAGCAAGCCGATCGCGGCTGCGATTTCGAATTTGCGGCGCCGCCGGTTACTGCCAAAACGCCCGTTGGGCGCTGACTAGCGTGATTGAAGAGCCGGCAAATGAACGGTGAGACTGTCGCCATTCTTGAAAGCCGTCTGGGCACGCAAGTCGCAGAGCTGATTGCAAAGCGCGGGGGCAAACCGCTGCATGCACCTGCGCTTACCGAAGTGCCGGACGTGCATCCGGAGCAGATCTCCGACCTTCTGCGTGATTGGCGATCCATGCCTGTCAAGGCTGCGGTCTTCCAGACGGGCGTTGGCACTCGCGCGCTTTTCAAAGCGACTGATGATCTGGACCTGACGCCGACGCTGTTAACGCTGCTGGCTGCGACGACGGTGGTAGCTCGCGGCCCCAAGCCTACTGGCGCCTTGCGCGGGCGCGGCGTGCGTATCGATGTCAATGTTCCGGATCCGTACACAACGGTTGAGACATTGCGGGAATTGCAGGCGCTCGATTTGAAAGCTCAACGCGTCGTCGTGCAGCGATATGGCGCAACTAATACAGAGCTGGAGCGCGGATTGCAGCAACGTGGCGCCACCGTAATTGAGATTCCGACTTATCGATGGAGTATGCCGCAGGACACCGCTCCGCTCGAGGCGTTACTCGCGGCGCTTAGTCGACACACCGTTGCAAGCGTGGTATTTACCAGCGCATCCCAAGCTGACAATCTTTTCTCGTTTGCACAAGGCCGCACCGCCGATTTGAGTGCCGAGCTCAATACGACGCTGGTCGCTTCGGTCGGGCCTGTTTGCAGCGCGGCTTTGAAGCGCCATGGTGTCCGCGTCGACGTGGAGGCGAGTCCGCCGAAGCTCGGGCCGCTGATCGAGGCGGTCGATAAGGCTTTGTCCGACGGGCGGCGCTGATTCACATCCCTTGTCGGGGCTCGAAATGCGCGTATGCTGAATCAATTTCTCAGCGTTCGTGTCGGGGTGCTCGCCTTGGCATTTTCTTTGTTTGGCACCGGCTTCGCTTCCGGGCAGCAGGACCGTTACAGCGCTCAGCTCGACGGCATGCTCGAAGATATTATTGCTCACACGCGCGCGACGCGCGTTGAGACGGGGCGTGAACGTCTGAGCGACCGTGTAATGGCGGCGATGAAAAGCGTGCCGCGTCATCGCTTCGTGCCCGAGGCTCAGGAGTCATACGCGTATGACGATCGCGCGCTTCCGATCGGTCTCGGACAGACGATATCCCAGCCTTTCATTGTGGCGCTAATGACCGATCTTTTGGATCTCAAGCCTGCGCATAAAGTGCTTGAAGTCGGTACCGGTTGCGGCTACCAGGCTGCGGTGCTCGCGCAGATCGCGCGTGAAGTCTATACGATTGAAATTGTGGAACCGTTAGCAAAGCTCGCCGCAGAGCGACTTGCGGCGTTGGGATATCGCAATATCGTCACGCGCAGTGGCGACGGTTATCAGGGCTGGCCTGAGCAGGCCCCGTTTGACGCCATCATTGTGACGGCGGGCGCAGCAGAAGTCCCGCCTGCGCTTATCACTCAGCTCAAACCCGGCGGCAAGCTTTTGATTCCCGTCGGACCGCAATGGATCGGCCAGGATTTGCTCGTGATTTCGAAGGATCTCAACGGCAAGACAACAACACGCAATACGTTGCCCGTGCGTTTTGTGCCGTTGACGCGCGATAAGCGATGAGTTTTCTTGCGCGGTAAAATCGTCATCAGTTGCATGGGGCGTTAGCTCAGCTGGTAGAGCAGCGGACTCTTAATGCGTAGGTCCACGGTTCGATCCCGTGACGCCCTAGCAATAAATCAACTTACGCTTGTTTTGCGCATCCTGGCGTCTCTTCGGACAAAGCGTAGGGGCGTTGTAGTGTGCCGCCCGCTATCAGCCATGAAACGCTAACCTCCGCTTTTGTGGCTCGGGCCGCACTTCGATAGACAATGAATGCACGCACCTGCCCGCGTTGAGCAAGCGTAGTGGTAATCTCGACCACTACATTTCTTGCTACCCAAAGGAGCGTCCGATGACAACTATGTACAACCTACTCTGCCGTGTGTTGATTGCAAGCTTGCTGGTCCTGCCCGTCAGCGCGAATGCAGGAATGATAGGGACCGTAGACTCAATCGCGAGCACCGGCGCCCGGACTCTTACTGATCAAGCCCATGACGCCGGCATTCGTGAGAACGTCGCGAAAGAACTTGAGGCGATGGGTCTCTCGCCAGCAACGGCGCGAGAGCGTGTCGCCGTGCTGACACAGGATGAAGTGAGCCGTATCGCGGGTCAAACCCAAAACGCTCCTGCTGGTGGAGAAGCCGTTTTGACGATCTTTATTATAGTCCTGGTCGCCGCGATGATTTATTACTCGACGCGCGGCGCCTACCAGGCACGGTAAGCGCAGCCTAACGTCATCACGTATGTAATCGCTACGGCTCGCGGTGCGTGATAACCGCTTAATATGCAGACAGAACATCGCCGACGTGGAGATGAGGCATCGTGAACAAACGCCGCAGTGCGCGGCGCTTAGACCCCGCGATTAGTCCAGCGTAACCCTTCTTGCTTAAGTTTGGCCATCACTTGCGGTCCCAGGACAGAAACGGTCATCAGCCGACTCAGTTGAAATGCATTGTGCGCTCCTCGGGCTACCCATATTGCCGACGTGCAATAGCGTGCGAGAAGCGGCACCAAGTGGACCTAGGTCCAATTGTCCGCGCCGGCAGGGCCACGTATTTTTACCGTGAAATATCCGCGTAGAAGCTGATCGTGCGAGGCAAGTTCGTGCGGTTTGCTGATCGCGGCGCAGTCGTCGAAGAACCGGCGCATGACGCGACGCGTGCTGATATGTAGCTGAACAAGTACGGCGCCGTAGTAGGGGCCGCTGTTGCGTGAATCGTTTCGCATCGCGATCATTCGGAGGGCACTGCATGAATGGCCTTAAGTCGAAAATCGCTGGCGCGCTGTGTCTGGCTTTGGCGATGCCAGTACCGGGTCAGACACCGCCATCCAGTCATGTGGAATCTCCGGGCGCGGCGGCGACCGCCGGTACTAAATCGTTCTCGCAGCAGGAACTCGAGCAGTTGCTCGCACCTCTCGCGCTGTATCCAGATTCACTGGTGGCGCAGGTGCTGATGGCGTCAACCTATCCGCTCGAGATCGTCGTCGCTGAGCGGTGGGTGAAGGCGAATTCGAGCCTGAAGGGCAAGGCGCTTGAGGACGCGCTACAGAACCAGCCCTGGGATCCCGCGGTGAAGTCGCTGGCGCTGTTCCCGCAGGTGCTGACGATGATGAGCGAGAAGCTCGACTGGACACAGAAGCTCGGCGACGCTTTCCTCGCCCAGCAGACGGACGTGTTGGCGACAGTTCAGACGCTGCGCGCAAAGGCCGACGCGCACGGCGCACTCAAGGATACCAAGGAGCAGAAAGTCATTAAGGAAGTGGAAAACAACACCACGATCATCAGGATCGAGCCAACGGATCCACAGGTCGTCTACGTGCCGACGTACAACCCATCGGTCGTGTATGGAGCGTGGCCTTACCCGGCGTATCCGCCTTATTACTGGTATCCACCTGGCTACGCCTATCCTTACGGTGGCGCGCTGCTGGGTTTCACGACGGGCGTAATCATAGGCGGCGCCCTGTGGGGCAATTGCAACTGGGGCGGCGGCAATATCAACATTAATACGAACCGCTACAACAACTTCAACCGCACCAACATCTCAGACGGTAAGTGGAACCATAACGCCAACCACCGCGGCGCGGTGCCGTACCGTGACAAGGGCGTTTCGCAGCAATACGGGCGCAAACAGTCCGCCAATGCCGCTACGCGCGAATCGTTTCGCGGCCGCGCCGATTCCGGCCGTCAGGCGATTCAGGGCGGGCAGATGTCGTCGCGCGATCTCGCGGGTCGCGATCTCGGCAGCCGCAGCGCTGGCAGAACTGGCGGCACCGGAGCGAATCGTGACTTCGGCGGGGGCGGCGATACGCGCGGTGTTCGCACGCCGACAGCGTTCGACACCGGCCGCGGCACGCAGGCACGCGATTTCGGCAATCGCGGATCGTCGAGCATAGGGTCGTCGCGTTCTTCAAGCAACTTCAGCGGGGGCTCGCGCGGCGGTGCGGGGGGCGCGAGAGGCGGCGGCGGACGTGGCGGTGGTCGGCGATGAAATGCATGACGTCCGGGTGGAGGCGCGTATGAACGGTCGAAATACGATTAGAGCAATGCGCTATTTAGCGCGGTTGTTGTTCGTAACGCTGCTCGGTGTGCTCGTCGTGTCTGCAGCGCGCGCCGCTCCGCCGAAGCAGCACTCGTTCGCCACGCCAGATGACGCCGTGAACGCGTTGGTGCAAGCGATCAAGGTCCGCGATCGCAATGCGCTGTTGGCGACGCTTGGCGATGCGGGAGACTGGCTTTCGTCTGGCGACGCCGTTGCGGACAAGTCAATCGTGGCGCGCTTTATCTCGGAATATGAAGAGAAGCACACCATTGTTCCCGACGGCGACAAGGCGACGCTGACGATCGGAAGCGATGATTTCCCGTTTGCCTTCCCGCTGGTGAAGAGTGGGACCCGATGGCGTTTCGACACCGTAGCCGGCAAGAAGGAGCTGCTCGCGCGGCGCATTGGCGGCAACGAGCTCGCCGCGATCAATGTCCTGCGGGCAGTCGTCGATGCCGAACAGGAATACGCTTCGGAGGACCGTGCAGGAGACGGCGTCCTCGCGTACGCGCAGCGGTTGGCGAGTCGGCCCGGCAAGCGCGATGGACTGTATTGGGCCACCAAAGCCGGCGAACCCGAGAGCCCTCTGGGTTTACTCATGGCGCAAGCGGCCAGGGAGGGTTACAAGCGAAGCGACAAGGCTCCCACTCCTTACCACGGCTACTTCTATCGGATGCTGAAGGGCCAGGGAAGGAAGGCAGAATCGGGGGCATTCGATTATGTGGTGCGCGGAAGAGGAATCGCCGGCTTTGCCGTGGTCGCCTATCCGGCGAGGTACCGCAATTCCGGCATTATGACTTTCATCGTCAATCAGGACGGCAAGATTTATCAGAAAGATCTCGGACCGCAAACGAATGCAAAGGCCAGTGGCATGGAGCGCTTCAACCCGGACGAGGGCTGGTCCTCCGTCGATGCCAACTGATCACGATTGACCAAACCGAAATCCTTCGGTGAATGCGGTGATTGTTGTCTAGCCGCTATGCAGATCTTACGCACTGCTGTCTCCAGGCATCTCCGTCGGCGACAGCGTTGCAGCGGTCGGTTCTTCACCCGCGTCGATTCCCACAGCTCCAGCAAGCAGGCCCGGTGATACAGCGCCTGCATACCAGCAGTCCAGGCCGCATGTGATAGCGGCAAGCGATTCCAGTCGCTCCGGCCGATGTAACTGAAAGTAGACATGTCCGCGGACTAGTGCGAATCGAGCGCCCACTGGCTGGTAGTCTTAGCATCCAAGCGCCTAAGAATAGGTCTTAGATCGCGTCTTTGCGGCCGGCGTGCAAGCGGTTACCCCCGTTCTCTGGCTAGCAGTGGTTTCCGTGACCGCTGGCTGTTTCACCGGCTCAATTTGTGGCGTCCGTGTGAGCTCGGGTAATCAAAATGCGATTGCGCGGGGACGTCCGTGACCTGCTGCGTGATGTACGCACAACGTAGGCAGGAAGCGCGACAGTTCGATCCCAGGCCGAAGAAAACGTGCGCTAGCAGCGCCAGCTGCGCGCGGCAGCAGCCACGGCAAAGAAGCAGCCCGCGCGCTCACGCCTGCTTGCGCCTATACGGATCACCAACGCTTGGCCTGGTAGTGTCCTTCCCATGCATCGCGCTTCGATGGCCTGCGTCCCGCGCGGGACATCAATACAAAATAATCCTCCGTCTTACGGTCGAACTTGCAAATTGATCATTACGGACTATGGGCACGGGGCTGCATGCGGCGCATTGTCGCCTTGGAACCTGGAGGGGTGCCGACAGTAGTTGAGGAATAATAATGAAAACGACTCTCACTGCCACTGCAATCGCATTCGTGCTTTGCGTAGCGCCCGGCCTAGCGCTCGCAGGCGTTATCTTCACTGATGACTTCAATGGTGAGACGCCTGGACTTAATCTCGCCCCATCCCAATGGACGGTCTCTGGTGGCACGGTTGACATCATCGGTGTCGGCACAGTGTTCGATTTTCTGCCCGGGAACGGTTATTACATCGACTTAGATGGCAGCACCGGCGATGCGGGCCGCATCACGACGGCAACGCCTTTGTCTTTAGCTGCCGGCATCACTCATAATCTAAGCTTCACTCTCGCCGGCTCGCAACGGGGGGACATCAACACCGTGACGTTTGGCGTCGACTACAACTCCGACTCGACTCTCGATGTGATCGGAACGCTGACGCTGCCGAGCGGCCAGGGCTTCACGACGTTCAATCTGGCGTTTACGCCGGGCTCATCCACGACGAATGCCAGGATCGTTTTTGGAGGCTCAGGTGGCGATAACGTCGGGCTGCTTTTAGACAACGTTTCGTTATCAACTGTGACACCTAACGCGGTGCCTGAACCACGCTCAACAGCGCTCCTGAGTCTCGCGTTCGCAGGAATGTGGCTCACACGTCGGCGAAACGAGACCGATTCGCGGTTCCAAGCGGCCACGTTGAATTAACCATTTCTGCGTTTCTATTGCAGAGATGAGGACCGCTCAATAGAAGAGAACAGTCTTTTCTGGCGTGCGTCAAGGCCGATGCGCCGCCGTCGACATCAGGCATCGCTAGCTCTCGAGGAGTTATAACGCCCCCGCGGAAAACATTTCGACTGCAGCGCACGCACAAACTCCCGGGCCGAAGCCCGGTCTGATCGTTACTTCTGCGAATTGAAGATTACCCGTGCGACCTTCTTGGGCGGGCCACGAAATCCATGAGCCCCGGTCCGGCGAGCATCTGTCAATCAGGTCCTGGGTGTTTGCGTCGACCGCCCACGAAACCCATGAGCGCAAGTCCTGCCAGCATCATCGCGTAGGTTGCTGGCTCTGGTATTGGAGCAACGCACCATATGCCAGTGCACACTTTAATTATGCCAGCAACTGGAATTCTGTCGGCACCTCCAGGGTTTGTAATGGAGGCGCTGGCAACGCCTGGCGAGGTTGAGAGGCTAAAAGTGGTGGCTCCCGATGTGAACGCCAATTGAACGTTCCAATCCTGTATTTCCGCGCCGGAATCGGTCGTGAATACGAACTGGTTCGAGATAGTCGTGCCCGGGAGCGGATTGGAAAACACAGTCCGACCATCGGTAAACGAAAACGCTAATGGGACAACCACTCCACTGAAAGAAGCAGGTAAAGCGCTGGCTACCTCAAACGAGCCAGATATATTCATCGCCGTCGTATAAGTTCCAGGTACGGCGGGCGAATCGACGATGGTAGTGAAGTTCTCACTAAGGATTGAATAAGACACGTTCGCGGAACTAATCTGAGGACTTAGAGCCGCCGTGATGAGGAGTGCTGCCAAGCATGTTCGTACCAGCTTTGTTGTCTTATGCATGTGCAATTCTCCTATATAGAATACAGAAACCAGGCGTGCTTCGATGGCCTAGCAGCGAGGTTTAGATGTTCCTGCCACATGACTATACCCGCCGTCTTTAGCAAGCATCAAGTCACTCGCATGCTCGCTGGCCGTTTGTTGGGTTCCATGAAGATCGCGAAGAAGCGCTGGACGCCCTATTTAGCGACCGCATCACGCACAACGTAGTGTTCAAGTGGAGCGAGATCCAGTGGGGTGACGGTGGTAGCAGAAACTCGACGAGTGTCGTCTCCGCGACAACCAATGACACGGAGTGACGCGAAAAAGAAATCGCTGCTACAGACTGCCGGAAGCAACACTTGGTGGCCGCTTGGATGCGTCGTCGATAGTGCAGCCAACGAAACACTTTGCGATGCGGGCGTTCTTAGGGACGAAATCCAGAGGGGTGGACCGCATACTGCGTGCGCCATCCACGGCGTTCAGATCAGTACTCCCTGACAACTCAAAACCTGCCCCTTAGGTCTCATCCGCACAAGATGAGCCGGGACGTGGTGATTTTCCTTTGCGGTTGAGTACATCGGCGCGCTGTTGCGCCAATTCATAAACGTCGGTCGAACACCACTCGGCGCGTTTGCCGCGCTGGTCCACAACCACGAAGCGCGGGCTCCGCCCGCTCGTGAATACCGTAGCAACGCGCCAAACTCGGGTATAGGTCTGCTTGGTCTTCATTGATTGAGATCGCGAAGGAATCATCACGTGATTAGCTCTCGGACAATTGACGCATCACTTTGATGTCGGTGATTTCGCCAGACTGACTGCATTGGTTTCTGAGGTAAGCAATGGCCGTTCGGACACTTCACGCGGCACGACGATCATTCGCTTCCTGCCTGGTAACAAAAGCCGGCGATGCTATCAGCGCTGTCAGCCGCTGCACATGACCATTGGCGCCATTTCGGAACAATTGGCGCCATAGAAAAAGGGAATGGAACGTGGCTGCCAGAACAAAAAAAAGGGCCACCGGTTTAGGATGGCCCACACTCAAACCCGCTAAAGCTCGGGAGAGAGACTAAATCAGTACGGATTAGTCAGGTAAGGCACTAAAAATAAAATCGTGCCCAGCATCAACAGTACTACGACCGGCAAGAGAACGTAGAGGCGCATTCGGATTTAACAGTGCAAGGAAGATGACGCCATCATTACAGCCGCTGGACCTGATCGCGACAATAGCTCGTTAGGACCATTAGCTAGCCTGCATTCGGTGTCACACCGTGCCGTTCTGATGCCATATGTCCGGTTGCAAACTACTGTGTGATCCGCGCGAGAGCGGTTGGTGTGATGGCGGAGAAACTCAAAGTTCATTCGAAAAATAACTGCCATACCGTTACTGCACTTAGCCGCGGGGGCATGTAAGCGAAACTTGCTCACTCCGCCCAAGACTTGCGTGACGCCGTCACCGGCTCGTCCGCGTAGCGATCTCGTTCTCGACCAGCGACAGGAAGCTCCACTCGCCCGGTCGTCCAATATGATCACTTTGGATTATCGACGCACATAGCGCGCTCACGCATCATCGATTGATTCGATGAGTGTGATAACAAAACAAAAAACCAAGGGGGCGTTATACATGACGAGTTATCGCAATTGCGACACCTCTAGCGTCCTACTCTCGAGGGCGGGCTCACCAACATTGCATGCAGCAACGGCGATTCCACAGTCGACGTCGCTTGCACCGATTGGCCAAGCGCGTGCTGGCATGATATTCAGCCAGCGCCCTTCTAAGCGGTAACAGCCCATGCATGAGTGGCAGCGTTTCCTGCGCGTTGCGCAGGGTTCGTTGCTGATCAACGAACGCGAGGCGCTTTGCGACTGGTTGCAAGGTGAGTTTCGATATTTTGTGCCCCACGAGGTGTTTGTTGCGGTCTGGGGCAACGCCGACATGGGTGAATTCAATGTGCACTTATTGTCACCATGGGTCCGTGCAACCGGCGGTCGTGAAGATGCGCTGCTGCGGCCACTGCTGCATGACTTGTATCAGCAATGGATAACGAACGTCCGGCGGCCCGTCCGCACAACCATTCTGCCGACTCAGATGGTCGTTACGCCGCAAGCTGATACAGCGCTGCTCACTGCAGCAGCGAACGTCCGATCTGCACTCATACACGGCATTGCAGTAACGCAGACGCGCGATGATCGCGTCTTTATCGCCCTGCAGTCAGCACAAGCGATTTCGGAGCAGTCAGCCAAAACGTTTGAGTTGCTGTTACCGTATGTGAACGCAGCGAGTGAACGCATCGCCGACCTTGGCCACGCAAACACCGGTGCGCGGTCGTCGTCTTCCGCATGGCTTTTGGAGCTCTCACAACGCGAAGTCGAAATCATGCGTTGGCTTACGGCTGGCAAAACTAACCCGGAGATCGGGCAGATTCTTGAGATCAGCACTTTTACGGTGAAGAATCACGTGCAGCGGATTTTCCGCAAGATGAATGTCGTAAACCGCGCGCAGGCTGTCGAGAAGTTCAAGCGAAGCAAGTAGACTCCGCCGGCCGGTTCGAGCGCCTTGGAAACTTACAGTCCGGTAGTTGTTGCCAGCCGGGTGCCGGCTCTACAGACCTAGGGCGACCTAATGCAACTCAGCGCCGGCAGTGTCGCATAACTGGTTCGGCAAAATCGGAGAGGGAGTGCCGCCTAGCAAACCGAGTGCTGCTGCGTAGACACGCCCATCGCGAGTGGCACATATCCCCTCGCGAGTGCTTCCAGCCGCCCAGCCGTGCGCGAGCAGATATTCGCCATAGCGCCAAGTAACGAAATCATACGGCAACGGTGGCTGCGGCCCACAGATAAGCAAGCTTAGCAAATCGTTCGCTGCCTGGACTTCTTTATCGTGTTCAGCCTTCTTCGCTGGCAACATAGATCTCCCCTGTCCGCAGTCTATTTGCAGTAATTTCTTGTTGCTCTTGGGCAACCATTCATCAGCCTGTGCTGCTTTATGTCTTCCGCACGCCCCTCAAGAACACGTGGCAAGATGGCGTCGCAACAACAGCCGTGTGCGCGACGCGTGAATACCAAGCCGCATTTGTTGTTCGGTGGGTTCCGTTCAAGCAGTCAGCCGACGTCATCATCTGCGGAGGTCAGCCGGTGGGCGCGCATCTCAAATGAGACAAGATATGCTTGCGTGACTCTCCAACCGCTTTGACTGCGTCACGCAACTCGCGCTCGCTGCACGAGAATTGCCTGCACCAGTAGTTGATTTGCCAGCTCTCTTGAATGCCGACTGATAGAACGTCAGCCACGCGGCATCGGGTGTTGGCACACCACATGATAGTCTCCTCCTTATTATTTGATTTATTCAACCACACCGTTACGCGGCGTTTATGATACGACGTTAATGCCTCGTCGCTTCATTGTCACGTAGGCAAAATGCTGATTTCATATAGTTCGGCTTATCAAGCGTTCGTTCCAGCAAGCAAATCTATCAGAATGTCAGGTTTCTCACTGCAGACAGCGCATAGTTGCAGCGAACACGCACGGCCATGATCCAAGCGGCGGACACGATCAATCACGATTATGATTGTGGCGAATTGTGATGGTCGTGTTGCCGCTTGACCGTAGCAAATAGCGGCGATTGATAGCCGGTGATTTGTTGGTGCTCGTACACGGCCATGCGTGCGTTCCCGGGTAGGTCGACGGCGTCGCTTTTGTAGCCGGGACCGTGTACCCAACTCCGACGCAGTACCACCCGAGCCCAAGGCCGGCACATCCAAGGCGCCAGGTTACGACTGAGCCGATCTCACGCACGGTAGAAACGCCTAAAGGGAGGGCACTTTTGACGAGTGCCTAAGAGACGAGCAAGTAACGCACGAAAAAACCGATCGCAGTCACGACGACCAACACGACGATTGGCAAGACAAGAAAGCGCATCGTCAAATCTAGCCTGGTGCCCTCCGCGAAGAAATTGCGCCGCCTGTCGCCTGAAACGTCGCCCATGGTTATTCCTCCGCGGATGATGCGTGATTAACGCTCCTATATTTGCGGGTGAGAATAGCTCGTTTTGATCATTTTTATGCCATCTTCAGTAATGGTTTGAATAGACTTGCGAGGCGCAATCCTACCGTCGCAAGCAGCGGGGCGCGACTCCGTTTGAGCGTTCCCGCACATTTAGGCGGTTGCTTGTAGTTTCGGGGTCCAGTTGCGAAAGCTCATCGAGCATCGAGTTGATCTCGGCGGCTTCGGAAGCTATTTCTGCGTATGTACGATCGCTATTGGACCCACACGAAAGCCGATGTCTTATGCGACGGTATCGTGCAAGGTGAAGTCGGAGCTTCCATTTCAACCGGCCGATGTATAGGCGCTCCCACCTGCTTGATCAGACAGCGCTGCCGCACGAACATTCATGAGCGGCGACCAATCACACCGATTGTAAGCGGCACGCGTCATGACATTCAAATAGAGTGCTCACGCGCCTTCGTTCCAATCACACTTTGTCTTACAGCAATTGGTCATTTCGAATCATCGCTGAAGTTATGCATGCCGTTTAATGTTGGTCCGTCGCTGAATATTCCAAATACATTAACGAACAAGCGTGACTTTAACGAAAGGATGCACACGATGATTACCAGAGGTTTCAAAGCTACTGCATTAGTAGCCGCAATACTTGGATCAATTGGTGCTGCACACGCCACCTTGCTTCCGGTCGGATCTCCGCCGGTGGCTGTTGACATCGCCGACTTACCCGCAGGCTCGTTTATCGCAACGGCGAGTGGCACCGTAAATGGCGGCGGTTTCACGGGCACGGCACGAACAGCCGTCTACCGCGAGACAGCGACCGGTTTGCTCGATGTGGTGTATCAATTTACGGACTTGGGACCGAGTGCCATCGTAAGCATATCGGGCGCTAACTTCGATAGCTTCGTTACCAACGTATTCCAGAACGCTTCGCTTTCGAACCCCGGTATCTTCACAACTGGCACTATCGGGGCTGACATGGCACAGCGATCGACCAACGGCGATGTAGTGGAATTCATCTTTACTTCGGCAGGTTCCACATCACAGTTAGTCGCAGGCACTACAAGCTTCGTTCTGCAGGTCCGCACCAATGCTACCGCTTTTACGAATGGGTTTATGGGTGTACTGGGGAGCGGCGGCGGGACTCAGGCCAGCTTTCAGCCGGCCGCTGTCCCCGAACCGGGAACGTACGCCATGATGCTGGCAGGTCTCGGCTTAATGGGATTCGTCGCTGCACGAAGGAAAAATACGGATAAATAAGCTTCGCACAGCGTCGAAATTAAGACCGGGCTTCGGCCCGGTTTTTTTTATCTGTGTTGCGGGCGTGTGATGCGTGTCCCTACTCTTCAAACGCCACGATTGCCTAGCGGATCTTCCGCGCGAGTTCCACTAAGCGCTCGTCGTCGCGCAGCTATGTCCGCCGGATTCGATGAGCGGCAACGAAGTAAGTCATATCATCATTCGCCCGTGGTCGATTCCGCGCGAAGATCGCGTAGTAGCGCTTCATACTCCTTTGCAACGACTGCATAGCACTCGCACACGCGCTGTTCGAGTTGAGCACGATCCATCACTGTGATAGACCCGCGCCGGCACGCGATCAAGCCGTCGGTACGCAGGTGACTCGCCACTTCCGAGATGCGCTCGCGCTGTACGCCGAGAGTGGTCGCAATCGACTCCTGCGTCATCTTGATCTCATTGCCCGTGACACGGTCCAGCGTCAATAACAGCCAACGGCATACTTGCTGGTCTACCGCATGGTGCCGGTTGCAAGCAGCCGTTTGCCCCATCTGCGTGACGAGTGCGTGCGTGAAACGCAGCGCAGGACGGTGGAGGTAGCTGCCTGGCGGCACTTCGGGATTGAGAAAAGTTGCTCGAAGCCGGTAAGCGTATCCAGCGCACTGTATCAAGCTGCGATTCGACGTTGTGCCGCGTCCCATCAATAAGGATGTGCCGACCAGTCCTTCGGGACCTGTCACAGCGAGCTGAGCAGACGTCCCGTCCTCCATAATGCAGACGAGCGACACAATACACGTCGTCGGAAAATACGCGTAACTTAGACGCTCGCCCGGCTCATGCAGCGTCCGGCCCGCCGGCATATATATCAATTCAAGGTGCGGTCGCAGCCGGTCCCGGTCGCGGGTGGGCAGGGCCGCCAGAACGAGATTCTGTTTAACGTCGCTCGATGAGTCCATAAAGTTAACCTGGGCTGTCGCCAAGAACCACAGGGATATCCGCGACCAAGCGCCCTAGTGTAATTTTCCAATCGTATGAGTGGGCGTTACAAGCAAACAATTCACGGATGTAGAAGCGCGCGAGGCTCTTGTCGGACAGAATCTGAGCGGCGGAACTTGCTGCCATCACTCCCTTCGAACCCGATCATCCGTGCGTGTTGACGGAGGTGAGAGATGGAAATGGATCGACGCGCACATAGTAAGTTTCTGATTAGCGACCCGGCCTTTTGGGGAATGGCCGCCTGACCGTCGCGCCTTTGCTTACTTACTTATAGCGCTAGCGGAGCGTTCACCGGCCTGAATCAAGCACTCTTTCGATCGCCGCGTCGTCCTCTCGCGCTCTCTGCTTACGCGCGAAGATAGCTCAGCACCCTTAGGCACACCGCCATGAAAAGTCCAAGATGCCCTGGCGTATGCGAAACCAAAGCTCTAACAAGAACAGTTCCATAAACGTTGAACGACCGGTGCGAGCTACACCTGTCCAGCCGCATTGCGAATCCAGTATTTAGCGACGGGCCAGGAACCGTCTATAGGTCACAAGGACCATTGCAGTTGAAGCAACATTTGTATCCAGCCGACTGATGCTCGGAACACCGTGTTCTTCGCTCATTTTTATCCGAGGAACAAGAGCTGTAAACGCCCCGCGGTCTTATTGCGGCAGTAGCGGCCCTGTGACACGAGCGTCAGTCTGCACTCAGGACGATCTACGGCATCAGCGCTGCCTTACGCGGGAACTGCAGGCGCAGCGTACGACTAAAGGGTTCGACGGTGATTGGTTGTTGCACTCGTGTGTGATGACTGTAAGGCGAATGAGAGTACGCCAATGATCATCAACGGGGCAGGGCGCATACGGAATATCTGAGGAATGTAGGGTTCGATTTGGCTCGATGCCCGGCGGAATGGCACTCGAGCGTGCTCTAGTGCGTGCGCATCGCCCCGCGTTGGCAAAGTACGGCGTTCGCCGACGGCCACTGTCCAGCCGCCTGTAAGAACGGTTCTTAAGTCCATTGGTTAAGGCGTAACTCGCCGCGTGGTGCTATGTTTCGACGATGCACACACACATCATCTGGGATGTATTTGGTCACGACGATTTCGCCGCTATCGGTAGCTTTGTCGTCGATCCTGCGAGCGGCAGGTCGAAACAGATTGTGGCCGCTACCGGCGTGTTTAACTGGTACGGGCCGACGTTTCCATCGTGGGCGTACGCAACGCTGATCGAGTCGGATGACATTCGTGAATCCGAACTCGACCATGGAGAGCTCACTGGGCTGGCTGTACCGCTCGAGCCGTGTGAACCGGAATACGTTGATCCACCACCCAATGTATTGCCTTTTCGGCACCGGCGTTATCTAGAGTCTCGCTAAGGCAGCGCTACATCAACGGAGAGCTGCTCCTCCTTTCGTCTCGAATGCTCGGACCTCGGGCGTTGGCCCGCGATGACAGAAGTTTAGCGCCCGAATGCCTCTGCGGAGTGCTGCTCCACATCGGACTACCCTCCGGCCATTCCTCTGGAACAGTCCCTGATGAGACGCGCTCATTTCGACGAGTTTTTCGCTTTCATCTTCCGGCAGCTCCTCAATCACCCGTTACTCGATCGGGCGGGCGCCGGCCGACTATGGCGGTACGCTGTGGTACTGAACAGCCGCAATAACCACATCCGTCAGCCCTTTCGTTGAGAGTGCACCGCGCTACCTGCACCTTAAGTCGAACATTTGAGTGCTCATGTTGAGTCCACGACTCCACGAGAGCTGGTTCACAGAACCTCCGTCGCGTGAGATGACGTACCGGCCCCAGAGGGAGATTGACCCGGCGTTGGCATGGGCGGCGGTCATCGGGCTGATTGCGGGTATGGTTTTCGGATTGTTCCAGTCGAAGCATCAAGTGCGCGAATCGAGCGGATGCAGGCGCCGGCGGCGAGAGCATGCGGTGACGAGCGAATAGTGAAGACGCAGCGCTGGTCTAAAGTCATCTGCCGCAGGACCGATAGCTGCCCTGCTGGGTGCTGGGAGACAGCGTTACTCAGAACGTGAAACGGCCGAACCGTCACCGTTTCGCTGGCGTTTCGTAGCCGAGGTAGTGACGAACTATCGCGTTCGTGCCACGACCTTCATGTAAAAAATTGACGCTGTCAACGCTGTCATAGGTACAAACCCGCTGATTCAGCGCGCAACCGATAACAAGCCATTCGAAATTGACAATCTCGGTGACCACGAGGCCCGGCGACTGCCGATGCCGTGCGTCACGCGGACACAGTTTCGTTCTCGCGTACTCGATACACGTCGGCGATATCTTGTAATCCCTTGAACTCGATTGCATTGCCGCAACCGTCGCTGACCGTCATCAGCATCTGCTCGCGCACGGTGCCTTTTTGGGTGACGCTCGGCTTGTTGATCCATGTCGCCTGCATTTGCTCGAGTCGTGTGGCAGTCTTATTGAAATCGTCCAGTGTCATCACGACACCAAAATGACGCAGCGGCGTCGACAGCGCCCCACCGATTTTTCGGCCCTGCTCGCCAACCACTTCTTCCGGCGCCAGATGCGCCACGATGTGATGGCCGAAGAAATTGAAGTCGGCGCGCCCTTTGAGTTTACGGCCTTCGGGGCACTGCAGCATCTCGCCGTAGAACTTGCGCGCGCGATCGAGATCGTTCACCGCAAACGAAAAATGAAACAATGTCTGAGCCATGGAGACCTCCTTTGGTGGACCCCGCAATCCTACTTCATTGCGGGGTAGCCGGCGAGCATTCAAACTTCGAACGGTCTGGCATTCTATGGGGCGCCTATTCGGCGGTGGCGCCTGAATCCTTAACCACCTTCGCCCACTTCACGAGCTCCGATTGCATGAACGCTTTGAATTCAGCGGGCGAGTTCGAACGCGCTTCGACGCCTTGCCGATCGAGCTGTTCCTTCATAGACGCGGTCGACAACGCCCGAACGATCTCGCGGTTGATGGCAGCAACGATCGGAGCCGGGGTATGGGCAGGTGCGACGATTCCCCACCATGAAGTCGCGCTGAATCCGGGCGCCGCTTCTGCGATCGCCGGCAGATTCGGCATTGATGACGATCGCGTGGGGCTGGTCACCGCGATCGCCCGCAGGCGATTCGATTTGAAGTGAGGAACCACCGCGAGGGCGTTGGCAAAGCTCATCGCTATCTGGCCGCCGATAAGATCAACGATGGCGGGACCTGTGCCCTTGTATGGAACATGCACGATATCAATGCCGAACGTGGTGCCAAACATGACGCCTGCCAGATGCTGCGAGCTGCCGATGCCGTTTGATCCATACGTGAGCTTACTGGGCCGCGCTTTGGCGAGCGCTACGAGCTCGGCTACAGTTGTTGCGGGTGTTGCCGGATTGACCACGAGAATATTCGGCGCCACGCCCAACTGCGACACCGGTGCGAAGCTGTCCACCGGATGGTACGGAAGCTTTTTGTAAAGCCCGGGATTTATTGCGTTCGTGCCGACGTTCGCCATCAAGAGTGTGTAGCCGTCGGCCGGCGAGCTCGCAACGATTTCACATGCGACGATGCCGTTTGCGCCTGCGCGATTATCGATGATCACCTGCTGGTTCCACGCTTCGGTAAGTTTCGCGCCGATCGCACGCGCCATCGTATCGTTGCCGCCGCCGGGCGGATAGGGCGCGATAAGGCGCACCGGCTTCGCCGGATAAGACTGCGAAAAAGCAGGTGGCGTGACGGCACCCGCTGCAAGTACGAGAACAATCCATCCCGAAAAACAGGGCTGGTCATTCTCTGTGCGCGACATCACACACTTCCTCGTATAGCGAGGCCGGCGAATACCGATAGGTCATAGTTCATAATACGCATAGTAATCCACGACTATCGCAGCAGCACAAAGAAACATGAAATCGGAGCCGCACGCGTGACGCTGTACCATTCATCCATGTTAACGGTCGTCTTGCTGACAGCCGTCCAATCGCTCGTTGGCTTCGCGCAGACCACGCACGCGCAAACTTATCCGGCGCGGCCGATACGTTTTATCGTTCCATTTCCACCCGGCGGCAGCACGGACATATATGCGCGCATTATCGCGCCTCGCTTATCCGAAAAACTCGGCCAGCAAGTGGTTGTAGATAATCGGGCGGGCGCCGGCGGTGCGCTTGGTGCGGAACTCGCTGCCAAGGCGCCGCCGGACGGCTACACGATCTGGCTTGGACAAACGAATAACTTGGCCATCGGTCCCGCGATGCGTGCGAGGAACAGCTACGACCCCATACGCGATTTTTCGCCCATCACGCTGCTCATGCGGGCGCCACAGGTTATGGTCGTCAATGCCGGGTCGCCGATTACATCGGTCAAAGATCTGGTAGCTGCTGCTAAAAAGAATCCGGGCTCCATGAGTTTTGCGTCAGCAGGCATCGGCAGCGGCGGCCATTTAAGTGGCGAGCTCTTCAATCAGGCTGCCGGAATCAATATTGTCCACGTCCCTTATAAGGGTGCTGCGCCCGCAATGATCGACCTTCTCGGCGGCAGGATCACCTATCTTGCAACTTCGCTCGCTTCAGCGGCGCAGTTCATGAAAGAAGGCAAAATCAAAGCACTCGCGACCACCGGCACCCGGCGTGCACGTATGCTGCCCGACGTACCAACCGTCGCCGAGGCAGCCATCCCGGGATTTGATGTCGAGTCGTGGCATGGCATGCTTGCGCCCGCAAAAGTGCCGCGCGAGGTGGTGCTCCGGTTAAACCGCGACATCGTTTCGATTCTCGGACAGCCGGAAGTGCGCAAGTTGCTGCTCTCGGAGGGCGGCGATATCACGCCCACCACGCCGGAAGAGTTCGCGGCGTTTCTGCGCACCGAAGTAACGAAATGGGCGCGCGTCATCAAGCAGGCAAACATCACGCTCGAATAAACATAAGAGCACATTCAGGAGACTTCAATGTCGGATAAGCCGGTCGCCGTCGCGATCAATGAAGAAGGGCCCCGTGAAGGATTTCAGATCGAGAGCGGATCCATTGCTACTCAGCGCAAGGTCGAGCTCATCGACGCGTTATCAGAAACGGGATTGAAGCACATGCAGATCGTCTCATTCGTCAATCCGAAGCGCGTTCCGGGCATGGCGGACGCTGAAGAGGTCGTTAAAGGAATCAAACCGAAGTCCGGTGTCGATTACACCGCCCTATGGCTGAACGAGAAGGGTCTCGAGCGCGCGATGGCAGCGGGGCGCCTCAAGATCGAAGGCAAGATTTCGTTATGCCCGTCTGAGAAATTCCTCAAGCGCAACCAGAACAAGTCGCATGCCGAACAGGTCGCGTACAACCATCGAGTGCTCGATATGTACAAGGAGCACGCGATCCCTGTTGAGCGCGCGTCCGTCATGGCTGCATTCGGCTGCAATTTCGAGGGCGATATCGATCCGCGGAAAGTCGTGGCCATGGTGGACGAGATCTTTGCGATTGCCGCGGAACACGACATCGAGATCAAAATTGTTTCGTTCGCCGACACGATGGCGTGGGCGACCCCACGCTCGATCAAGCGCGTGATCGGCGCCGTGCGTGAACGCTATCCTGATCTCAAATTGAGTCTTCACTTGCACGATACGCGCGGCATGGCGATTGCAAATGCATACGCAGGACTTGAGATGGGCGTCGACCGTTACGATGCATCGGTCGCCGGGCTTGGCGGTTGTCCTTTCGCAGGACACAAAGCGGCCGCCGGCAATGTATGCACCGAGGACCTGGTGTTCATGTGCGAAGAGATGGGCATACGCACCGGCATCGATCTTGAACGTCTGACCGACTGCGCGCGGCTCGCCGAAGACATCGTTGGACATCCACTGCCCGGCTCGGTCATGCGCGGCGGCACCCTGAACAAGCTGCGCGCAGCGGCACACTGATCCGTCATACAAACAAAAAGGACTTCGCATGCAAAGCGGTTCGGCCCGGCAATCGGATGAACACCTCTCACTCTCCGGCATTCGCATATTGGAGATGGGACATACCGTTATGGGACCGTCGTGCTCCATGGTGCTGGCGGATCTGGGCGCCGATGTAATCAAGGTTGAGCCGCTCGAAGGCGACCGCACGCGCGCCAACGTCGGATTCGGTTCAGCGCTGTTTCCGGTTTTCAACCGCAACAAGCGAAGCATATCGATCGATATCAAAACCGAAACCGGCAAGTCGGTGATGAATCGCTTGCTCGCCGGCGCCGACGCGCTAATCGAAAATTTCGCGCACGGCACGATGGAACGTCTCGGCCTCGGCTACGCAACGCTGTGCATCGATTATCCGAAGCTGGTCTATTGCAGCTTGAAGGGGTTCCTTTCCGGACCCTACGAAAAGCGCGCGGCGCTCGACGAAATCGTCCAGTTCATGGGCGGCCTTGCGTATATGACCGGACCGCGCGGCATGCCATTGCGCGCCGGTTCTTCCGTCGTGGACATCATGGGCGGCATGTTCGGCGCACTTGGCATACTGGCGGCACTGCGTGAGCGCGAGCGTACCGGACGCGGCCAGCTCGTCAATAGCGCGCTGTTCGAGTCAACGGCTTTCCTGGTCGCGCAGCACATGGGCCAGCAGGCGTTGACTGGAAAGGCGCCGCCCCCGATGCCCGAGAAGGCTAGCTCATGGGCGGTTTACGATCCGTTCCAGACATCGGACGGCAAGACCGTATTCGTCGGCATCACGAGCGACAATCACTGGCGCGCGTTCTGCGGCGGTTTTGATGTCGAGCATTTGCTCGACGATCCCGCACTGAAATCGAATCCGCAGCGAGCGCAGGCCCGGGCGAAGATCATGCCGATTGTGACTGCCAAGTTCGCGGCTGAAACGTTCGAGTCGCTAATTGCAAAACTCGAAGATCTGAAAATTCCGTTTGGTCCCCTGGCGACACCTGGAGATCTCTTTGACGATCGGCACCTGAATGAAAGCGGGCGCCTGCTGGACGTGCAGTTACCGACCGGTCGTGTCGCAAGGATTCCGGGAATTCCGCTTGATATGGGCGGACGCAAGCCGGAACTGCGCTATCAACCGCCGAAAATGGGCGAGCACACGCGATCCATACTTGCTGAGGCCGGCTATACGGATGCACAGATCAGTGAACTCATCGATCATCAAATCGTCATCGCAGCGAATTAATTCGGCAGTGTCGCACGTTCGTCGCGAATGATCGCAGTCGAAGGATGACTGTCAGCAAGTGTCATGCTTGTTGACGGGAGGCGATGTGCTTAATGTAAAGTCATTAGCTTGATACAGGAGGAATCTTCATGTTCATCAATCGCCAATTGGCCACGTCCGTCGCAATTCTCGCAGCAATGATGGGGAGCGGATGCGCTGGCGTGCCCTCTGGATCACTGTCGGTTGCCGAGCAGGGAAGCTTTTTCGTCGGCGGCAGGAAAGTGCAGGCAGCAGGCACTTACGATCCGACCAAGTCACCGGCCGGCACTGACGAAGGACAAACGTTCTGGATCGATCAGATGTACGTCCAGTACCAGATTCCGGTGAATGCGCGAAAGTATCCGCTGATACTCGTGCATGGCGGCAGCGGCACCGGGCGTGTTTGGGAAACGACGCCCGATGGGCGCGAGGGATATCAAACGCTCATGCTGCGGCACGGATTTCCGGTCTACATTGTGGATTTTCCGCGACGCGGGCGCGCAGGCTATCCGAGTTTCAATGGGCCGTTCGGCACGCTCGCCGGCAAGCCGGTTGTGGCGAATCAAACCGGACAAGCCGGCGTTCAATACGCATGGTCCCGCTGGCGGCTGGGCCCGAAATACCCTGATGTATTTCCAGTGCAGCAGTTTCCAATGAAAGCGGTCGACCAGTTCATGCAGCACCTCGTTCCCACCGTATCGGATGATGCTGAAATTATCAGCGGCGCGCTCGTCGCACTGCTCGACAAGATCGGTCCCGCCATCGTCGTCACACATTCGCAATCGGGTTTGTTCGGATGGCTGGCCGGCGCGCGCTCACCGCATGTGAAAGGAATCGTCGCGTACGAGCCGGGCTTCGTCTTCAAGCAAGGCAAAGTGCCGCCCGCCATCCCGCTCTTCAAAGGCAGTCAGCCGTCAGGGACGCCGGTGACTGAGGCGGAGTTTACGCGGCTCGCACAAATCCCCATTCAGGTCGTCTATGGCGACAACATACCGAAGCAGCCGATACCGGATCTGGTCGCCGACGGGCGCCGCGCGCAGGTAGTGACATCGCGAATGTTCGTCGATGCGCTCAATGCGCAAGGCGGCAACGCGAGCGTGCTCCATCTTCCCGATGCGGGTTTGTATGGCAATTCGCATTTCATGTTCTCGGATCTCAACAATGTTGCGGTCGCCGACCAGTTGATGCGGTTCCTCGAAGCCAAGAGACTTGATGTGCGCTAGAACTGCGCACTCGATGCCTGCAGTGACCGTGACCGAATGACTGGTACTTCGTCACCATAGTCAACCTGGGGCCACGAACGCATGAATGCAAAAC
>Ga0097621_100000359_pt1 | contig 31567 bp, 27 predicted proteins | sample KBSMisM72_FD_73165 | JGI IMG/M metagenome (GOLD analysis project Ga0097621, IMG submission 73165) | Miscanthus rhizosphere microbial communities from Kellogg Biological Station, Michigan, USA - KBS Miscanthus M7-2 (version 2) (version 2) | ecosystem: Host-associated > Plants > Roots >... | reverse complement strand
CGGGCATTGTACTACGAGGCCAAACAGCAAAAACCAAAAATAAAAAAACTCTTATACTATCCCCGCCCGAACGTTCCGTTCGGAACGGGCGGGCATTGTACTACGAGGCCAGGGAAAATTCAAAAGTAAAAATTAAAAATGCAAAATTGCGACCGCAGCCAACTTTTGAATTTTTCCTTTTGACTTTTTAATTTATCAACTGAGACACATTACTCGAAAAGATCTTCACCGCAATGGCCAGCAAAATTACGCCGAAAAACTTACGAATCGCAATTAATCCGCCCGGGCCGATCCATCGTGCAAGCTTATCGAGCGATTTGAGCACAACAAAAACAAGAATCAGGTTGAAAAGGATAGCAATCAGGATGGAAACGGCATCATAATTCGCGCGCAAAGACATGATGGTCGTGAGCGTGCCTGATCCGGCGATCAACGGAAAGGCGATGGGCACAATCGTTCCTGACTTATCATTTTTATCCGGTTTGAAGAACTCCATGCCAAGCACCATTTCCAATCCCAGGATAAAGATCACGATCGAGCCTCCGACTGCGAAGCTGTGCTTGTCTACGCCAAGCAGCCCCAAAAACTTCTCACCCACGAACAGAAACAATACCATCAGGCCGCCCGAAATCAGCGTGGCTTTCACCGCGCTGATTTCGCCCAGCTTCTGTTTCAATCCAATCAGAATTGGAATGGAACCGATAATGTCAATCACCGCAAATAGCGTAAAACTAACGGTGAGGATATGACCGAAGTTTAGTTCCATGTTTGTCAAAGATATTCCCCGGGGAAGAATGCTGCAAATGGCACTTACGAACCCGATCTGAAAATGAATTTCTCCCTGAACAATGGATATTCCTGTTTAATCTTTTCCAGGCAATCGCGACAAAGGCAGTCTTCATATAAAGTCTCCACATAGGCGCGCTCCTCTGCCGTCAATGCAATGGTGCTGCACTGGCAATTGCTCACATTCCCTACGGTACATTCAAATCGTTTTCCACAACGATCGCAGTTTTTGAGCTCATATATCGGCATCGTGAAAATTTAGAGTCATCAGATTGTGGATATACAATCAAAAATCAAAAATCCAAATGTATCCCCGCACTCCAGTTAAAGGGTTTGGAATTAAAGCCCCTGCTTTCGAAATACTTCTGATCCGTGATATTGTAAAACCCTGCAAACACCCTTACGTGCTTGCCAAACTGGTATTGTGCAAAGGCATCCCATACATAATAACCCTTCATCGTGATTGGTGGCATTCCATAAACGGGTTCAAAGAATTCCCCCGCCGTGCGCAGATGGGTTTTTAAAAACAATCGTGAGGTAGCCTGCCATCCAACCTGCACATTAAAAATATTCCTGGGCCGGCGATACAAATTATTATAACTGGTATCCTTACCCGAAGGGCCTGCCGTGATGATCTTTCCATCCGCGTAGGTGTAATTGGCTGAAATGCTCCACTTTCCCAAATTCAGGGCCAGCTCAGCTTCCACGCCATGGTCGTCTTGTTTGTCTTCATTAATGTAGAAGCTCTGGTAAGTATTGGGGTCTGTATAAAAGAAAAACGCCTCGCTAATTTTCCTTTGGAATGCCGTCACTCTTGCATTGATCTGCCTGTTGGTGAATTGGACGCCGGCTTCGAAATTCAGCGAAGTCTCAGGCTTGAGAGAGCGATTGCCATATTCAGAATAGAGCTGGTATAAAGAAGGTACCCTGTAGGCAGAGGCCGCATTCACAAAAAATTTAAGATGCTCATTGATAAGGTAAGACGGATTCACCGACCAAGTGAAATTGCTTCCGTAAATGGAATGGTGATTCCATCTGCCTCCCGCTTCTATGTTGAAGCCGCCCATATTTTTCAGGTAGAAGGAGGTGTAAAGACTGTACTGGCTGGTTGTTGCCGTGTCCTTTGAAATGGGAAGAGACTTATAAGGTCCGAAATCACTAATGGACGTATAGCTTTGATTGGTTGAATTCTGCCGATAGTCAATTCCCACAAGCCAATCGAGGTGATTAGACAAAGAAAGGTTGTTGTAGAATTCGGCAAAATGTTGCGCTCCCTTGTATAGCCCGTCCTGGTATTTCGCAAATCCGCCAATAGAGGCAGAATCGTCAACATAATGCCGGTCAACGTAATTGAAATGATAGTTGACATTGAAAGAACCCTTCGCATATCTATACGTGGCACCTGTGCCCGCCTGGAAATTAGCAAAGGTGTAACGGTAATCTTTGTCATCTGTAAAGGCACCCGCATCAATATCCGCTCGATGATAACTGTATTTTCCAAACACACGGATCTGCAATTTTTCGGAAGTTTTCTGCGTGAAACTGGCTTCCAGTAAATCCTGGTTGTACCCATCATTGTCGAATCCCCCTTTGCCTGTGCTATCGTAAGCCGAAGAAATTCCTTTGCTTTTTATTTTAGAATAAGACACATGATAAGTGGCTTCGTCGTTACCTCCCAGTATCGCCACATTTCCTCCATAGGTTCCAAAACTTCCCGCGTTGAAATCGATCGCCGCGCCAAAAGGTTTGTTTCCTTTTTTCTTTGTGATAATGTTAACCACGCCTGCAACCGCGTCTGAGCCATAAAGCGTGGATTGCGCCCCCTTCAATATTTCAATCCTTTCAATCTGGTAAGTCGGAAAGGTATTCAGATCGAATTCACTGTTGATATTTGAAGGATCATTTAAAGGGATGCCGTCAATCAGGATCAGGGTGTTGGCAAATGCAGCACCGCGCGTATACAGGAATTGAATTGTGCCCAATGTGTTGGTGGCTCCATTCACAGACACGCCTACCTGTTCATTCAAAATTTCACTGATGGTGCGGCCCGCATTTTTTTGAAGCTGCTCCTGCGTGATCACCGTGAGCACTTTGCCGGTACTGCTTTGTTTTTGAGGAAATTTGTTGGCGGTAATGACTACCTCATCCATGGATTTTGCGCTGCTGTCTTCCTGCGCAAATAATTGTCCCTGCCATAAAAAGAGGGCCAAAATGAAGCTGATTCTGCTCATAGTTAGTTAGTTTAAAAGTTTAACTATGAGCCTTCGGAAAAAATGAATGTGTCAGAAATGGAAAGGTCCTGCTGCAGCAGAAAATTTTCATCTCGCTTTTCACCCGAAAGCTCGTGATTGTTATTTAGCCTCTGGCAGGTCTTCTGGCTCGCTTTCATGATGATCACCTTCCCATCCCGCCATTGGCGGAAAAGTGGTATTGCGGTTCAACATGTTCATCGCAAGAACGCGACGAAACGCTTACAGCTACGGGGATAGCGCCGGAATCACACCGGCTTCCCTTTTAATCTGTCCCGATTGATGTCGGGTTCAGAACCAAATGCATCGCAAAAATGAGTTATTCAGTCTTTAAAAAAAAATTGATTTTTCAAGATTCAAGATTCAGGATTCAGGATTCAAGATTCAAGATTATAAGTAAATCTTCTTCGGCGCCACAATCCACAATCCACAATCCACAATCTAAAATCACATACTGCCTGAATCTTGAATCCTGAATCTTTGTTCTATCTTTCGGCCCATCATTTGACTGCATGAAATCCGGATCTTCCAAACTCAACCTCTTTGACCTTACCATGATCGTGATCAGCCTGGTCATCGGCATGGGCATTTTCAGAACAGCATCAGATTCAGCGGAGAAAGCCCTTACCCCAACCATCTATTTTGTGGCATGGGTGGCGGGCGGCCTCATCGCACTTTGCGGGGCCCTCACTTATGCAGAGATTGGTTCGCGCTTCCCGGCCACAGGTGGTTACTACAAGATTTTCGCAGAATGTTATCACCCCTCCGTCGCATTTGCCATCAATTGTATCATCCTGATTTCAAATGCCGCCTCACTGGCTGGCGTTGCACTGATCGGAAGCGAGTATTTCGCACAGGCATTTCTCTCGAACACGGCGGATGATTTTACAAAAGCACTGATTGCAATGGGTGCCGTAATTATTTTTTATTTTGTGAATCTGGCTGGCCTTAGAATGAGCTCGCGCACGCAGAATATTTTAATGCTGATGAAAATCGGTATGATCCTCGTTTTGCTCCTCGCGCTTTTTTTCCCTGAAAAATTTCACACCACAGAAACGATCAAACCTTCGACACCATTCACCCTGCTTAATTATATAGAATCTTTCGGACTAGCCCTGATCGCGGTTTCATTTACTTATGGCGGATACCAGCAGACCATCAATTTTGGAGAGGAAGTGAAGAATGCCCGCAAGACATTGCCCCGGGGAATTATGATTGGAATTGGTATCATCATCGGTCTCTACCTGCTGGTACAGCTTGTGTATTTCAAAGTCATCGGATTCGATGAACTTAAGTCCAGCAGGGGCATTGCGGCCATCGTGGTGGAACGGGTGTACGGACCAACCGCCAAATACGTCTTCACCATCTTCCTGTTCATGGCAGTGCTGGCCTATGTAAATGTTTTGCTACTTAGCAATCCCAGGGTCATGTATGCGATGAGCCTTGACGGTATTCTGCCCGCGCCTTTCAAAGCCAAAAACGAAAAGCGGGATGTACTAACGGTAAGCCTTACGGTATTTGCAGCGATCTGCGTGATCGTACTCTTTTTTGCAAAAACCTTCCAGCAAATCCTTGGCTTTTCTATTTTCCTGGACTCGATCGGCATGGCAACCTCCGCAGCAACCATTTTCATCTTGCGGAAACGAACCAGGAACCTGGACGGCACGGGAATCTACCAGATGAAACTGTATCCGCTATTACCCTTGATTTTTATCCTGGCCTACCTCTTTGTAGGTACGAATATTGCCATCAGCACGCCTGGGTTGGCCCTTACGGGTCTGGGTGTTTTTGCATTCTTCCTCCTGGTGTATTTTGTGACGCGGCGATTTCATCATCCCAAATCCCAATCAAATGTCAGCTGAAAACGAATTCAACGAAGACATGGAGCTCTCTTATATCCTCAATGAACTTGGTGAAGAGCGCAGTGAATATTTCAATTCGATTGCGCCACCCATCATCCAAACCAGCAATTTCGCGGTTCGGAAAGTAGAAGAACTCCGCAAGCTGTTTGTGGATGAGTACAGCGGATATCTGTACAGCAGGGGATTGAATCCTACTCTTGACATTCTTCGGAAAAAACTCGCGGCGCTGGATGGCGCTGAGGATTGCCTGGTCTTCAACAGCGGCGCTTCAGCCATTCTATGCTCGGTGATGGCAAATGTGAAAAGTGGCGATCATATTGTTTCGGTCGACAAGCCTTATACCTGGGCGCGAAACCTGTTCGACAAAATTCTTCCCCGCTTCGGCGTAACCACCACCTATGTTGACGGGAGGCAGATCGAAAATTTCGAACGAGCCATCCTGCCTCATACTTCTGTGATTTATCTGGAAACACCCAACTCCTGGAACTATGCCCTGCAAGACCTTGCAGCCGTCAGTTCACTGGCTAAGGCTGAGGATATCATTACCATCTGCGACAATAGTTACTGCAGTCCAATCTACCAGAAGCCTTTGGATTTTGGCATCGACATGACATTGCAATCCGCAAGCAAATACATCGGTGGCCACAGTGATGTGGTGGCGGGTGTGCTTACCGGTAGCAGGAAACACATGAAAAAAATATTCGACAGTGAATACCTCAATACCGGCGCCGGCGCTACGCCTTTCCACGCCTGGCTCATGTTAAGAGGGTTGAGGACCCTGCCGTTAAGGCTTGAAAAAATCAGTCAGAACACCCTGATTATGGTCGACTGGCTGAAAAATCATCCGAAGATTGAAAATGTGCTCTACCCAATGGATCCCTCTTTTCCGCAATATGAATTAGCCAGGAAGCAGATGAAAGGTGGTTGTGGACTGGTGAGTTTTAGTGTCAGGGCCGATACCATGCAGGACATTGAAACATTTTGTGAGAGCCTCAAACATATAATGATGGCGGTGAGTTGGGGTGGGTACGAGTCGCTGATCATACCGAGGTGTGCCAGTATCAAACCTTCCCGTTTCGATGCGCACAACACGGAACACCGGATGATAAGGTTCTACATCGGGTTGGAAGACCCGACTTATCTCATTGCCGACCTTGAACAGGCCCTGGCCAAAATGAAACCCTGATCCCGGGACCGGCGTATTATCCCAGGCGAGGATTTTATAGACGAATTTTGATATTCGACTATTAAAAGATTACTAAAATCCTGAAAAAAAAAGAGATACGTCGCAATCTATTTTGCCGGAAACAGGAAAATGTTAATATTTGTACTCCACCATTCTGTCTTTGAAAACCGCCCATCAAAATCCATTTAGCCCTGTACTAATTGATAATATTTTTGTTTGATGAGAAAAATTGTCGCTCTGCTCCTGGTTATCGCTGCAGCTAACCTATCTACGCGTGCTCAAACCAAAGACCCAAATACCTGGGATCTCCGCCGTTGTATTGAATATGCCATGGCCAACAACATTTCCGTAAAGCAGGCGGATGTGCAGGCACGGGTTTCAGCTGTAATTCTAAAACAAAGCAAACTTCAGCAAATCCCCTCGTTGAACTATTCGCTTCAACATGGTGCTAACTTCGGTCGGTCTTTGGACAGAACGACCAACGTTTATACTGACCTCTCCGGTACCTTTCAACAGATGAATCTTTCATCCCAGGCCACCATTTTCAACTTTAATAGCCAGAAGAATACCATCAAGGCCAACGATTTTGCTTACCAGGCCGATCAGGCGGCGATAGAAAAGGCCAGAAATGATATTGGTCTGAATGTTGCCCAACGGTACCTTGTGATCTTGTTGGATATAGAGACGAGTAGAGTGAATGAGATCCAAATGAAGACCAGCCAGAATCAACTCAATAATACACGGAAGCTCGTACAGGCAGGAAGTCTGCCGGAATTAAACGTTGCTGAACTTGAAACGCAGGTGGCAAGGGATAGCGCGACTTATGTTGCGTCCATCACAACAATTGAGCTTGACAAGCTCACACTAAAGGGTTTGATGAATTTGCCTGCAGACGCTCCCTTTAACCTGGAAACACCACCAGTAGAAACGATACCGGTTGACAATATTTTGGAAGAAAAGCCCGAGATAATTTATGCATTGGCGATGCAGACGCAGCCACAAATTAAGGTGAACAACCTCCGCCTGTTGGCATCGCAGAAGAATTATGATGCAACCAAGGGACGGCTTTATCCTACCCTTTCTGCGTTCGGTAATCTGAACACCCAATTCCAGGTCGGGTTTAAATCGATTGGGGCTGTACCGGGTGGATATTTCAAAACTCAAGGCTACGCGCAAGACCCTAATAACGCTGCGAACCAATTTCCGGTCTATGCCCAGAGCTTTAGCACCGTTCAAACACCTAATAAATTTGGAGCTTTGTGGGATGGCTATTGGAAAACTTTAGGCGACAATTTTGGTCAAAACGTTGGGCTTGCAGTCAGCGTGCCCATTTTTAACGGTTGGCAGGCGAGATCAAATGTGGCAAGAAGTAAACTTGATATAGAAAACAAATCACTTACAGTAGAGCAGGATACACTGAAATTAAAACAGGACGTTTATTCTGCCTACAACCTCGCATATGGTGCATTTCAAACCTTTGAGGCCAGGAAAAAGGCGCTCGAAGTGGCACAACGTTCATTTGATCTCGCGTCTAAACGTTATGAAATCGGGGTAATGCAAACCATAGACTGGATCATCAACCAGAATGCGTTATACACGGCCGCGGTAAATGCTTTGTATGCTCAATTTGATTACGTATTTAAAATGAAAGTGCTGGAATATTACAAGGGGCAGGGACTTCGTTTGTAACCGCACCAAAAAAATATCTCAAAAGGATAAACTACTTAGGAATATGAACAAAAAATTGCTTTGGGCTATAATAGGGTTGGTAGTCCTGATACTGGTTCTCTTTGGTCTCAAATCCGCCGGCGTGATCGGTAAGGAAGAGGGTACCAAGGTTTCTACTGAAAAAGTAATGCGAAAGACGATCACTGAAGTCGTCTCGGCTACCGGTAAGGTATACCCTGAGGTTGAAGTAAAAGTGAGCCCGGATATTTCGGGAGAAATTATTGAATTGAATGTGGCTGAGGGCGATAGTGTGAAGAAGGGCCAGGTGCTGGCAAAGATTTACGCTGACATTTACGCATCAACCCGTGATCAGGCGGCCGCTCAGGTGAACCAATCGCAGTCGCAGGTGGACAACTCAGTGGCCGCATTAGCAGCCACCAAAGCCAGGATGGACCAGGCCAAACGTCAATATGATCGCCAGAAGCAATTATATGATGACAAGGTGATTTCAAAATTGGAATTTGAAACCGCCGAAAATGCTTATCTCACGGCTGAGGCTGATTATAATGCAGCTTTGCAAGGCATCAAAGGGGGCCAGGCGAATGTGAAGAGTGCTTCAGCCAATCTGTCCAAGGCAAATAAAGACCTTAGCCGGACCAGCCTGGTGGCTCCCATGGGTGGCGTGATTTCGCTGCTCAATGTAAAACGCGGTGAAAGGGTAGTGGGTAGCAACATGATGGCGGGAACAGAGATGATGCGGATTGCAGACATGCGCGTAATTGAAGTGAGAGTGGACGTAGGTGAAAATGACATTCCAAAAGTAAAATTGGGCGATTCTGCAACGGTTGAAGTAGATGCATATAATACCAGGAAATTCCCTGGTGTGGTGACCCAGATCGACAATCCGATGGTAAACACATCCACCACAACCAGCACTTCTACCGAGGTTACGAATTATAAAGTTCACGTAAGGCTCGATCCAAAAGCATACAAAGACCTGGTGAACCCCGACCGTCCGAAGGCTTTCCCCTTCCGCCCCGGAATGAGCGCCAGTGCCGATATCCAGACCAAGACACATGGCAATGTGATCGCGGTGCCCATTAACGCTGTGACAACAAGAGATAAGTCAGACACCAGCAAAGCCGTAGCCGGTAAGGCTCCTGCGGCTGGTCCGGCCCCGGCAGCCGGTGGTGGCCCTGGCGGAGAGGAAAAGAAGGTAGTTGTTGAAGACCTCCAGGAAGTTGTATTTATTATGCAACCGGGTGGTTCGGTAAAGCGTGTAAATGTGAAAACCGACATTCAGGACATCAACTACATTGAAATCAAGGAAGGGATCAAAGAAGGAGACGAGGTCATCACGGGGCCGTATACTGTAGTGAGCAAGATGCTCAGAGATGGAATGAAAGTGAGTGTGGTGCCCAAAGAACAACTTTTTGAGATTAAGAAATGATGAGCTTTTAAATATGTTTTTGTAAGCTGTTTGAGACCTAATTTTAGGTCTCAAACTTTTTCAGGCCGTTTAAATTCTCCTGCATGAAATTCGGCATACTGGGCAGCGGCAGCTGGGCCACAGCGCTCGCCAAGATCCTTACAGATAACGGGAATACAATTCAGTGGTGGGTGAGAAATGAGTCTATGGCTAAACATATTCTCAGCCGGCATCACAATCCGAATTACCTGAGCTCGGTTTATTTCGATTCGCGAAAGATTTCGCTTTCAGCAGATCTTCAGCAGGTCATCAATTCCTCCGACTACCTGGTGGTGGCCATTCCTTCTGCCTATATTCATAGTACGCTTCAGATGGCCGATCGAAACTTAATGGATGGTAAGAAAATCATCTCTGCTGTGAAGGGAATTATTCCGGAATATAATCTGCTGTTGAACGATTACGTAAAGAAAGAATTCGGAACCCCGTCCGAGAATTATTTCACCATTATGGGTCCCTGCCATGCAGAGGAGATTGCCGCCGAGAAGCTTTCTTACCTCACGTTCTCGGGGACCGACGAAATGAGCACTGAAGCGATTGCCAAATGCTTCAGGACCGAATACACCAACACGATTGTAAATTCCGATGTGTACGGCGTTCAATTTGCGGCGATCCTCAAAAATATTTATGCACTGGGAGCCGGAATTGCGCATGGACTTGAGTATGGCGACAATTTCCTGAGCGTATTCATTGCCAATTGTGCGGATGAAATGGCTGGTTTTTTGCGAAAGGTTGGTATCCGCAATGTAGAGGTGGGAATTCACTCACTCGCAGATCATCGACGTTCGCCCAATTATGCGGCGTCCGTTTATTTGGGTGACTTGCTCGTTACCTGTTACTCCCTGTTCAGTCGTAACCGGACTTTCGGAAACATGATTGGCAAAGGTTATTCTGTTCGATCGGCACAACTTGAAATGAATATGGTGGCCGAAGGCTATTATGCATGCAAGTGTATTCACGCTATCAATGGAGATCTTGGAGCAGAAATTCCCATCGCAGAGACAGTGTACAGGATTTTATGGGAACAGCTTCCCGCTGCGCATGGATTTGAATTAATTGAAGAAAGTCTTGTCTAGGATCCACAATCCCCGCCCGTTCCGAACGGAACGTTCGGGCGGGCACAATCTATTACTTAAACATATCCGCAGCTATTCCATCCGCAAATAATTTACCGTCATCTGTAAGTCGCAGGAATCCATTTTCTTCAATCAATTTTCCCGGAACAATATATTTCTGACCGGTCTCCCGGATCCTTATTTTTTCCGAGTTTCCGAATTTTTTTTCTACATGATGCAGATCAATACCCGAAGATGTTCTCAGCGATACCATGACGTATTCGTTCAACTGCTGCTCTGTTGAAATCTCCTCGGTCTCTGTTGGAATAATTTCCTGCAAGAGGGATTGTTGATAAAGCGCATTATTGGCCACATTCCATTTTCTTTCATTGCCCGAGAAACTATGTGCCGATGGACCAAACCCATAGTACCATATACCCCGCCAGTATGCGCTGTTATGTTTGCTTCGCATTCCTGGTTTCGCAAAGTTTGAAATTTCATAATGTTCGTAACCAGCGCTGCGAAGCCATTGGATCAACATGAGGAATTGTTCAGCCTGCTGCCCGGGATCCACATCCTTTACCTGCTTGGTCAGAATCATTTTCGACAAGGCGGTACGTGATTCAACTGTGAGTGCATAACACGACAAATGAGGCACGCCCAATTCCACCATCATATCCACATTCTTTTTCCAATGTTCGTCATTTAAAGTGGGCATGCCATAGATGAGGTCCGCGCTGAAATTTGAAAAGCCTGCATCTTTGATCAGCCTGATCGAGTGAATGGCCTGTTCGCGATTGTGAGCCCGATTCATCCAGACGAGATCTTCGTCATAAAACGATTGCACGCCCAGGCTCAATCTGTTCACACCCAGTGAAAGCCAGTCCTCTAATATTTCATGATTGACGTCATCCGGATTTGCTTCCAGGGTCACTTCTGCTCCCGGCGGGATGTTGAATTTTGAAAAGAGCGCATCAACAATGGAAGACAATTCGAACCGCTCAAGCAGACTGGGCGTGCCTCCTCCAAAGTAGATGGTTTCAATACCGGGGTTACCTTCAAAAAAAGGCGTGAGTTCAATTTCCTTCAATAAAGCCTTCAGAAAATCGTTTTTTCCACGCAGGCCGGTTGAAAAATGGAAATTGCAGTAGTTGCAGGCCTTTCTGCAAAACGGAATATGTAGGTAAATGCCCGCCAACTAAATTTTCAATTTCAGGTTCACCATGGTAGTTTTGCTCCTCATGTGGTTCAGGGTGCTTACGAGATCCGCTTCGGTGGCCTTCACCTTCTTTTTTTTGATTACGGTCCTGGCCTGTTTACCTGCCAGGTCCCAGAATCACTTCCCCCTTCACTACTATTTCGTCGACAAAGATAGCTCCTTTAAACCCGCGCAGCTCGGACTGGTGCAGGAGTTTGCCAATCAGAACCTTTGCCTGGATTATGCATACAAGCTTCCATCACTTTTGCAGTCGAAAGGATTTGTAACCGCATCCGTGGACAGCCTTTATTTTGATTCCACCCATGCTGCAGCCTGGGTTTTCACAGGCCAGGCTTACCAATGGCTCAATCTTGTTGCAGATAGTGCCGACAGATCTCTTCTGTCAAGCGCGGGTTGGAATACCAGGAATTTTCATCACAAAAACCTGGACTTCGATAAGCTACAGCAGGGGCAGGAAAAAATTATGGATTGGCTGGAAGACAATGGTTACCCGTTTGGAAAGGTCGAGTTAGACAGCATCAGGCTTGACAGTGGCGCCGTCTCGGGAAAATTGAAAATTACCCGCGGGCCCCTGTACAAGATCGATAGTATTCGTGTTTATGGTAAGGCAAAAATTTCCAAATATTTCCTTCAGCGTTACCTGGGTATTCCTAACGGCAGCGCCTACCAGAAGAGCAAACTATCGGGTATCAGTAACCGCATTCTGGAACTGCCTTACCTGAAGGAAGTGCAGCCCTGGGACCTCACCATGCTGGGAACGGGTTCATTGTTGAACCTGTACCTGGATCCCAAAAAAAGCAGCCAGATCAATGCCCTGGTTGGTTTTCTGCCGAATAACAGTCAGACTGAAGGAAACAAATTATTGCTCACCGGCGAAGTGAACGTCAACCTCAAGAATGCACTTGGCGGTGGTGAGACCATTGGCGTGAATTGGCAGCAGTTGCAGGTGAAGTCGCCAAGGCTTAACCTGCTCTATCAACAGCCCTATATATTTCATTCTCCCTTCGGCGTCGACTTCGCTTTCGACTTATACAAAAAGGACTCATCCTATCTTAACCTGAATTTCGTTATCGGCCTTCAATACGCAGTTTCCACACGACAAACTGGTCGCCTGTTCTTTCAGAGCTTTCATACGAACCTGCTGACGGTTGATACGAATTATGTCAAAACAAACAAAGCGTTGCCTCCCTTTATTGACGTGAGTTCGACGAACCTGGGGATTGACTATAATCTTTTCGCCACGGATTACAGATTCAATCCGAGGAAGGGAAATGAAGCCTCGGTGCTCGGATCAATCGGCTTGCGAAATATCAAGGAAAACAGTACCATTCTTGCGTTAACAGCGGATAATGTGGGGAGACCATTCAATTTTGCCAGTCTCTATGACACAGTAAAACTCAAAACCTACCTGATCAAATTAAAAGTTGTGGCGGCGCACTATTTTAAGTTGTCCAAACAATCCACTTTGAAACTGGCGGGCAATGGCGGATTACTGCAGAGTGAACAGATCTTTAATAACGAAGTATTCCAAATCGGGGGTTACAGGCTTATGCGTGGATTCGACGAAGAAAGTATTTATGCCACCCAGTATATTGTTGGTACGCTTGAATACCGTTATCTCATCGGATTAAATTCCTACCTGTTTGCGTTTACTGATTTGGGCTGGGCTAAAAACTCAGCCTATGCATCCGAGCAACAGCATAGCTACCTTGGAAACGGTTTGGGCATAGCGTTTGAAACGAAAGCCGGCATTATCAACCTGAGTTATGCAGTAGGAAAACGGAACGACACCAATTTCAGTTTCAGGCAATCTAAAATTCATATTGGGTTTATTAGTTTATTCTAACCTGATCAAATTTTCAGGAGTTCAATGATTCGGATACTTTTGCAACCACAAATGGAAATATTGAAGAAGGGTTTACTCATTTTCCTCTGCTGTATTGGATTTGGATTCATCGCTTCGGCTCAGGTGGATTCGGCGACCGTTCCCAAGACTGAGACAAAAATTGCTGACACGGTCAAACCGGTCCGGCCGAAACCTGTGATCAGGAAAAAGCCTGTGCTTCCTGTTGTTGACACCATCGCAAGAAGGGATACCATCATTAAGCGCGACACGGTATTGGTTGCGAAGGTCCACCAGGGACCTGAGCCCGCGGGCTGGCCCTATCCTGCCATTATGTTCGAAGTTTTTTCAAAGCACCCTTTTTACAAGATCAACGAGCCGCCGACGACAAAACAGATTCTAAGGAGGACGGTAGACGACAAGGATTGGGCATTCTATCTTTTTGCGGCCCTGTTGCTGATTCTGGGATTTTATAAACTGTACTTCGCAAAATATTTCAACGACCTCCAACGACTGTTTTTCAATACCACGTTGAAGCAAAAGCAGATCCGGGAGCAAATGGTCCAGGCTGCGTTGCCCTCACTCTTGTTCAATGCTTATTTTGTGGTCAGTGCCGGCGTGTATGCCTTTTTCCTGGTTCAGTATTATCAGCTCAATCCCAACACCAATCGATGGATTCTACTTTCCTTTTGCATTCTGCTGATCCTGGTCATTTACCTGATTAAGTTCATTACTCTGAAGTTCAGTGGCTGGATTTTCGATAGAAAGGAGGCCGCCGACACCTATATATTTATAGTATTCTTCCTAAATAAGCTCCTCGGCGTGGTATTGGTGCCCTTTAGCATAGTCATTGCCTACGCGAGGGGCAGTTTTCAGGACATTTTTGTGACTTTGTCCTTTGCATTGATAGCCGGATTCTTTATTTATAGATTTATTTTGTCTTATTCGGCGCTTCGAAATGAATTAAAAATTAGTCTGTTACACTTTTTTCTTTACCTTTGTGCCTTCGAAATAGTCCCTGTAATACTGATTTACAAGGTGTTATTGGAATTGTTAGAAAGAAATTTGTAAATTTGCTAAACCATAGCGATTTAGAATATGGTAAAAAACGGTGCTAAAAAGGTTGATAATCCGGGCAAAACTGTTAGAACGATCCTTATTACCCAGCCCAGGCCAGATTCTGACAAATCCCCATACTATGAGCTGGCAAAGAAGTATGATCTAACCCTTGCCTTCCATCCTTTCATTCGACTTGAGGGCATTCCTTCCAAAGATTTTCGTAAGCAAAAAATTGAGATTGTCAATTTCAGCGCGGTAGTATTTACCAGCCGAAATGCAATTGATCATTTTTTCCGCACATGCGAAGAGATGAAGGTGAATGTGTCTCAAGACACAAAGTATTTTTGCATTACTGAAGCGGTTGCGCTTTACCTGCAGAAATTTATCCTCTATCGGAAGCGCAAAGTGTTTTATGGTGCAGACGGAACAAACAAAAGTTTGTTCGACGTCATCAACAAACACAAGGAAAATGAGAAATTTCTCTACCCGTGCTCCGAGAATCAGCAGGACAATGAGATTGTAGGATGGTTAAAGGCAAACCGTTGCGAATTTGCAACGCCGTTCATGTACCGTACCCTCAGCAATGATGTAAAGGAGATTCTTGTCCAACACGATTACGATGTCATTTGCTTCTTCACGCCGAGTGGCGTTAAGAGCCTCTTCGATAATTTCCCGAAATTTCAACAGAACGGAACCTGCATCGGCGCATTTGGAAACAATACTTCCAAAGCGGTTGAAGAAGCCGGTCTCACCCTCCACATTAAGGCACCCCAACCGCAGACGCCTTCCATGGTAGCGGCGCTGGAACGGTTCCTTTGCGAGAAGACGAAAGGGAAGCAGGGGTAAGTAGTTGATCACTTGATTAGTTGCCCAATAAAATTTTTGGCCCCGTATTTTGCGGGGCCTTTCTATTTTCCCCAATACCCAATACCCAATACCTTTGATAAATGCATACTAACTTTCTCATCAACGAGACCAGCCCATATCTTTTGCAACATGCTCACAACCCGGTGAACTGGTATCCCTGGGGTGATGAAGCACTTGACCGGGCGAGGGCCGAGGACAAGCCCATTTTGGTGAGCATTGGCTATGCTGCCTGCCACTGGTGCCACGTGATGGAAAGGGAGAGCTTCGAAAATGAGGAAGTGGCAAAACTGATGAACGAGTCCTTTATCAACATCAAAATTGACCGCGAGGAACGGCCCGACTTAGACCATATATATATGGACGCTGTCCAAACCATGACGGGCAGCGGGGGCTGGCCACTTAATGTTTTCCTTACTCCTGACTGCAAGCCCTTCTACGGAGGAACTTATTTTCCACCCGTAAAAGCTTTTAATAGACCCTCATGGAAGGAGATCCTGGTGGGTGTTCAGCTGGCTTTCAATGAAAGACGAAATGAAATCGAAGAACAGGCCGAAGGTCTCACCGCTCACCTCGTTCGCTCCAATGAATTTGGCACGATTTTGAACACGGATAGCGCGCTGGAAGCCGGGCAATTCACAAAGGCCCAGCAGGAGATGATCTTTGAAAACCTGATGAAATTGGCCGATCGGCAATGGGGCGGTTTTGGAAATGCTCCCAAATTCCCTCAAAGCTTCGTCATTCTTTTTCTTTTAAGACATTATCATTTTACTGGAAATCAATCGGCATTGGACCAGGCTTGTCTTAGCCTGGACAAGATGATCTACGGCGGTATATATGATCAACTGGGTGGGGGCTTTGCAAGATATTCCACAGATGTGGAATGGCTGGTGCCACACTTTGAGAAAATGCTTTACGATAATGCGCTACTGGTGATGGTGATGAGCGAAGCTTTTCAGATTACTAAAAAAGAAATCTACAAATCGGCCATTGAGGAAACCATTGCCTTTGTACAGCGTGAACTGACGGGAGAGGAAGGCGGTTTTCTTTCTGCTTTGGACGCCGACAGTGAAGGGGAGGAAGGAAAGTATTATGTATGGTCGAAGGAAAACGTGGATGAGATACTGGGTGATGACGCGGAGTTGTTCTGCGAATTTTACAACATAACGGTCAGGGGTAACTGGGAAGGGAAGAATATCCCGTGGGTGAAGACGCCGCCGGAGGTTTTCGCTCGGCAAAAGCAAATTGAGGATTCAAATTTGCATGCTTTGTTGAAGACAGGCCGTGAAAGACTTTTTGAAAAGAGACAAGAGAGAATACGGCCACAGACGGATGACAAATATCTGCTAAGCTGGAATGCCCTCATGAACCTGGCGCTGAGCCGTGCATATGCAGCAACGGGAAATAGTTCTTATAAATCGCTGGCGGAGGCCCACATGGAATTCATGCTTACCCGTTTTCGCGGAGAGGCTGAGTCATTTCACCATGCTTTTAAAAATGGCCGGGCAAGGTTTCCCGGATTCCTGGACGACTATGCATTCCTGATTAGTTCGTTGATCGCATTGCAGCAGATCAGTCCGGGAACGAGCTGGCTGGAGAAGGCCAGGATGTTGACCGAATATGTGATTGGCAATTTCGGGATGGAGGGGGAGACCATGTTTTATTTCACCCCCGGGCACCAGGACGACGTGATTATGCGAAAGCGCGAGGTGTATGATGGCGCAACCCCTTCGGGAAACGCCATGATGGCCTTCAACCTTTATTATCTTTCGATCGTATATGATATTAAAGAGTGGAAGCAGCGCTCGATGGCATCATGCAGGTCTTTAGAGCAGGTGATCACCAAGTACCCGTCCAGTTTCGGAATTTGGGCAACGATGATGCAGGAATTTACGTATGGTACCCATGAGGTAGTGGTTGTCGGAAAGGGGCATGAAGACATGACAGCCCGGATCTTATCGTCCTATATTCCAAACAAAGTTTTCCAGTCATCTATGAAGGCCCTTTCAGGTTATCCTTTGTTGGTGGATAAGTATCCTGATAAGGATCTGTTAATTTATTATTGCAGGGACTATTCCTGCAAAAATCCTGTGGATAACCTCGCGGATTTTCTGCAACTGATTGAGAAGGAGCAAAAATCTTAATCTTACATACACAATAAGGCCGATCAGTGTCCGTTATTAACTATGCTATTGGTAGCTGTTTACCAGGCTCAAAAAACCCGACAGTACAGGCCCTAACAAAGGCCGAATTGAATATTTATTTATATTTGTCCAAATACCCTTATACTATTTTTTATGAAAATGAAAAGCCTACTGCTCAACCTGGTTACACTTGTCCTGCTTACGTTGTTGGCAGCAAGTTGTGGTAAGCTTGGAAAGTCTTCCAAGGGCCTACCCAACGATGGTCAGCTACATGGCGTTGCACCTGGCAACAAGTACAATTTGCCTAAGCCTCCGGGTATGGTGTACGTTCCGCAGGGTACTTTCCATATGGGTCCCAGTGATGAAGACATTAACTATGCCTTCACTTCCCGTAACAAGCAAATTTCCATCAATGGTTTCTGGATGGATGCAACGGAAATTACTAACAATGAATATCGTCAGTTCACCAACTGGGTCCGCGACTCAATCGCTGGTTCCCTGATGGGGTACAAAGGCAAGGATGGTAACAGCCTTGACTGGACGAAGATCAAAGCCATTAAATGGAGCGATCCAAAAACAGTCGAGCAGATTGACGCTATGATTGTTTCACCCGACAATCGCATCTCTGGAAAGAAAGAAATCGATGTGAACAAGTTGATCATGCATTCTGAGACTTTCGATTTCAAAGAATCGGCGAAGAGGGAAAATGCAAACAAACCCCGCTCTGCATTTAAAGTAACAAAAGACATTCCTATCTATCCTGATACGTTGGTTTGGGTAAGAGACTTCTCTTATTCTTACAACGAACCAATGTCAAAAAGATATTACTCTCACCCTGCATTCGGTAACTACCCTGTAGTAGGTGTGAATTGGAAGCAGGCTACTGCTTTCTGCGAATGGAGGACTCAGTATTTGAACTCATTCCTTGAATCTAAGAAGAGGGCTACCGAATCAGATTTCCGTTTGCCAACTGAGGCAGAATGGGAATACGCTGCAAGAGGTGGTCGTTCACAGGCTCCTTATCCCTGGGGTGGTTATTACCTGAGGAATAAGAAAGGTTGTTTGCTTGCGAATTTCAAGCCCGGTCGTGGTAACTATCCTGAAGATGGTGGTTTCTACACCGTACGTGCAGATGCGTACTGGCCTAACGACTTCGGTCTGTATAACATGGCTGGTAACGTGGCCGAGTGGACTTCTTCACTGTATTATGAAGGTGCTTATAACTTTCAACATGACATGAATCCGGATATCCGTTGGAATGCAAAAGAAAGTGATCCTCCCCGTATGAAACGTAAAGTGATTCGTGGTGGTAGCTGGAAAGACGTAGGATATTTCCTCCAGACTGGTGCACGTAGCTACGAGTACCAGGATACTGCAAAAGCATATATCGGATTCCGCTGTGTAATCGATTTGCCGGCCAATGCCAATGGCGGTCGCAAATAGTGGCAAGATTGTTTAGAAGAGAGAGGCTGTTTATAAGACCAGATACCAAAACTTCCTGAACTAGCGTTCTACTAAATCTTATTGTAATAATCCATGCTTTGTGAAGTGAAAACTACACAAAGCATGGTTTTCCCTGAAAACGTTTAAACTATTAATTCTTAAATCCAAAAACTCAATTATCATGGCAGGTACATCTAAATCTACTGAGAAACTCGTAAACGTAATCGTGTGCGTGGGTGCTGCAGTAGTAATCTTTGGCGCGTGGGCAAAAATCTTGCACAAATCATTCGCCGACATTATGCTTACTGTAGGTCTCTTGACTGAAGCGACCATCTTCCTCATCTATGCATTCCTTCCGCCTCCCGGCCAGGAAATGGCAAAACTCGCAGAAGCCCTCCCCAAGATGACTTCAGCTGGTAATCCTGCTTTACAAAGCATGGACAAGATGTTGCAGGAAGCTGAGATCAATCCCGCAAACATGAAACGTTTGAGCGATAGCTTCAGCAAACTGGGAAAGACAGTTGATGACATGACAGACATCGCTGACATGGCTAAGGCCACTGGCGATTACACAACAAAAACGAAGGAAGCTTCTGCCGCACTCGGTACCATGAAAGACGCTTATATGGGAGCTACTGCTACCATCAAGCATTTCAATGATGCTGCCGACAGCACCAAGCAATTCCACGACCAGGTGAACACACTCACCAAAAACCTGTCATCTTTAAATACGATTTACGAACTGGAACTCCAGGATACTAACAATCATCTTAAAGCAATGAACAGCTTCTATAGCAATCTCGTTCAGGCTTCTCAAACTATGCAGGGAAGTGTTGACGACGCTAAGAAGACGCAGGAACAGATTGCACTGTTGGCCCGCAACCTTGGTAACCTGAACCAGGTTTATGGTAACATGCTGTCTGCAATGCAGGGCAGATAAACGAGCGTAGGTAATTGAACTATGGAGAACCTTAAATTGTAAATCTTAAATCCTAACGAATCATGTCTTTACCTAAAGAGCCGCGGCAGAAGATGATCAACATGATGTATTTGGTGCTGACAGCATTGTTGGCGCTGAACGTATCAGCTGAAATTATCAATGCCTTCAAAACGGTAGATAACAGTCTCGTAAAATCAAACGGGACCCTGACCTCTACCAGCAGCGGCATATACAAAGCACTTGCTGATGCTAAAAGCGATCCCAAAAACGCAGCCAAGGCGGCTATTTGGGCTCCGAAAGCAGAAAAAATAGCGGCCCTCTCAAAGCAGATGTCCGACTATATTGATAACCTCAAACTCACTTTGAAAAAGGAAGCTGGTTATGCACCTGAAAAAGGTGACACCACTTACAAATACGACAACCTCGATGCACCATCACGTTTGTTCGATACACAGGGTGAAGGTGAAAAATTGAGGTCTGCGTTGGAAAAGTACAAGCAAGATGTATTGGCTGATCCGGAACTTGCAAAGGAATTTGCAAACAAGGTCACCATTAACACAGCAATCCCCGCTTCAGAGTCAGGAAATACCAACCAAACCTGGACAACGGCATATTTTCACATGACGCCCACCATTGCGGCGCTTACCATGCTGAGCAAGTTTCAGAATGACGTGAAAAATACCGAATACCAGATGGCTAACTACTGTCTGAGTCAAATCAGCTCAGTGGCGTTGATCCTGGATAAGTTCGAGCCCCTGGTTAGTACCAACTCTACTTATTTGATGCCTGGCGAAGAGCTTGAGGTGCAAGCTGGTGTTGGAGCGTTCAACGCGGCAGCAAAACCAGTCATCACGATTGACGGAAGAAACATTCCGGTAAATGAACATGGTGTTGCAGAAACTAAATTCGCCGCAGGCGGATCTGGCGCTCATGCTTTCACTGTGAACATTTCCTATGTTGACCCCGGAACTGGTGAAAATAAAACCATCGCAAAAAAAGTTGACTATACGGTAGGACAGGCATCTGGTGTGGCTGTAATGGCCGACAAGATGAACGTTCTTTATATTGGTGTAGACAATCCCCTCACCATCACTGCAGGCGCAGGTAGCGAAAAAGTATCAGCCAGCTTAACCGGAGGAAGTATTTCTCACGGCAGTGGCAACCACTTTATCGCAAAACCAGGTGCCGGTACGGGTGGCGAACAAACAGTAACCGTTATGGTTGAAGGTAAACCCGCTGGTAAGGTAACTTTCCGAGTAAAGAATCTTCCTCCTGCTACGGGTTATGTAGGTACATCAGGCGGTGGCTTGATTCCTTCAGCAACCTTCAAGGCCATGGGTGGCGTAAGAGCGGTATTGGAAAACTCAGAATTCTCTGCCGATTATGAAGTGTTAAGTTACACGATCGCCGGTATGGGTCCTGAATTTCCTGACTATATTGCGCAACAGAATAACGGACCTCGCTGGAGTGGTAACGCTGCTACCCTGGTTAGCAAATTGAAACCGGGATCAGGAGCCTACATTGATAACATTAAAGCAAGAGGACCTGATGGCCGGGTAATCACTTTGAAACCCTTGTCATTCATCCTCAGATAATAAAATCCTTATCAGGATCGTTTAAATTGAATAGTAAACTTTTAACCATGAAATTGAGATTTGCGAAATACGCCTTGTTCCTGGCAGCATTCCTGACAGTGGCCATGGTGGTGGACGCTCAAACCAAGAAGCCCGCCACACGCAGCAAGACTACGCGCAGCACGAAGACCACTGGCAAGAAATCCACTACCAAGAAAACGGCTAAGCCGCCTCCCACAGTGAAGGCGACGGCTAAAGATACCTTGATAGCGGCAGCTCCCCAGAACATGTTGAGGCTGGATACCATCAGGAAGTCATTGCGTAACGACAACGCAATTGAAAGAAACCTGGTGAAGGATCGTACACCGCTGGCGTATGAGCATATCCGTGAGGATGACGCCGTGTATCGTCAAAGGGTGTGGAGACAAATCGACATCCGCGAAAAGATGAACCTTCCCTTTAAGTATAAGGCCGATGAAGACAACGGTAACCAGCGATTCATCAGCATCCTGCTAAACGCTTTGAGAAGTGGTGAAGTCACCGCTTTCAACGCCAGCATCGATGACCGATTCACTGTTCCGATGAGCATGAATGAAATTGCCACTATGCTTGCGGGTAAAGCTGATACCATGCAGATCCCCGACTGGGTAAAAGACCCTACCGGTTCTAAAGGTATCATGAAGGACTCCGTGGTTGTTCAGGAATTCAACCCCGATGACGTCACCAAGTTCAGGTTAAAAGAAGAGTGGGTGTTCGATAAAGAATCCTCACGCATGTATGCCAGGATACTCGGCATCGCTCCCATCAAGGATGCGGTTGACCAGGTGACCGGTAAGGTGCTGGGTGAAACACCGATCTTCTGGGTTTACTATCCCGATTTACGCCCTGTTTTGGCCAGGTATGAGGTGTACAATGGAAAGAACTTCGGAGCGAGAATGAGTTGGGAAGAACTGTTCGAAAGCCGTTTCTTCAGCAGCTACATCGTGAAGTCAACCATTGAAAATCCCTACGATTTGTTTGTAAAGCAATATATCAATGATCCCATCCTCCGCCTGCTGGAAGGTGACCAGATCAAAGACAAAATCTTCAATTACGAACAGGACCTTTGGTCGTACTAAAACTAATTCTAGTATATAAAACAGAAAGCCCCGACATTTTATGTCGGGGCTTTCTGTTTTATGAGCTTTTCCGCCTTTCAAATCAAAACCCGGGAAACCCAGGTGGGATATGCGTTTTGATATGAACTTCGGGTTAAGTAAATAAGAAATTTTCATGAAAAGCGGCTTACGACAAAGACTTCATTTTCAAAAATACCCAGTTTTCGGTATTGGAATCTGGGTGGCCTGCACTATCTTTACCTCGGTTTTTCATAGGATATTGGATTTTAAAAACGGGGCTGGATGTCTATCCGGGCCCCATTTTTTTTGTTTTCCTTTCAATATCAAGTTTGTGGCGCCTGCCCGCTGGCGGGGTGAAAATGGCTCCAAATGAGCCCTGCGCGGGCTTTTCCAACCGCATGGATCAACTCCTCTTCCGAAACCTCGGAAACATTTTTAACCGACTTAAATTGCTTCAAAAGTGTATCGGCCGTGCCCTTACCAATGCCCTCAATCGACTCCAATTCGTTCTTAAAAACTCCCGCACTTCGCTTTTTTCGATGAAAACTAATTCCGAAACGGTGCACTTCATCCCTGATCTGCCTGATTAACTTCAGACTGGAACTGTCCCAGGGCAATTTCAATGATTCCTTATCGCCGGGGAAGAAGATTTCTTCAATATTCTTTGCCAACCCTACCACCGTCATCTTGCCTGTGATTCCAAGCTCGTCTATGGCCTCCAAAGCGGCGCTGAGCTGACCCTTGCCGCCGTCAATAATGACCAACTGGGGAAGGGGTGCATTCTCCCTGACCAATCTGAAATACCGCCGGCTTACCACTTCTTTCATTGTGGCAAAATCGTTGATGCCCTTTACCGTTTTGACGTTGAAGTGGCGATAGTCTTTCTTACTGGGTGCGCCACTCCTGAAACAAACCATGGCCGAGACCGGAAAACTTCCCTGAAAATTTGAGTTGTCAAAACATTCGATGTGCACCGGCACTTCTGACAATTGCAAATCCTGCTGCATCTGGAATAGGATCTCCATTTTTTCCTGCGAACTTGCATTTTCAAGCTGCAGCATTTTTTTCTTCTTCACTTCTTCCAGGAAATAATCGGCGTTCTTCTGAGACAGGTCCAGCAACTTCTTCTTGTCGCCAGCCTTCGGAACCGTAACTGTTACCAGGTCATCCGGATACTCGATGGGGAAAGGCACTATAATTTCATTGGCTTCGCTGTTAAAGGTCGACCTTAAGGTAGCAATGCCGAAGGCCATCACTTCCGCATCCGGCTCCTCCAATTTTTTCTGCAGCGTTACGGTTTGTGTTTGAACAATGGTGCCGTGTTCAACCGTCAGGTAATTCAGGTATACGTCGTCCCCTTCCTTCACCATCGAAAATACGTCGATATTGCCCAGCTTGTCGTTCACAATTGCTGAACGCGACTGGTATTGCTGAATGTGTTCGATCTTTTTTCTGAGTGCATCTGCTTTTTCAAACTTCAACCCTTCTGCGGCTTCCTTCATTTCTTTCCTGAAATGCTGTATCACCGGAGAAAGATTTCCCTTCAGCATGTTCTTCAATTGAACCAGCCCCTCTGCATAATCTTCCGGCGTTTGAAGGCCTTCACAGGGGCCCTTGCAATTGCCCAGGTGATATTCAAGACAGACCTTGAATTTCCCCCTTTTGATATTCTGGGGCGTAAGATTGAGTTTGCACGTGCGCAATTGAATGTTTTGCCGGATAAAATCGAGCAGCTCGCGCACCTTGCCAACTGAGGTATAGGGCCCCAGGTATTCTGAACCGTCGTGGATTTTCTTCCGTGTCAGGAAGACTCGGGGAAAGTCTTCTTTCTTAATGATGATATAAGGATAGCTTTTGTCATCCTTCAGATTGATGTTGAATTTCGGTTGAAATTGTTTGATGAGGGAATTCTCCAGAAGAAAGGCATCCGTTTCGGAATCCACGATCGTGGTTTCGATATGGTGAATGCGTTGAACAAGTTCATAGGTCTTATAGTCTTTAAGGTCCTTGTTGAAATAGGAGCTGATCCGCTTTCTGAGATTTTTGGCCTTGCCTACATAGAGCAGCTCTTTTTTCTTGTCGAAATACTTATAGATGCCCGGATTTCCGGGAAGTGTATGAATGACCTGCTGAAATTCTTCTGCATTCATATTTCAAAATTCCTCCGCGATCAGTTTATTCCCTGTCGTCCCAAACATATCTTTCATTCAACACGGTTTCGGCCTGGTTTCCAACCCGGGTGAGCGTGATCACCTGGCTGGAGTGACCAGCGTTCCACATCAATTTATGCGTCACCAGGCTGTCGCCGTTCTTTTTTTCCTTTTCCATGTAAATTCTTTCCAGCCTGTTATTCTCCGGGTCCAACAACACATCCAGTTTACGCACTTCGGCTTTATTTTCTCCCGGTGAATAGGTAAGCGTAATTGCATTCAAAGTTGCATCCATGAAGACAGTCTCTGTATATAAGTCCTTAATCCTGGGATCCGTGATGTCGGGCTCAAGGAACACTCTCATGGCCTGCTTAAATTCTTCTTTGCTAATGAATGCGGAATCGGTTTTGCCGTTCACGGTTGTCTTCTTCAAGACCGCCAGTGGAATGGTGTCCAGCTTTTTGATCTCAGCATTGATGAAACTGTTGGCGGGATAAAACTGAACATCCTTTTTGGCGTCTTTGGGTTTGGAATGACAGGCCGCGATAAAAATGAGGGAAAGCGCGATAGCCAGCGATAGGGGAGTTTTCATGGGGCAAAAATAATTCAAAAGGGGATTCAAGATTCAGGATTCAAGATTCAAGCGTTTTGAATCCTGAATCCTGAATCCTGAATTAATATATTATCTGATCGTCCTGCTCAACCCAATCTTAAATCCATAATCAAGCAGGTATTCTTTGATGGGATATCTGTCCTTGTAGCTGGACAGGAGTTGATAACGGAACTGCGGACCAATTTGCCACTTGAAATTACCTGTACTGATGCTGAGATAAGTCTCAATGCTCGTAGCCAGGTTCCAGCGACGGATCAGGGTTGGTTCCTCTGCGTAGTTTTTAAAATTGCTTGAAATCAGGTAGGCTTGGTTATTCAAATTGTAAGTAGGCTGAATCGTTCCCGCGATTACCCATTCCACCTTTCTATCGCCAAGCACCTTAATTTCAGCACCCATGGGTGCGGCCAGTTGGAAATATTCATTACTTAAATCAACAGGCATGTATCCATTGAAATTCCTGTAAATAGAAACCAGCCGGATGCTGTCTGAATAATAACCGGTAAATCCATTTGGATCTGATGGCGCATAAGCCGCTCTTTCAGGTGCAGCTTTGTAAGCTTTTACCATATAGCGGGAGTAATTTAATTGCATTCCGATTTTAAGACGAAGCATTTTGTTCACACTGTAGATCCAGCTCGTTCCCAGCTGAAGTCCTAATGCGGGTCTTTGGCTCACCGCATCATTAATATCTTTTCCGTAATCAGCATTGGCGATGTAAGGTATACCGCTTAGTTGAACGGGTGAACTCTTTGCTTCCATGCTGCCACTCAGATTCCGGTAGCTCACAGTTGGAGATACATAGAACTGCCAGCTCCACTTATTGGGCTTGAAATGCGGAAAATGCAGGTTGACGTTGTCTGTCCAAGGCCTTGCAAGCTCTGCGTCTACCCCAGGTTCCATCGACAACTGGTGTTTTTCCTTTTCAACAGCAGACATCACTACACCGGTCGCGGGTTTTTTCATGGCGGGAGTAGGCTCACTGCGAAGCCTAGACGAAGATTGTTCAACGGTGGCGATCGGATTGTTCACAAATACCAGTTCTTTCTCATCGGTCCTGTCTGCTTGTGAAACAATTGGATCAGGCTTAATTGTGTTTCGGGACGAAACGGAAGGAGCAACTTCGCGAGATGCCAGGTGGTCCTGCAAAGAGATAACCTTTGCCTCTTGTTTATTTGAAACAGCGCTTCGGTTCTCTTTTTTGAGTGCAGGTGAATTCGCTGAAATGCTTTTATTGGCGGGTTGCGTACCGGAGTTGCCTCCCAATGATGCCGGTGCAGCAGATGAATTGATGGCTGTAGCAGTGCCTGTGTCGGCACTGTGTGAAATGAAGCGTTCAGCAACAAATGTCAAACCAATTAAGAGTAGACCCGCAGTAATATAAGGCCATCTCCTGTTGGGATGAAGGTGTTTTTGAATATTCTCCCACACTTTGTCAGACGGGTAAAGCTTGTATTGGTCAGCTTTCTCCGTTAGAAAAGTCTCAAATTCATCCATATAGTGTTTTCTCTCCATAGTCAGTTAGAAAGATTTCTACTAATACAGGGTATAGATTTATTCAAATGATATTCGATTTTGTTTTTGATTAGGGTTTTACTGCGGCCAACCAATCTGTGCGCTCTTTCTGTTTCGGAAGAATGTTTTTCCGGATCAGAATGTCCTCTAGCATGGCCTTTGCCCTGGTGTATTGCGACCGACTGGTACTCTCCTCGATATCGAGCATTCCCGCGATTTCCTTGTGCGAATAGCCTTCGATTGCATACAGGTTCAAAACAGTACGGTAGCCGATAGGCAGGATTCTTATACATTCAATCACCTGTTTGGCCTGGATGATAGAAGGCACAGATTCTTCCCTTACTTTAATACTGCTTGCGTGAATGATGTCTACGCTCTCAGCAAATTTTTTGTTTTTCTTCAGATTATTGATACAAGTATGCACCACGATCTTCCGAATCCAACCTTCCAATGCTCCCCTGTTTTGAAATTGGTGAATCTGCGTAAATACCTTGATAAAACCTTCCTGCAACATATCCTCCGCGTCCTCTCTACTCTTCGCATACCGATAACAAACTGATAGCATTTTAGAGCTGAACCTATTGTACAACAACTGCTGAGCAACTGCATCATTATGAAGACAGCCATTAAGCATTGCTTCCTCAGTCATGAAATCAAATTTGATTTCTTGTAATTTAGACAATTTTCAGCTTCAATTTGCTGCTGCAAACTTTATATTTTTAATCCGATTTTTGAAGTTTGACTGAAGATTGTTTAAGGAAAGAAGAGGTAAATTGAATAATTGTTTAGAGGGCGTTAAATTGGTTAGAGGGAATTCAAACAATGGATGCCAGATACCGGATACCAGTTACCGGATAGTGTGGCGATTTCTGTGAATAAAAGTTACAGAACCCAAACTCAAACTAACTGGTATCTGGTATCCAGTATCTGGTATCCGGTATCTAGATAAGCACTTCCCCCGTCATTTCCTTGGGAATGGAAATGTTCATCATTTTCAAAATAGAGGGAGCGATGTCACCCAGTTTGCCGGATTTTAGTTGGCCCTTCCACTCGTTATCGATCACAAACAATGGCACCGGATTGAGTGTATGTGCGGTGTTGGGTGTGCCATCTTCATTGATCTCAAAATCCGCGTTTCCATGATCTGCCGTGAGGAAAACGGCGTAGTCATTTTTCAATGCTGCTGTTACCACCTTATTCACGCATTCGTCAACCGTTTCTACGGCTTTGATCACCGCTGCCCAAACGCCGGTATGACCCACCATGTCGGCATTGGCGAAATTCAAACAGATAAAATCTGCCGATTTCTGGTTGATCTCCGAAACGATCGCCTCCGTCACGGGGTACGCACTCATCTCGGGTTGCAGGTCGTAAGTGGCAACTTTTGGAGACGGAATCATGATTCTTTTTTCGCCATCAAAGGGCACTTCTCTGCCTCCGCTGAAGAAAAATGTGACGTGCGGATATTTTTCTGTCTCGGCAATTCGAATCTGCTTTAATCCAAGCCCGGCAATGATTTCACCGATTGTGTTGTGCAGATTATCGTTGTCGAAAGCGATATGAACATTTTGAAAAGACTGGTCATATTCAGTCATGGTGGTGTAGTCGAGATTCAATTTTTTCATGCCATGATCGGCGAGGTCCATTTGTGTGAGCACCTCGGTGATTTCACGACAACGATCCGTGCGGAAATTGAAACATATGACAGCATCACCATCCTTGATTTTTGTGTCGCCGGCGCTTGCATTTATAATGGGTTTGATAAATTCGTCGGTGACATTGTTCCGATAAGAATTTTCAACAGAAGCGAAAATGTCATTTGATTGTTCTCCTGCGCCCTTCACCATAGCATCGTATGCCAGCTTCACTCTTTCCCAGCGCTTATCGCGATCCATTGCATAGTATCTGCCAACGATGGTTGCGATTTTTCCGGTTGTTTTTGCAAGATGTGAAGCGAGATCCTTTAAAAATCCCAAACCACTCTTGGGATCCGTATCCCTGCCGTCTGTGAAAGCGTGGATGCGAACATCCTTCAATCCCTGTTCATGACAAACGCTTACAAGAGCTTTCAGGTGATCAATATGCGAGTGTACGCCGCCGTTACTTACTAATCCCAGCAGGTGAAGGGGTTTACCCTTTTCTTTTGCATATTTCATGGCCTGCAGCAGAACCGGGTTTGCAGCAAATTCACCCGATTTGATGGCTACATTTATCCTCTGCAGTTCCTGGTATACAATCCTGCCGGCACCCAGGTTCAGGTGGCCCACTTCGCTATTTCCCATCTGTCCGTCGGGCAATCCAACGGCCTCTCCACAGGTGATCAGCGTGGTATTTGGATATTTCGTATATAAAGAGCTAACAAACGGAGTCTTAGCGTGTTGTATCGCGTCGCTGGATTTAACCTTTCCCAGGCCCCAGCCATCCATGATAACCAGGATTACCTTTTTCTGTGCCATGGGCGCAAAACTAGCCCATTTGAGGCATTTCCCGTTAGGTTCTCAAAATTTTCTGAGTTTCAAGACGTTATATTCATTGAGAGGCCTTAATCTGGCACATTTTTGGCATTAAATCAGCTGCCGTATCTCAATGAAAACCATCCCTGATTATCTGTATCAGATCTTTTACCAAATGGTTTTTTATGAAAAGTATTTTACGCTGCTCTTTTTTAATCCTGCTCTCTGCCGTCATCTTTTCATTTTCCCGAAGCACTATAGATTATTCTATAGATGATGTGGTAACTGCTATGAAATCTGGTGACGCAAGTGTGCTCTCCAAGTATTTTGACTCCATGGTCGAGATCAGTATGCCCGACAAAAGCAGTTCGTATAGCAGGAGCCAGGCCGAATTGATCATGCGCGACTTTTTTAGCTCAAATGGAGTGAAGAAATTCGATGTGGTACACAAAGGCGATAGCAATGGCGGTCAATATTGTATTGGTAACCTGAGCACCCGAAATGGAGACTATCGTACGGTGATCTACATGAAGATTCGCGGCGAAAAGCAAGTTTTGCAAGAGCTGAGGTTTGAAAACAAAGGACAATAGGATTGGGATCTACAATCGACAATCAACAATCCCCAATCTAGAAAATATTAGCAGTATGGTTAACCCTGCTGGATCTTCTGACCAGCGGGGTTTTTTATTTCGAATCCAATGCAAGTGCAATTATTTATTTTTGCGCACTATGCTGGAACCTAAAGCACTCACCAACCTGGTTGATCATGCCTTTGCCGAGGACGTCGGCGACGGCGATCATTCTACTCTTGCGGTCATTCCCCCCGACACCCAGGGTCATGCAATTTTAAAAATCAAGGAAGACGGCGTTCTCGCAGGCATGGAGGTCGCAGAGTTCATTTTTAAGCACCTGGAACCCGGCAGCAGATTTTTTTCGAAGAAGAAAGACGGTGACCTGATTCGCAATGGCGAAATTGCTTTTGAAGTGGAGGCGCATGTGCACGTCATTTTGAAAGCAGAAAGGCTTGTATTGAACTGTATGCAGCGCATGAGTGGCATCGCCACGCTGACGAGAAAGTATACAGACAAACTCAAGGGCTTTCACACCAGGGTATTAGACACGCGAAAGTCCACGCCCAATTTCCGTCTTCTTGAAAAAGAGGCCGTCCGAATTGGCGGGGGCCTGAATAACCGAATGGGCCTCTATGACATGATCATGTTGAAGGATAACCATATCGATTTTTGCGGGGGAATCGAAAGCGCAATTGAAAGAGCTTACAGCTATGCGCAAATAAAAAAACCACCACTCAAAATTGAGGTGGAAACCCGCACGCTCGAAGATGTGAAGAAGGTGATCAAAACGGGCAAGGTGGACCGCATCATGCTCGACAATTTTACAACGGACAATATCAGAAAGGCGCTGGATCTTATCCACGGAAAATATGAAACTGAGGCCAGCGGCGGAATCAACCTCGATAACGTGCTTGAATTTGCAGAAACCGGTGTCGACTTCGTAAGTATCGGGGCGTTGATTCACCAGGCCAGGAGTTTGGATTTGAGTTTGAAGGCTGTGGTGAAAAGGGTGGACGGTGGACAGTAGACAGTAGACAGAATTTTAGCGTGAGCTTAGACAGGCGCCGGACACGAACTATGATTAATGAACAAGAAAAGATTAAATAAAGGCGGCATCATCTATTCTACGGATCCTGATTTCAGGACAGATGAAGGACGGGTAGCCGAGACTACCCTTGAGCCGAAGGCCCAACCTCTGATGGTTTGGCTTGATTCAAAAAACCGCGCAGGAAAATCGGTAACGATCGTCACTGGATTTGTCGGTAAGGCTGAAGACCTGGAGAAACTTGGGAAGAGCCTGAAATCGCTTTGCGGTACGGGTGGTACTGTAAAAGACGGAGAGATCATTATCCAGGGTGATCATCGCGATAAGGTATTTGCCTGGCTGCAGAAGAATGGCTATGCAAAATCAAAGAAGCGCTGATGTTTGCGGTACTCCTGTTCCTTTTGATGGTAACCGGTTCTATCGCGGTTGTTTCATTTATTCTTTACGTGAAGGCAAGAGCCCGCGAAGAGGAGAAGCGGGAACAATTTTACAAGATTGTTCATTACGTATCGCTCTGCATTTTTACAATCCTGGGTGTGCTTGAACTGATCGTAGTTTCCCAGTCGGATAATTTCGGCTAGTCGTTACTGTCAGGCAGATCGACTGAATTCATTTCGAAGCTGAGTGCGCCGCTCGGACAAATTTTCACCTGTTCAATAATGCGCTGGGTGCCGGACTGGTTCATATCGATCCAGGGTCTGCGCCTGGGATCAAATACGCCGGGCA
>Ga0097621_100000358_pt1 | contig 31596 bp, 34 predicted proteins | sample KBSMisM72_FD_73165 | JGI IMG/M metagenome (GOLD analysis project Ga0097621, IMG submission 73165) | Miscanthus rhizosphere microbial communities from Kellogg Biological Station, Michigan, USA - KBS Miscanthus M7-2 (version 2) (version 2) | ecosystem: Host-associated > Plants > Roots >... | reverse complement strand
CGCGCGCTGCAACGACTTCTCGATCGGCGTGGAGCTCGAGGGCAGCGACGACGGGCCCTTCGAGGCGGCGCAATACGCCTGCCTAAGTGAACTAGTTCACACCTTGCGCGAGCGCGTGCCGCTGCAGGACGTCGCCGCGCACAGCGAAGTCTCGCCGGCGCGCAAGACCGATCCCGGCCCGGGATTCGACTGGGCGCGCGCGCTCGCGGACCTCGCGCGCTAGCTTCCCTGTAGTCGCGCAACGACAAAAAAAGAAATTCGCCGTACGCGCGCGCCTACTAGATATAGGTCGCCGCTCCCTGCAGTGCCTGCTATGTTGTGCCCCGTAATGCGGCGCCGCAGCACGCCGCCCTTTAGTACCCCAATATGTAGCGGTGAGATGGCAGTCGGATCCGGTATCTAGTAGTCGCCCGCGCTCGCCGCGCTTGCGGAAAAAAATTTTCGTGTGTAGGCTGCGATCTACATCTTGTAGACAGTTAGCACAGTTGCACTAGATGTTGTAGGTAACACGCAAGGTCGTCACAGAACCGCAATCACACTAAGCGCGGCTGACGGTCCCGGAATGCAGTCAAGGACAGTGGGAGACAGGGACATGCAAATCGCTCAGGAAAATGCCACCGCCACCAACGCTCTTGGCGTCGCGCTTCCTGAGTCGAGTACGGCGGGGCGCAGCCCCTACGCCGACTACAAGATCATCCGGCGCAACGGCGCGGTGGTCGGTTTCGAGCCCGCCAAGATCTCGGTGGCGATGACCAAGGCTTTCCTGGCGGTCAACGGCACGCAAGGCGCCGCCTCGGCGCGCATCCGCGACGTGGTTTCCAGCCTGACCGAGGCGGTCGTCGGCGCCTTGCTGCGCCGCCAGCCGGCCGGCGGCACCTTCCATATAGAAGACATCCAGGACCAGGTCGAGCTCGCCCTGATGCGCTCCGGCGAGCACGACGTGGCCCGCGCCTACGTCCTGTACCGCGAAGAGCGCTCGCGCGCGCGGGCGCAGGAAAAGGCCGCCCGCAAGACCGAGAGCGGAATCCACGTGGTGGAGCACGGGCAGAGGAAGCCCCTCGACCGCGAAGCGCTGGGGCGGCTGGTCACGGCGGCGTGCGAAGGCCTGCCCGACGCAAGCCCGCAGGCCATCCTCGAGACGACGCTGCGCGATCTCTACGACGGCGTGCCGATGGACGAGGTGCGCAAGTCCGCGGTGATGGCGGCCCGCGCGCTGATCGAGAAGGACCCGGCCTACGGCTACGTGACCGCCCGCCTGCTCCTCAACACCATCCGGCTCGAAGTGCTGGGCGAAGAGGCGAGCCAGGCCGAGATGGAGTCGCGCTACGCCGCCTACTTCCCGCAGTTCATCGAGAAGGGCATCGCGGCCGAGCTGCTCGATCCGGAATTGGCCCGGTTTGACCTGGCGAAGCTGGGCCAGGCGCTGAAAGCGCGCCGCGACCTGCAGTTCGGCTACCTCGGGCTGCAGACGCTGTACGACCGCTACTTCCTCCACGTGCGCGGCACGCGCATCGAGCTGCCGCAGGCGTTCTTCATGCGCGTCGCCATGGGGCTCGCGCTGAGGGAAAAGAACCGGGAAGAAAAAGCGATCGCGTTCTACGACGTGCTGTCGAGCTTCGATTTCATGAGCTCGACGCCGACGCTGTTCAACGCCGGCACGCAGCGCTCGCAGCTCTCGAGCTGCTACCTGACCACCGTATCGGACAACCTCGAGGGCATCTACGACGCCATCAAGGAGAACGCGCTCCTCGCCAAGTACGCCGGCGGCCTGGGCAACGACTGGACGCCGGTGCGCGCCCTCGGCTCGCACATCAAGGGCACCAACGGCAAGTCGCAGGGCGTGGTGCCGTTCCTCAAGGTGGTGAACGACACCGCCGTGGCGGTGAACCAGGGCGGCAAGCGCAAGGGCGCGGTCTGCTCCTACCTGGAGACCTGGCACCTCGACATCGAGGAGTTCCTCGAGCTGCGCAAGAACACCGGCGACGACCGGCGCCGCACGCACGACATGAACACGGCGAACTGGATTCCTGACTTGTTCATGAAGCGGGTCATGGAAAACGCGGAGTGGACGCTGTTCAGCCCGTCAGATGTGCGCGAGCTGCACGACAAGTTCGGCAAGGCCTTCGAGGACGCCTACCTGCGCTACGAGGACAAGGCGGCGCGCGGCGAGCTCAAGCTGTTCAAGAAGATTCCCGCGGTCCAGCTGTGGCGCAAGATGCTGTCGATGCTCTTCGAGACCGGGCATCCGTGGATCACGTTCAAGGATCCCTGCAACCTGCGCAGCCCGCAGCAGCACGCCGGCGTCGTGCACAGCTCCAACCTGTGCACCGAGATCACCCTCAATACTTCGGCCGACGAGATCGCCGTGTGCAACCTCGGCTCGGTCAACCTGGTCGCGCACCTCGCGGATGGCGGGCTGGATTTCGCCAAGCTGAAGGCGACCATCCGCACCGCGATGCGGATGCTCGACAACGTCATCGACATCAACTACTACGCGGTGGAGAAGGCGCGCAACTCCAACCTGCGCCACCGGCCCGTCGGCCTGGGCATCATGGGCTTCCAGGACTGCCTGCACCGCCTGCGCATCCCGTATGCGTCGCAGGAGGCGGTGGACTTTGCCGACCGCTCCATGGAGATGGTGTGCTTCGCGGCGTACTGGGCTTCCACCGAGCTCGCCGAGGAGCGCGGCCGCTACTCGAGCTTCCCGGGCTCGCTCTGGGACCGCGGCGTCCTGCCGCAGGACACGCTCGACCTCCTCGCCGCCGAGCGCGGCGGCTACGTCGAGGTGGACCGCTCCTCGAGCCTCGACTGGGACGCGCTGCGCGGCCGCATCAAGCAGCACGGCATGCGCAACTCCAACTGCGTGGCGATCGCGCCGACCGCGACCATCGCCAACATCGTCGGCGTCTCGGCCAGCATCGAGCCCACCTACCAGAACCTGTTCGTCAAGTCGAACCTGTCGGGCGAGTTCACGGTGACCAACGAATACCTGGTCGCCGACCTGAAGAAGGCGGCCCTGTGGGACGAGGTGATGATCGCCGACCTCAAGTACTTCGACGGCAACCTGGCGCGCATCGACCGCGCGCCGGCCGACCTGCGCCGGCTGTACGCCACGGCGTTCGAAGTCGAGCCCAAGTGGCTGGTGGAAGCCGGCGCGCGGCGCCAGAAGTGGATCGACCAGTCGCAGTCGCTCAACATCTACATGGCCGGCGCCTCGGGCAAGCGGCTCGACGAGACCTACAAGCTCGCCTGGATCCGCGGCCTGAAGACCACCTATTACCTGCGCTCGATGGGCGCGACGCACGCCGAGAAGTCGACCAGCAAGGCGGGCGCGCTGAACGCGGTGCCGACCTCGGGCGGCGAGCTCTCGGGCAGCGCGGACACCACCGAGGCGGCCGCCGCGGAGCCCAAGTTCTGCTCGATCGACAATCCCGACTGCGAGGCCTGCCAGTGATTTCGCTCGGCAAGCGCAGCTTCGCCGGGCCGTTCCTCGCGACGGTGTGGACCCCGCCGCGCGCCGCGGGCCTGTACGCGGTCATGGTTCCGGGCTGGCGGCTGCTCACGTTCCATCCTGTGCACATCGGCCACGCGACCGACCTCGCGTATGCCGGGCTGCTGCGCGGCCACGACCACTACGCGGAATGGCTGTCGCTCGCCGGCACCGAGTGGAACCTGTATGTGGCGACCTGCCAGATGCCCGGCTCGAGCGAGCCCGAGCGCCAGGCGGCGTGCCGCGAGCTCGCGCGGATGCAGCAAACCATAACCATCAGGGGGCCGAGCCATGCTCAGCTTTGAGGAAGAGGCGCCCAAGCTCGCCGCCATCCCCGGGGTGGCGGTGCAGCCCGCCGCCTTCATGCCGGCGGGAGCGGCGCAGGCCGCGCCGGCGAGCGCCGACAGCCGGCTGCGGCGCGTCAGCGTCGAGGACAAGCAGGTCATCAACTCCAAGGCCGACGTCAACCAGCTGGTGCCGTTCAAGTACAAGTGGGCCTGGGAGAAGTACATCGCGGCCTGCGCGAATCACTGGATGCCGCAGGAAATCAACATGAGCCGCGACATCCAGCTCTGGAAGGACCCGAACGGCCTGACCGCGGACGAGCGGCGCGTGATCACGCGCAACCTCGGCTTCTTCGTCACCGCCGACTCGCTCGCCGCCAACAACATCGTCCTGGGGACCTACCGGCACATCACCGCGCCGGAGTGCCGCCAGTACCTGCTGCGCCAGGCGTTCGAGGAGGCCATCCATACCCACGCCTACCAGTACATCGTCGAGAGCCTGGACCTCGACGAGGGCGAGGTGTTCAACGCGTACCACGAGATCGGCTCGATCCGGGACAAGGACGAGTTCCTGGTGCCGTTCATCGACACGCTCACCGACCCCGCCTTCAAGACCGGCACGCCGGAGACCGACCAGCAGCTCCTGAAGAGCCTGATCGTGTTCTCCTGCCTGATGGAAGGGCTGTTCTTCTACGTCGGCTTCACGCAGATCCTGGCGCTCGGGCGGCAGAACAAGATGACCGGCGCCGCCGAGCAGTACATGTACATCCTGCGCGACGAGTCGATGCACTGCAACTTCGGCATCGACCTCGTCAACACGATCAAGCTCGAGAACCCGCACCTGTGGACGCCGCAGTTCCGCGAGGAGCTGAACGGCCTGTTCCGCAAGGCGGTCGAGCTGGAGTACCGCTACGCCGAGGACACCATGCCGCGCGGCGTGCTGGGGCTCAATGCCCCGATGTTCAAGGAATACCTGAGGTTCATCGCCAACCGCCGCTGCCAGCAGATCGGCCTCGACACGCTGTACCCGGGGGCGAGCAACCCGTTCCCGTGGATGAGCGAGATGATCGACCTGAAGAAGGAGCGCAACTTCTTCGAGACGCGCGTCATCGAGTACCAGACCGGCGGCGCGCTGAGCTGGGAATGACCATGAAAGAGGAGCTAGACACGATGCGCATCACCGCCTGCAAGGCCGAGGAAGACTACAAGCTGTGGCTGCGGTTCGAAGACGGCCTCGAAGGGCGCGTGTTCCTCGGCAACCTGCTCGAGATCGGCGCCTTCCAGCTGTGGCGCGACGTGCGCGAGTTCGAGAAAGTGAGCGTCGATCCGGAAACCGCCACCGTTACCTGGGATGGAGGTATTCGCTTGGACGCCGACATCCTTTACCATGACGTCAAGTCGAACCAGATTCAGCGCGCTGGCGCGGGCGATACCCCGCCGGTGGTTGGATAGACCGGGCCAAAATCCCGGGCTCTTTTGTTCAACAACTAGGAGATCGCAACATGGCGAAGAAAAAAGCGAAAAAAGGCGGCAAGAAAAAGAAGAAGAAGAGGTCATCAAAGAAGAAGAAGCTGAAGAAGGCGGCAGGTAAAAAGAAATCCGCCAAGAAGAAGAAAAAGGCGGGAAAGAAGAAAAAGGCGAAAGCCGCCAGACCAGTGGTCAGCCACGCGACATCGATGACGGCAGCTGCTGCTCCGTCACCGGCTGTGACCGGCGCGAGACCCGCGCTGAATCCAGCAGCCGCTTGGCCGTTCCCCACGGGTTCCCGGCCGTAACCGGGAAACCGGGGGACGAAGGCGAGGATGAAGATCCCCGCCGGCCCTCGAAGCTCAGCGGACCGGCTTGGTCATTCGACCCAAGAACGGAGACTTAGGCCGGTCCGCGAGGCTTCCAAGCCCGAGGCCCATTTTACCCGGGGCCTTTTACGCAAGCGGAAGTGATTGACACTACTAGGGAATCTGCCTATGATCCCGTCCGCTGCACTGCACCATCCGGACGCAACACCAATTCCCTCGATTGGCCTGGCACGAGCAACTACCTGCTCGCGCGCCGCCTGAGGAAAGCTGGGGAGAACGACCATGAACCATGTGTCCAGCCTCGCCCTTCGCGCCTTTGCCGCGACCCGCGCCATGCTCGCGCTGATCGGCTTTGCCGCCGTCGCGGCGTATCTGGTGCTGCCGCAGGCTCCCGCGCCCGAATCGTGGCTCGCGGGCATGCCCGCGATCACTGAAGACGTCGCGCGCGACAGCGCCGCCGCCGGATCCACCGGCCCGCTGCCGGCCGAGGATTCTCCGCTCGAGCGCGAGCAGCGCGCCGTCACCGAGTACATCGCCAAGCGCTACCGCGTGTCGGACCAGGCGGTCGCGGGCTACGTGCTGCTCGCCTACCAGGCCGGCGCGCAGTACTCGGTCGATCCGCTGCTCATCCTGGCGGTGATGGCGATCGAGTCGCGCTACAACCCGGTCGCCGAGAGCTCCATGGGGGCGCGCGGCCTGATGCAGGTGATCCCGCGCTACCACCTCGAGAAGCTGCTCGACCACGGCGGCGAGCCCGCCTTGCTCGAGCCCGCGGTGAACATCACGGTCGGCGCGCAGATCCTGCGCGAATACCAGCGCCGCTTCCGCGACACGGAAACCGCCCTGCAGATGTATGGCGGCGCGCTGGACGACGCTTCCACCCAGTACGCCTCCAAGGTGCTCGCCGAGAAGGCGCGCCTCGACGCGCTCAGGGTGAAGGCGAAGAAGCAAACCGCCCAATCCGTCTGACGGCCTCTTCCAGGTCTTCCATGCTTCGCGTGTAGGCGAAGCGCACGCAGCGCGCGGTGCCGTTCGCGCCGAAGTCGACCCCCGGGGTCGCGGCCACCGCCTCCTTCTCCAGCAGGTTGCGCGCGTAGGCCCGCGCGTCCCCGCCGCAGTCGGCATAGACGTAGAAGGCGCCGTGCGGCTCGGCGGGTATGGCAAGGCCGGCACGCTTGAGCGCCGGAACCAGGAAATCGCGGCGCCGGGCGAATTCTTCCCTTCGTTCTTCCAGCACGGAAATGCTTTCGGGCGAAAACGCCGCCACCGCGGCATGCTGGGCGGCGGAAGGCGCCGAGATGAAGAGATGCTGCGCCAGCTTTTCGAAGCCGCGCACGGCGCGCTGCGGCAGCACGACCCAGCCCAGTCGCCAGCCGGTCATGCAGAAGTACTTCGAGAAGCTGTTGATCAGCACGACTTCGCCGGGCAAGCCCGCCGCGCTCCAGGGCTGCACGCCGTAAACCAGCCCCTGGTAGATCTCGTCGACGAGCAGCACGCCGCCGCGCTCGGCGATGAAGCCGGCGATCCTTTCGAGCTCGGCTTGGGCGATCAGCGTCCCCGTCGGGTTGGAAGGCGAGCCCAGGAGCAGCCCCTTGGTCTTCGGTCCCCAGGCCGCGCGCACCATGTCGAGGGTCGGCTGGAAGTCCTCCTTCGCCGATACCGGCAGCGTCCTCGCCACGCCCTCGAAGGCGCGCACGAAGTGGCGATAGCCCGGGTAGCCGGGGTCGGGCACCAGGATCTCGTCTCCCGCGTCGACATAGAGCGCCGCGGTGGTCAGCAGCCCTCCGGAGGCGCCGGAAGTGATCGCGATTCTTTCTGGGGGTATCTGCTTCGAAAAGCGGCTCTGGTAGTGGGCGGCGATCGCCTCGCGCAGCGCCGGGAGCCCGAGCGTCGCCGTGTACGCAGTCAATCCGTCGCGCAGAGCGCGCACGCCCGCATCGACCACCGGCTGCGGCGCGGTGAAATCCGGCTCGCCGATCTCCATGTGCACCACGTGGCGGCCCGCCGCCTCGAGCGCGTGCGCGCGCGAGAGCACGTCCATCACCTCGAAAGGCTCGATTTCGTCGGCGCGACGCGCCGTTGGGGTCCGCATGAGGGTGAGGGATTATAATTTTTTAGTGGATGAACAACTGAAGAAGAGCGCCCTCGAGTACCACCGGCGCGGTACTCCTGGGAAGATCTCGATTCTTCCCACCAAGCAGCTCACCAACCAGCGCGACCTGGCACTCGCCTATTCACCCGGCGTGGCCGCCGTCTGCGAGGAGATCGTGCGCGACCCGGCGCAGGCGATGGGCCTCACCTCGCGCGCCAACCTGATCGGCGTGGTCACCAACGGCACCGCGGTGCTCGGCCTGGGCGCGATCGGCCCGCTCGCGGCGAAGCCGGTGATGGAGGGCAAGGCGGTGCTGTTCAAGAAGTTCGCCGGCATCGACTGCTTCGACATCGAGCTCGACGAGCGCGACCCGCAGAAGCTGATCGACATCATCGCCGCCCTCGAGCCGACCTTCGGCGCGATCAACCTGGAGGACATCAAGGCGCCGGAGTGCTTCACCATCGAGCGCGGGCTGCGCAAGCGGATGAAGATCCCGGTGTTCCACGACGACCAGCACGGCACCGCGATCACGGTCGCCGCGGCGGTGGTCAATGGCCTGAGGGTCGTCGACAAGAAAATAACCGAGGTGAAACTGGTCACCTCGGGTGCCGGCGCCGCCGCGCTCGCCTGCCTCGAGCTGCTGGTGAAGATGGGCCTGCCGCTCGCCAACATCCTGGTCACCGACATCAAGGGCGTGGTGTACAAGGGCCGGCGCGAGGAGATGGACCCGGACAAGGAGCGCTTCGCCAAGGAGACGCGCGCCCGCACGCTCGACGACGTGATCGCGGGCGCCGACGTGTTCCTTGGCCTTTCCGCCGGCGGCGTGCTCAAGCCGGCGATGGTGAAGAAAATGGCGGCGAAGCCGCTGATCCTGGCGCTCGCCAACCCGGAGCCCGAGATCCTGCCCGAGCTCGCGAAGGAGGCGCGCCCCGACTGCGTCATCGCCACCGGGCGCTCCGACTATCCCAACCAGGTCAACAACGTCCTGTGCTTCCCGTTCATCTTCCGCGGCGCGCTCGATTGCGGCGCGACGACCATCACCACCGAGATGGAGCTCGCCGCGGCGCGCGCCATCGCCGACCTTGCCCAGGCGGAGACCTCGGAGCAGGTGGCGCTCGCCTACGGCATCGAATCGATCAGCTTCGGCGCCGACTACATCATCCCCAAGCCGTTCGACCCGCGCCTCATCGCGCGCATCGCGCCGGCGGTGGCGCAGGCGGCGATGGATTCGGGCGTGGCGACGCGCCCGATCCCCGACATGGAGGTGTATCGCCAGTCGCTCACGCAGTTCGTCTACCACTCGGGCCTGATCATGAAGCCGCTGTTCACCGCGGCCAAGGCCGCGCCGCGGCGCATCGTCTATGCCGAAGGCGAGGACGAGCGCGTGCTGCGCGCGGCGCAGATCGTGGTCGACGAGGGCCTCGCGCGCCCGATGCTGATCGGCCGCCCGCAGGTGGTCGAGCAGCGCCTCGAGCGCCTCGGGCTGCGCGTGCGCCCGGGCAAGGAGTTCGACCTGGTCAACCCCGAGTTCGACCAGCGCTACCGCGACTACTGGACCACGTACCACAGGCTCACCGAGCGCCGCGGCGTCTCGCCCGAGTACGCGCGCGTGGAGATGCGCCGCCGCCACACGCTGATCGGCGCCATGCTGATGTACAAGAACGAGGCCGACGGCATGCTGTGCGGCACGTTCGGCACCCACGCCCTGCACCTGAAATACGTCGACGAGGTAATCGGCCGGCGCCCGGGCGCGAAGCACTATGCGGCGATGAACGCGGTGATCCTGCCCACGCGCACCGTGTTCATCTGCGACACGTACGTCACCTGCGATCCTGACGCCGAGCACATCGCCGAGATGACGCTGCTCGCCGCCGAGGAGCTGCGCCGCTTCGGCCTGCAGCCCAAGGTGGCGCTGCTCTCGGCGTCGAACTTCGGCTCGATCGACACGCCTTCGTCGGCGAAGATGCGCCGCGCGCTCGAGCTCATCACCGAGCGCGCGCCGGAGCTCGAGATCGAGGGCGAGATGCACGGCGATGCGGCGATCTCGGACGAGATCCGCCTCAAGGTGTTCCCCAATTCACGGCTGCGCGGCGAGGCCAACCTGCTGGTCATGCCGACGCTCGACGCGGCGAACATCTCGTTCAACCTGCTGAAGACCGCCGCGGGCGGCGGCGTCACCATCGGCCCGATCCTGCTCGGCGCCGCCCGGGCGGTGCACATCCTGACGCCCTCCGCCACCGTGCGGCGCATCGTGAACATGACCGCGCTCGCGGTGGCCGACGCCAACGCGCCGCGCGGCCAGGAACAGAGCCTGTTCTAGCCATGGCGGCGGCCGCCGGCAACGTCGCGCCGTTTCCCGCGGGCCGCATCAAGTCGCGCGCCGGCCTGGTCCTCACCGGGGGCGGCGCGCGCGCCGCCTTCCAGGTCGGCGTGGTCAAGGCGGTGCGCGACATCCTCGGCAACCCGACGCGCAATCCCTTCCCGATCGTGTGCGGCACCTCGGCAGGCGGCATCAACGCGGCGACGCTCGCGGTGTTCGCCGATGATTTCACGCGCGGGGTCGGCAACCTGCTCGAAGTGTGGGAGAACATGCGCTGCGAGCAGATCTACCGCACCGATTTCCCGCACATCCTGCGCAGCGGCGCGCGCTGGCTGTCGGCGATGATGCTGCTCTCGCGGCACAACCCGATCTCGCTGCTCGACAATTCGCCGCTGCGCGAGATGCTGCGGCGCAACCTCGATTTCGGCCGCATCCAGGAGAACATCGACACCGGGTCGCTGTACGCGGTTTGCGTCACCGCCTCGGGCTATACCTCGGGGCAGAGCGTGTCGTTCTTCCAGGGCGGCAGCGGGCTCGAGGGCTGGGAGCGCAACCAGCGCATCGGCGCCGCCGTGCCGCTCAACCTCGACGTGCTGCTCGCCTCGGCCGCGCTGCCGTTCATCTTCCCGGCGGTGAAGTTCAACCGCGAGTATTTCGGCGACGGCTCGATGCGCCAGATCGCGCCGGTGAGCCCGGCGCTGCACCTCGGCGCCGACCGCGTGCTGATCGTCGGCACCGGCCGGCAAAGCGGCGAAGAGGCGCGCGTGCGCTCCAACGTATACCCGTCGCTCGCGCAGATCGCGGGCCATGCGCTCAACAGCATCTTCCTCGACAGCCTGATGGTGGACATCGAGCGCCTGGAGCGCATCAACCGCACGGTGCAGCTCATTCCGCCGGAGAAGCTGGCCGAGACCGGCGTCGCGCTGCGGCCGGTGAAAGTGCTGTTCATCACCCCTTCGCAGCCGATCGAGCGCATCGCCGCGCGCTTCATCCACGAGCTGCCGCGCTCGGTGCGCTTCATCCTGCGCCCGACCGGCGCGCTCAACCGCTCGGGGTCGAACCTCGCGAGCTACCTGCTGTTCGAGGAATCCTTCTGCCGGGCGCTGATCGACCTCGGCTACCAGGACACGGTGGCGCGCGCCGACGAGGTGAAGGAACTGTTCGAGGCCGCGGCCTAACCTGGTCGAGAAAGCCAATCTCCATGGCAGATACCCCGCCGCAGGATCCGTTCGAAATGTTCCGCCGACTGTGGGGGCCGCTCGGCGTGCCGCTGCCCGGCATGGCGATGCCGACCCTCGACCCCGACGAGATCGAGAAGCGCATCGCCGAGCTGCGCTCGGTGGAAGCCTGGCTCGCCATGAACCTCAACATGGTGAAATTCTCGATCCAGGGCCTCGAGGTGCAGAAGGCGGCGCTCCTCGCCATGCGGGGCCCGAGCGAACCGAAGAAGGAATAGCCGCCGTTGCGGCGGCGTTCCGCTGGTAGGATTTCTTTTCATTGGAACTATCGACTAGGGAGCTTTCCATGCCACGCGCAGTTCGATTCCACAAGCAGGGCGGACCGGAAGTACTGCAGGTCGACGAAGTCACGGTAGGCGAGCCGGGCCAGGGCCAGGTGCGCATCCGGCACACGGCGATAGGCGTCAACTTTGTCGACACTTACCAGCGCTCCGGCCTTTATCCGATGCAGATGCCGGCGGTCGCGGGCAACGAGGCGGCCGGCGTGGTCGAGGCCGTCGGGCCCGGCGTCAAGGACCTGAAGAAAGGCGACCGGGTGGCCTACACCGGCCTGCCGGGCTCGTATTGCGACCAGCGCATCGTGCCCGCCGACCGCATGGTGAAGATCCCGAAGGGCATCAGCGACGAGCAGGCGGCATCGATGATGCTCAAGGGCATGACCGTGCACTACCTCATCCACTCCACCTACAAGGTGAAGAAGGGCGACATGGTGCTGTGGCACGCCGCCGCCGGCGGCGTCGGCCTGATCGCCGGCCAGTGGCTGAAGAAGCTCGGCGCCGTCGCCATCGGCACGGTCAGCTCGGAGGAGAAAGCCAGGCTGGCGAAGGCGCACGGCTACAAGCACGTCATCAACTACAGCACCGAGAATTTCGTCGAGAAGGTCAAGGAGATCACCAAGGGGAAGAAGCTCCCCGTCGTCTACGACGCGGTCGGCAAGACCACCTGGGACGGCTCGCTCGACTGCCTGCAGCCGCGCGGGCTGATGGCGTCGTTCGGCAACGCCTCGGGCCCGGTGCCGCCGCAGAACCTCGGCATCCTGGCGAGCAAGGGATCGCTCTACGTTACGCGGCCGACGCTGGCGACCTACATCGCGTCGCGCGCCGATCTCGTCAAGCGCTCGAACGATCTGTTCAACGCGGTGAAGTCGAAGAAGGTGAAGATCGAGACCACGGCGCGCTACAAGCTCGCGGACGCGGCGCAGGCGCACCGCGATCTCGAGGGACGCAAGACCACCGGCTCGGTGGTCCTGATCCCGTAGGCGCTACTTGATATCGAGGATCTTCATCGCCTTGGCGAGCGTATCCACGGACTGCTGATGCTTTCCGGCCTTGTGGAACGCCTCGCCATCGGCGCGCAGCTTCTTGACTTCGGCGGCCTGCTGCGCGGAGAGCTTCGGGTTCTTCGCCAGCGCGGCGTCGATCTTGGCCATGTCGGCGGGGCAGTGGAAAGCGAGCGCGCCTGACGCGGCGAGCGCCAGGACGGCGGCGAGGGTGAAGCGCTTCATAGCGGTGTCTCCCTTGATGGACGTCGGTTGATCGATCTCGATATCGCTTCTTTGCGGGAGCGCCTCAAGCGCCCCCTTCCAGCGTCCGCAGTATACGGCGACGATGGGATCGGGCGGGAAGCCTCCGGCACGGTGGCCGCGGTGCTGGTGCCGATCATCGCGCACCCCGCGGGCCTCACCGTGCTCTTCACCCAGCGCACGGCCCACCTCAAGGCGCATTCGGGCCAGGTGAGCTTTCCCGGCGGGCGCGCCGAGCCCTCCGACCGCTCGGCCGAGGAGACCGCGCTGCGCGAGTCGGAGGAGGAAATCGGCCTGCCGCGCGAGCGGGTGGAAGTGCTTGCCCGCCTGCCCGAGTACTTCACGCGCACCGGGTTCCGCGTCACGCCGGTCGTCGGGGTGGTGCAGCCGCCGCTCGGGCTCGCGCCGGACCCGCGCGAAGTGGAGGCGGTGTTCGAGGTGCCGCTCGCTTTCCTGCTCGACGTGCGCAACCACCAGCGCCACACGCGCGAGTTCCAGGGGCAAACGGTCGGCTATTACGCGATGCCGTACCGCACGAGCGAGGGCGAGCGCTACATCTGGGGCGCCACGGCGGGAATGCTGGTCAACCTCGTCCGGGCGCTCGCCGACTAGAATCGGCGCATGGGGGCCATCGCCATCATCGTCGCGCTGCTGCTGGAACAGTGGCGGCCGCTCGGCGAGCGCAAGGAGCTGCAGGCCGCGCTCGGCGGCGTGCTCGGCTGGCTCGAGCAAACCTTCAACGGCGGCGAGGAGCGCCATGGACTGGTCGCCTGGCTGGTCGCCGTGCTGCCGCCCTTCCTGGGCGCCATCGCGCTGCACTCGGCGCTCTATGCCCTGAGCCCGGTCTTTGCGCTGCTCTTCAACGTGGCGGTGCTCTATCTCACGCTGGGCTTCCGCCAGTTCAGCCACCACTTCACGCAGCTGCAGCTCGCCGTCAAGTCGGGCGACATCGAGCGCGCCCGCGTCCTGCTGGACGAGTACCGCGGCGCCTCGGGCGTGGTGCGCTCGCGCGAGGAGGTGATCCGCCTCGCCATCGAGGAGGCGCTGCTCGCGGCGCACCGCCACGTATTCGGCGTGATCTTCTGGTACGTGATCCTGCCCGGCCCGAGCGGCGCGATCCTCTACCGCCTGGCCGCGATGCTCGCCGCCCGCTGGCGGGGGCTGGGCGGCTTCGGCCGCTTCGCGCAGCGCGCGTTCCGCGTGCTCGAATGGCCTGCGGTGCGGGTCACCGCCGCCTCGTTCGCGGTGGTCGGCGACTTCGAGGACTCGGTGTATTGCTGGCGCACGCAGGCGCACGGCTGGCCCGAGCCCGAAGCCGGCATCGTGCTCGCCGCGGGCGCCGGCGCGATGGGCGTGCGCCTGGGCATGCCCGTGCAGGAGATGGAAGGCATGCAGCCGCGCAACGAGCTCGGCGTCGGCGAGCCCGCCGACGGGCCGTTCCTCGACAGCGCGGTCGGCCTGCTCTGGCGCTCGCTCGTGGTCTGGGTGGCGGTGCTGCTGGCGCTCAACATCGCGCGGCTGCTTTGACCACTCGCGAGCCGGCGCTGCTCATCCTCGCCGGCGCGGTCCTCGGCGCGCTCGCCGTCTCGGCGATCTCGCCGTACGACCGGGTCACCTGGTGGATGGAAGTGATGCCGGTGATCATCGCCGGCGCGGTGATCGCCGCGACCTGGAAGCGCTTCCCCCTCACCACGCTGCTGTGCGTGCTGGTCGCCCTGCACTCGATCGTGCTGATCGCCGGCGGCGCGTACACCTATGCCCACGTGCCCCTCGGCTTCTGGATGCAGGACCTGCTCGGCACGGCGCGCAATCCCTACGACAAGCTCGGGCATTTCATGCAGGGCTTCGTGCCGGCGATCCTGACGCGCGAGATCCTGCTGCGCGGCGGCTACGTGCGCCCGGGCAAGATGGCGGTGTTCCTGTTCATCTGCGTGCCGCTCGCCTTCAGCGCCGTCTACGAGCTGATCGAGTGGTGGGCCGCGCTCGCCATGGGGCAGGGCGCGGACGAATTCCTCGGCACGCAGGGCGACGTCTGGGACACGCAGTCCGACATGTTCATGGCGCTGATCGGCGCGTGCTGCGCGCTGGCGCTGCTGTCCCGGCTGCACGACCGGCAGATCGCTCAGCTCTCGCGGTACGCTCCGCAGCGCCAGCATTGAGTGAACTGGCCTTCGCACGCTTCGCCGCAGGCGCATCGCCAGTCGGGCAGGTCCTTCGGCACGTAGAGCGAGCGCAGGATCGCCTCGGCGGCCTCGAGATCCTTCTCGAAGAGGATCCACACCTCGGCCTGGCATTCGGCCGGCGGCAGGTCGCCCATGGCGGAGGACAGGAACTCGTTCCTCACCACGGCGCGGATGCCCTCGTTCTCGAGCAGGTTGCGCGCGTGGTGGACCGCGGCGAGGTTGAACGAGCTGTAGATCCTCTTCAAAGATCCAGCAGCGCGTCGCTCTTGGCGGCGCAGATGAAGTCGTTCTCCGACAGCCCGCCGACGGCGTGCGTGGAGTACTCGACGCGGCACTTGTTGTAGCCCACCAGCAGGTCCGGATGGTGGTCCTCGCGATGCGAGATCCAGGCGAGCGCGTTGACGAACGCCATGGTCTGGTAATAGTTGGTGAACGGGTAGACCTTCACCAGCTTGCCGTCCTCGATGATCCAGCCCTTCAGCTGCTTCAGCATTTCCTTCGCCTGCGTCGGGTTGTAGGGCGGCACGCCGCCCTCGCAGGGCTTGCACTTTCTGCTGGCCAGGTCTGTCATGCGGTCCTCAATCGGGCGATGCGCACCGCCGCCGGCGGATGCGAGTCATAAAACGCGGAGTGCAGCGGGTCGGGCGTAAGGGTGGCGGCGTTGTCCTTGTAGAGCCGCACCAGCGCCTCGACGAGGTCGGCGGCCTGCGCGTGCTGCGTCGCGTAGCGGTCGGCCTCGAACTCGTGCTTGCGCGAGAACAGGCTGGCGAGCGGCGAGAGGAAGAAGCCGAACGTGGAGGAAACGAGCAGGAAGAGAAGCAGCGCGACCGGGAAGGTCTGCAGCTCGACGCCCAGGCCCTGGTAGAACCACGGCTGCTCGACCAGCAGCCCGAGGAGGAAGAGGCCCGCGAGGCTCGAGGCGAAGCTCACCGCCAGGCGCTTCTTGATGTGGTTCAGGCGGTAGTGGCCGAGCTCGTGCGCGAGCACCGCCTCGACCTGCGGCGGATCGAGGCGCTCGACCAGCGTGTCGAACAGCACGATCCGCTTCGAGGCGCCGAATCCGGCGAAGAAGGCATTGCCGTGCGCCGAGCGCTTGGAGCCGTCCATCACGTACAGGCCGCGCGAGCGGAAGCCGCAGCGCGCGAGGAGCGCCTCCACGCGGTCCTTCAGCGCCGCATCCTCGAGCGGCGAGAACTTGTTGAACAGCGGCATGATGAAGGTCGGGATGATGAGCTGCATGAAGAGCGAGAAGGCGACCAGCACCGCCCAGACCCAGAGCCACCAGTAGCGTCCGGCCGCGCCCATCAGCCACAGCACGGCGATCAGCAGCGGCAGGCCGAGCAGCGCCGCAAGCGCAAGGCCCTTCAGCAGGTCGACGACGAACAGCCTGAAGGTCATGCGATTGAAGCCGAAGCGCTGCTCGATGCCGAAGGTGCGGTACAGGCCGAGCGGCAGCCCGATCAGCGCCTGCAGCACGAGGACCGTGACGATCAGCGCCGCGCCGTGCCAGATCGAATCCGGCGACAGCACCTTCCCCCACTGCGCGGCGAGCCACTGCACGCCGCCGCCGAGCGTGAAGCCGAGCACGACCACCGCGTCGAGAAGCGCGTCGAGCATGCCGAGCTTCGACTTGGCGACGGTATAGTCCGCCGCCTTCTGGTGCGCCGAGAGCGGAATGGTCGCGGCGAAAGTCGGCGGCACCGCGCCGCGATGCGCGCGCACGTGGCTCAGCTGGCGCCGCGAAAGCCACAGGCGGGTGAGCGTGGCGGCGGCGAGCGCGGCGAGGAAGACCCAGGAGAAGGCGTTGCTCATGCATGAGAGAATAAGCCATGCCCGTCGACGCGAACAACCTCATCTGGATCGACATGGAGATGACGGGGCTGCAGCCCGACAGCGACCGCATCATCGAGATCGCGCTGCTGATCACCGATCCGGAGCTGAAGCTGGTCGCCGAAGGGCCGCTGCTGGTGATCCACCAGCCCGACGCCGTGCTCGACGCGATGGACTCCTGGAACAAGGGCACGCACAAGAAGAGCGGCCTGATCGACCGGGTGCGCGCCTCCACGCTCGACGAGGCGCGCGCCGAGCAGCAGGCGCTCGCCTTCCTGCGCGAGCACGTGCCGCAGAGCGCCTCGCCGATGTGCGGCAACTCGATCTGCCAGGACCGGCGCTTCCTCGCGCGCTGGATGCCGCAGCTCGAGGGGCACTTCCACTACCGCAACTTGGACGTGTCCACCCTGAAGGAGCTGGTGCGCCGCTGGAAGCCGGAGGCGGCCAAGGGCTTCGCGAAGGAGGGCAAGCACGAGGCGCTCGCCGACATCCTCGAGTCGATCGAGGAGCTGAAGTACTACCGCAGGACCGTAATGACCATCTGAGGCGGGCGGCCTAGTCGACTTCGACGATCACTTCGATCTCGACCGGGATCTGCATCGGCAGCGAGCCCATCCCCACCGCGGAGCGCGCGTGCTTGCCGCGCTCGCCGAACACCTCCACCAGCAGGTCGGAGCAGCCGTTGATCACTTTCGGATGGTCCTCGAACTCCGGCACCGCGTTCACCATGCCGAGGACCTTGACCACGCGCCTGACCTTGTCGAGGCTGCCGAGCTCGTGGCGGATCACCGCGAGGATCTCGAGGCCGGTGTCGCGCGCGTGCTTGTAGCCCTGCTCCACGGTGAACTCGCGCCCGAGCTTGCCCTTGGGCCGCTTGCCGTCCGGCCCGGGCGGGCCGCCCTTGCCGGCGAGGTAGAGCAGGTTGCCCGTGCGCACGGCGTTGACGTAGTTCGCCACCGGGGCCGCGACCGGCCCGAGGCGGATGCCAAGCTCCTGCAGGCGTTTCTCGCTCATCGCTCCGGCTAGTAAGGCGTGCTGACGGCGCTGCCCGATTCCTTCGGGTACGGCGAGGTGCGCGAAGACGTCCCCGGCGGGGGCAGGGCGCGCGCATCGCCGCCGAGCGAAGGCAGGCCGGCGTCGCGCGGGCCGCTTTCGCTTGCCTGCGCGCCGGAGCCGAACATGATCTGGCGCCGCGAGGCGTCGTCCAGCTCGAGGATCAGGCGCGGCTTGGGCTCGGGCTGCGGCGCCGCGGCGGCGGACGCCGGCTGCGCGCCGGCAGGTGCGTTGGTTGCGGCGGGCGGCTGGCTCGTCGTCTGCGCGGCGGCCGGGCCGGCGGCGGCGCAGAGCGCGGCGGCCAGCAGCGCGTTGAGGGTCGCGCTCATGGGAGCGATACCACCTTGCCGGGATTCATCAGGTTCTCCGGGTCGAACACCTTCTTGATGTCGCGCATCACGTCGAGCACGTCGTCGCCGAGCTCCATGCGCATCGAGCCCATCTTCCCCATGCCGATGCCGTGCTCGCCGGTGCAGGTGCCTTCCATGCGCAGCGCGCGCTCGACGAGGCGCTTGTTGAACTGCTTGGCGATCTCGGTCTCCTCGGGCTTCGCCGGGTCGACGAGCAGCATGAGGTGGAAGTTGCCGTCGCCGATGTGGCCGAGGAGCGGCACCGGGGCGAAGTAGCTCTTCACGTCGGCCATGGTCTCGCTGACGCACTCGGCGAGGCGCGAGATCGGCACGCAGACGTCGGTCGACACCGCGCGCGAGCCGGGCCGCAGCTGCAGGCACGCGAAGTAGGCGTCGTGGCGCGCCTGCCAGAGCTGGGTGCGCTCTTCGGGCCTGGTCGCCCAGACGAAGTCCTTGCCGCCGTTCTCCTTGGCGATCGCCTGGACCGCTTCCGCCTGTTCCACTACGGAAGATTGACTTCCATGAAATTCAAAAAATACCGTTGGCGCGATGCGGTAGTCGGTCTTCTTGTACTTGTTGATGGCGCCGACCGTCTTGTCGCAGACGATGTCGCAGCGCGCGATCGGGATGCCCGACTGGATGGTCTGGATGACGGTGTTGGTGCAGCCGTCGACGCTGTCGAACGCGCATACCGCCGCCGACATCGCTTCCTGGACCGGGTAGAGCCGCACCGTGACTTCCGTGATGATGCCGAGCGTTCCTTCCGAGCCGACGAAGAGTCGCGTCAGGTCGTAGCCCGCGGCCGACTTCTTGGCGCGGCGCGAGGTCTGGATGACGCGGCCGTCCGCCAGCACGACCTTCAGCGAGAGCACGTTCTCGCGCATGGTGCCGTAGCGCACGGCGTTGGTGCCCGAGGCGCGCGTCGCCGCCATGCCGCCGAGCGTGGCGTCGGCACCCGGGTCGACGGGGAAGAAGAGACCCGTGTGCTTGATGAATTCGTTGAGCTGCTTGCGCGTGACGCCGGCCTGCACCACGGCGTCGAGGTCCGACTCGTGGACGGCGAGCACCTGGTTCATCTGCGACAGGTCGATGCACACGCCGCCCTGCACCGCCAGGATGTGGCCCTCGAGCGAGGTGCCCACGCCGTACGGGATCATCGGCACGCGATGGCGGCGGCAGATGTTGACTACGTCCCGGACCTCTTCGGTAGTTTTTACAAAGACGACCGCGTCCGGAAGCGCGTAGGGAAAGTAGCTCTCGTCCTTGCCATGGTGCTCGCGCACGGCCGGCGAGGTCGACACGCGCTCGCCGAGCAGGGTCTTCAGCTCGGCGACGACGGACTGGTCGAACTCGCGCGCCTTGTTCATTGCTCTATTTTAGTTTTATCTCGCCGTCAAAGGGTACTTTGATGCCCAGCTGCGGGATCTCGAGCGTCGCCTTCACCGGGAAGGTCTCGCCTCCCTTCAGCTTGCCCGACTGCAGCGCCTGCTGCACCGCCTGCTCGATCTCGCGCTGCGAGTTGACGCCGACCATCTTGAGGAACTTGCGAATGCTGAGGTTGAAGGTTTCCTGGTCCATCACTTGCCTCCGGAAAGAATCTTTTTCGCCATGACCTTGCCGAGCTCCACGCCCGGCTGGTCGAAGCTGTTGAGGTTCCACATGATGCCCTGCACAAAGACCTTGTGCTCGTACAAGGCGAGCAGGCGGCCGAGATTCCTCGCGTCGAGCTTCTCCAGGTAGAGGATGCTCGAGGGCCGGTTGCCGGGGTACCCGTCGGGCGAGCCGAAGGCGAGGGCGTCCGCCTGCGCCCGCAGGTTGGCGCTCAGGATCGCGTTGGAGGCGATGTCGATGAAGTCGCTCGGCACGACCTGCGTGCCCTGGTGCAGCAGCTGGTGGAAGGAGTGCTGGCTGTTCGTGCCTTCGGCGCCCCACACCACCGGGCAGGTTGCGTAGCCGACCTCGCGCCCGTTGCGGTCGACTCGCTTGCCGTTGGATTCCATCTCGAGCTGCTGCAGGTAGGCGGGCAGGAGGCGCAGCGCATTCGAGTAGGGCAGCACGGCGTGCGTCGCGCAGCCGAGGAAGTTGCCGTTCCACACACCGGCCAGGGCCATCAGCGCCGGGACGTTCTTTTCGACGGTCGCCTGCGCAAAATGCAGGTCGATCTCGCGGGCGCCGGCGAGGAACGCGCCGAATTTCTCGAAGCCGATCGCGCAGGCGGCGGCGAAGCCCACCGCCGACCAGACGGAAAAGCGGCCGCCGACCCAGTCCCACATCGGCAGGATTTCCGCGGCGCCGAAGCGCTTCGCCTCCTCGACGTTGGAAGTCACGGCGTAGAAGGCCTTTGCGCCCCACGCCTTGGCTGCGGCGGCATTGGCCATCGTTTCCTGCGTGGTGAAGGTCTTCGATACCACCACGAACAGCGTCGAGGCCGGATCGGCGCCCTCGAGCGCGCGGCCAAGATCGTGCGGGTCGACGTTGGCGGCGAAGCGCACGTCGAGCGCGCCGTCGGCCAGCGCGTCGGCGAGCAGGCGCGGCCCGAGATCGGAGCCGCCGGTGCCCAGGTTGACGACGCGCCTGAACTGCTTCTTCGTGCGGATCTCGCCGCACAGCTGCTGCATTCGGGCAAGCGTTTCCCTGACCTCCGCGGGAGCGCCGTCGCCGGCACGAAGCGCCGTATGCCATGCGGCGCGGTTCTCGCTCGTGTTGATCGGCTTGCCGCCAAGGAGCGCGTCGCGCCATTCGGGCAAGCCGCGCTCGGCGGCCAGGTTGGCGAGCAGCCGCAGCGTCATCGCGCCCATGCGCTGGCGCGAGTAGTCGTAGCGCAGGCCCGGCGCCTCGGCGACGAACTGGGTGCTGCGCGCCACGTCGTTCGAGAAGATGTCCTTCAGGTGGACGCCGCGCCAGCTCTCCGCGTGGTGCAGGAGCCGCGTCCACGCGGCGCATTCAGTGGGCGGGGTAAGGTTCATTTCCTGTCCAGCCGATACAGGCGGTAGCGCTCCGACCGGTCGCCCGGGCGCCCGACGTCGGCGAGCTTGCTCCAGCCCTCGCCCGGGCCGTCGAACTCGTTCTTCGGGCTGCCCTGCACCAGGAGCAGCGGGCAGGCGTCCGGCTTCAGCGTATCGAAGGGCTGAGGGCGGATGCCGCCGTGATAGTCGAGCGCGGCGGCCTGCGAGATGCTGAGCGAGCGTTGCGCGATGCAGCCGCCGTCGACGGGAATGTTGGAGCGCAGCTGCAGCGCCACGCGGCGATAGCTCTTCTGGTAATCCGCCCAGGGCATCCACAGCATGGCGAAGCTGCCCCACAGGAGCACGATGCCGGCCGCCCAGCGCGCGAGGCTGCGTACCGGCGAGCGGATCGAGAAGAACATGACGTACAGCCAGCCGAGGAACAGCGCGAGCGCGACCGCCAGCGGAAACACCCTGAGCTCGAGCACGAATCCCGGCGCGGTCTTGAAGAAGTTGTTGGCGAGGCGCGGCGGCAGCCCGGTCAGCATGGCGAAGTAGCCGAGCCAGACGAGGAAGGTGAAGAAGCCGAAGCCCAGCACGCCGAACCAGTCGAGCGCGCCGGCGGCGCCGCGGCGCAGGACCAGCGCGCCCTGCGCGGCGAGCAGCGCGAGCGGCGGCAGCAGCACGAGCAGGTTCACGTCCTGCGCCGGGCCCCAGAAGGCGACGGCGAAGAAAGTGGCCAGCGCGGCGGCGAGCGGCACGAACAGGCGGGGCTCGGCGAGGCGGCGGCGCAGCGACCACAGCGCCCAGCCGGCAATCGGCCACGCCGGCCAGGCGAACCAGCCGGTGGTCACCAGGAAGTAGCGCAGGTTGGCGCCGGCGCCGCCCTGCGGGATCGAGGCGAGCAGCCACCAGCTGGTGAACGCGTCGGGCGAGCGCGCGTGCAGCGCGATCGGCCAGGCGCCGCCGATGATCGCGGCGACGGGAAGGAACGCGGCGGTGAAGACCAGGCCGTTGCGGTTGCGCCATTCGTCGCAGGCGAGGTGCGCGGCGAGCACCGTGAGCGCGAGCACGACCGGCGCGATCCAGCTCGCGGAGACCAGGCCCAGGCCGAGCGCCGCGCCGAAGCCGATGCCGGCGGCGAGCGGCCTGCGCTGCGCGTGCGGCAGCGCCGCGAACGCGCCGCTGATGGCGGCCAGCGAGGCAAGCTCCGGCAGCGCCTCGTGCGCGTGCACCATCAGGCCGAGGGACCCGAGCAGCAGCAGGAGCGCCGCGGAGCCCGCGTCGCGCTTGCGCTCGTCGGGCTGCCAGTCGCTCGCCGCGCGGTAGATCAGGCAGAAGGCGCCGAGCACCAGCGTGCCGCTGGCCAGGCGCGCCGCGGCGTGGAACTCGAGGAAGAACTGCAGCAGCCTGCCGAAGGCGACGGCGAGCCAGTGGTACAGCGGCGGGTCGTACAGCCAGGGCATGCCGGCGACGCGCGGCACGATGGCGTCGCCCGTAGTGAGCATGCCGTAGGCGATGCCGATGCCGATCGCGTCGTGCGTCTTCCACGGGTCGTGCCCGGCAAGGCCGGGCAGGACGAAAGCGAGGGCGATGATGCCGAGCGCCAGCGCGGAAGGCGGCAGGCGCAACGGCGGCAGGAGGACCCTGAGGGGCGGCATGGCCCCCGAGGTTACTTCGTCTTCTTGGTGTAGCGGCGCTTGAACTTCTCGACGCGGCCGGCGGTGTCGACGATCTTCGTCTTGCCGGTGTAGAACTGGTGCGATTCCGAGGACACCTCGACCTTGACCACGGGATACTCTTTGCCGTCGGTCCACTTCATGGTCTCGCGGCCCTTGGTGTCGATCGCCGAGCGCGTGAGGAAAGAATGGTTCGAGCTGGTGTCGAGGAAGATCACCGGCCGGTATTCGGGATGGATGCCTGATTTCATGGCTGCTGCGTCTCTAAAGGCGGTTCAAAGAGGCGCGAATTATACATAGAAATCAGTATCAAAGGCGCCCGGCGCGCTTCAATTCCAGGTAGCGGTTGACGAGCGAAATCGCCAGCCGCTCGGGCTCCACGTCCAGGGTCACCACGCCGGCGGCGTCCAGCCGCCGGAAGCTGCGCTCCCGGCCGGCCAGGTACTCGGCGGCGGCGGCATGCGTGACGGCCCGGTCGAAGCTGTCGACCCTCGCGGTCAGCGCCCGGCTGAGGACGGCCTCGCGCAGCGAGGCGAGGACCACCAGGTGGCGCGTGCGAAGGAGGCGGAGCGCGGGGAGCAGGGTGCTGTCGTCCTCGTCGCGCAGATTGGTGAGCACGATGACGAGCGCGCGCCGCCGGACGTGCCGCATCACGTCGCGGGCCGCCTGGTGGTAGTCGGGCACCGCGAGCGTCGGCTCGATGTCGTAGGCCTGGTTGAGCATGGCGTTGACCGCGGCGACCGACTTGCGCGGCTCGACGAAGCGGCTGACGCCGGCCATGGTCAGCATGCCGACCGCGTCGCCCTGCCGCGCGGCGACGTGCGCGAGCAGCAGCGCCGCGTTGAGCGCGTGGTCGAAGTGCGAGAGCTCGTCGTCCTTCGAGGCCATGCGCCGGCCGCAGTCCACGACCAGCAGCACGCGCTGGTCCTTCTCGTCCTCGTACTCGCGCGAGATGAGGCGCGCGGTGCGCGAGGTCGCCTTCCAGTCGATGGCGCGTTGCGCGTCGCCCTGCCGGAATTCGCGCAGCTGGTGGAACTCCATGCCCTCGCCGCGCCGGCGCACCTGCAGCACGCCGATCTGCGACAGCCGGTTGTCGGTGGCGAGCAGCGTGTACTTGGCGAGCGCGCGGAAGTTGGGATAGACGCGGACCGCCTTTTCGTCGCCGGCTTTTCTCGTTACCTGCCAGAGCGCGAGGGGCGAGTCGAGGCGCAGCTCGACCGCGCCGAAGCGCGCCTCGCCGCGCGCCACCGGCCGCACCTGGTAGGCAAGCTCGGTCCACTCGCGCGGCGCGAGCGAAAGGCGGCGCGGCAGCCCCTCGGCCTCGAAGCTCGCCGGGTGATGATCGTGCAGCTCGCAGCGCAGCCGCAGGCCGGAAGTGTTCGCGACGCGCAGCACGACGTCGATGCGCACGCCGACCGCCAGGGTCGCCGGCAGGCGGCGCGTCGCCATCGGCGGCGACATGCGCAGCCCCGCGACGAGGTCGAGCGCCGCGATCAGCGCGAACGCGGCGGCGAGCGTGAGCCACTGCAGATGAAACCCGCCGGTGATGGCCGTGCCGATGGCAGCCGCCATCATCGCGGTCACGATCCACAGCAGCCGGCGAGCGGGCAGGAAACGCATCTACTTGCGGGGAGCTTCTATCTTTTCCAGTAGCCCCTTGAGGATGCCGTCGGCGTCGCGCCCTTCCAGCTCGAGCTCCGGCGAAGGCGCGATGCGATGGCGCAGCGCGGGCAGCGCCATGCGCTTCACGTCGTCGGGCGTGACGAAGTCCCGGCCTGCGAGCAGCGCGGCCGCACGCGCCGCCCGGATCAACGAAATTCCGCCGCGCGGCCCGGCGCCCGCCACGACGCCCGCCCAGGTGCGCGTCGCGCGCACCAGGCGGATGGCGTAGTCGAGCACCGCGTCGTCGACGCGCAGCGACGCGGCGATCTGCTGCAGGAGCACGACGGTCTGCGGCTTCACCAGCGTCGTGACCTGCTCGACGTTCAGCCGGTCGCCGACCTTGCCGTCGGTCACCTGGCGCACCATCGCGCTTTCCTCGGCCTGGCCCGGGTAGTCGATGCGCACCTTCAGCAGGAAGCGGTCGAGCTGCGCCTCGGGCAGGGCGTAGGTGCCTTCCTGCTCGATCGGGTTCTGCGTGGCGAGCACCATGAAGGGCGGCTCGAGCGTGTGCGCCTCGCCCTCGATGGTGACCTGGCCCTCCTGCATCACCTCGAGCAGCGCGGCCTGCGTCTTCGCCGGCGCGCGGTTGATCTCGTCGGCGAGCAGCAGGTTGACGAACACCGGACCGCGGCGTGTCGTGAAGACCTGGTTCTTCGGGTCGTAGAGCGTGTGGCCGGTGACGTCGGCCGGCATCAGGTCGGGGGTGAACTGGACCCGGCCGAAGGTGCCCGAGATGGTGCGGGCGAGGGCGCGGACCAGCAGCGTCTTGCCCAGGCCGGGGACGCCCTCGACCAGGACGTGGCCGCCGGCGAGGAGCGCGCACAGCACATGCTCGACTACGTCTGCCTGGCCGACGAGCGCCTTGCCGATCTCGATGCGCATCGCCTGCGCGACCTTCGTCGCCTGCGCGAACTGCTCGGCGGTGGGCTTTGCCTGCGTGTTCATTTTTTTCCTTTCTCCAAAGCGGCATGCGTGCGCTGCGCCTGATGCGCGAGCCTGATGAAATCGGCGCCGTTCACGGCCCCGCCCGCGGCGAGGAAGCGGCGCGCTTCTTCGCTCGAGGCGCCGGTCAGCGCGGCGAGGCGCGAAACCTTCTCCGCGGGCGACGCGTCGGCGAAATCGGGCTGGGCGCGCGCGAGGCTGCGCAGCGCGGCGTCGCGCGCCGCGCTAGCCAGCTCGGCGCGCAGGCCCTTCGCCCAGTAGTAGCGGCCGCTCGCCCGCAGGTGGTCGAGCAGGCGCCGGCGCGCCGGCGGCGCGTCGGGCGCCACCGGGCCGAAGCGCGGCGCGACGCGCCACAGCCAAAGCGCGAGCAGGAGCAGGCCGGCGCCGATTGCCTCCGGCGCGTGCTCGCGCAGGAAGCCGGCGAGCGAGAGCTTCACCGGGCGGTGGAACACCTGGAGCGAGGTGGCGGGCGTCAGCGTGAGGAGATCCCACAGCAGCTCGGCGTGGTCGTGGGCGCCGATCTGGAAATTGCGCGCGAACTCCAGGCTGGTCGATGCCGTCACCATTCCCTTGCCGCGATGGAAGGAGACGAGCCGCGCCGCCCCCGGCGCCCCGGCGGCAAGCTCGACGCGCGCGCCGGCGGGCGGGCGCAGCACCGTGCGGCTGACGATGACCACGCCGAGTTTTCGGCCATCGATTTCGACGCCGAGCGGCTTGCCGGTCGCCTCCGCCTGCGTCGCTTCGCGCTGCACGCCGAGGATGTCGAGCAGCGGATCGGGCACGCCGGGGAACTCCGCTTCCGCGATCAGGTGGCCGCCGCGCTCGACCCAGGCCGCGATCTCGCGCAGGCGGCGCGGCTCGAGCGCCTGGCGCTGCGCCGGCATGAGGAGCACGCCCGCGGGCGCCAGCGCGTCGAGCTCGGGCAGCGAGCGGATCTCGCTCGCGCGCACGCCCATGCGCTCGGCGAAGCGCTCGGCGGCGAGAAACTGCCGCAGCCGCGCCTCGCTCGAGGGGCCGACGCGCTCCTTGTAGGAGACGCGCTCGTAGTTCGTGACGAACCAGAGCGTGGCCAGGCCCGCGAGAAGCGCGAGCCCGGCGACCGCGAGGATGCGATTCCTCATGCGAAGGATGCCTCGTAGCCTTTCGCCAGGCGCTCGATGTCGGCCGGCATGGGATCGCGCCGCGCATAGGCGCACAGGCGCCACGCGTCGATCAGGTTCTCCAGGTAGGAGTGCACCTCCTGCCCGGAAAGCTCGAGCACTTCCGCCTCCGTATGGCTCGGCAGCAAACGCACGCCGCGCTCGTGAACCAGCGTCGACAGCGAGCCTCGGTAAAGCAGGCTGAGCGCTTCGCGCAGGCGGCCTTCGCGCGCGAGCGCCGCGGCGGCCGCGGCGACGTCCGGCGGCAGCGTTTCCGGGGCGAGCTCCATGCCGAAAAGCGCGGGAGGCGGGCGATACGGCTCCGGCGCGACCGCGTCGCCGCGAGGCAGCATGCGCACCAGGAACCACAACGCGTAGCCGAGCGCGCCGGCGGCGACGACCCAGAGCAATACTTCGGCGACGCGCGCGAGCGCATAGCCGATGCCCCACAGCGCGCTGCCGTCGGATTTGCGCTCCTGAGGCTCGTCGGGGTGGCGCGATTGCCAGCGCATCGCCTCGCGCTCGTAGCCGAACTCCTTCGCCTTCAGCACCTCCGCGATCTCCTTCCTGGGATTTTTTTCCTGCGCAAAAGAGCTGTGCGGAGCCAGGGCTGCAAAGAAGCACACCAGAACCACGGCCGCGACCGAGGCATAACGCTCGGCGATGCGCCGCAGCGCAACCTCGATGTCCCAGCCTTCGAGGAGCGTGCGGCGGTTGAGATAGAGCCCGAATCCGCCCGCGACGTAGAACGGCTCCAGGACCAGCACCGCGACCATGTAGCCCAGGGCGCCGCCGTAGCTCCAGAACTCGCCGCTCGCCATGCGCTCGAGGAAGTTTTCGCCGGTGGCCTCCGCCGCCTTCGCCGGCAGCAGGAGCTCCGCGAGCCCGCCGAGCATCAGGTAGAGCACCGACTCGAAATGCAGGCAGACCACCGTGAACCACACGGCATAGCTGCGCGCGCGCCGGCCGAGGACGCTCTTGCGCTCGCGCCCGGCCTTGCCGGTCTGGCCTTCGAGCTGGCGCACCGGCAGGTTGAAGGAGCGGGCGAGGTCGGGCCACCAGCGCAGCGCGAGCGCGGCGAAGAGGCCGCTTCCCAGCCATTCGCGCCAGGCACCGAGCACCGCGCGCGCCCGCGGCAGCTCGCCGAACACCGCGCGCGAGAGGACATGCAGCACCACGCGGTCGTAAAGGGGCTTCATCCACCAGAAGAGCACCACGGCGAGCCACGGCCGGGCGAGCCACCACGCTGCGAGGAAGGACGCGGCCGCCACGCTGGCGCCGACAGCGAGATGCGGCGCGTAGACGGCGCGCCACCAGCGCTGCAGCATCGACAGCCCGAGGTCGATCGCTTCCCAGGGCGTGCGCCGGCGAAGCGAGATCGCGAGCGCTTCGAGGCGAAGCCCGTTGCTAGCGGGCGGCACGGCCGCGTCCGGCGAGGAGGAAGTAGGCGAGCGCGAGCGCCCAGCCGCCGAGGCCGACGCCGATCTTCACGTCGAACGGCACCTCGGTCATCGGCGACCAGAACGCCTCGACGAACGCGGCGAACATGAACATCAGCGCCGCGCCGTACATCAGCCGCACCGCCGGCTTCGCTGCCGCGACGAGCGCGCTCTTGCGCGACAGGCCGCCGGGCGCGATGAGCGCCATCCCGAGGCGCAGCCCGGCGGCGCCCGAGACGACGATGGCGAGCAGCTCGGGCGAGGAATGCCCGGCGACGAACGACCAGAACGTCTGCGTGTAGCCGACCTGCGTGAGGTAGCCCGCGACCGCGCCGATGATCACGCCGTTCGCGCCGAGGAACCAGATCGAGCCGACGCCGAACGCGAGCCCGCCGGCGAAGGTCTGGAAGCCGATGCGCACGTTGTTCCAGATGTAGAAGCCGAACATGGCGAGGCTGGTGTCCGCCTCGCGCATGCCCAGGCGCCGGTTGGCCGGGTCGTACATCGAGTGGAACTGCGCGAGCTGGTCGGGCGAGAGGAGGTAGTGCACGAACTCCGGATAGGCCTGCAGCACCGCGACCAGCACGCCGAGCGGGCCGAAGAAGAGCAGCGCCGCCACGGCGACGACGCGCCACTCGGCGCGCACCAGGCGCGGAAAGCCGCCGAGCAGGAACTCCACCGCGCGGCCCGACTCGCGCCGCCGGTTCTGGTAGAGCAGGTGATGGCCGCGCAGCGCGAGGCGGTTGAGGCGGTCGACGAGGTCGGGGCTGTAGCGGCGGTCCTGCGCGAGCGCGAGCTCGTGGCACAGGCGCCGGTAGCGCTCGGGCATCTGGGCCGGGTCGAACGGGGGATTCTTCTTGTCTTCCAGGAACGCGTCGAACTCCTGCCATTCCCTGGCGTGCAAGGCTTCGAAGGGCGCCTGCCTCATTGGCGCCCCGCGATGTGGTTGGCCATGCCGAGGAGCCGCGCCGCCGCGCGCTCGCCGTCGAGGTTGCCGACCAGCGGCCGCGGCAGCTCGGCGAGCTCCTCGAAGCGCTCCTGCGTCAGGCTCTGCGAGCGCTCGGCGAGGTCGAGCAGCGCGCGCTGCTCGTCGAGGTCCAGCGCGACCGGCGGCACGACGGCCGCCGCCTCGGGGATCTTCCGCTCGACGGATTGCTTGTTGTTGTCGATATAGACGACAACCGTACCCGCCGCCAGGTCGCCCAGGCGCTTGAAGTCGCGGCTGGCGAGCATCGCCGCGAGGCCGACGCCGTAGAAGACCGGCAGGAAGTCGACCGCGCGCAACAGGTTGCGGGTCAGGGCGCCCGGCCAGCGCACCGGCGTTCCATCGTCGTTCAGCACCGCGATGCCCATCGCGCGCTTGCCCGGCGTCTGCCCGTTCCACAGCGCCTCGAACCACGCCGGCAGCAGCCATTCGACGAAGAACGCGGTGAGCAGGATCACGCCCATGCCGGCCTTGCCCAGGGCGCCGGCGACCAGGGAGACGGCGAACAGGATGGCGGCGCGCAGGGCGAGGTCGATCGCCCAGGCGAGGGCGCGCGGCACCGGCCCGGCGAGGCGCAGGGTGAGCTCTATGCCTTCAGGTGTTGCAACCCGACGAGTGGTGTCGAGCATCCCTGGTTTCCCCCCTCAGGAAACCCGGGAAGTCTATCCTCGTCTCATCGAATCGAAGAATTCCGCGTTCGACTTCGTGGCGCGCAGCTTGTCGACCAGGAATTCGGCCGCTTCGAGCTCGTCCATCGGGAACAGCAGCTTCCTCAGGACCCAGACCTTCTGCAGGAGCGGCTGGTCGATGAGGAGCTCCTCGCGCCGCGTGCCCGACCGGTTGACGTTGATGGCCGGGTAGATGCGCTTCTCGTGCATGCGGCGATCGAGGTGGACCTCCATGTTGCCGGTGCCCTTGAATTCCTCGTAGATCACGTCGTCCATGCGGCTGCCGGTGTCGATCAGCGCGGTGGCGATGATGGTGAGCGAGCCGCCTTCCTCGACGTTGCGCGCCGCGCCGAAGAAGCGCTTGGGCTTCTGCAGGGCGTTGGCGTCGACGCCGCCGGTGAGCACCTTGCCGGAAGCCGGAACGACCGTGTTATACGCACGGGCTAACCTGGTAATCGAATCAAGAAGAATGACGACGTCCTTCTTGTGCTCCACCAGGCGCTTCGCCTTCTCGATCACCATCTCGGCGACCTGCACGTGGCGCGAGGCCGGCTCGTCGAAGGTGGAGGCGACGACCTCGCCGCGCACGGTGCGCGTCATCTCGGTTACTTCCTCCGGGCGCTCGTCGATCAGCAGCACGATGAGCGAGATCTCGGGGTGGTTGGCGACCAGGGCGTGCGCGATGTGCTGCAGCATCACCGTCTTGCCGGCCTTCGGCGGGCTGACGATCAGGCCGCGCTGGCCCTTGCCGATCGGCGCCACGATGTCGAGCACGCGGCCGGTCATGTTCTCCTCGGCCTTGATCTCGCGCTCGAGCTTGAACGCCTTGTCCGGATGCAGCGGCGTCAGGTTCTCGAACAGGATCTTGTTCTTCGCCGCCTCCGGCGCTTCGCCGTTGACCTTGTCGACCTTGACCAGCGCGAAGTAGCGCTCGCCGTCCTTGGGGGTGCGGATCTCGCCCTCGATCGAGTCGCCGGTGTGCAGGTTGAAGCGGCGGATCTGCGAGGGGGAGACGTAGATGTCGTCGGTGCTCGCCAGGTACGAGGTGTCGGGCGAGCGCAGGAAGCCGAAGCCGTCGGGCAGCACCTCGAGGGTGCCGTCGCCGAAGATCGACTCGCCCTTCTTCGCGTGCGCCTTCAGCATGGCGAAGATCAGGTCCTGCTTGCGCAGGCGGCTCGCGTTCTCGATGCCGGCCGCGATGGCCATCTCGACGAGCTGCGTCACGTGCAGCTGCTTCAGTTCGGACAGGTGCATAGAGACCTTGGCCGCCGGTGCGCCTTCGGCAGGCGCCGCGGATGAACGTACTTCTGGCTGGACTGCCTGGGGCCTGCTCATTCTCGGGATATGCGCTCGGACTTCAGCGCCAGGTTTGCTTTTTCGAATCCCCGCCCGTTGAAGGGCGGGGGCCTAACTGCCGGCGACTGTAAGAGGTTCAGATGTTGCTGTCAAGGAATGCAGTGAGCTGCGACTTGGAGAGCGCGCCGACGCGCGTCGCCTCGACGTTGCCGTTCTTGAACAGCATCAGCGTCGGGATGCCGCGGATGCCGAATTTCGCCGGCACCGACTGGTTCTCGTCGACGTTGATCTTCGCGATCTTCAGGCGGCCGTTGTACTCCTTGGCCACCTCGTCGAGGATCGGGGCGATCGACTTGCACGGGCCGCACCACTCGGCCCAGTAGTCGACCAGGACCGGCGTGTCGGACTTCAGGACTTCGGGGTCGAATGTTGCATCGGTGACATGGCTGATGTCGGGACTGCTCATGGTTCCTCGGGAATTGATGCAGGGAGACCCGTATTATGAGGTCGCCTCCGGCGGTTCCCAAGTCCTAAGCTGCGAGCGTGGTAAACTGTTGATTCTTATGGCTTACGTCGTTACCGAGTCGTGCATCAAGTGCAAGTACACCGACTGCGTCGACGTTTGCCCGGTCGATTGCTTCCGCGAGGGGCCGAACATGCTGGTGATCGACCCCGACGAATGC
>Ga0097621_100000357_pt1 | contig 31608 bp, 22 predicted proteins | sample KBSMisM72_FD_73165 | JGI IMG/M metagenome (GOLD analysis project Ga0097621, IMG submission 73165) | Miscanthus rhizosphere microbial communities from Kellogg Biological Station, Michigan, USA - KBS Miscanthus M7-2 (version 2) (version 2) | ecosystem: Host-associated > Plants > Roots >... | reverse complement strand
CGAGGGTTGATGCGGGCAGACACTGTTGTCCGCCCGGCGAACGACACGGCGGTAAGTGCGCAACTTCCCTCGAGGCAAATTTGCAACTAATGGCGGACAAAAGTGCCGCTCCGCACGTCAACAAACCTTGGCGGGAGGTTTCCTTGCGTCATTCTTGTCTCATTTTCGTTCCCATTTTCCTCGTAATCTCTGCTCTCCCACTCGCTGCACAAAAGCGTCCCTTGACTTTCGAAGACATGATGAAGCTCAAACGTGTAGAGGAGCCGGTTCTCTCCCCCGACGGCAGGTGGGTGCTGTTCGCGGCAGTGGATGTAGACCTGGTGGCCAATACCAAGACCCCGCACGTGTGGATCGTGCCAACAGCCGGCGGACCCGAAAAGGAAATCATCCGCGATCAGGACGCCGACCGTCCACAGTGGGCACCGGACGGTAAGCGCTTCGCCTTCATCTCGACCAGACAGGGTGGATCGCAGATTTGGATCGCAGACTTCGACAGTGGCTCGGGCGCGGTGACGGATACCCACAAGCTGACTTCGATTGCCACCGAAACCAGCGGCGAGCTCTGGTCCCCCGACGGCAAATTTATTTTGTTTACCTCGGATGTCTATCCCGAGTGTGATGGCACGCCTGCTCAAACTGCCGTGTGCAATGCCCGCAAGCTAGACGAAGTCAAGAAATCCAAGATCAAGGCGCAGGTCTTCACCCGGCTGCTATTCCGGCATTGGGATGCATTCAAAGAAGGCAGACGAAGCCATCTTTTCGTAGTCGAGATCCCGACGGTCGGCGGAGGTATTGGAGGATTTACTTCCGATGTTCCGCGCGATCTAACTCCGGGCGATTTCGACTCGCCCGTGTTCTCGGTGGGAGGGCAGGACAACTATGCTTTCTCTCCTGATGGAAAGGAGGTTTGTTACACCTCGAACCACGATCCGGTGGAAGCGACCTCGACCAACAAGGATTTGTGGATTGTTCCGGTGAATGGCGGCGCGGCCAAGAACATCACTGCTGAGAACAAAGCTAGCGATTCGACTCCGCTCTATTCGCGTGACGGAAACTACATTGCATACCGGGCGCAGGCGCGGCCCGGCTACGAGAGTGACCGATTTCGATTGGTGTTGTTTGATCGAAAAACTGGAGAGAAGACAAAGCTTGCGGAAACTTTCGACCAATGGGCCGAGAGCTTTGCCTGGTCTCCCGACTCTAAGAGGATCTATTTCGCTTCGGAACACGCAGGACACTCCATCATTTATGCGGTGGACACGTTGCCGGAAGCGAAGGCTCGAGCATTAGTCGGCGGCTTCAACGATGATCTATTGCTGACACCCGATGGTAAAACCCTTGTATTCACGCGCGCCTCCGCGACAGCACCCAATGAAATCTACACTGCGGACACGACCGGCGAGGGCTGCCCAGCAATGACCGGCGATGTGGATCCAGGGAAAGAGAGCTGTTCTCTAAACGCCGAACGGGCGATTACTCATGTGAATCAAGCAGTACTTTCCGATATCAGCATGGTCCCAATGGAATCATTCTCTTTCCGAGGTGCAAAAAATGAAGAAGTCGAAGGATTTATTGTCAAGCCACCCGACATCGATGCCGGCAAGAAATATCCCGTGAAGTTTGTCGTGCATGGCGGACCCGAGGTCCCCATGGGCGACGAATGGAGTTATCGCTGGAACGCCGAGCTGTTCGCGGCCGGCGGCTATGTGGTCATTGAGATCAACTTTCACGGCTCGCCCGGGTACGGGCAGAAGTTCATCGACGCCATCAATGGCGACTGGGGCGGGGCTCCGTTTGAAGATTTGATGAAGGGTCTTGATTACGCCGAGAAGCACTATCCGTTCATTGATAAAGACCGCGAGTGTGCGCTGGGGGCGAGCTACGGCGGATACATGGCCAACTGGATCCTGGGTCACACCACTCGTTTCAAATGTATCGTCAGCCACGACGGTATGTTTAACACCGACTCCGCCTGGGGTACGACCGAGGAACTCTGGTTCAACGAGTGGGAATTCAAGGGCACCCCGTACAATAACCGCGATCTATACTGGAAATGGTCGCCACACCTGTTCGCTAGCAATTTCAAAACGCCCACACTGGTGGTTCACAGCCAGAAGGATTACCGGCTGGATGTATCAGAAGGATTTCAGCTGTTCACCACTTTGCAGCGCATGGGGGTGCCGTCCAAGATGCTCTACTTCCCAGACGAGGGTCATTGGATACTAAAGCCACAGAATTCTCAGCTCTGGTACCAGACGGTGGATGACTGGGTGGATCAGTGGACGGGAAAGTAAGGCGATCTAGGGCGGACACTCTCATCCGGCAGGCGGGCAAGGGTGCGCACCTAACGTGCCATCATGCGATGCTAGGTCTTTACAGGAATCTTCGAGTGCAAAGCCGATAGACTAGTCTTGTGGCCGATGTGTCTCACATTTCGACCGTGGTGAAGCAAGCGGCTTCGGATGCGGGTTTTGAGTTATCCGGCATCGCGCCGGTAGACGACTTTCCTGAACTCGAGAGATTTTCCGAGTGGATTGAAGCCGGACACGCGGCGGAGATGAAATATCTGGAAGCCCGCGACCACAACGGAAGCCTGAAGCGCGCCTCATTGAAGACGGCAGTTCCCTGGGCTCGCAGCGTCATCGTATGTGCAATCAACTACAACACCGCTCAGCCCTACTCGACCGAAGTCCAAGACGCCGAGCGAGGATGGATTTCGCGCTATGCCTGGGCACAAGAGGATTATCACGACGGCGTGCTGCGGCGTCTACGCGTGGTCGAAAGCCAACTTAAGCAGGCCGCCGGAGACGTTCGCACCTGGTGTTACGTCGATACTGGACCGCTGGTCGAGCGGGTTTATGCCAGATACGCGGGCATCGGCTGGACAGGCAAAAATACCTGTACCATCAACCAAAAGATGGGATCGTGGCTGTTTCTAGGCGTGATCCTGACCTCGCTGGAACTGACAGCGGATTTCCCGGCACCCGATCGATGCGGTACTTGTATGCGGTGCATCGAGGCTTGCCCGACGGATGCGCTTATCGCGCCATACCAACTCGATTCCAACCGATGCATCGCTTATCTCACGATCGAGAAGCGAGGTTCGATTGCAGAAGAACTGCGCGAGCGTATGGGACGCCATCTCTATGGTTGTGACATCTGCCAGGACGTTTGCCCGTGGAACCGAAGGGCCCCCGCGACAACAACGCCCGAGTTTCAACCGCGGGAAGGGCTTTTCAACCCGGCACTGGCGTGGATTGCTAAGATGACCACCGATGAATTTCGAACACTATTTCGGGGATCGCCGGTCAAGCGTGCCAAACTCGCCGGCCTGAAGCGCAATGCACTGATCGCCATAGGCAATAGCGGAGATGAGCGGCTCATTCCGATGGTAGAAGAACTGCTGCAGAGCGACGACCCCGTGCTGGCCGAGACGGCCGAGTGGACGTTGAACAGACTTCAGGCCTCCCACGAAACTCTCGACAGCGATTTCTTCGGTAACGAAGGAAGGAAACTCTGAAAGTGGTAGCATTTTGCGGATTTTGGTTGAAAGCCTTTTGATGTCTTCAGTGTCTCGCCTTCGCAGTGCAGCCGTAATATTGCTTCTATCGGCTTTGCCCGCATTCCCGGTTGACCAACCGAAGATCAAGTGGGTGCTGGCCAGCGCCTCGCATTTTGCGGTTCTCACCGACGCCAGCCGGGAAAAAGGTTCCGAAGTAGCGGTGCGGTTAGAACAGATGCGCTCGGTGTGCGGTCAACTCCTGCTGCGCAACAAGCTCAGCATGCCTGAGCCCATGGACGTGATCGCGTTCAAAGATTACGCCGAGTACGCCCAGATTGCGCCGCAACGCGACGGAAAGCCGACCTCCACGCAAGGTTTTTTCCTCCCAGGACAAGACCGCAACTACGTCGTTCTCAATCTATCGGACGAAGAAAGCTGGCTCTCAGTCAGTCATCAGTTCGCCCACACCTATCTCAATTACAACTATCCACCGACTCAGCCCTGGTTTGACGAAGGCTTTGCCGAATATTTTTCCAGCCTGCACATGGACGACCGGCAGGCACAGATCGGTGCGGACCCGGAGTCGTTCACGGAAATCCTGAACACGCAAAAATGGATGCCGTTGCCGGAGTTGTTTGCGACTGCTCCCGAGGCAGTTTCAGAAAGCTCCCATCACACGTTGTTCTTTGCCGAATCCTGGATCGTAATGCACTACCTGCTGACCCAGGAGAAATTGCAGCAAACCGGAACATATTTTGGATTGGCGTTAAACGAAAAGGTTCCCCCACAACAAGCCATTCAACAGGCGTTCGACGTTAGCCCGGCGCAGATGGAGCAGGCAGTAAAGGACTATTTCAAGTCCCTCGCGGTCGCCACAAAGCCAGCGTCGCCTAAAGAAAAGCCATTGCCGCCTGGCGCGCACCAGTTCACCCCCATCGGATTGAACGAGGTTGGCGTAAGCATTCAGGACGTCTTGCCCACCGAAGCGCAGGCAGTGGTTGCCGAGGTAATGGTTCGCTTACCGGAACATCGCGACGAAGCGCTAAAGCAACTGAACGCGTTAGTTGACGATCCCAAAGCTGAAAGTACCACGGCGCACCGTGCTATCGCGTGGGGCCATTTGCAGAAAAATGAATTTGAAGATGCTGGAGATGAACTGCAGCAGGCGTTGCGTTTTCAGCCGCAGGATCCATGGACGCATTTTTATTCGGCGTGGATGAAATACTACGAAGCGCAGGCCAACGGGACTCTGTTTCCCGGACTGGCAAACATGATGATCGACCTCCGTATCGTGCTCGATTGGAACGACCAGATGGCTGAGGCTTATCACATGCTGGCCATGGCGCGGGTCGAAGGTGGAGGCGTGCAGTCGGCGGTACAGTCGATCCAGAAAGCGGTCCAGTTGAATCCGCGGAGCGAAAAATACTTATTGGACATGGCGCGGGTCTACATGGCGGCGAAGAAATGGGACGACGCAACCACCCTGTTGCAACGACTCAAAGGAAGCAAGAACGCAGAAATCGCCTCGGCCGCAAACCAGAATCTGAATGACCTGCCAACCCTCCGCAAGTACGGCCTGCTGCCCCAGCGCACACAGGAAGCGCCCAAGGCGGCTACTAAGGGTAAGCCAACTGCAAAACCGACGACTGCGGACGAAGAACCTTTAGCGGAACGTCCGGCGGCGCCCGTGGTTGATCGCCGCAAGACTGAATTCCTGAAGGGGCGATTGGTGACGGTGGATTGCATTCATCCGCAGATTGCGGTGCTGACAATTTCGACTGGGTCAAAGCGAATCCGGCTACGCACTGAAGACTACAAGACACTGTTGCTGGTGGGGGCCGACGAATTCTCCTGCGACTGGAGTGACCGGCCCATATCGGCAAATTACAAGCCTGGCGGAAAGTCTGACGGAGATTTGGTTTCGCTCGAAGTGCATTGACGGGTGTGTGCCTTCCATCATTCCCTTCTTGTCATTTCGACCGAAGGAGAAATCTGGGTTAGAGCAGTGGTAATAAAGTCGGGATCGAGGCACTGGTTGCGCGAGCGAAATCAGATTTCTACCTTGGGGCGAAGTGACAAGACGGAAAGTCGAGATGAGACGTGTATGTAAGTCCAAAAATCCAGAAAACAAAACCCTCCCAGGGGAAGTGGGAGGGTTCGAAAGTGAGGGGGTGTTGGAAGGTGGCTCTATACGCGGACTACGTTTGCCGCCTGGAAGCCTTTAGGGCCTTTCAATAGATCAAACTCGACGGTTTCGCCTTCGTTCAGCGTACGGTAACCGTTCTCTTGTATGGCCGAGAAATGGACGAAAACGTCCTCCCCGGTGGAGCGCTGGATAAAACCGTAGCCCTTGGCTCCGTTAAACCACTTCACTGTACCCTTCTCTCTCACAAATTACTCCTTTCGCCTCCTGATGAATTTTCCAGTTCTCCGGTAGGCTTGTTCGGTAACCCCCTCTCGGAGAATCTGGAACCTTACTGGAAGATTGAATTTCGCGCCGGAGTTCTTACCTTAGCAAACGAAAAGACCCCTGAGTTCAGGTCCGTTGGGAACAAAACAGACCGGAACTCCGGGGTCTTTCAGGCTGCGCGGGTTGTGGACTACTGGACACGGAACATCAACCTGCTTAAACGCACCCGTTACCTAAGTTCGGTAACGAGCAACAGATAATATTCATCTACTCAAATTCTGGCAAGATGAAATATTGAAAGAACTTGGTCGATTTCCGGGCTATCTGAAACAGGGTCGCCGCAATGAAATCTCAGCCGGCTTGGTATAGCGTAATAACCAGATCAAGCGACCGAAGAAGTGTTTTATTTCTATGGGGATACGTGCCTGAGACGGAGATAACCCAAGCTCGGAAGCGCCACGGGATCGTATACGCCGTATTGAAATATTTGTTACATACGGAGGTACATACGTTTGCGTTTTCGGTCGCCGCAAACGCAATCTTGTCGTTTTTCCCGTTCATGCTGTTGCTGATGACGGTTATCCGCGACGTTTTCCATTCGAAAGTGATGTACGAAATTGTGGTTCAACTTTTGCGGGAGTACCTCCCGGCCGGCCAGGAATTTGTGATCCGAAATCTAAATGCTCTGGTTGGAGCCCGCCAGCGGGCGCAAGCATTTTCGTTGCTAATTCTGCTGATCACATCGACCGGGATCTTCATGCCACTCGAAGTGGCACTCAACCGGATATGGGGATTTGCTGAGAACCGGTCGTATTTCGGAAATCAGTTGATCTCGCTGGGTTTGGCCTTCGCCTCGGGAGTACTGGCATTGCTTTCGGTGGCATTGACCGCAGGAAATATGGCACTCATGGAATCATCATTACATGGCCATGGGGTGTGGGTGTCCCGGATCCTTGGTTTCCTGGCGATGCGAGCTTTTGCGATCCTCGCCAGCATCGCCATCTTCTTTCTGATCTATTGGCTATTGCCCAATGGCAAGGTGCGGCCCGGTTCGGTATTACCGGCGGCCATCATCATGGGGCTAGTATCAGAGGTGCTGAAATACGCTTATATCCTGGCATTGCCCCGGCTGAACTTTCAGGAAGTCTACGGTCCCTTTTCCCTCTCCGTCAGCATGATGTTTTGGGCATTTCTTTCAGGGATGTTATTGCTGACTGGTGCCCATCTCTCGGCCAGGAGCGCACTCAAAGACAGCTAGGGTGAGCCTCCCAAATGTTCATCCGTCACATGGGAGCGTGATGGATCTCACATCCCAGCAGCGCTGCAGGAAGTAGGGTGGAGCCCCTGTCAAAGGCTGGCCTGAGCGAGAGGCTCGCTATGTCTGCGCGCCACACAGTCCTTCTGATCGGTACGGCAACCCTCGCGTTGGACCTACGGGTATTGCCAGCCATGCCGATTCCAGTCACGCCCGATGGGGCGCAATCAGCAGTAGAGAAAAATGCCACGAGGAGAAGCCCTGGCACTAGGCTGCAAAGTCCTCGTGTGGGGAAGAAGACACCACTTGTGGCAGGCGATCGGTGACTTCCGCTAAGCGGGCAAGACGATCCGCTAACTGAGATGTCAACCCTCCTGGCTGATAACGCCAGTGATAGTTGCCATCCGGCGTGCTGGGAGTATTCAAACGGGCTTCGCTGCCTAATCCGAGCACGTCCTGAAGGGGCACCACCGACAAATTAGCGACTGAGCTCTGCGCCAGTCGAATCAGAGCCCAGTTAACTCCGTCTTCGCAACGCCCGACCATCGCCTCGACCGCCTTTCGTTCGTAGTCACCAGCGGTGCGCCACCATCCCAGGGTCGTGTCGTTGTCATGAGTACCGGTGTATATCACGTGGTGCGTGGTCAAACGGTGCGGCAAATAGATGTGCGCCCCCGGATCACCGAAGCCGAACTGCAGCACCGCCATCGCCGGAATGTTGTGCCGCTCGCGCAAAGCCGTCACATCGGGCGTAATCACGCCAAGGTCCTCAGCGAAAAATGGCAGGCTGCCGAGATCCTCGCGCAGTTTGTGAAACAGCTCGTCCCCCGGCCCGTCCACCCAGCGCCCATTAATGGCGGTCGGCTCATGCGCGGGAATCTCCCAGAACTGGGCAAACCCGCGGAAATGGTCGAGCCGTATGTAGTCGCAAGTTTGTGCCGCCCAGTGCAAGCGCTGTACCCACCAGCGATAACCCTTTTCACGCATGGCGTGCCAGTTGTAGAGCGGATTTCCCCAGCGCTGTCCACTCGCGCTGAATGCGTCCGGCGGCACACCAGAGACAACCTCCGGCTGCAGATCGTCACGCAAGCGGAACAAGTCGCGGTTCGCCCAGACGTCGCAGCTATCGTAGTCGACGAAAATCGCGATGTCTCCTACCACCCGGATCGAACGCTGCGCACAGTAATGCCGGATCGAACGCCACTGTTCATAGAATGCGAACTGCAACACTCGGCGGATTGCCAGCTCCGAAGCCAGTTCGGTCCGGGCGGCTTCGATGGTATCCGCATTCCTTCGCGCCAGCTCTGCCGGCCACGCATTCCACGGCTGTCTGCGGTAACGATCGCGCAGAGCATCGTACAGAACGTAATCTTCCAGCCACCAGGAATTCTCGGCACAGAAATGGCTGAAGCGAGCGTGTGCCCCGTGCGGGGAATCATTGATAAAGTTGTTGGCGGCTTCCCTCAGCAACGGCACCTTTTGGGCGGTGACTCTCTCGTAGTCAATCGGCCCAACCTCTGTGGAGAGCGTCCCCAGGCGCGTCCGGTTGATCCAGCCCTTCTCGGCCAGCCGCTCCAGGCTTATCAGCAGAGTGTTTCCCGCAAAAGCCGACGTGGAAGAGTAAGGCGAGGTACCATGTGCGAGCGGCCCAAGCGGCAGAACCTGCCAAAGTCCCTGGCGAGCGTTCGCCAGAAAGTCCACAAACTGGTAGGCGGCGGACCCCAGATCACCGATGCCGCCCGACGATGGGAACGAGATGGGATGGAGCAACAGGCCGGTGGAGCGAGGAAAAGACATGCGCAAACTTTCGTTGTTTTGAAATCACGCCACGTCAGAGTGGCGAGTTTTGTGAAACTGGTGATGGAGACGCCAGAATCCATTTAGATTCTGGCGTGGCTTTGATGAATAACGCGTTATTCGCCTTCCACGCCGCCGGGAGCACGAGTCAATTTTTCTTTTTCCTGCTGATTGATCTGAATTTTCTTTGACTTTTCCATCTGTTCGCGGATGTTGCCGACAAACAGGCCGAACAACTCCGATTGCTTGGCTTGCACAAGCCCGTCGCGAATTTCATCTTTCTTGGCGTCGAACTCCTGCTGCCCCGGCTCCTGCTTGTCGGCAACGGAGAGCACGATTCCGGCGTTGGAAGCTGTGATGGGTCCGCTGATGTCTCCCGGCTTCATAGTGAAAGCCACAGATGCTGGACCGCCCATGGAACCGATGTCTGGAACTTGACCATCCGGCAAGACAAAATCGCTGGTCTTGATGGTCGCTCCAAGCTCCTTCGCGGCCTTCTTCAGATCGTGGCCTGCCTTAGCGCGGTCGGAAAGTTCCTGTGTCTTCTGTGCCAGCAACGTAGTGGTGCGCTCATTCTTGAACTCTGATTCCACTCGCGGACGGATTTCCTCAAACCCCGGAGTCGACGGAGACCTAATGGCAGTCACTTCGAAAATAGCGGAACCTTGCTGCAACTGTGCCTGCGCCGGCGGGGCCTTTTCGGCCTGGCTGAATACCGCATCCATGAACTGAGGTGCGCTGCCGATGCCAGGCAGCGCGTCGTTGCGGGAAACGAAGTCGGTGTTAATGACCTGAAGGCCCTTAGCGGCGGCGGCTTTGTCGAGACCACCATTGCGTGCTTGGGAAACCAGAGAAGCTGCTTCCGCTTCGGCAGCGCGGGAAACTTTCTGCTGGGCCAGAATCGGTTCGATCTGGTTTTTTACTTCCGCCAACGTCTTCAGGTGTGCCTCCTGCTTGTCATCGACGTGAATGATGTGAAAGCCGTAACTACTCTGTACCAGGTCGCTGGTGCCGCCCTTGGGAAGAGAGAAAGCTTTGCTTTCAAATTCAGGAACGGTGCGGCCCTTCCCGATCCATCCGATAGACCCACCGTTGGTGGCGCTGCCGGTGTCTTCGGAATACTTTTTGGCGAGCTCAGAGAAATCGCCACCGGCTTTAACCTGCTTCAGCACGTCTTCTGCTTTCTTGCGAGCAGCGTCAACGCCTTTCTGGTCCACCTTGCCATCGGCCCCAGCCAGCGGGGTCTTAATCAGGATGTGGCGAACGTTCACTTGCTGATCCATGCGGTAGTCGTCGCGATGCTGGTCGTAGTAGGACTGAATTTCCTGCGACGTTACCTGCGTCTGCCCTTCTAACTTTGCGTTATCGATCACGGCATACTTGATCTTGCGCTTTTCCGGAACCGAATTGGTATAGCTGGCCTTGTTGCGATCGTAGAAAGCCTTCAATTCCGCATCGCTCGGCTTGAGGCTCTTGGCAATGGCGTCTTTGTCGAGAACGGCGTATTCCAGTTTGACCTTGGTATTTTTCTTGTCAAACTCCTCCCGGATTTGGGCATCGTTGACCATCGCGGTGCCGGAAATCAAATTCTGCAACTTGGTAAAAAGGATCTGGTTCTTTATTTCTTCTTCAAATTGCGGAATAGTCAATCCAGCCTGATCGAGGCGGGCCTGGTACTCGTCCTGGCCGATGAAATTGCCGTTAGGGAAGAAGACATTGGAATAACGGCCGTGCTGAATTTCGTCGCGCACCTCAGCATCGGTCGCACGCAGCCCCATACGGTTAGCTTCGGCGAGAATCGCCTTCTGAGAAATCAGGTTGTCAAGCGCCCGCTGCGCGAAGTAGGGACGCAACATCGCCGTCTGGGCTCCGGCCTTGGGAAATTGCTCGCGCAACATGTTGTCGGTGGTGCGGTTCACATCGACGGTGGTCACTTCACTACCGTCAACAGTGGCAATCACGCCCTGCCTGGGACCGCCAATGCCGAGGTTAGAGCCAAGGCCGCCGGGCACCAGCGTGATGACCATGGCGCCGCAAATCACTAGAAGCATCCCGCCGAGCACAATCTTCTTAATTGGCCCAGGCGTCTGCAAAAATCGAATCATCTTTGTGTTTACTCCGAAGAAATGACTGGTATTAAGATTATAAACTACTGGAATTGCCTGCCCTGCAGTGTTACCGTTCGTAACAACTTGAGTTATTAAATCGATTTTGGCCGAAGCCCAAGGAAGGCGAATGAAGCTCAAAGCATTCTGTTGCCTCGCACTGATTCAGGTCTCGTCAATTGCTCTTGCCCAGAAATCTTCCGCTCCCCCAGCCTCGCTTCCGCTAAAAACTGGATGGCAACTACAGTCTTCATCCAATGTCGAGGGCAGCGGCGAGGTAATTTCGACGCCGAAATTCGCTCCGAAGGGCTGGTACGAGGTGGAAGTCCCCACCACGGTGGTGGCGGCACTGGTAAAACACAAGGTCTATCCCGACCCTGATTTCGGCATGAACCTGCGGTCATTCTCCGGGATGAGTTATCCCATTGGGCAGAATTTTTCCGAGCAACCGATGGCCGCGGATAGCCCGTTCAACGTGCCATGGTGGTATCGGAAAGAGTTTGTGGTGCCCGCTGGGTTAAAAGGTCGGTCCATCTGGCTCAACTTCGATGGCATCAACTACCGGGCCAATATCTGGCTCAATGGTAGGCAACTCGCCACATCGGACGACGTTGCTGGCGCCTGGCGTACCTATCGCTTCGATATCACCGAGGCCGCGCTGGTGGGAAAAACAAACGTGCTGGCGGTGGAAATTCGCGCCCCCACCGAAACCGACCTCGGCATTACTTTTGTCGATTGGAACCCGCAGCCTCCCGACAAAAATATGGGGCTATGGCGTGGAGTTGAAATTTCCAGCAGTGGTCCGGTGGCACTGCGGTATCCAACCGTGATTTCGAGAGTCGACTCGCCGGAAAACCAGAGCGCTCACCTCACGGTCACTGGACTATTGAAGAATGAAACTCAAAAGCCTGTGAAAGGCGTGTTGAGAGGCCGGATTGAGAAAATTGCGTTCTCGCAAGAGGTTGAACTTGGTCCCGGCGAATCGAAAGATGTCATCTTCACTCCCGATAAATTCTCGGAATTGAATCTGAACCAGCCGCGGCTATGGTGGCCGGCACAGATGGGGGCTCCCAATCTCTACAAGCTCGAGATGGAGTTTTTGATCGATGGCCGAGTCTCAGACCAGGCGACATCCGAATTTGGGATTCGCGAAGTCACCTCTGAGGTGACCGCTCCCAATCGTCGCGCCTTTGCTATCAACGGTAAGAAAATTCTGCTGCGGGGCGGCGGCTGGTCACCCGACATGATGTTGCGAGAGAACTCGCAGCGAATGGAGGACGAATTCCGCTATGTACAGGACATGGGGCTGAACACCATCCGCCTCGAAGGGAAACTCGAGAAAAAGGAGTTTTTCGACATGGCGGACCAGAAGGGGATTCTCATCATGGCGGGATGGTGCTGCTGTGATTTCTGGGAGCGGTGGCCGAAATGGACCGACGAGACCATGAAAATCGCGCAACAGTCCCTCCGTGACCAGATGTACCGCCTGCGCAGTCATCCCAGCCTGGTGATGTGGCTAAACGGCAGCGACAACCCCCCACCGGCAAATGTTGAGCAAATGTACCTCGACATCGAAAAGGAACTTCTGTGGCCGAATCCAGTCGTGTCTTCCGCCACCGCTAAACCCGCCGCCAGTGGTAACAGCGGCGTGAAAATGACGGGGCCCTATGAATATGTGGCGCCATCTTATTGGCTGACTGATTCGCAACAGGCGCAACCACCGCACGACTGCAATGCGGGAGGCTGCGGCGGCGCCTACGGCTTTAACTCGGAAACCAGCATGGGACCGGCTGTTCCTCCGATCGAAAGCATTCGGGAGATGCTGCCGAAAGAGCACCAGTGGCCGATCGACGATTTCTGGAACTACCATGCGGGCGGCGGAAAGTTCAAAGACATTCACGTCTTTATCGAAGCGCAAGATGCCCGATACGGCCGGTCAAATTCGCTGGAAGAATTCACTTCGAAGTCGCAACTTATGGCCTACGAGGGCGTGCGCGCTATGTTCGAGGCCTACAGCCGGAATAAATATGAGTCGACTGGCGTGGTGCAATGGATGTTAAACAACGCCTGGCCATCGATCATCTGGCACCTCTACGATTTCTATCTCCGTCCCGGAGGTGGATATTTCGGCGCCAAGAAGGCGATGGAACCGCTCCATCCTGTCTATGGATATGACGACCATTCCGTCTGGCTGGTCAGCAGCCAATACCAGGACGCCAAGAACCTGAAGCTCACGGCGAAGATTATCAACCTCGACATGTCGGAGAAGTTTTCCAAAGAAGTCACGCTCGATGCCCTCGCCGACAGCACCAGCAAAATCTTCACGCTGCCTGAGGTGGATGGTTTGAGTTCCACTTACTTCCTGCTGCTCCGCGTGGAAGATGGAACAGGCAAACTGGTGGGATCGAACCTGTATTGGATATCTACCCATCCCGAGACATTGGATTGGGAGAAATCCAATTGGTACACCACTCCAACTGTGACTTTCGCCGATTACAGTGCTCTGGCGCAGTTGCCCAGGGTAAAACTTAAACTCAGCATCGTCACCCAGCACAAAGGAGAGGGCGCGGTCACGCATGTGATCGTGGAGAATCCTTCTAAGAGCGTGGCGTTTTTTGTACGACTGAAATTGTGTTCGGTAATCCTTGACAACTGTGAAGAAATTTTGCCCGTGGTGTGGCAAGACAACTACATCACACTTCTCCCGGGAGAAAAGCGGGACGTCACTGCAACTTACAGGGCAAACCAGTTGCAAGGGGCTAAACCGGTGGTGCAAGCCCGCGGGCTGAATGTCGAGTAGCGACGCACTTTCGTTCTCTTTGAAATTCCGCAGCTCCGCTTTTTGGCGCAAGGAATCTGCTTTGTGGCTGGGTAACAGCCGATTCTTGCGCGATGAACCCGCGCTGCAGCATGACCTAGGGGCGCGGAAAAGTCCCCCTCAAGGTTCTTACGCCTCTTCCGGCGGCAACTCGAAGTCCACCAGGTCACCGCGGAACCCGCGCGTCTTCCAGGCTCCAAAGGCGATGCCCACGATCATCCAGATTCCACCGACGATCCAGGCCTTCCAGCTAAGGTTCTTCCAAAGAAAGAAGCAGATTGTGAAGCCCGCCAATGGCGGCGTCCAAATGGCCAGGACAAGCAATACGATACCGGCCACCACCCACAACACCAGACTGTCATGTGGCCAGAGAGCAAGTGCAATGACCAACCCGGTCATCACCAGCGGCAGGACTGGGCTCCCGCCTCCTTCGCGGACGTGGTAACGAACAAAAGCGGCAAGATTGACGCCCATGAATGCAATCAGCGCGCCGAAGTTCAGCATCTCAGCGCCGAGACCATAGTTAATGATGAAAGCGCCGGCCAAGGCAATCGCTCCGACAAAGAGAACGTTGTTGCGCGGGACGTGCCGCTTGGGATCCAGCACACCGAAGAAAGATTGTGGCAGCGCCTTGCTGCGCCCCATGCCATATAGCAGACGAGCCGCGCCGATCTGGGCTCCCATGCCCGAGCCAAAATTAGCTACCAGCAAGGTGAATCCCACGATCGCGAACAGGGGCGCCCAGGCGTGTCCGGCAACGTAAGTGAAGGCAGTATCCGAATTCGGAAACGGGCGCGACGCCGGCCATATTAACTGCGCGGCATAAACTTCGAGTGCGGAGAGAATTCCGATTACGAAGCAGGTAAGCACTGTCGCCAGCAAAATGTTGCGCCGGGGATTCTCAGCTTCCTCAGAAAGCGTGGAGATGCCGTCGAAGCCGATGTAACTGAGCACTGCCACAGATGTCGCGCCCAGCACGGCTTTCATGTCCCACATTTGTGGGTCATAGAAAGGCCGGGTAAAGTATCCCGCGGAGTCGTGAGGCGTGCCGAAAACGTACCGGGCCGCAGCCACAAAAAAGATCGCGACCACGGCGCCCATGCCGGCCGCCAGCAGTGTGTTCACCCTCGCCGACGTCTTGATGCCCTGAATATTCAACGCAGTAAAAACCGCGCCGAAGAATATCGCCCACGCCGCATAGGGCACCCCTGGCGCAAACACATGTGCCTGCTGGCTGCACCAGATGATGCAAATCATCGGATTGAGCATGTAATCCATCACCATGCTCCACCCGGTGATGTAGCCGACGGCGGGATTGATCTCCTGGCCAACGTAGGTAAATGCCGACCCTGCGCTGGGATAGGCGCGTGCCATGCGCCCGTAACTGAATGCGGTGAACAGCATGGCAACCATCGCGATCAGAAGCGTGGTCACCACGTGGCCATGACCGCGGTCGCTGAGCACGCCAAAGACCGACATAGGCGCGACCGGCTGGATGACAATAATGCCGTAGAGAATTAGATCCCACAGCGTTAGAGAACGGCGAAGACGTGTCGGAGAGGACGACGTGTTAGACGTGGAGGTTGCCATTGGTCAGGCTATTGGATTAGGAGTGCCAAAAATTGTCAAATGTTAAAACGATTCCATTCCCAACGATCGCTACTTGTGCTGGGGATAATCGAAGCGATAGCCCCGCGGCTCCTCGCCGGAAACATGTCGCGTGTTGTAGTCGAGCAAATAATTGAGGTGCGATTCATCCAGCGGAAACGACTTCCCCTCTGGATAGGGGTACGTGCCCATCAGTTGGAACGGAAGCGGTTCCACCGTATCTCCGTCGGCGGCATAGAAGTCCATATCCTTTTCGTAGCCGTTGCTGAGGAAGAAATAGTCGCGTGTCCACCCCTGGGGCAATGCCGGTAGCGACGCCGGATCAAACTCGAGCGCCACTTGTTCGCCCGAACCGAAGATGGTGAGGCGGTCGTCGAAATCGTTTAGGAGTGGCAACACGTCGCCATAACGCGTGTAGGTGCCCGCCTGGCGCGCATAGGGACCGGTGCGGCTCACATTTTCGTAAACGTACTTGACGACGCCCGGCGGCTTCGATTCCGTCTGGCGCGGATATCCATGGAAGCTGAGATCCGCCGCGGTCAACGGAACAGGTGTGATGTTTACTTTCTGGTTCTGTACCGTGCGGTCGATAAGAATGCTGTCCCAGTAAATCTGCAGGTTGGTCCAGATGCGGATACGCTGCGTCCCTGAAGGCAGTTTGCCGCTTAGATCGGCGGTCATGGTGCGCGGGCCGCCAGCGGGGAATCCCATGTCGTCAATCACGCGCTTCCACTTGCCCTTGGCGTCGAGCGCTTCCACGTAGGGGGCAATCGCCTGCACGCCAGCCTGGTTCGCCGCATACATGCCAGTCGCCGTGAAGTATTCGATTTCGCCGTGCAGAAGCAGCCACAGCGGTTCGCCGTGGTAGGGTGATCCCAGATCGAGTTCAAGGCTGTGCAACTTGGTGAAGCCTTTGAACGGCAGCAGTTCAAAGGCACCGATGTATTGATGCTTCAAGAGTTGTGGCAGAAGATTATGGCGATGGTCATCCCACACCCCTGCCGGAACCCGTGGCATCTTGCTGGCCACGACTTTGAACGCGGGATATGGCGGATTGCTGGCGAAATATTCGTTTGGAAATACCTTCATGTTGGACGGATGGTCCACCGCCAGCAACTTCACCTGATCAAGATAGACGACTTCTTCCATCGGTTCCATCAACCGGAAGCTGAGTTTGCCATTTTTCTGTTGAAGCGCTGAACCATCGACCTTCAGGTATTCAGTGGGGCGCGGAATATTCTTTTCACCAGGCGCTACCCAATGTCCAACAACACCCGCTCCAAGCACGTCGGCGACCAGTTCATAGTGCCGCCCATCCCAGACAAACAGAGTCGGGCACGAACTCCCACGACGGTCCATCTCCAGGTACTCGTGAGTTTTTAAACCCTCGACCTGGATTTCATCTTGCAAAACGCCCGTCGGCCACAGCATCCGAACTACGTCGGCGTCTTTCGATTGGCCGAGGCCCACGATAAGGTCGGTGGAATTCTGGCCGAGATATCCTGAGGAACCGGCGATCTCCCACTTCTGCCGATTGCCTCCAGCGAACACTTCGACCTTGGTACCGATGGCCGACTTGTTGTCGTTCAGCCCTTTCAGTGACAGTCGAAGCCAGTTGTTCTTGTTGCCTCCCTGGTTGCGTAGCAGCACTACATGACCATGATTCTGGGTGATGAGCAGGTCGGTCGCGCCATCCAGGTCGTAGTCGGCAGTCACGATGGACCGCGGATCTTTCAATTGGACTTTGTCGAGGCCCACCTCAGCGGTAACATCTTTGAAGCCGTCAGGGCCCAGATTGCGGAACAAGCGGACCTCACCTTTGCCCTCCGCCGTCTCACCAACCGCGGCAAGGTCCATCCAGCCGTCGTTGTCGTAATCGAAGGCCGCAATTCCCCAACCGCGAGCCCAATTGGTTGCAGGTAGCTTTACCTCTTCTATCGCCGTGCCCCTTAGGTTTCGCCACAAGGTAATCCCCGGCCCAGAGAATCCGGTATAAGCGACATCCATCCAACCGTCGTGGTCAAAGTCAAGCATCGCCAGACCAACTCTGGGGAAAAAGGGCCCCATCGGCTCGGCGTGAAGGAATTTGCCTTCTCGCGGGTTTTGGAAAAGACCCGAGCCTTTGTACCAGCCGGAGATCAGGACATCGACCGCCCGATCGTTGTTAAAATCCGATCCGACCGCCGCGTATGTCGGTACCGGCGCGGCAAATCCGGTGGCTTCGGTTTGATCGGTAAACGTTCCATTTCCGTTATTCCGCCACATCCGGTTCAGGGGCGGCATCTGGAACCCATCCCCCTCCCATTTCTTGCGCGGGTCAAAAGCGGTATGGTCGAAGTGCTGGGTGATAAGTAGGTCGAGATCGCCGTCGTGATCGTAGTCAACAAAAGTCGCGCCCACGTTGAAGCCGTCACCCTTGATCCCAGCAGCCTCGGTTACATCTTTGAACGTGCCGTTCTTTTCGTTGTGCAGCAGGAGGACTCGCCCGTTGAGAGCGGCCACTAAGTCAGTGGAGCCATCGTTATCGTAATCCCCGGCGGTGCAACCGATAGCATGCATCGAGGAGTCAATTCCCGCCCTCTTGGTGACGTCTTCGAACTTTCCCTTGCCGAGATTGCGGTAGAGCGCCATTCCGCCTTCGACGCCATTGTCAGCAAGAAAAACGTCCGGCTTGCCGTCGCCGTCATAGTCGAGAAAGCACGCGCCCGGACCTAGAAAAGAATCCAGGGCGTCAGCTGTTCCGGGCGCCGGTTTAGTGGCCAGCCCAGCGGAGGCCGCGTCGGAAATGAAGGTCACCGGTATGGCTGCCGGGGCTTTCATGGCCGCACCCGGCAGTTCTTCAACCCGTGAATATTTCCCTTGCTCCCCGTAAGCAAGACTGATCGGCGATCCCAGTTTGTTCTGGGTGATGTACTGAAATCGCTGGAGGTGTTGCCGCGCATTCGCAACGTCCCCGGATTGCTGGTAAGCGCGTGATAGTCCAAATTCCGCGGAGGCATGCGCCGCGTTCAGCTTGATCGCGTGCTGAAAAGCATCGATTGCCTGGGGATACTGCTTAATTTGCGAATAGGAACTACCGAGAAAATACCAGGTGTCAGCATCGTTGGGATCAATCTCGGCGACACTGCGAAACGCGTTGACCGCATTTTGCGAGTCACTGGAATTTTTGTAAAGCAATCCCAGGTTGTACCAGGCGTGCGGGTCTTTCGGACTCTGCTTAACCACTTCCTCCAACAACTTGCGGGCCTCGTCGACTTTGCCGAGGTTCAAAAATGCCACGCCTTCATTCAGCTGAACGATCAGCAACTTTGGGTCGGCGGCAGCGGCTTCCTGAAAGGACTTCAGTCCTTTCTCGAAAAGCTGCTGGTTCATGTATGCCTCGCCGACAGTGTTGAGGCGGACGGCCTCACTGCTCTTTGGGGAATCGAGAGCAACAGCGATCAGCGCGACTACAGAGAGAACAACACCGCCAAGAGTAAGGAACGCAGGTCGAAACATGAGATAAGGAATTTAAACACAGAGCCTGCGTCAAAAGACACAGAACTTTAGACAATGGGCGGGGCCTTCCATTCGCCCAATTGCGACTCCAACTCCTGTGCAATTGAAAGCAGCAATTCCTCCTGCCATGGCTTCGCTGCCAACTGCACACCGATCGGCAGCCCTTTTGTTGATTGTCCGACTGGAACTGTCACGGCGGGATTTCCCAACAGATTGAACCACTCGGTATAGCTCCATGCATCGAGATACTTCACGGTCGCGCCGTCGATTTGCCAACTCCGCTCTCCGTGTCGGAATGCAGCAATGGCGGCGGTAGGACACAGAAGAATTGGATACTCATTCATCTGGGCGAAAATCTTCATGCGTATCAAGTCGCGCTGAATCCAGGCGTCAAGCAGCGAGTCGGCCGTATGCTCTGGCTCCGAGGAAACCCATCCCATGAATTGTTTTAGAACAGGACTTAAGTCACTCTCGTGGCCGCTCACCAACGGACGCAGCAACATGCCGCCGGCAATGCCGAAATATTTCCACCAAAGCTGGCGGGCTTTTTCTAGGCCATCCGGACGGAACTCCTCAACCCTAAAACCCGCGCGGCGCAAGGCATCAGCAGCAACCTGCACCGCGAGCCGCGTTTCCGCCGTGACTGGGGTCCGCCCGTCATCTTCGAAATATCCAATGCGCTGTTCTTTGACCGTCTGTGGTTCCGGCCAATGCAACGGGACCGGTGCCGCCGATGGATCGCCGTCATCCGGTCCCTGCATGGCGACAAACAACAACTTGAGATCTGCAACCGTGCGAGCCATCGGCCCGACGACTCCAGTCAATGCGAACGGACCAACCGAGTTGGGAAAATGTCCTGTGGCGGGTATACGGCCCGGCGTCGGCTTCAGCCCGCAAATTCCAGTGAAATGCGCAGGCTCGCGAATGGAACCCCCGCCATCGCTTCCCACCCCTCCCGCAGAGCATCCCGAAGCGATCGCGGCTGATTCTCCACCACTGGATCCACCAGCGGTTCGCGAAAAATCCCATGGATTATTCGTCCGGCCGTAAAGAACATTGTCCGTTTCCCAACCCATCAACAACTCGGGACAGTTGGTGGTGCCGAGAATCACCGCTCCCGCCGCCCGCAGACGTCGAACCAATGGCGCATCATGCAGTGCTATTTCTCCTCCGCGTAGTCGAGTCCCTGCCTCGCAACGCAATCCAGCCACATCGATCGAGCTTTTTATGCTTAGAGGGACCCCGTGAAGCGGACCGAGTGGATCGTTGCGCCGGATCGTAACTTCAGCCTCATGTGCCTGGCGGCGCGCACCTTCGACATCGACTTGGACAAATGCGTTGAGAACCGGGTTGAGCCGTGCGATCCGCGCAAGATGGACTTCGACCAATTCCACCGGAGAAATCTGCTGATAGCGAACCTTTTCGGCCAAGGCGGAAGCGGAAAGATAGTGGAGGTCAGGCATCTGTCGGTAGACGACGAGTCTAGCAGCCTGACTAATTTAATGAGAAAGCCGGGGAAACTTTCGCACCCGGTCGGGACGCAGCAATATTCGCACTGCATCGCGCTTCTTAGCTCCCCGGTTCAGCAACCAGTTGTTCAAATACTTGCGGGAATTCGGTTTGAGTTGCGAAAAGAACAGGCCGGCACGGCCAGAGTCGTCTGACCAGATCACCTCCCCCACGGCTTCGATCATGTGGCTGGTCCCTGGCAACGCGAAGCGCAATGGCACTTCGCACACCGGTGGAAACGGCTCAGGCGTCTGCAGCGCTAATCCCTGTTCACTAAGATCGAGCACCAGCGCTGGCATAGCTGCGACGCCGAACTGCAGGTAAACCAAGGTCTCGACCCGATGGCGGGAATCTCGCCTGCGGTCGGCACGCATAAGTTCACGTCCGGCACGCAATGAGCAACGTACCTGGTCAAGATTCAGAGGCTTGTAAAGCACAACGTTGGCCCCGGCATGGGATGTGTCGTTCAGCGGAGTGGAAGCTCCCACTAAAGCAAACAACACAGAACGTTGTTGCGGCGCAGCCATTCTCGCCAGTTTGCCAATCTGCGCACAACCCTCCAGATCAAAGTCAAGCACCAGAGCGGAATACTGCCCACGCACGGCACGCTCCATGGCATCGGCACAACGGTGGCAAGCGTCGTGTCTGATTTCCAGTTCGTCGAGAAGGCTTTCCAGAACTTTCAAGGATTGCCGCTCCGCACACACCAGCAAGGCATTTGGCCCCATGAATTGCAGACTATGAGAGAAACAGAGGAAGGGTAAACGTAACAGCGGTAATATTTTGCAGGTTACTAAATTCGTGGAATCCCTTACTGGGAGCGGCTTTTAACCACTCCCATCGGAACCACACTAAGCGGCATTTTTTGTTTTCATGCTGCGATCGGCAAACAGAGAAATCATCGCCCGGTTGAAGGCGGGGATGTCGGAGGGCTGACGGCTGCTGACCCAATTTTGGTCGCGCACCACCTCATCATTCACCCATTGCCCACCTGCGTTGCGAATGTCATCTTGAATGGTGTGATAGCTAGTCAAGGTATGCCCTTTCACCAGCCCCGCCGATGCCAGCAGCCACGAGCCATGACAAATTACAGCAATGGGTTTTCCCGCCTCCTCCATTTCTTGGGCGAAGGCCTGCGCGCCTTTTTCGACGCGGAGCGCGTCGGCATTAAGGGCGCCGCCGGGCAATAGCATCGCATCGAAATCGGCGGCCTTCGCTTTATCCAGAGTCATATCAACTTCAACCTGGTCGGCTTTTTCATGGTGTTTCATACCTTGGATCTTGCCTGATTTGGGCGCAATGACCGTAGTTTTCCCACCGGCCTCTTGCAACGCCTTACGTGGCTCGACTAGTTCAACTTGTTCAAATCCGTCGGTCGCGAGAATTGCAACCCTCAATCCCTTCAACTTTTGTTCTGCCATGATTCCTCCGTGAAATTGTTAGGCGCTAGATGAGTACTCTTATTTTTCTTGAATTTCTTCTTCCACGCATCGGGAAGATGCTTGAATCAAATGAAGAATGTGCTGTATGAGATAACCAGGAGGCCTCATGGCACCCAATCATTCACCCGGATTTTTGAAAATCGTGAAGGACGCGAAACAGCGCATTCGTGAAACCACCGTCGACGAAGTCAAGGCGAGACTCGATCGCCACGAAAAGTTCGTGATAGTAGATGTTCGCGAGCAGAGCGAGTTCGCTAAAGACCACCTTCCCGGAGCCATTCATCTCGGCAAGGGCGTGATAGAGCGCGACATAGAAGAACGGGCGCCAGACCCAAAAACGCCGCTCGTTCTCTATTGCGGAGGAGGATTTCGCTCCGCTCTCGCTGCCGACAACTTACAGAAAATGGGATACACCAATGTTCTTTCCATGGACGGGGGTGTGCGGGGCTGGCGCGAGAAAGGATTTCCCATGGTTAAAGACTGAAGATTGAGTGAATTACCGTCTACCCCGTTGGTAACTTGCGAGCCGAACTTCGGGAATGCAGGATGGATGGGAGAAGCGTCCGCCTCCCGGGCGACCTAGTTTGCTCAATAGATAGGGTACGAAGATGAAGACTACGGTGCTTTTAATTGATGACAGTCGCTTTTTAAGAAAGGCCAACGAGTTGGCGCTTTCACGGTCGGGATATACCGTCCTCGCCGCCAGCGACGGAGAAGAGGGCTTGCACATCGCTTGCGAAAAAGTCCCCGACCTGATCGTTCTGGACATGATGTTGCCGAAGTTGCCCGGCCAGCAGTTGCTGCACGAACTGAAGAATGATCCACGCACTTCCGGAATTCCGGTGATCGTGCTCAGCAGCCTGCCGCAGATCAATGCGGAACGACTGAAGAGCGAGGGCGCGGTCGCCTACTTCGAGAAAGCAAGTCTGGGAATTGATACTGGTTCGGCGCGACTAGTGGAAGAAGTTGGCAACGTTCTGGGATCTCGCCGCAGTCAGTGCGCCGGGACAGAGTTCAGCAATTAGAGGATCCGTGAATAATCTGGGAAGTTCCGGTAACGCAACGGCAGCAGCATTTACCACAGATGCTTTACAAACGCTGCTACAGGCGGGCGCAGGCCCCGAGCCTGTCTGTAAAGAAGTGGCCAGCATTTTTCATGTACGCCTTACAGAAATTGCTCTGCTTCATCTCGATAGTAAAGTGCTCAGGTTCCTGTTCCCACACGAATTGAAGGCAATGGGAATGATCCCTCTGTCATCACCTTCGATTGCAGCCCACACCGCATTGAGCGGAGAGCCAGAAACCTTCAACAACTTCGCGGAAGTAAAGCACGCCAGCGTTTTTGAAACGGTGAAGCTGGGAAGTTCAGCTGAAAAACAGGCTATTCAAAAGATGATGTCTGCCCCGGTATTGGATGAGCATCACAATGTGCTGGGAGTGCTTCAGGTCTCGCGTAAAGGCTCGGACCTTTCCAGTTCCGGACCCGATTTTACCGTTGCGGACATCAAGTTGGTTCAAGCCGCTGCCAAAGTGCTCTCTAAAGCGTCCTTCCTGCAACCATCTTCGAAGAAATAGCTTTCCTTAAAGTTAGGGTATTCATAGACTGATCAATCGCCCGCTTTTCTGCGGAGGTTAGGATGCGGCATCTTCCCTTGGCGAGTTCTCCCAATGCCAGCGGCCCAATGGCAATACGAATTAAGCGCAAGACTTCGATCTCAAGCGCATTCAACATACGGCGAATATGGCGATTCTTACCTTCATCCAGCACAATTTCCAGCCATGTGTTGTGTTTGCCTCTACGGATGACTTCAACCTTGGCTGCGCGGAGCAAGTCTCCCTCGTTGGCTCGAATTCCCTTCCGCATCGACGTCATCTGCGCGGCGCTTATATTCCCTCTCATCTGCACGTGATACTTCTTCGCTAGATGTGTTTCAGGAGCCAGAATTTGGGCCGCCCACTCGGTGTCATTGGTTAATAGGAGTAGGCCTTCGCTGGCTTTGTCCAGCCGCCCCACCGGTCCCACGAATGGAATGCCGGGAAACAGCGCCGCATAGACAGTTGCGCGGCCCTTTTCGTCGGAAGCGGTGGTCACCACTCCCCGCCGCTTGTTCAGCACCATATAAATCTTTTCTGCAGATCGGATTGGTTGACCTTGAACCTCGAAGCGATCTATCTCCAAGTGCACCGGAAACTCAGGTTCGCGGTGCACCTTTCCATTCACCGTTACCTTACCTCTACGAATCAACTCAAAAGCACGCGAGCGGGAACAGAATCCCAATTTGGAAAGCGCCCGCGCGAGTCCGACGTTCCTTACTTTCACAGCACAACGGTACACGATTGCAGTACCGGGGTTCCCGGTACGGTAAACTTCCAACATGATTGACTCGCATCGTTTGTTGCTCTTCGTGGGAGCCGCTACGCTTCTGGCCATAGCTCCCGGCCCGGGAATGCTCTACGTTTTGGCCCGCACCATGGCTGGGGGAAGACGAGAAGGCGTGCTGTCGTCTCTGGGGACATGCGCAGGAGGAATGGTCCACGTGGTGGCCGCGGCGACGGGCCTGTCGCTGGTCTTGGCCGCTTCCGCGACAGCATTCGCAGTTGTGAAGTATGCCGGAGCTGCTTACCTGATTTACCTGGGGCTGCGAATGGTCATTGAGTCGAAAACCAGCGAACACGTTGAACTTCCCGCCACGCGAAGAAGTCCGTTCTGGCAAGGCATTGCGACGGAAGTCCTGAACCCCAAAACCGCTCTGTTTTTTCTTGCGCTGATTCCGCAATTCGTAGATCGGCACCACGGCGCCGTGCTGTGGCAATTTCTTCTGCTGGGGACCGTCTCTGTCACTCTGAATACGTCGGCTGATTTGATCGTGACCCTGCTGGCCGCGCCCATCGGTGCCCGCTTGCGGGCATCGGCAGTTCTCCGCCAGAGACAAAGCATGGCGACGGGTTTCACCCTGATTGGCCTTGGAGCATACGTTGCCGTTGCCGACAGTCATTAACCCCAGTCCGCATTCTTTGCGTGACTTTCCGCTATCACAAAACGAAAATGGTTCTTCTATCTTTAACCAGGAGAAGCTATGCGCCATTCGTTCCGCTTTTGCTCGCTTACCCTCATCATCGCTGCCCTTTCGATCCAACTTCTTGCGCAGGCTGCCAAGAGCACGACTCCTGATCCGGACGAACTCGTCATTCATGAATTCATTCTCACCATGGCGAAGGTGCAGAAGTTTTCTGACGTTGCCAAGAAGATGAACGAGATCGGAAATAGCGATCCGGTGATGGTGGCGGAGATGAAGAAAATTTCCGACAGCGACACTTCCAATGTGAACAAGGCAGCGCTGCTCGAAAAATCTCCGCACCTCTCCGCGTTTTTGAAAACGACCGGAATTACCGCTAAAGAATTCATCTTCACGCCCATGACCGTTCTGACCGCGGCGCTCGCAACCGCCGCTCAAGACCTGAAAGCTCAGCCGCCCGATTTCGTCAATCCGGCCAACATCCAGTTCGTCCGCGACCACAAGGTGGAACTCGAAAAATATAATCTCCTGGGCGGAGAGAAAGAACCCGAAGGAAACCAGGATAAGGACAAAGATCAGGATGACAAACAGTAGAGTTCTATAATCACTCCATGAAGAAGGTCGTCCATGCTGTCTGTCCTCATGATTGTCCCGACGCCTGCGGAGTGCTTGTTACCGTGGACGACGGCAAGGCGACCAAAATCCAAGGCGACCCCGGCCATCCCGTAACCCGAGGATTTCTTTGCGCCAAGGTGGCGAAATATCTGGATCGGGTTTACTCCCCCAGCCGCGTGCTCTTCCCCATGAAAAGAGTTGGCGCCAAGGGCCCAAGGGCTGAAGGGGAAGCCTCGCCGTTCGAGCGCATCGGTTGGGACCAAGCTTTGGACGAAATCGCGGCACGCTTCCAAAAAGTCGTAAACCAATTTGGCAGCGAGGCCATCCTTCCCTACTCGTACGGCGGAACCCTCGGCATTCTCAATGGAGCCGGGATGGATCGCCGCTTCTTCCATCGCCTGGGAGCCTCACAGCTTGACCGCACCATTTGCTCTGCCGCGGGTGATGCGGGCATGAAGTCAGTACTCGGCGGATCCCTCGGCACCGAACCTGAGCAGTTCAGCCATTCCCGATACATCATTGCCTGGGCTGCGAACATTCATGGCAATAACGTTCATTTGTGGCCATTTGTCGAAGAGGCCCGTCGCAAGGGCGCCAAGTTGGTGGTAATCGATCCTTACCGCACGCGCACGGCGCGCTGCGCCGACTGGTATCTACCCATCAACCCTGGCACAGACGCGGCACTCGCACTAGGGATGATGCACGTCATCATCCACCAAGGCTTGCACGACACCGATTACGTCGAGCGCTACACCCTTGGGTTCAACGAACTACGCGACAAAGTTCAGCAATACACTCCCGAACTGGTTGCGAAGTGGACAGGAATCTCTGCCGAAGACATCGTGAAACTGGCGCTAGAGTATGCGACGATGCGACCAGCGGCAATCCGTCTCAATTACGGCGTGCAGCGGTCCGAAAACGGCGGCATGGCCACACGCGCTATCGCCATGCTGCCTTGTATCACCGGTTCGTGGAAGGAGGTGGGCGGCGGCCTTCAAATGTCTATCAGCGGCGCCTTCGGTTTGAACCGCGAAGCCATCAAGCGTACCGACCTGATGGAGAAATCTCTGGGACGCCCTGCTCGCATAGTCAACATGGTGGAGTTGGGCAAGGCGCTCAATGAGCTCAAGGATCCACCAGTACAGGCCATGTTCGTTTACAACTCCAACCCCGCAGCAGTTTGTCCCAATCGCAACGAGGTGGTGCGCGGTCTGCTTCGACCCGACTTGTTCACCGTGGTTCACGAGCAATTCTTTACCGACACAACCGATTTCGCCGACATTGTTTTACCCGCAACCACCTTCTTCGAGCACAAGGAGTTGCAAACTGCTTACGGTCACTATTTCCTCCAGGTATCTGATCAGGCAATCGAACCGCTTGGCGAATGCCGCTCGAATGTGGAAACCTTTCGTGCACTCGCACAACGTATGGGGTTCGAAGACACCTGCTTTAACGATTCCGTCAACCAGATGATCGACCAGGCGCTGGTGTCGCCCAACCCGTGGCTTAAGGGGATCGACCGCGCGAAGTTGGAGCGGGAGAGCCAGGTTCGCCTGAACTTCGGGGATCAGCCTTCGGCTAAAGCTAACCCGTTTCTTCCCTTCGCAAATGGGAACTTCCTTACCAAGAGTGGCAAGGCCGAACTTTACAGTGAAGCTCTGAAGGCTCTAGGTCTCGACCCGGTTCTTGATTTCATTCCACCGACTGAGTCCCGCCACACTCACGAGGCAGCCGCGTTTCCCTTGGAACTGCTGGCGCGTAAGCCAGACAATTTTCTGAACACCACGTTCTCAAATCTTCCCACCGTGCAAACCATGGAAGAAATGGGCCTTTTAGAGATGAGCGCGAAGGACGCCAACGCTCGCGGCATACACGACGGCGACAATGTGCGAGTATTCAATCACCGTGGCGATATCCTGCTGAAAGCCCGCGTGGATGGGGTAGTTCAGCCGGGAGTCGTTTCCGCAAAACTCCATTGGGCCAAATTTACACAGGGAAACCGGAACATTAATGTGCTCACGTCCGAAAAACTCACAGACCTAGGCAACTCTGCGACCTTTTATTCCGTCTTGGTTGAAGTGGAGCTTGCTAAAGCAGAGTTTGTAAAGAGGTTGTAATCGTGCTCTACTTGGACGCTCCTGACTGCTCTACCGTATAATTGCGGTTTTCCTAATCCTATAAGCTTGAGGTAGTGGCGATTCTTCGTTCTCGTCAGGAAAGCCCTGCTTTGCAGAAAAGCAGGCGCCACCGGATGCGGTTTTTGTTCTCTCAGTCGAGTTCATCTCCTTCATTTGCAAATCCTTGCAGAAAGATCGAGAGGACCGCTCTGAGCCTGTTTCTGTGTCTGTTGCTGCTTTGCATCGTCGCTCTCGGCCAACAGGACCTGATCACCGACATTCGCGTCCACGGCAACCGCCGCATCCCGGTCGATACCGTCAAAGCCAGAATCTTCACCAAGGCAGGAGATGTGTATGATCCGGCTGCCGTCGAGCGTGATTTCAACTCTTTGTGGAATACCGGCTACTACGAAGACATCCGTTTTGAACGTGAGCAGACCTCCAAGGGCTGGATTCTTCACATTTACGTCAAAGAACGGCCCAACATTCGCGAAATCACTTACACCGGCCTAAGTTCGGTTACCACCAGCGACGTATTGGACCGCTTCAAAGAAGCTAAAGTCGGACTTTCTCAGGAAAGCCAGTACGACCCCACGAAAGTTAAGAAGGCCGAAGTCGTGCTGAAACAGTTGCTTTCAGAGCACGGCCGGCAGTTCGCCACCATCCGGACCGAGATTCGCCAAATTCCACCCAGTTCGGTGGGGTTGACGTTCGTAATCAAGGAAGGACCCAAGGTAAAAGTCGGCAAGATCCGCTTCGAAGGCAACAAGAACATCCGCAGCCGCGACTTGCGGGCCGCGATGAAGAACTTGAAGCCGATTGGAATCCCGCATTCCATCTTCCTCGAGGGGCTGTTCGCTAAAACCTACGACGCCACCAAACTCGAAGAAGACACCGAGCGGGTCAGGGATGCCTACCAAAACCAGGGCTACTTCAAGGTCGCAATTCAAGATCCCAAGACTGAGATTCATGACACCGGTAGTAAAGGCTTCCACGTACCGTTGATTGGACACGGACCCGGGAAAGCCGTAGACATCACCATGCAGATCGAGGAAGGCGATCGCTACAAACTGGGTGGCATCACCTTCAAGAACAACAAAGCAGTGGCCAATGTTGCCGCCTTGCGCGGGCAATTCCCCATTAAAGATGGCGAGGTCTTCAGCCGGGAAAAGGTTGGCAAAGGCCTGGAAAATCTGCGCAAAGCTTATGGAACATTGGGATACATCAATTTTACCTCGGTTCCAAACACCAACTTCGACGAAGATAAAAAGCTGATATTCCTCGACATCGACCTCGACGAAGGCAAGCCTTTTTACGTGCGTCGGATTGAGTTCCGCGGCAACACTACAACGCGCGATAAAGTCATCCGCCGCGAGATCGCCTTAGAAGAAGGCCAGGTTTATAACCAGCATTTATGGGAATTGAGTCTGCTTCGTCTCAACCAGTTGGGTTATTTCGAACAGTTGAAGCCAGATGACCAGACGATTACGGAACGCCATCTCGACGAGAAGGAAGGCTATGTTGATCTCACCCTCAAGGTAAGAGAGAGAGGCAAGAACAGCATCGGCCTCACCGGAGGCGTCAGCGGACTAGCCGGTTCATTCGTCGGCATCAACTACGCAACCAATAACTTCCTGGGTTTGGGGGAAACGCTGAGCGTGCAGATAAACCTCGGCAGCCGCCAGAGAGATTTCGTCTTCGGATTTACCGAGCCCTATCTTTTCGAACGACCCTTGAATCTCGGATTTACCGTCTACACCCGGCGTTTCAACTACGACCAGGCGAGAGAAACTTCGATACTCACCGGGCAGCAATTGAATCTGCCTTCGGCTTTGCTTCAAAGCCTGCAGAATTACACCCAGTCCAGCAAGGGCTTTTCAGTCTCGGGCAGCTATCCTCTGCGGAGATCCTTCAAACGCCTCGGTCTTAGTTATTCCTACGACGATTCTTCTATCACTGCGGTCAGCGACGCGTCCAAATCACTGTTCACGAATCTTGCTTTCCGCGGCATCAACGGTCCCAACTCGTTGGAAGGCATCGTCACCAGCCGGATCGTCCCGAGCTTCTCGTTCAACACTATCGATGCCGCTTATAACCCGCACCGAGGCACCAGCTTTTCCCTGGCGGGTGAATTCGCGGGTCTGGGCGGGACTGTGCGCTCGGTACGTCCGGTGGTATCGGTAAAACACTTCACCCCGGTGCAGAAAGGGCACAACGCCATTGCGACCAATTTCACCGGGTCGTTCATCACCGGATACGGTGGCGTGGTGGCTCCTCCCTTTCAGCGCTTTTATATGGGCGGCGAGTACGACCTTCGCGGCTTTGACATTCGTTCGGTATCACCTGTTGCCTATTTGCCCGATCGGAGTGCAATTACTCTGGTTAATCCGGACGGTTCCAGCGTACCGCGTGATCCCAGCAATCCACTTCGCGGTTCCTATACGGTGCCGATTCCGGTCGACCGCATTGTTTTTCCGGGGGGCGACCTCAGCCTCGCCGGAAACCTGGAGTACCGGTTCACCGTATTTGGCCCTCTGGTGGTGGCACCGTTCATGGACCTCGGGGTCGACCCGATTTTGCGTAAGTCGCAATTACGCATTAACTCCGGACAGCTTGCCGACATCAACAACACCCAGTTCGGTTGCCCTGCCGTCGATATCGGCCTGAATTGCCTGGGTGGCCAGCTCCATCCCTTTAACGACATTCTGCAACCGGTTGACAACACCAATTGGGCTCCCCGAATGTCGACTGGCGTCGAGTTCCAGGTGATGCTCCCGGTTATCAATGCGCCGTTCCGTATCTATTGGGCGTATAACCCATTGCGTTTAGACACCACCAGTGTCCCGCCGGTACAAGTCACCCGTGATATGTTTCCTCCTGGAGCAGCCGGAGACTACACCTACAATTTGGCGGTCAATTCGTTCTCTCCTACTTACCGGCTGCGGGAACCACGAAAAACGTTCCGCTTCACGGTGGGAACCACTTTTTAGGCAATGCGAGGTTTGACGGCAGGCCCGCCGCTTCCTATAATGCCTTCATCCACACCCTGTAAACTTAAGAGTAGGGTGGCACCACGCCTTCAAGGTGGCGCTTGGTAGACCAGCATGACTTCCCGTGATGTGCAGAAACCTGAGTGAACATGGGATGCGCGGTCCAGTATTATCCGTGAGAAATCCCGGAACATCCCTTAAGGAGTCCATACCAACCAAATGATTAGCAAGTCTGTGCGATTTATCGTGGCCACCGCGTTCGCCGTTGCGACCGTGGCGATGGCCCAAACTCCCAGTGCGGCAGCCCCGCTACCTTCCGCCCCTTCCGCAGGCCCGGCGGCGACCGGCACGGGCGGCACCAGGATCGGAACCATCAATCTCGAGCAAGCCATCTTCGCGACCAACGAAGGTCAGCGTGATTTCGAAGCGCTAAGCAAGAAGCTCGAACCCAAGCAAACCGAGTTAAAGGGCATCAATGACGAAGTCGATGGACTTAAGAAGCAGCTCAACACCCAGGGCGACAAGATGAACGATCAGGCTCGCGCCACCCTGGTGAAGCAGATTGAGACCAAGCAGAAGAGTCTCGACCGCCAGGTGCAGGACGCGCGTGAAGACGCCCAAGGCCAGCAGAATGAGATTGCGCAACGTATCCTGCAGAAACTAGCTCCCATGCTCGTCACCTACGCCCAGGACAATGGCTTCGGCGTGATCCTCGATACCTCCAACCCCTGGCCGAACGGGCCGGTAGTTTGGGCAGGACAGGCCGTGGACGTGACCAAGGCTATCGTGGACGGCTACAACGCGAAGTCAGGCGTTCCGGCTCCCACTCGCCCCGCAGCAGGTACTCCTGCGGGAGCGACGACTCCGAAGCCAGCCGCCAAACCGGCAACCACAACTCCGACCCCTAAATAGATCCGACACCTGG
>Ga0097621_100000354_pt1 | contig 31698 bp, 26 predicted proteins | sample KBSMisM72_FD_73165 | JGI IMG/M metagenome (GOLD analysis project Ga0097621, IMG submission 73165) | Miscanthus rhizosphere microbial communities from Kellogg Biological Station, Michigan, USA - KBS Miscanthus M7-2 (version 2) (version 2) | ecosystem: Host-associated > Plants > Roots >... | reverse complement strand
CCGAACTCTCCGTCAGGCGGCAGACATGGCGTGCGCCGGTTCGGGCATCTTTTCGACGAGCCTCGGAGATTCGAGGGCCTGCTCAGCGGTGCGGGTGGCAAACAGCCGCATGAGCGGAGCGATGAGGCCTGTCCATCCAGTTTGATGGCTCGCACCGAGCCCCGCGCCGTTGTCGCCGTGAAAGTACTCGTAGAAGAGCACCAGGTCGCGCCAGTGCGGATTCTCCTGAAACAGATGCGTCCCTCCGTACACCGGACGGCGATCGTTCGCGCCTCTCAAGAAGACGCTGGTCAGCCGTCGCGTGATCTCCTCGGCCACCTGATAGAGCGTCATCATCTTGCCGGACCCGGTCGGGCACTCCACCGTGAAGTCGTTTCCGTAGTACGCGTAGTACTGATACAGCGCCCGAACGATCAGCGCGTTGACCGGCATCCAGATCGGCCCACGCCAGTTCGAGTTGCCGCCAAACATGCCTGAGTCTGACTCCGCCGGCGTGTACGACACACCGTACTCCTGCTTGCCGAATCGAAAGACGTACGGATTGCTCGCGTGAGAGCGCGAGAGCGAGCGAATGCCGTACGGGCTGAGGAATTCCCGCTCGTCCAGCATGCGGGCGAGCACGCGCCGGAGTTTCGACTCGTCGAGAATCGCGCCGAGCCGACGGCCGGCGTAGCCGGTCTTCGCAGGGTCGTGGATGAAGGTGCGCAGCTCCTTCCGCGTGTCGAGGAACTGCCGCATCCTCGGCGCGAGTTCGGGAGCCGCCTTCAACAGTCGACCTTCAAACACCGTCACCGCGCAGAACGGAAGCAGCCCGACCATCGAGCGGACTTTGAGGCGCTGCGATCGGCCATCGGGCAGCCGCAACAGGTCGTAAAAGAACCCGTCCTCTTCGTCCCACATGCCCGTGTCGCCTCCGGCGTGCACGAGCGCCGTCGCGATCCACAGGAAGTGGTCGACGAATTTCATCGCCATGTCCGCGTACGCCGGGCGATGCAGGGTCAGCTCAATCGCAATCTCCGTCATGGTCAGGCAGTACAGCGCCATCCACGCAGTGCCGTCCGCCTGTTCCAGATAGCCGCCGGTCGGCAGCGGTGCACTCCGATCGAACACGCCGATGTTATCCAGGCCGAGAAATCCGCCTTCGAACGCGTTGTTGCCGCTGCGATCTTTGCGGTTCACCCACCAGGTGAAGTTGAGCAGCAGCTTATGAAAGATTCGCTCCAGCCAATCGATGTCGCCGTGGCCGCGCTGCAAGGTTTCCATGCGGTACGTAAAGAGCGCCGACCACGCATGCACCGGCGGATTGACGTCGCCGAAGTTCCATTCGTAGGCCGGCAGCTGTCCGCTCGGGTGCAGGTAGCGGTCGCTGAGAAGCAGATCGAGCTGCTGCTTGCTGAAGTCGGGATCCACCATGTTCAGCGGGATGACATGGAAGGCGAGGTCCCACGCGGCGTACCAGGGATACTCCCACTTGTCTGGCATCGACAGGATGTTCGCGTTGTACATGTGATGCCAATGGTCGTTGCGCGACGGCGACGGATGCGGCTTGAATGCGTCGGAGCCGTGCTCCTCCAACCATTTGTCGACGTCGTAGTAATAGAACTGCTTCGACCACAGCATCCCGGCGAGGGCCTGCCGCATGACCCGCGTTTCATCCTCACCGAGCGACGACGGGATGACGTCGCGATAGAACGCGTCGGCCTCGTCCCGCCGCGCGTCCATCACGGCGTCGAAAAGCAGACCGAACGGACCGTGTGAGTGCCCCGCGGCGGAAGCGAGATCGCACAATCGCAGGCGAATCGAGGCGGAGTGGCCCGGTTGGATTGCCAGCTCGTAGTGCGCCGCTGCCTTGGTGCCTCGCTTGTCTGGATTCACGGCCTCCCGCTGGCCCTGGACGACGTAGTCGTTGATCCCGTCCTTGACGTATGGCGAGTCATTCGGCATCCCGAAGACGCGCATCGCGTTCGTCTCGTTGTCCGTGAACAGCAGTTCAGTCGCGCCTTCTGCGAAGAGGGCGTAGCTGCCGATCTGTGGATGCGAGATCGCAATCGACGGCGGCACGCTCACGTTGTCGCTCAGCACCGGGCGCGGCCGGTCGGGCGTCGTCCACGTGCGCCGAAACCAGACCGTCGGCAACAGGTGCAGCGTGGCAGCGGTCGCTCCGCGATTGTGTGCCGTAATTCGAATCAGGGTGTCTTCTGGTGAGGCCTTGGCGTATTCGACGAACACGTCGAAGTAGCGATCGTCGTCGAAGATGCCCGTGTCGACGAGTTCGAACTCGAACGCGTTTCGGCCGCGCGTGCGGTTGGCCGTGACCAGGCCGTCATACGGAAACGCCGACTGTGGATACTTGTACAGGTACTTCATGTACGAGTGGGTCGGCGTCGAGTCGAGATAGAAGTAGTACTCCTTGACGTCCTCGCCGTGGTTGCCCTCGCAGTTCGTCAATCCGAAGAGACGTTCTTTCAGAATGGGATCGACGCCGTTCCAGAGGGCGAGCGCGAAGCAGAGCTGCTGCTGGTCGTCGGAGATGCCGGCGATGCCGTCCTCGCCCCACCGGTACGCCCTCGACCGCGCCTGGTCGTGGCTGAAATAGGTCCACGCGTCGCCCGACTCGCTGTAGTCCTCCCGCACGGTGCCCCATTGACGCTCGGAGAGATAGGGCCCCCACTTCCGCCACGGCACGCCGTCGGTTCTCGCTTCGTCGAGCCGGTGAGATTCCTTGTTCACGTGGGTCTCCGTTTCTCCGGTCCGCTAACGCCGGAGCGAGTAGTCGGCCACCATCACCGTCACGTCGTCGGCGGCATGCGTCGCGCGGGCGAGGTCGATGAACCGTTGACAGTCGTCAGCGGGACGCCGCTGAAGCGCGAGCACGCTGGCGATATCGTTCTCGCTGAGCACGTCCGTCAGCCCGTTGGTGCACAGGAGCACGCGGTCGCCGGTGAACAGCTCGACGTGCTCGATGTCGATGTGAGGGTCGCTCGCTCCGCCGATGACGCCGGTCAGCTCGTGCAGGAAATCCAGCTTCTGCCGGTTCACCGGCGCGGGACCTGCCGCGTCGACCTGTTCCTTTTCAAGCGTGTGGTCCGTCGTCAGCGGCACGAGCCGGCCGTCGCGATAGAGAAACGCCTTCCCGTGTCCAACATGGACGAAGAAGAGATCGCCGCCGGCGATGTAGACGGCCGTGACGGTCGCGGCCATGTCCGACAGCAACGGATGCTGGCGCTTGGCTTCGAGCATGGCTTCATGGGTGCGCCGGTAGAGGAATTCGGCCATGTCCGTGATCTCGATCGAGCTGGCCGGGTTGACGCGCAGGTTCCATCGGCCGTAGCGGATGACGAGATGCGCGAGCGAGCTCAGCGCGACGCGGCTCGCGCGTGCGCCGGCGCCGCGGTCGCCGAGACCGTCCGCGACGGCGAACGCGTACCCGTACTCGGTAAACGGCGGCGGCAGATCGGATTCCGGCAGGCTCGAGAGCAGCGTCTCCTGACCGCGGGTCAGCTTGATCGCCAGATAGTGATCCGTGTTGTGTGGTCGCACCGATCCGGGGATCGACGCGCCTGCCACTTCAACGGCCGTGACGGCAGAGAGTGGAGAGAAGGAATTCTGTTCGAGCGGACGCGACAACACACTGCGCCACGTGACGTTCGGATCATCCGCCATTTGTCGACGCGTGAAGTGCACACCTGGTGCCACGCGATCTTCCGTTAAGCTGCGCCGGAACCATGCACGTCGTCGCGCTCCTCACGGCAGACAGTCACGCCGAGTCCGACGTGCCGCGAGCGCTGAACGGGCAGTTGGCTTGCACTGACCTTGCCGTCGGTGAATCCTCGGAGGCAGGTCATGACGCCCAAGCAGGTCATCATCGAGCACAGAGGCGCGCGCGGCCTGGCGTTGCCCGACTGCATCGCGCGAGGCATCGCGGCGTACGATCGCGTGAAGTACTACCTGGCGCTTCTGCTGGCGGCGCACGCCCAGGCCCAGGCACCCGAGCCGGCGCCTCCGAATCTCCGCGAGCGGAGAGAGTCGTGCGGCGTCGCCGACGCCTCGTTGGATCGCGTCGTCGAAGAGAGCATCAGCCGCGGGAACGGCACCACGTATATTCCGGCTGCGCGCGCAATTCTCGACGCCGTATTCGACAACCTCCGCGACATGGTGACCGTCGTCGAGCTGGCGAGCGGCGTGCCGCCAGAACTCCGCGAACGATCCACGCTCTACCGCCGCCGACTCGACGCCCTCCGCTCGACCCTGCAGGGCTGCGAGGACGACCAGATCACAAACGTCACCGTCAGCGCGCTGACCTCGCAGTCGCGCAACGGCCACGACACGATCCATCACCTGACCATGGACTTGCAGGGCGAGTTGAATCGCGTGCAGGCGACGGTCGCCGCCGAGACCATTGACGGCGCGCGAGCCTTCGGAATGACGGACGCCGATCGCGTCCTCGTCCGCGCGTTTATGGCCGGCATACACGAGACTTCCGGCCTGAAGTTCACACATCCCGGTCTGCACACGACTGCCGCTCGAGACGACGTTCGCCTTTCGATTCAGAACGACCTCGGCTCGACGCCGGAGCACGTCATCGTCATTCACGTCGACGAACGCGTCGTGACGATCGCGTACACCGACGTCCATCGGTCGAGGCTGCGTTTCTTACAGGGGCTGCTGGACGCCTATACGCTCACGTGGACGTCGACGTCGACGTCTGAACGCGGTCCCATCGTCATGACGGTCGGAAAGTACGTCGCCGACGCGCCGCCCGATATCGAGCGATTCCTGCGCTTCGTCGGATCGCGGCTGGTGTTTCTCATCGATTGGAACCGCGCACGTAAGCGGCTCGCGCGTCTGGTGAGCAAGGGCGCCGCGGTCGACCTGCTTCGGTGGGCGGCCGACAACAACATCGGCCACCGCGGGTTTCTCGAAGCGGGTGCGATCGCCCTGATCGAGACGGCGTTCGAGCGCGCGTTCCCAATGCAGACGCGATTCGGTGTTCGTCTGGACGAGTTACTCGGAGGGCAACCCGCGCGGCAGTTTCTGATGGCCGTGCTTCGCACGTCGTCGTGGGGTGTGGCGACGGGGCAGTCCGTGCGGCTGATCGAGGATCAGATCGAGGCCGAGCTTCTTCGGCATCTCGAAACGCCGGAGCATCACGTGCTCGCCGGCGCCGCGCAACATGGGGCGACGATTGTCGCGCTGACCGAACGGATGCGCCAGGAGCTGGCGCGCCGGCGGGTGTCCCCCGACGACGTCGCGAGTGACGGACGGCACGGATCGCAAGCCGCCGCGCTTGCGCACACGCTGACGGCGCGCGCGGACGCAGTGCAGAAAGAACAACGACGGTTCATCGAAACGCACGACGAGGCGCATCATTTCGAGCCTCTCTTCACTGAAGCCACGGGGGCGGCAACCGCTCTCGAGGAGGCGGCATTCCTACTGCCGCTGATTCCGCCCGCCGTCGACCTGTCGCTGCTGACGCTCCTCGAAACCCTGGCCGATCATGTTGGCGCGACGGCTCGCGCGTACGTCCGCTGCCTCGAAGAAGGGCAGGTGCTGTCGCGCATGTCGGACCGGCTCGACATCGACAATTTCCTGATGACGATCGATCGGCTGGCGGCCGTCGGGCGCGAGGCCAACAGCGCGAAGCGCGCGCTCACCGAACGGCTGCTGCGTGGCAAGACCGACTGCCGCGAGTTCTATGCATTGACGACGGCTGCCGAGAAGCTCGAATGCGCGGCGTCGAGGCTGTCACGCTGCGGAGCGATCGTCCGCGACGAAGTCCTCCGCACTCGGCTGGCGCGATGACGGCCCGGGCAGGCGACGGCGGCACGTTCGTATCGTCTCGGACGGCGACTCCCCGAAGGCATGCTTGTAGAGGCCGGCGAATCGCCCGAGCTCGAAGAATCCGTACTGGCTTGCGACCGTCGTCACGTTGTCCGCCGCAGTGATGTTGCACAGAGCTCGTCGTGCGGCACGCAGCCGTTCGCGCAGGTCGTATTGCTTCGGGCTCAGGCCGTGGGTGCGGCGAAAAGCGTTGCGCAGCGTGCGTTCGCTGACTCCGACCGCACGCGAGATGACCCCAATCCGCGCGCCCTCCGCAGCCGAGTCGCGGAGAAGCTGAGATGCTCGCTCGACAATTGTTCGCTGGCTGATCATCTGCTGCCTCGCCGATGTCGATGTGGAATGTTGAGCAAAGCCCGTTCCGCGGGCAGGGGCCGACGTTCTGTTGCGGAACGCCGCCAGCCCGCGCGGCGATCACGAAACGTTGAGAGTAGGGACGACGGGTCGTCAGTCCATTTGAGAATGTAAAGATTCGAGGACGTGAGAATCTAGGTTGGAGGGGTCACCAACGCAATGCCACGCCGATGTTCGCGCGCCAGAAGTGGAGGCCCTGGAACAACGTTTGTGCGAACTCGCCCACGGGAGTTGTTGGCGTGAAGAACCTTTCACTGGAACTCGCGCTGTAGTAGCGGGCGTCGGCGCGGAAGCCGATCATCCCGGCGAAGCCCATCAGGCCGCCGCCGATGTTCGTACCGAGTCTGAACTGATCGCCCTCGGTCGTTCCGAGTGGAAACGTTCCCGACGGATGTGGCAGCGCGATGTTGAACACTTTGGCCACGAGTTGAATGCCGCCAACCCCTCCGGACACGTACGGCTGAAACTGTCCTGACGCGCCGACCGGCATCGCGAAGATCGCGTTCGCCATGTAGGCGTTCGCCCGCGGGTTCTCGGCGAGCAGCAGGTTGTCGAGCCTGAATGACGGGTTGAGGTCCACGATCGTTTCGACACCGGCGACGCCTTTCCAGAGATACGCGAGCTGGCCGCCGAACGCCACGCTTTGATCCGTCGCGCTCGACCCGAAATTCGATCCGACGAATCCGGCGAGAAGCCAGTGGCTCTTGGTTGGGCCGACGTCGATGGGCGGCGCGGCCGACGGCACGGCCGCGGGCGGCGCGCTTTGCGCCAGTGCGATGCCCGGCAGGGCCGCTGAGAGTACCGCCGTGATCACGTACGCTGACATTCGCATGACGCCTGACTCCCTTCCAAATGTGTGCGGTCGTCCGCAGGTCCGGGGAGCGTCAGTGCAAGAAGTGCACCTCGTGCTGATGATGGGTGCGTGCGGCGGATCGCGCGGCGGGTTTAGGTGAGCGGGGATGGAAACGCCCGCAGGCTGGGATCGACGGACGGCCACTGGTGATGGCGCATCGCGTTACGCGCCGAAGCGGCCGGCGTCGGCGCGCACGAACAGGCCAACCTCGGTCCGCAGGAGAAAACCCGCGTCGACGAGCTCTCGAAGCAGCCGCTCGCACTCGAGGTGCGGCAGGTTCCACATCCGCTCCGCTTGGCCCACGGACAACGCGTGGCCCGGCATCTCCCGGTACTCGCTGCGAATTCGGCGGAGCATGGCGTCGTGCCTCGCCTCGCTGCGCGCACGAGGAACAACGGCGCTCGCGGGTGCGCTGATAGTCATCTGCTCCTCCATGATCGAAGGGTAGGCGCTCAGCGCCGGAGCGGCTATGCAGATTCGGCACGCGCAAATTGAATGTGGTAGAAGCGAGCGTATCGTCCTCTGAGCGCCAGCAGTTCCTTGTGGGTGCCGGTCTCGACAATCGCGCCGTCCTGCAAGACGAAGATGACGTCGGCGTCGCGAACGGTCGCCAGCCGGTGCGCGATCGTGATCGACGTCCGTCCCTGGAGCAGACGCGCGAGGCCCTTGAAGATCAAGTCCTCCGATTCGGAGTCGAGCGACGCCGACGGCTCGTCGAGCAAAAGAATGGGCGTGTCGCGGATGATCGCGCGGGCGATCGCAATGCGTTGGCGCTGCCCGCCGGAGAGCGTCTCGCCGCGCTCGCCGATCACCGTGTCGTATCCCTTCGGCATCCTCGAGACGAATTCATCCGCATGTGCCAGGCGTCCCGCGCGAAGGATCTCGGCCCGCGTGGCGCCGGGCCGGCCGTACGCGATGTTGTCGGCGATCGAGGTGCGGAACAGCACCGGATCCTGCAGCACGAAGCTGATTTGCTCGCGCAGCGAGTCCAGCGTGTAGTCGCGCACGTCGATGCCGTCGATGCGGAGTACTCCTGCCTGCACATCGTAGAGCCGCGCGATGAGCGCCATGAGCGTCGACTTGCCGGCGCCCGTCTCGCCGACGATGGCGGCACGCTGTCCGTGCGCGACAGTAAGGCTCACGTCCTTCAAGACCGGGCGGTCTGCGGCGTACCCAAACCGCACGTGCTCGAGCGTGATGCGTCCGTCGAATCGATGCGCGGTTGCCGCGCCGGGTCGATCCGTCACCTGACGGTCGATCGCGAGCAGTTCGCCGATGCGTTCGAACGACACCGCCGCCTTCGACATCGTGTCGGCGGTCTTCGACAGGTCCTTGATCGGCTTGTACATCTTCCCGAGGTAGAGCACGTAGACGACGAGCACACCTGGTGTGATCCGGCCGGTCAGGACGACGTGCGCGCCGAAGTAGAGGACGAGGCACGTGCCGACCGCGATGACGACGTCGACGAGCGGCGAGAGCCGGGCCTTCACGCTGCGGGCCCGCAGCGCCGCGTCGACGCTCGCCAGGCTCTGACGATCGACGCGGCCTTCTTCGAATTCTTCACGGGCAAACGCCTTGACGACGCGCGCCGACACGATCGATTCCTGCACCACCGACGCGAGGTCGCTTTCGCGCCTCTTGACCTCGCGCGCTGCTTCCTTGATGCGGCGCATCAAGTGGTAGGCGATGCCGAAGAGCACGGGCGCAATCGACAGGCCGATGAGACTGAACCTCCAGTCGAGCGCGAACATCACCACCAGCATGCCGGTGAGCGTCACCAGATCGAGCACGATGCCGAGCACCGCTCCAGTGATGAAGTCCTCGACCGAGGCGATGTCCGCGGTCAGACGGACCAGCAGATCGCCGGTTTGTCTTCCGTCGTAGAAGGACAGCGACAGGCGCTGCACGTGATGGTAGAGCGCGTGCCGCAGGTCGTATCCGACGCGCTTGCCGATGGTCGTCGAGACATACTTTTCGACGTACGAACTGATGGCGCCGACGATCGCGATGCCGAGCACGGCGGCGGCCGCCACGTTCAGCAACTGGAACTTCGACCCCTGATCGGGCAGCCATCGGCCGAGCCATGCCGGCGGCGGCTTCGTCCCGATCACGTAGTCCAGCACGATCTTGAGCGGCCAGGGCTCGAGCAGATCCGCGCCGCTTTCGACGAGCATGGCCAACAGCGCCACTGCGCCAAGCGGCCAGTACGGACGCAGGAGTTTGATGAGGCCCCGGGTCGTCATGGCTGGTGCGCGTCCCACAGCTCGCGGACGCGGCGCACGAAGCGGCGCGGCTTCTCGCTATAGATGCGGATCCCGAGTACCTGCGCCTGCCGCCGCAGCTCCGACTGGTACCGCTGGACGATGCGGAGGCAGCGCCCGACCTCGCGCTGCGCGAGCGTGCTGTCGCTGACGAGCACCTCATGCAGCAGCACGAGGTTGTGATACTCGCCGAGGACGCCGTCGAGCGCCTCGAGCTGGCGCTGATACGGCTGCAGACGGTAGCCGCAGCGCGCACTCAGCAGCCGCACGTGGAACCAGTGGTTCTTCACGTGACGGCGCCACGTGTGATGATGCTGAGCGCTCGGGTGCAGCCAGGCGGTCATCATCGCGAAGCGGGCGCGCCGGACGCTGTTCTTGAGGCCCGGCGCGAGCGCGCTGAAACCCTCGGCCCGCAGCCGCCAGTTCTTCACGCGGCGGCGCTCCGCGCGCAGAGTCATCTGCGCCTTTTCGAGCACGCCTTGCTTTGACGCCTTCGAGTCGATTTGGCGGCTGCGATCGATTAGATCCGTGCGGATGGCGGCAGCCGTCTTCCTGGGCAGTTCGCGGCGGTACCGCTTCAACAGCTGACTGAGCGTGTCGATGACGCCCTGTCCGTCGGCGACCGGCGCGAGCATCTTGCTCACGCGGCGCAGTTCCGGGTCCGCGCGATGCGCCTTGTTGAGCACCGGCCGGACGAGGCGGATGATCGCCCTGATCTTCTTCACACGCCTGCGCGCGTCGTGAATGGCCTGATCGCTTTCGGGATCGCCGATCGATGTCAGCTCCGACGTCGCCCGGTCGAGCTGCTGAAGCACGATGCGGCGAATGTCACTCGAGACGGCTTCTCCGGTCTTGAGTCGAAATGCCACGAGCCACCTCACAAATCAATGCGCCAGCTTTCCCACCCTCAACAATCGTGCGGCGATGAGTGCCATGACGAGCCCGGACGCCGAACCGAGCACGCCAATTTTTGCCTGCGCGAGCACGGGCCCCGTCGCCAGGACGCCGGTCGCGAGAAACAGCGCGACGGCAAATCCGGTCGACGTCGCGAACGCGACGACCAGCAGCTCGCGCCATCGCATGTGGCCCGGCAGATGGAGGCCGGCCGCGGTGGCCGCGCCAACGGCCAGCAGAATGCCGGCGGGGCGGCCGACCAGCTGCGCCAGCAACATCGCCCACGAGCCCGTGTCGTACGCCTTGAGCGCGACGCCCGCGTTCACCAATCCAAACAGAAACAGCACGGGCTGGACGATGAGATGCCATTCGTGCTCCGCGTGATGCACGGCGTCGTCGTCCGGCGGATCCACGAAGATGTCCATCGGCCGCGGCTCGTGCTTGAGAAATGGAACGATGGGAATCAGCGCGAACGCCGGGTGCAGTCCTTCCCAGTAGAACGCCAGCCACGACAAGGCACCGCAGACGAACAAGTACGGCCAGAACGCGCGGACTCTGGTGACGCGCAGCAGCGCGGCGAGGCCGAGCGCCCCCAGCATCAGCGTGGCGCCGCCGACGCGCTCCTCGAAAACCAAATGCCGCGGCGCCACAATCACCAGCGCGACGACGTCGGTGACAATGGCGATCAGGAGCGCGAACGGCACCGCGGCGCTGCGCGGCAGGATCGTCCGCAGGAAATAGTACGTGGCCGCGGCGTCGATCGCGCACGCGATCGGCCAGGCGCTGATCAGCGAGTACTCGTAACTGAGCTGCACGTAGCCGATGTAGACGGTGACGGCGCCCACGATGCCGCCGATGGCGGCGACGAGCGGCAAGGTCCACCGCCGCCACGAATGCAGCGCGCCGCCAGGCATGACCGCCTCGGTGACTTCCTGCGCCATCAACGCGAAGAAGAACGCCATGCCGATCTCGTTCACGGAAAACGACAGGCGCCGCGCCATCACGAAGTAGCTTTCAGCAGCGGTGTTCGCCCACACCACGGCAATCAGCGCGCCGATCGGCAGCAGGAGAAAGCGGTCGAAGACGACATGCGCGACGCGATGCAAGGTTCGATGAGTCATGGCGCCACCGTCTGATTGCGCGTTTGGCGGTGGATTGTGCCGGCGTCAACCGTGCGTCCAGTCCGCGAGCGCGCCTGGAAATAGAGGTCGTCGCCCTTGATCTCGACGAGCGAAAACACCTGGTCCTGATCGAAGTACGCCGCGGTCAGCGACGACGGATTGACGTCGCCTTTCCGCAGCTCGCCGCTCGAGCCGTTGACGAAATACGTGATCCCTTTTTGCGGCTTGATCCGCTCGTAAATGTGGTCGTGTCCCGCGTACACGACGTCGACGCCGTACTTCACGAACAGCGGTTCAAGGGCGACGCGCAACTCGACGTCCGACCCGTGACGCCCGCCGTCGGAATAAATCGGGTGGTGGAAGTAGCAGATCTTCCACTCGTCGGACGACTGCTTCAGCGTGCTGTCGATCCACGCGAGCTGGCGCGGGTCGAGCTGGTTCGTGTCCAGCACGACGAAGCGGACGTTCTTCCTGACGTAGCTGTAGTACCGCTCGCCGTTCATGTTGAAACCGGGATAGGAGCGGTTGTTGGGATTGTCGTGATTCCCGAGCGCCGCGAAGAAGCGGACGCCGGCGTGGAGCAGCATCGCGTACGGGCGCTCGAACTTGTCGACGAAGTCCGACGCCTGCTGCCGGCCGTACATGTTGTCGCCGAGCATGATCACGAAGTCGAACGGAAACGCATTCCTCGCCTCGGTCATCCGTGCACCGACGTCGTACTGTTCGGAGTCTCCCGTGCCGTTGTCGCCGACGACGGCGAACTTCAGCGAATCGGAAAGGGACGGAAGCGCGGACGTCGGCTGCGCGGGGGCGATTCGGACGCCGAGCAGAAACAGAAACGCGATGGCCGTGAATACGCGACGCACGACGTCACCGCCTCTCGCCTCGCGACGGCGGGATGACCGTCGGCAGCCGCTGGCCAGCGGCGATGTTGGCCTTCAGCTTTCGGATGAAACGCTCGCTGATATCCTCGCGGTACCCTCCAGCGCGAAAGGCGTCGCGCCACTGCTGATCGCTCAGCCCTGCCAATAACCCGACGGCCCACTGCACGTCTTCGACGGAGATCGTGTGGTGCAGGAGCCCTGGCTGCCAGCCGCCGTACTTGAACTCGACGAAGTTGTCGGCTACATGCGAGATGAAGGTCTCTTGCTCGAATTCCTCGATGTTGTTGCGCTTCGGCGCGAGACGCCCTGTCTCTCCGAGGGCCGCGCCCAAATCCCTGACGGCATACCACCGCGTTTCGCGCCCGCCCTCCGCGACGTCGTACATCGTGTTGTTCGAGTCCTTGAGGTCCCAGCTGTTGAAGACCAGCAGAATCACGAGGAGACCCTTGTACGGCTGCGTGCCGACGAACGGATTGCGGCGCCACGACCACGTGCCGCGTGACGTCATCGACGGTTCTTCGAGGCGGAAGCGTCCGCCAGGGACGACGTGGGTTCCTGAAGCGTCGGCGAGCGTGAATGACGGGAGGTAGTACACCGGCGGCTGCCGATAGCCGACGGCGGACAGCACGCGGGACAGCACCACTTCGACGGGGCCTTCTTCGCCTTGATGATTGCTCGGTGCCTGCTTGACGTGCCAGATGCGGCCGCGGTCGTCGCGAACGACCACGCCAGGATTCACGCCGCCGTGTTTGGGTCTGACGAACGTGTACGTCGCGCTGCGATCGGGCGCGTGCGCCGCGCCCCACGGACCGTAGAAGAGATCACGCCCGGCAAGATCGGTTGGCGCGTCCCACAGGACCGGCACCGGTGTCGTCGTCTGGACAGTCGCAACTGCCAGCCACGCGCTCACGAATAGGCACGCTCGGATCACAAGACCTGCCTCTCAAGGAACGAACGGCACGGCGGCGACGCGCCTCGTCAGCCGCGCGATGCGAAATGGATCGCTGGTGCGAAACACCACCCGCCATCCTTCGGCGCCCTGTGCGACGTCGAGCCGCGCGAACGTCGCGCGATCGGTATGAAGGCGGATGCCGCCGCCGTACGACCGCTTGTCGAAGTTGAGATCCTGGAACTGCGGCCCGACGTTGCCGGCGTCGACGAAGAGCGCGACGTCCACGTGCGTGAACAGCGCCCATCGGGATTCTGCGTTCAGGACGGCCGCGTTCAAGTCGTGGAAGCGGTAGTCCGGGTACGAGCGGAGCGTGTTGTTGCCGCCGAGCGACGGCAGCAGGTAGAAGGGCACGCTGCGTCCGGGAGCGACGTCGCTCCAGACCGTCCAGCCGTGCAGCGCCAATACCCAATCGCGATCCTGAGTGAGCGGAATGAATTGCACGCCTTCAGCTTCGTACTGACGGAAGCTGAACGTGCCGATGCTCGTGCTCTGATCGATGAACGTCGTCACCGCCGCGCGATAGAGCCCGCCGACGGTCGGACGGCTCCGGCGATCGCGCGTGTCCGAGGCCAGCGAGAATTCGCTGTGCGCATAATTCGGCTGAAATGTGTCGGAAGTGCCTGGATCGTTTGGAAATTCGTCAGGCGTTGTCGGCAACGCCGGCTTGAACGTGCCGCCCGGCGACAGAATGTCCGGACGACGCAGGAAGCCGATTTCACCCGTGAGCGACAGCGACGGCAGCGGCTTCATCGTCGCGTAGCCGACCGTGTCGACATTCTGCAGGCGATACTGGCTCTCGTTCGATTCCAGTGAATTCGGTCCGATTCCGAAGTAATCGATTTGGGTCTGGTCCTGCCACATCACCTGCGAGCCGACGCTGAAGTGGTTGTCGGCGAGATCCGGAAACTCGATGCGGCCCTGCGCCATGTTGTAGCCGCGCCATGAAATCGCCGCCGACCCGTCGACGAAGCCGCGCCCGTTGGCGATCTGGTGCCGATACCCGGGCCCGATCGACACCCATCCGGAGCCGGTAATCATGTTCGACAGCTCGAAATAGAAGCCGTTCGACGGTCTGCCCGTCTCGCCAAGCCGCTCGAATGCCAAGTCGATCGAGCTGGTCAGAAGCCGGGGCTCGGTCAGCAGTCCGCCATTGGCGCGCACCGCAGCGGCGCCAGTCGTGAGCGGATCCTGTTCCGCGTCTTCATCGGTTCTGAGGTCCTGCGCCCGGGCAGCTCCGCACGTGAGCGCTGCCGCGATGACAGTCGCGGCCAGCGTCTTCAACGTCGACACTTCTCCTTGGCGACACCAACCACGCATCGCCTATCCATAGGGCAAGAGCGGCACCAATGGTGGTGAACCCTTACGTGGCGCTGCATTCTCAGGGAGATGCGGCATTCGAGGCGCGAGCGGCGCGTCGGCGCGGCCGATTGATCGACGGCATGCAGTCATGGGCGCGCGAGATGCGGTAGGTGTGCAACTTACGGGAGGACTCGACTATGCGCGCGATGCGTCTGGACGGGCATCAGGCGTTCTACTGGCGGAGCTAGTGGCAGTGGCGCGTGCGTGGATCCAGAGTTCCAGGTTCGAACGGCCGAACCTGGAACCCGGAACCTGGAACCCGGAACCTGATTTAGTTCCCGAGTCCCTTGTTCTGCAGCAGCGTGACGGTGGCGCGGCGGTTTTGGGCCTGGCCGCGTTCGGAGTTGTTCGGCGCGACCTGGTCGGTGGTGCCCATCGCGGCCGGGACCACGACGTTGGTGAGCGGCACGCCGCTCTGCTGAAGAACCGCCGTTACGTTGTTCGCGCGTTCCATGCTGAGCCGCTGGTTCACGGGGTCCGGTCCAACCGCAGATGCATAGGCCTGCACCTGAATGACGTAGGTCGGCATGTTGCGCGCTTGTGCGGCGATCTCCTGCAACTGCGCCTTGTCGGACTTCGAGACTTCGGCCTTGCCGTTCCTGAAATACACCGTGATCGACTTGATCGGCGTGTAGTCGTCAAGATTCGCGATGCGGGCGTTGGTCGCGGCGAGCGCGCCACTTGTCGCGGCGATCTGCCCGCCCTGCGTCGTCAGTTGCTCGCCGTGCTGGCCGAGCGTGCGCGCTTGATCTGCCAACCTCTGCGAGTGTTCCTGGATGTTCTTCTCATTTACCAGGCTGCGCTGATCGGTCGGCGTCACGCCGCCCTGAATGGCAGACGCGATCCTGAAGTCTTCTCGAGTGAACGAGACTCGCTTCGCCGCGAGCTTGTCCGGCGCGTCGTAGAGGCCCTCGGCTTTGATGCGAAGCCCCGGAATCAGATCCGCGGAGCCCACGGGCACGAGCCGAATGCCGTCGGTGCGATGGATCCGGGTTGTGTCGCTCAATCCGATCGTCAAACGTGCCGAGTCGGTCTGCACGACGACGCCGCCCTCGGTTCGCCCGATAATCACGCCCTGAATGTGATCGTCGGCCCATGCTGTCGTCGATCCCACGAGACCTCCGACGACGATCAACAGCGCGATCATGATGCGAAATCGTGTCCGGCCTGGCCGCATAGCTAACCTCCTGCTCCCTGTACGTCGTGGCGTTCGCCGCCGTTCATGTTCGGTCCTGGCAAACGCAAGAACGGCTCCAGGGACCTCGCAAGAGCGACGCCGACGGATCTCGTGGACCCTGACCGCATGCGGTGAGACTCGCGATGCGCGTCACGGCCGCTCGGCAGCGAGCCCTCGCGCGACGCTGATGTTGATCCGGATCTTCCGGATGAACCGCTCCGACATCTCCGGCGAATACCCACCCGCGCGGAAGGCGTCCCGCCATTGGTGCAGGCTCAATCGACCGAGCAGATGGCCGGCCCATGCGGCGTCCTGCGGCGTGATGCGCTGCTGGAACAACGCCTGGTATGAGCTGCGATTCGCGAACTCGACGAACCCGTCCTTCACGCCGGCGATGAACGGGCTGTCTTCGAACAGGTCGGCGTCGCCGCCGCGCGGCGCGAACCGGCCGGTTTCGCCGAGGGCCGCGCCGAGATCGCGCACGACGAACCAGTTCGCCAGCGCGCCGCGGCGCGACACCTGGTAGAGCGTGTTGTTCGTGTCTTTCAAGTCGGTGCTGTTGAAGAGCAGAAGAATCACCAGCAGGCCGCGGTACGGGCGCGTGCCGGCGAACGCGTTCTGCTCCCACGACCACGTTCCCGCTTCCGCCAACGACGGCTCCTGCAACCGGAATCGTCCACCAGGCAGGACGCGCGCGCCGTCGCTTGCCGTGAGCGTGAACGACTTCAAGTAGTACACCGGTGGCTGGTGATAGCCGACCGCGCTCAGCACTCGCGAGAGGACCACTTCGACGGGACCTTCGTCGCCGGCGTTGTTGCGCGCGTGCTGTTTGACGTGCCACTCGCGACCCGCCGGGTCCATGACCACGACCCCGGGGTTGATGCCGTGCGACTTGAGGCCGACCAGCGTGAACGTCGCGAGGGGATTGGGCGCGTGGTCCACGCTCCATGGACCGGTAAAGAGATTGCGCGACCCGAGATTCGACGGCTCTTCCCAGAACGAGTCCATGGGTTCGGGCACCGGCGGCGCGGCTGCGAGCCACGCTCCGGCAAGAAGCCACGCCATCGACATGAACGCCGCGTACTTGGTCATGCACATGCCGTCGGCAAAACGGATGCCGCAGCGGCGTCTGGCGCTAAATCTGCATCGACACACGTTCATGAAGACAATTGCCGCTGTCGCCATGCTCTGCGTCGCGGTCTCGGCTGCGTCGTCCGCGTACACGACGAAGTACCGTCCGTCCGTCACGACCCTCGACAGTACGACGGACTTCTCGAAGCTGACCACGTACGGGTGGCTCGACAGCCACATCGTCGTGGATGAACAGCTTCACGACCAGATAGTCGGCGCGATCGATCGCGAATTCAGCGCGTTGGGGATGACTCGAGTGCCCGCCGCCTCCGCCGAGGTGGTCGTGACCTATGCCGCCTACAGCCGCACCGACGTGAACACCAAAGCCCACCCGATCGCGAGAGACGTGCAGCCGACGTACGCGGTCGGCATCCTCGTGGTGTCGGTACTCGCGCCGCAGAACATGAAGACGTTGCTCGAGCTTCGTGGCGTCACGCCGGTCGAACGGGCGTCGCGATCCGCCGCGGTTGTCAACACCGTTGCGGACATGTTCAAGCTCTTTCCTCGGCGCCGTGGCCATTGACCACCCCGACGAGGAACACCATCGACCTGGGCTGGACGACGTAGTCAGACTGAGCGACGAATGGCGCGCTGGTGCGCGGCTGGATGTCGTCGGGCGGCGGCAGCGCCGTGTCGATGCAGCGCCGCCATCGCCTGCCGTTGTCGACCTCGGGGAGTTCGAAAGTCAACGGCTCCCAATAAGAATTGAACATCGCGTGCAGCCGGTAGCGCCCGTTCTCGCGTTCGAAGGTGACGGCGAGCGAATGCGAACGTTCGCCCCAGTCGGGCCGATGTAGATGCGTGCCGTGCCATTCGATCGCCGATCGCCTGAGGAGTTCGTTCAGACTCGTGCGGGCAGTCCGCGACGAAAGATCGCGGCCCTGACGGTAGCCGATGAGGAGCCGGACGAAGCGGTGGATGTCCTCGTGACATCGCAGCTTGGACCAGTCGAGCCACGCGAGCTCGTTGTCCTGGCAATAGGCGTTGTTGTTGCCGAGCTGCGTGTGGCGCATCTCGTCGCCCATCAGCAGCATCGGGGTGCCCGCCGCCAGCAGCGTGAGCGCCAGGAAGTTCTTGACCTGACGGTTGCGCAGCAGCTCGACCTCCGCCGCCCTGCTCAACCCTTCGGTGCCGCAGTTCCAACTGACGTTGTCGTCGGCGCCGTCGCGGTTGTCCTCGCCGTTGGCGTCGTTGTGCTTCTGGTTGTACGAGACCAGATCATTGAGCGTGAAGCCGTCATGGCACGTGACGAAATTGATGCTGTGTTCTGGCTCGCGTTCTTTGCCGCGATAGAGGTCGGGACTGCCGAGCAACCGTTGCGCGATGTGCGTGACCGAGTTGTCGTCGCCCTTCACGAAGTGCCGCACGTCGTCGCGAAAGCGTCCGTTCCACTCCTGCCAGGCGTCGCCGACGAACGTGCCGACTTGGTACAAACCGGCGGCGTCCCAGGCTTCGGCGATGAGCTTCGTGCCGGCGAGCAGCGGGTCCGACTCGATGTCCCAGAGGACCGGCGGATTCGGGTCGGGGTGGCCGGATTCGTCGCGCGAGAGGATCGAGGCGAGATCGAAACGGAACCCGTCGACGTGCATCTCGGTGACCCAGTAGCGCAGGCTGTCCTGAATCAGCCGCCGCACAATCGGCTGATTGGCGTTGAGCGTGTTGCCGCAGCCGGTGTAGTCGGCGTATTGCGCCTTGTCGTTCGCCAACAGGTAGTACACGTCGTTGGCAAGGCCGCGAAAACAGATGGTGGGGCCGTCGGCGGAGCCTTCGGACGTGTGATTGAACACCACGTCGAGGATCACCTCGAGGCCCGCGCGATGGAGCGCCTTCACCATGTCTCGAAATTCGGTGACGGCGGCCAACGCACCGCACCTCGAGCTATAGGCCTGGTGCGGCGCGAAGAACGACACCGGCTGGTAGCCCCAGTAGTTCGAGTGCGCCTTTGGCGCGTCGTGCGAATCGAATTGAAAGACCGGCAGCAGTTCGACGGCGGTGATTCCGAGATCGCACAGATACGGAATCTTCTCGATGAGGCCCGCGTAGGTGCCGCGCGTCGGCGTCTTGACGTGTGAACTTGGATGGCGCGTGAAGCCGCGGACGTGGAGCTCGTAAATGATGGTGTCCACGAACGAGCGGCGGATCGGCTCGTCGCCTTCCCAGTCGTACTGGCTGGAGTCCACCACGACGCTCTTCATCGCGGTGGCGGCGTTGCCGCCGGGACGCCGCGCCGCGTCGCGATCGTACGCGTTCGGCACCACCACGCCCCGCCCGTACGGATCGAGCAGCACTTTGCTGCCGTCGAACCGGAGCCCCTGGTGCGGCTCGTTCGGGCCGTGCGCGCGAAACGCATATATCTGGCCGGCGCCGACGCCCGGGACGAGCGCGTGCCAGTAGTGATACGTCCGGTGGGTGAGCGGGTCGAGCGTGATTACCCGGGACGGTTCGGCGGCCTGTTCGCTGTCGAATAGCAATAGCTCGACGCGCGACGCCCGCTTTGCGAAGACGCTGAAGTTGACGCCGCGCGCCGAGACGGTCGCGCCGAGCGGAGCACTCGTGCCCGGCGCGACACCGTCGTCCGCGGTCACAGCGTCGTTTCGGTCGTCTTCATGCTCGTTCGCCGTGCGTGATTGGCGAGTCCGCCCTTCCGCCCGGCGAGCCGCGCCTGCTCGCTCGACCATTCGTGCGCGACGCCCTTCGCGTGCGCCGCCTTGCCGCCCTTGCTCGCGATTTGACGCCGCCTGTTCCGATCCAGCAGAGCGAACCCTCGTAGATGTTTGGTCACGGCACCCTCACGTAAGAGATGGTCATCTCAGCTCGCCCAGCGCATCGCGCGAGGCGGCCGTTTCGCCGAAGATCCGCGCCCATCGCGATCCCGACGCGCAGAGCGTTTTGCAAACGGGACGCCGCCGTGAGGCGGCGTGGTTTCGAGCGGAAGTGCAGGATTGCGTCGCGCAGACGTCAAACGTTTGTGACTCGCTGACGAGGTATTGAGCGTGTAGGCGCCGAGGGACCAGCCGGTCGTGTGGTAGTTGCAGGACAGGCACCGGAGGGACAGCCGATCGTGCTGAAAGCAAAGGATGGTGTGGTGTCCCCGGAGAGCGCAATACATTCGCCGCAGCTGCTCGATCAACCAGCTCATCGCGCGTCGTCTCCCGGTGTCGACGAAGCAAGACTCCCGCCGCGCGAAGGCCTGCCAGACATTTTGTGCAGCACGCGGGCGCCAGCCGATGCAGAATGGCAGGCTGAATGACGGTCAGTCGGCGATCGACGAGCGTGAAGCGGTCCAGCGTTCTGACGCCGCGTCACACCGCTAAACAGGCACGCGTGCAGCTCGACGATGACGTCGAGCGGGCGCGGAGGATGCTGCGGGTCGACGAGGAGGAGCGGCGCCGGCTCTCCCTGGCCCTCCACAAGGGTGTCACGCAGTCGCTGGCGGCGTTGGCGACGAACCTCGATTTAATCGAACAACAGGCGACGCTGCTCGCCGGCAGCACGCGCGAGCTGCTGCTGACCTCGCGTCTGATCGTGCGCGACTGCTTCAAGCAGATCCGCCTCTTGACGGATCAACTCGCGCCGCCGCTCGTCGCGGAACTCGGGCTGCGGCTCGCCGTGCAGTGCATGGCGGCCAGCTTCTCGGAGCGCCTCGGCATCACCATCGTTTGTGACGCGACTGACTGCCCCCGTCTGTCCGACGACGTCGAACTGGCGCTGCTGCGCGTCGTCGAGGATTGCCTCGAAAACCTCGATCCGCTCGTCTCGGTACCGTCGATTGCCCTGCTTCCGACCAAGGCCGGCGTCGAGCTGCACGTGCGGCCGGTGCGTCCGGCGCTGGTCGTTCGCTGGAAGCAGCGTGTCCTTCTGCAGTTCGGAAGGGCAATTGACGTGCGGATGGTCTCGTTGTCTTCGAACGACCGAGAGAGTTCGCGCCCGGCACGGTTCGGGCTGATCGCGACAGCCAGGAGCGACGCCACGGCGCGACGCTGACACGCCTCAGGGCGTTCATCTTGCAGCGCAACGGCATGGATGCTTGTCCGTGTCGATCGGGCGCCGTGGATGATAACGTCGGTGTATGCCGCCAGCGCGATTGCCGCCGGCATCCTTCTCCCGCGCATCGAAAGCCGCCTGTTCCCGCACCTCGCCTCGCCGATCAGCGTCGCGGCCGCCATGGCGATCTATTCGTCGATCGCCTCCGGCATGATCGTGCTCACCGGCGTGGTCTTCTCGCTTACGTTCGTGATGGTGCAGTTCAGCGCAACAGCCTACTCTCCGCGCCTCGTGCTGTGGTTTACGCGCGATCCGCTCCTCGCGCACGCCTTTGGCACCTTCACCGCCACCTTCCTCTATGCCATTGCAGCGCTCGCGTGGGTCGATCGCGCCGGCGCGCCGGGACGTGTGCCGCTCCTCAGCGCGCTGGTGGTGGTTGCGCTTCTGCTTGCCAGCATCGCGATGTTCGTCGGCCTGATTCAACGCATCGCCGCGCTGCAAATCAACCGGACGCTGGCGTCCACTGGCGACCGCGGCCGGGGCGTCATCGACTCGACCTATCCGGCGGCGTCTAGTCCGCTGCTCGACACCTCATCGCAGGACTTTCCCGAGATCCAATCCGTCGAGACGGTCACCTATCATGGTCCGCCGCTCGCGGTGCAGGGCATCGCCATCGTGCCGCTGGTCGACCTTGCGGCGGAAGCCGGCGCGCTCGTGGAAGTCGTGGTTGCCGTCGGCGACACGATTTCCGAGTCGACGCCCATGCTCCGCGTCGTCAACGCACGCGCCGCCATCGACGAGCTCCGCCTCCGGCGATGCGTGGCGCTCGGCGTCGAACGGACGTTCGACCAGGATCCGAAGTACGCGCTCCGTCTCCTCGTCGACATCGGCATCCGTGCGCTGTCGCCGGCGATCAACGATCCGACAACCGCCGTCCAGGCGCTCGACCAGATCGGCGATCTGCTGCTGCGGCTCGGCCGGCGGCAGCTCGAGATTGGCGCGTTCCACGACGAGCGAGGCGAGCTGCGGGTGATCGTGCCTTTTCCAACGTGGGACGACTTCCTGCGGCTGGCCTTTGGCGAGATCGCGTCGTACGGCGCGACCAGTGTGCAGGTGATGCGCCGCATGCTCGCGCTCATCGGGGATCTCGCCGCGGCGCTGCCGTCGGAGCGGCGCGCGGGGCTCGATGAGTGGCACGCACGCCTTCGGCGGAGCGTGGCGCAAAATTTTCCCGACGCCGAACACCGCCGCGCCGCGCTCTCCGAGGATCGGCAGGGGCTCGGCGTCACTAGACGCGCTGCAGACGCGCCGTGACCGCCGCCGTGAGCTCCTCCTGCTGTTGCCTCTGGAGCGCGGCGCAAAGCCGCTCGACCCGGTGCCAGTCGGAGCAGTGGGTCGACTTCACCACGTGATGCTGCCGTTCGACGACGACGTCCCAGCCGTCGGTGGAGCCGGGCACGACGTGATAACAAATCGCCTCTGACGTCTCGACTGGTACGAGTGCCATGGCGTCCTCCGTACTTGAATCGCCGCATTGGTTGTGCCACGAGTCGAGCCCGTCGTTATGCGCCTCTCCCAACCGCTGTCACCAGATGTCGTGGACGTTGACCAAGGTCCGTGAGGAAGTTGCGTGTCACGAGCGGCTCTCTGGGCGGAGGGTGCGGCATCGCCGATGCAAATGAGACATCGCGATGTCCTGGCCGCCGCCGCACACGCGCACTACGCCACTCCGCCACGGCCCCTTGTCCCGGTTCCAGGCGGTTCCCCCCGGCGTCTCTAACCTGCGCGACCTCCTTACTCTCCAGGCGGCGGCGGCCGGCATCGCCGTTTTGAGTGTCCGTGTCCCGAGGGACCTGAATCGCAGGAAGCGATGAACACGACGACAGAACCATCCGCCGACGAACGCGAGTCCGACATCGATCACGTGACCGCTGAAATTTCCTCGAAATTACTCGTCGCCGACGCCGACGCGGTCGTCGCTGCGATCGACGAGGCGCTCGGCAAGATCGGCCAGGCGTTGGAACTCGATCGCTGCACGCTGATCGCTGTGGCCGGGCGCGACGCGCCGCCGGAAGTCACCTGTCACTGGGTGCGGCCGGGAACGGCGGCGGTGGACGCCGAGGCCGACGTCGTGCCGCTTCGACTGCTGATAGACGGCTGGCACGACTCTCGCGAAGCGCTCGCCGTCGAACGCATCCCGGACGATCTCCCGGTCGACGTCCTCGCGGCGATTTCCGACGAAGCACTGTCGAGGATCACGCTGCGATCGGCGGTCGTTGTTCGGCTGGTGGTGCCGGCCCTCGACGGCCTGTGGTCGTGCGCGCTCCTCGCCGGCATGATGAAGGAATCGCGCGGCTGGCCGGACGCCGTCGTCGAACGTCTTCGGACGGTGGCCGGCGCCGCCGCTTCGGCACTCGCGCGCCGCCGCGTCGAGCAGGTGCTCCATGACAGCCATGTCGAGATCGCACGGCTGAGAGCCCGGCTGGGCGAGCACACGGAATCGGCGATCCTGGCGCCGAGAACGTCGATTGTCGGCTTCGAGGACATCGTCGGGAATAGTTCCTCGCTGCGAACTGCACTCGGGCTCCTGCAGGAAGTGGCCGAAACCGACAGCACGGCGCTGCTCCTCGGCGAGACGGGCACGGGGAAGGAGCTGTTCGCGCGAGCGCTGCACGCGCGCAGCGCACGCCGTCAGTTTCCGATCGTGTCGGTCAATTGCGCCGCGCTGCCGCCGACGCTCATCGAGAGCGAGCTGTTCGGCCACGAACGCGGCGCCTTCACTGACGCCGTCACGCAGCGCCAGGGACGGTTCGAGCTGGCCCATCGAGGGACGCTGTTCCTCGACGAGATCGGAGATCTGCCGCTCGAGCTCCAGGCCAAGCTGCTGCGCGTCCTTCAAGAAGGGGAGTTCGAGCGGCTCGGCACGTCGCGGACGCGCAAGGTCGACGTGCGGATCGTGGCCGCGACGCACCGCGATCTCGGACGCTCGGTCGCCGACGGAGAGTTCCGCGAGGATCTGTACTACCGTCTGAACGTTTTTCCGATCAGGCTGCCGCCGCTCCGCGAGCGGCGCGAAGACATCCCCGCACTGGTGTGGGCGACGATTCACCGCCGCCAGCGCGCGATGCATCGATCGATCGCGCGCGTTTCGGACGACGTGATGGAGACGCTGCAGCGCCAGCCATGGCCGGGCAACATCCGGCAGCTCGAGAACGTCGTCGAGCGCGCGCTGATTCATTCGACCGGCGACGCGCTCGTGCTGGTGCCTGGCGAGTTCGACGATCTCCCGCAGGACGAAGACACGATCTCGCTGGCGTCCATCGAACGGGCGCACATCGAGCGCATCCTGCGCGAGTGCGGCGGACGCATCAACGGTCCCGGCAACACCGCCGAACGGCTCGGCCTCCATCCGAATACGCTGCGGTTCCGCATGAAGAAGCTCGGCATCATGCGATCGGCGCGCCTGGCGCCGCCACTGCCGCGGGAACCGGTCGCGCGCAGCTCGTAAGTGCGTGCTCACCGGGTGCGGTCAGCGTTCCGCGATCAACGGTAACGCGAGCCGCGAGTCCACTCGTTTCGACTCAGAAACCGCCGCACACGCCGGAACACCTTTTGATGATCACAGGAGGTGTGATGCGCGGAACGCGCATCGCGGAAAGCGGGTGCGTGATGAAAACGATCGCCTTCGCCGTCATCGCGGCGGGAGTCTGCACGGCCGGTGTGTCGGCGCAGACAGCCCCGAAGACGGCGCCGACGAAGTACTACGTCACGGTGGACGGGCACATGTCGCAGACCAACGGCAGCATTCTCGAGGCGACGCTGACCTTCACCCGCGACGTGCAGGTACCGGGCACGACGCTGGCGGCAGGGACGTACCTCTTCACCTTGTTCACTCCGACGACGATGCGCATCACGAACGAAGATGGCACGAGGGTGTACACGACGTTCACGACGATTCCGTCGTCGCGCGCGCTGGTCACCACGCACGCTCAGATTCGTTTCGAGCGCAGGGCTGACGGCACCACGCGATTGATTGGGCTCTATCCGGACGGCGCATCACAAGGGTGGGCCCCCCTCTACACGAAAACCCACAAAGAACCCGGCGCGCCCATCGCGACGTCCGGCACCAAACCATAGTTCTGGAGGCGCGGACCAATGACGAGCAGATGCCTCAATCGATGGTGGCGTGCGGCCATCTTCATCGTTCTCTTCTCGCTCGGCGGGGTGTTGCGGGCCGAAGACGTCCTGCGGCTTCATGTGTCGCCGACGCTCGGCGAAAAAGACGATCTGACGATACAGATACGGCTCACGAAGAGTGCCGACAACCAGTTCATGAAAGTGGTCGCGGCCTCCTCGAGCTACTACGGAAGTACCGAGATGGTGCTCGACGGGCAGAGTACCGAGCCGCTCAAGATCGTCAAATTCCGATCGTTGCCCGCGGGTTGGTACGAAGTGATCGGTTCGGTGTACGACAGCCAATACAAAATGCGCGGATCCGCTCGCACCGCGGTCCTCGTGTACGCGCGAGGCATGAACTAAGGTGTGGACCCTGCGGTTGCGATGCCTGCGTGTTCGCGGCGCTGCCAAACGTAAACGGGGACGCCGAATAGCAGCAGGAGCAGTCCGTACAGCACGGCTTTCGGGCCGCAGCCGTAAACGGTGAACATCGAAAAGGCGAACGCGATCGCTTCAACGGGCGCGACCCGTCGGACGGGTCCGCCCAAGACGCGGCTCGCCACCAGGCCGCTGGCCAACGAGCAGAACACGTACGGAATGACGGCCGCCATCGTGCTCAGGCTGACGATCATGTCGTAGACAGCGGCGAACCCGGGTCCGCCAGACACTTGCACCAGCACCAGCGCCGTCGCGAGCGCCGCTGAGCCTGCGATGCCGATTGCGGGCACGCCTCGGGTCGAGAGGCGGCCGAACAGCGTCGGGAACAAGCCGTCCTGGGCCGCGGCCATCGGCACCTGGCCCATCATCAGCGTCCAGCCGTTGAGCGCGCCCAGGGACGACACCATGACGGCGACTGACGTGAGCGCCGCGGCTCCTTCGCCCCACATCAGACGCGCCGCGTCCACGAACGGCGCAGTCGACCGGATCAGATCGGCGCGCGGCACCACGCCAAATACCACGACCGTGCCCAGCACGTAGAGCAACGCGGCGATCAGAATGCCAAGGATCGTGGAACGCGGGATCGTGCGCGCGGGATTGACGACGTCGCGCGCGGGGACGGTCGCAGACTCGAGGCCGAGATACGCGAACATCGTCAGCGGCGCCAACGCGGCGGCCGAGTCGAACAGCGACTTGCCGCTCGGGTTGAACTCGGAGACGTAGCTCGGGCGGATGAAGAACAGGCCGATCAACGCTATCGCCGCAAACGGAACGAGTTTGGCGTACGTGGTGAGCTCGGCGACGGCTCCCGCTGTCTTCACCCCGCGCAGGTTCGTCAGCGCGACGAACCAGATCGCGGCGAGCGTGATGCCGATCGCCAGCGGGCGGTTTCCCTGCAGCGACGGCGCGAGCTTCAGCAACGAGCCCGTGAACGCGACGGCGATGACCGGCAGCGACGCCCAGATCGAAATCCAATAGCCCCAGGCGACGATGAAGCCAGCGAAGTCGCCGTACGCCAGCCGCGTGAAGGCATACGGGCCGCCGGTGGCGGAGTAGAGCGCGGCGAGCCGCGCGAAGGTGAGGCCAAGGCAGATCGCGCCGATGCCCATCACGATCCAGGTGAGGATCGCGAGCTGCCCGTACGGCGCGAGCGCGGTCGGCGACAGGTAGAACCCCGATCCCACCATGTTGCCGACGACGATTGCGGTGCAGGCGGCGAGCCCGAGACTCGCGCGCGGCGGTGTCTCAGGCGGCATAGAGGATGCCGCTCTCGGTCGACGACACGGTCGTTCCCGCGTCGCCGGCGACGATGCGGCTGAGATCGGAGAGCGCGCCTATCGCGGCTCGCTTGCCGGTCGCGGCGGCAAAGCGACACGCGGCCCGCACCTTGGGTCCCATCGATCCGTCCGGGAACGTCATGGCGGCAAGCGCGGCGGGCGATGCGCGCCGGATTGGCTTCTGACGCGGCGAGCCCCAATCGAAGTAGACGGCGTCGGTGTCGGTCAACATGATGAAGAGGTCCGCGTCGAGATCGCGTGCGAGCAATTCCGAGGCGAGATCCTTGTCGATCACGCACTCGACGCCCGTGAGCTGGTGGCCGTTGCCGCGCTCGTACATCGTCGGAATGCCGCCGCCTCCGGCAGCGATGACGATGGCGTTGCGCTCGAGCAGCCAGCGGATCGGCTTCAGCTCGAAGATGCGTTTCGGCTCCGGTGATGCGACGACCCGGCGCCACGCCTTGCCGTCCTCCTTGAACGTCCAGTGTTTTTCGGAGGCGAGCTGGTCGGCTTCCTCTTTCGTGTAGATCGGGCCGATGAACTTCGTCGGCGTCTCGAACGCCGGATCGCCCGGATCGACTTCGATCATCGTCAGCATCGTCGCGAACGGACGCTCGAAGGGGAGCAGGTTGCCGAGCTCCTGCTCGATCATGTAGCCGATCATCCCTTCGGTTTGAGCGCCGAGGACGTCGAGCGGATACGTGGCGACTTGCGTGTAGGCCGCGCCCTGAAGAGCGAGCAAGCCGACTTGAGGTCCGTTGCCGTGACCGATCACCAGCTTATGTTCGGTGGCAATCGGCGCGAGCGCCTTCGCCGCGATCCGGACGTTGCGGCGCTGATTTTCCGCGGTCATCGGCTCACCGCGGCGGAGCAGGGCGTTGCCACCCAATGCGACTACGACCAGCATGGCGTCAGTCTCCCAATGTCGCGACGAGAATCGCTTTGATCGTGTGCATGCGATTCTCCGCCTGCTCGAAGGCGATGTTGTATTCGGACTCGAACACCTCGTCGGTGACTTCGATGCCACACCGCAGTCCGTACGTTTCCGCCATCTGCTTGCCGATCGCGGTGTTCGTGTCGTGGAAGGCCGGCAGGCAATGCATGAACTTCACCTGCGGGTTATGGCTGGCTTTCATGAGCGCTTTGTTGACCTGGTATTTCGACAACAAGTCGATCCGTTCCTTCCATACTTCTTTCGGTTCGCCCATCGACACCCAGACGTCCGTGTGAATGAAGTCGACGTCGTCGACGGCCTCTTGAGGATCGTCGGTGACGGTGAGGCGCGCGCCTGACTGGCACTGCAGCTTGCGCGCGATGTCCAAGTACTCGTCGGATGGCCACAGCTTCTCCGGACCGCAGAGCCGGACGTCCATTCCTAGCAGGCAGCCGACGATCATCAGCGAGTGTCCCATGTTGTTCCGTGTGTCGCCCATGAACGCGTATTTGATGGCCGAGATCGGCTTGTCGCTGTGCTCACGCATCGTCATCACGTCGGCGAGCATCTGTGTCGGGTGGTACTCGTCGGTGAGGCCGTTGAATATCGGGACGCCGGCGTACTTCGCGAGCTCCTCGACGCCGGTCTGGCTGGCGCCGCGATATTCGATCGCGTCGTACATCCGGCCCAGCACGCGGGCTGTGTCCTTGAATGACTCCTTGTGCCCGATTTGCGAGCCCGCGGGATCGAGATACGTCACGTGGGCGCCCTGGTCGTAGCACGCCACTTCGAACGAGCAGCGCGTGCGCGTCGACGTCTTCTCGAAGATGAGACAGATTTCCTTGCCGTCGAGATGCTTCTGTTCGGTGCGGGCGTATTTGGCGCGTTTGAGATCGCGCGCGAGGTCGAGGAGGTACCGAAACTCGCGCGGCGTGTAGTCCTGGACCGTGAGTAGGGAACGATTGCGAAGGTTGAAGCTCATGAGTCTCCTCTAGTGCACAGCGTCGCGCGTGATCGGACAGGTCATGCAGTGACCGCCGCCGCGTCCACGACCGAGTTCGCCGCCGCGCACGGTGATCACTTCGATGCCGGCTTTCCGCAGCAGCGTGTTGGTGTGGACGTTGCGGTCGTAGGCCACGACGACACCGGGCGCCAGCGCGACGACGTTGTTGCCGTCGTCCCATTGCTCGCGCTGCGCCTGCCACGCGTTGCCTCCGGTTTCCACGAGGCGGAGGTGCCTCAGCCCGAGCGCTTCCTTGACGACGTCGAACAACGGCTTCTTGTCCTCGCGCACGTCGACATGGCCGTGGCTCGCCGGCCGGGCGCTGAAGCAGCGAATCTGGTTCGCCACCTCGAGGAACGTCGTGCAGAGATCGACGTCGCAGAAGGTGAAGACCGTGTCGAGGTGCATCGCCGCGCGGCTCTTGGGCATCAGGCACGCGATGACGCGCGTGGCCGCTTTGTGTGCGAAGAGCGCGGAGGCGACCTGGAACACGGCCTGGCGAGAGGTGCGCTCGCCCATGCCGATGAGGACGACGCCTTTGCCGATCGGCATGACGTCGCCGCCTTCGAGCGTGGCCGCGCCGAACCACTCGTCGCTGTCGCCCCACCAGATCTTGACGCCGACGTCGGCGAAGCGGGGATGGAACTTGTAGACGGCGCGTTGCAGCAGCGTTTCCGGTTTGCGTGCGGGCCAGTACATCGGGTTGCACGTGACGCCGCCGTAGATCCAGCACGAGGGATCGCGCTGGAAGAGCGTGTTAGGCACCGGCGGGATGATGAAATCGGTGGCGCCGTACGCGTCGGCGAGCATGGCGGTCTGCTCGCTCTTGGGAAGATCGAGAATCGCGATGCCGCCGATGAGATGCTCTGCGAGCACGCTCGCCGGCAGCTGGTCGAGCCAGGGCCGCAGCACAGGTGTCGCGCCAGGTCCGACGTCGTTCGCCGTGATGCGTCGGTCGAGCACCCACTCGCGCGCTTGGGGAATGGCGAGTGTGTCGGCAAGCAAGTCGTGGAGGTCGATCACTTCGACGCCGCGTTCGCGCATCTTCAGCACGAAATCGAAGTGGTCTTTCTGCGCTTCGTGCACCCAGAGCACGTCGTCGAAGAGCAGCTCGCTGCGGTTGCCCGGCGTCAGGCGCTGATGCGCAAGCCCGGGCCGGCACACCATGACCAGGCGCAGCCGGCCGACTTCGCTGTGGACGCCGAACGTCTCGGTGGCGCTCGGCTTCGCGACCGGCGCTTCGGCGGTTTTGGTGGCGCTCATGCCGTCCCTCCGACGAAATCGTGGCGGCGCTCGACCTGGCCGTGGGGCGTCTCGTGAAACATGCCCCGGAGGCACTGCACCCAATAGGTGCCGCTGCGCGCGACCACGCCGTGTGTGTCGTGACCGAAGCCAGGGAAGCGTTGGTCCCACAACGCCAGCGCGCGGAGGTAGCTCAGGTACGGTCCGTCGTTGAGGCCGGCGGCTTCGCCCGGCATCAGCATCGGGATGCCCGGCGGATATGGGACGATGCTCGTCGCGAGCACGCGATCGGCGAGCTCGTCGAGCGGCACGTGCTCGACTTGCGATTTGATCAACCGCTGGTACGCGTCGCGAGGAGACATCACGGGGCGCGGCAGCGTCGAGAACGCTTCCGCCAGCCAATGCGTTTGCCGCGACGACTTCAGCTGGGAGAACATTTGATCCGCGAGATCGCGCAGCCCCATGCCTTGGTAGGTGCCGGGATTCTCCGCCGCCAGGCGTGGCAGCACTTCGACGAGGCTCGTGTTGGCGTCGTAGTCGCGCTTGAAGTCGAGCAGCGCGTTGAGCAGCGTGCCCCACTTGCCCTTGGTGATGCCGATCGAGAAGAGAAACAGGATCGTGAAGTCAGTGGTCTTCTCGACCTCGATGCCGAGGCTGTGCAAGTACGCGGTGACCAGCGTTGCTGGGATGCCGCGGTCGTCGAGATCGCCGTTCAGCGCCACGCCCGGCGTGACGATCGACACCTTGATCGGGTCGAGCATGCAGTAGCCGTCTTCGATGTCTCCGAAGCCGTGCCACAGGTCACCCGGATGCAGCACCCAGGCATCGGACTCGCGGGCGAGAAACTCGGGCGAGGCCGCGTCGAACGGGACCGGCTCGCCATGTCCGTCCTTGACGACGTTTGGGTTCCAGGTGTTGAAGAACCAGTCCTGTTTGTCCGCGAACTGCCGATGGACGCGGCCCATCGTCTGGCGGAACGCAATTGCTTCTTGAATCGATTCTTCGGTGAGGGTGCGTCCACCGGGCCCGTCCATCATGGCGGCCGTGATGTCGTTTGAGACGATGATTGGATACAGCGGTGACGTCGACGCATGCATCATGAACGACTCGTTGAATCGTTCATGGGAGATCGCCGAGCGGCCGTGACGGACGTGGAGCAGCGACGCCTGCGACAGCGCGGCGAGGAGCTTATGGGTGGAGTGCGTCGCGAAGATCGTCGGACCGTGATGATCCTTGGGATCCCCGTGCATCGCGTGCCGGTCCGCATAGAGAGGATTGAATCGCGCGTAGGCGTACCAGGCCTCGTCGAAGTGAATCCGGTCGACGCTCGGATCGAGCAGTTGGACGACGCGGCGGGCGTTGTAGCACAGACCGTCGTACGTGGAATTCGTGATGACGGAGTACACCGCACGCGTCTGCGCCGGGTCGTCGACAAGCGCGTTGGCCAAAATGGCGGACTCGATCGCCGGCGGGGTGAGGCGCTCCGGCGGGATCGGCCCGATCAGCCCGTATCGGTTTCTGAGCGGAACGAGATACGTCGGGATGCCGCCGCTCAGGACGAGACCGTGTTCGATGGACTTGTGGCAATTCCTGTCGCACAGCGCGACCTCGCCGTGGCCGACCGCCGCGGTGAAGATCACGCGATTGGACGTCGACGTCCCGTTGGTCACCGAGTACGTGCGATGCGCGCCGAAGACACGGGCGGCGTATTTTTCATGCTCGCCGATGGGTCCGGTGTGATCCAGCAGGGAGCCGAGCGGGGCGACGCTGACCGAGAGATCGGACCGCAGTAAGTTCTCGCCGAAATAGTCGAAGAAGAC
>Ga0097621_100000350_pt1 | contig 31767 bp, 29 predicted proteins | sample KBSMisM72_FD_73165 | JGI IMG/M metagenome (GOLD analysis project Ga0097621, IMG submission 73165) | Miscanthus rhizosphere microbial communities from Kellogg Biological Station, Michigan, USA - KBS Miscanthus M7-2 (version 2) (version 2) | ecosystem: Host-associated > Plants > Roots >... | reverse complement strand
CATGGTGGCCGAGGTCTGCTCGATCTATCTGCGCCGCGCCGGCAAGGTGCTGGAACTGTTCGCCACCGAAGGCCTGCGCCCCGATGCCGTTCACAAGACCAGGCTGAAGGAAGGCGAGGGTCTGGTCGGCATGGTCAGCGAAACCGCCGAGGCGGTGAACCTGTCTGACGCCCCCGCCGACCCGCACTTTTCCTACCGTCCGGAAACCGGCGAAGATCCGTTCAAGGCCTTTTTGGGCGTGCCCATCGTGCGCGGCGGCCAGGTGTTCGGCGTGCTGACGGTGCAGAACAAGGCCGAACGCGTCTATGCCGAGGAAGAGGTCGAGGCGCTGCAAACCGTGGCCATGGTGCTGGCCGAGGTTGTCGCCCAGGGCGGCTTCTTCAATGTCGCCGAACTGGACGAGCCCGAATTGCGGATCGACCGGCCGCGCAAATTTGTTGGCGACGGCCTGTCCGACGGCGTGGCGGTGGGCCGGGTGGCGCTGCATGAGCCGCGCGTCAAGGTCGAGCGCATGATCGCCGACAATCCCGTGACCGAACTTAAGCGGCTGGAAGCCGCCATCGGGGGCTTGCGGGAATCGGTGGACGAGATGCTGGCCTCCAGCGAACTCGACCTGACGGGAGAGGGCCGCGAGGTGATCGAAGCCTATCGCCTGTTCGCCTATGACCAGGGCTGGCGCCAGCGCATGCGCGATGCGGTGCGTACCGGCCTGACGGCGGAAGCCGCGGTGGAACGCGTGCAGGACGAAACCCGCCTGCGGGTCCAGCGCCTGGGCGATCCCATTTTGCGCGAGCGGGCGCACGACTTCGACGACCTGGCGCGGCGGCTGCTGCGGCACCTGACCGGCGAGGAGGCCAGCGCCCAGAGCCTGCCGCAAAATGCGGTGTTGGTGGCGCGCGGCATGGGGCCCGCCGAACTTTTGGACTATGGCCGCGACAAGCTGGTGGCACTGGTGCTGGAGGAAGCCGCATCCACCAGCCATGTCGCCATCGTGGCCCGCTCCATGGGGCTGCCCATGGTCTCGTCCCTGGAAGGCATTGCAGACAATGCCCGCGCGGGAGACACCATCGCCGTCGATGGCGAGATGGGCGAGGTGCATCTGCGCCCTGCCGGCGAAATCGTGAAGGCCTTTGAAGAAAAGGGCGCCTTGCGCGTCCAGGCCCAGGCGCGCTTTGCCGCGGTGCGCGATCTGCCCGCCGTAACCCGCGACGGCGTCGCCATCAAGCTGATGATGAATGCCGGCCTGGAATTCGACATGCCGCAGCTTATCCAATCGGGCGCCGACGGCATCGGCCTGTTCCGCACCGAACTGCAATTCATGATCGGCGAGACCATGCCGCGCCTGGCCGACCAGGCCGCCTTTTACAAAAAGATACTGGATGCGGCCGGCGACCGGCCGGTGGTGTTTCGCACCCTGGATCTGGGCGGCGACAAGGTTCTGCCCTATGCCCGCTGGGAGCGGGAGGAAAATCCCGCGCTAGGCTGGCGCGCCATCCGCATCGCGCTCGACCGTCCCGCCTTGTTGCGTTACCAGGTGCGCGCGCTGCTGACCGCCAGCGCCGGACGCACTTTGCGCATCCTGCTGCCGATGGTGTCGGACGTGGACGAGTTCAATCGCGGCCGCGCCCTGGTCGACCGCGAGCTGGAACGCGCCCGGCTTTTGAATCTGGTGCGGCCCACCCAGGTTCTGGTGGGCGCCATGCTGGAAGTGCCCGCTTTGGCTTTCATGCTGCCCCAGCTGATGCGTTCGGCGGATTTTGTCTCCATCGGCTCCAACGATCTTCTGTCGCTGGCCTTTGCCGTCGACCGCACCAACCCGCGGGTCGCCAAGCGCTATGACAACCTCAATCCCGCCTCGCTCACTCTGATCCGGCTGATCGTCAACAGCGCGGCGGAAAATTCCGGCGACCTTTCCCTTTGCGGCGAGATGGCGGGGCGGCCCCTGGACGCCATGGCGCTTCTGGGCCTGGGCATCCGGGCTCTGTCCATGCAGCCCGGCCAGATCGGCCCGATCAAGATGATGATCCGCAGCATGCATCTGGGGGAGGTGGCGGCTTTCGTCGACCGTCTCTGCAACCGGACCGACCATTCGCTGCGGACCCGGCTGTTTGCCTTCGCGGCGGAGCGGGGAATTGTCCTGAAATAGGGGTTTTGGGACGAAATCGGGCTTTGGGGGACTTTTTGCGGTGCAGCGGTTGTCCCGGCCACCCCAGTTCGGATAAGATAGGCGACACAAATATTTAGCCGCGCCGGGGCTCGTTTTTGGGTACTTTGGCGCGCGAGTCGTGCAACTTTATGACCAAAATTACACAGATTCCCGTGAAGAATGACGGCGGTAAGAACATGGACGGACTGAATCCCCGCCGCATCCATTTGCGCGAGATTTCCGGCGATAGCGAAAGCCCGCTGGAGACGGTCGGCCATGACCTGCGCGCGGCAAGGCTGCGGCGCGGCGATGAAATCGCCCAGGTTTCCCGGGCCCTCAAGATCCGCAAGGACCATCTTGAAGCGCTGGAAAATGACCGGATCGAAGACCTGCCGGGCAAGACCTATGCGATCGGTTTCGTGCGCTCTTATGCCCGGCATCTGGGGCTGGACGCGGCGCAATATGTCGAACGTTACAAGCGCGACATTTCCGGCCGTACCGACGATGCTGCGCGCGAGCCCGTGCCATTGCCGCATGATGACCGCCGCCTGCCGCAGGGCTGGCGCATCATCGCGGGCGTGGTGGCGATATTGCTGATATGGGGCGCCTGGCATCTTCTGGCGCCCAACAACGAATCCAACCAAGCCGTTCCGCCGCCGCCGGTCTTGAACGCGCCCAAGCCCGTGGCAAAGCCCGCCCCCGCTCCGGTGATGGCGCCGCAGCAAACGGCCATTCCGTCGCCGGCGACCAGCACGGTTCCTGTCAACAATGGTGAGGCGGCCGGCCAGCAACAGGCATCCGCCATGCCGCCGCCTGCCGCGGGGGCCAAGACACCCGCGACCCAGGCGACACCGATGTCCACCGCGGCCCCGACTGCGGCGGCTCCGGCCGCCGCAGCTCCAGCCGCATCTTCCGGCCAGACCTATGGCGCCATGAACCGCACGTCGCGGGTGATCCTGCGGATGCGCGCCGATGCCCATGTGGTGGTGCGGGGCGCCAATGGCCAGTTGCTGCTGAACCGGGATCTCAAGAATGGCGACAGCTATCGGGCGCCAAATACACCGGGCGTCACCGTGGCGACCGACAATGCCGGCGCCATCGAAGTGGATTTGGATGGAACCGCTTTGGGCCGGGCAGGGGCGCCGCAGGAGGGCTTGCCGAGACTGTCCCTTGATCCCCAAGCCCTGGCTGACAATATCAAGCGTTAAGACCTTTTTCTAAGGACGATCTAGGAATGAGTATCCGCGCCTATCGCGACATCCACCGGCGCAAGTCGCGCCAGATCATGGTCGGCAAGGTGCCGGTCGGCGGCGATTCGCCGATCACCGTCCAGACCATGACCAACACCATCACCGGCGACGCTCGGGCCACCATCGAGCAGATTCGCGGCATCGAGGAAGCCGGCGCCGATATCGTGCGGGTTTCCTGCCCCGACGAAGACGCCACCAAGGCGATGAAGGCCATCACCAAGGCCGCCGCCATTCCGGTCGTGGCCGACATCCATTTTCACTATAAGCGCGCCATTGAGGCGGCGGTGAACGGCGCGGCCTGCCTGCGCATCAATCCCGGCAATATCGGCTCGGCGCAGCGTGTGCGCGAAGTTGTGCAGGCGGCCAAGGATCATGGCTGCTCGATGCGCATCGGCGTCAATGCCGGATCGCTGGAAGCCGATCTGCTGGAAAAATACGGCGAACCCTGTCCCGAAGCGATGGTGGAATCAGCGCTCAATCACGCCAAGATTCTGGATGATCTGGATTTCCGGGAATACAAGATTTCGGTGAAGGCTTCGGACCCATTCCTGGCGGTCGCCGCCTATCAGGCGCTGTCGGAAGCCATCGACTGTCCGCTGCATGTCGGCATCACCGAGGCCGGCGGCATGATCTCGGGCACCGTCAAGTCCTCCATCGGCATGGGCATGCTGCTGTGGAGCGGCATCGGCGACACCATTCGCGTCTCGCTGTCCGCCGATCCGGTGGAAGAAGTGCGGGTCGGATTCGACATCCTGAAGTCGCTGAATCTGCGCCATCGCGGCGTCAACATCATTTCCTGCCCGTCCTGCGCCCGCCAGGGCTTCAACGTGATCGACACGGTCCGAACCCTGGAAGAAAAGCTCAAACACATCGCCACTCCCATGTCGCTGTCCATCATCGGCTGCGTGGTCAATGGCCCGGGCGAGGCGCGCGAAACCGACCTGGCCTTCACCGGCGGCGGCGCCGGCAAGGGCCATGGCATGATCTATTTGAACGGCAAGCCCGCTTACAAGCTCGACAATACCGACCTGGTGAGCCATGTCGTGGAACTGTGCGAGAAAAAGGCCGCCGAAATCGAGGCACAGCGTGGAGTGCCGCTCGAAGCAGCGCAGTAGATATGCTGCCCGCTGATACGGCATCGCTGCGTTCGGCAGCCGCAATCTCCGCGGGCTACGGACTTTATTATTTATCCTTTTTTGGCAAGCAAAATCGTTGGCAACAATGGCTGCCAGCTTTGGGCGGCTATTTCTTGGTCGTAGTTGGCGCGCTTTCCATCGGTAGAGTACTGTTCAATGTGTCTCAGGGATGGTTTGCCGAGCAGGGCATCATTGTCACGACTATTGCAAGAATACTCACTGTTCTGATGCCGATTTATTGTTGTGCAATTGGACTGCAACTCGTTGAAAACGTCACCCGGCGCGTACGTGGATTGAAGCCAAACGGAATTCGTTGGGCTAACTCGCCTAGAAAACGCATTAAGCCGACACGAAAGCCGTACGTCCCATGATACCTCCCGCCAAACTCGAGCGGTTGCTCGACCGTTTTTCCGCCATCGAAAGCGAAATGGCGTCGGGCGCGTCGGGCAGCGCCTTCGTCAAACTCAGCCGCGAACATGCCGAGCTGGCGCCGGTCATCGAATCCGCGCGGGAGTATCGCAGCGCCCAGACCCAGTTGGATGAAACCGAAGCCCTGATCGCCGATCCCACCACGGACTCGGAAATGCGGGGCATGGCCGAACAGGAACGCGCCGATTTGCGCAGCCGTCTTGCCGCCCTGGACCGCGAACTGCAGATTCAACTCCTGCCGCGCGACGCGGCCGATGCCTCCTCGGCCATTGTGGAAATCCGCGCCGGCACCGGCGGCGACGAAGCCGCGCTTTTCGCCGGCGACCTTTTGGGCATGTATCAGCGTTATTGCGCGCTCCAGGGGTGGAAGACCGAAATCCTGTCGCTATCGGAAAGCGATCTGGGCGGCTTCAAGGACGCCACATTGGAAGTGGAAGGGCGCGGCGTCTATGCCAAGCTGAAATTCGAAAGCGGCGTCCACCGGGTGCAGCGCGTGCCCGCCACCGAAACGCAGGGCCGCATCCACACCTCCGCCGCCACCGTCGCGGTGCTGCCGGAAGCCGAGGATGTCGACATCGTGATCCATGACAAGGATCTGCGGATCGACACCTACCGGGCGCAAGGCGCGGGCGGCCAGCATGTCAACAAGACCGACAGTGCGGTGCGCATTACCCATCTGCCCACCAACACGGTGGTGGCGATGCAAGAAGAAAAATCCCAGCACAAGAACAAAGCCAAGGCGATGACCCTGCTGAAGGCGAAGATCTATGATGCCGAACGCAAGCGTGTGGACGCCGAAAGGGCTTCGGAGCGCAAGAGCCTGGTGGGCAGCGGCGACCGCAGCGAGCGCATCCGGACCTACAATTATCCGCAGGGCCGGGTTACCGATCATCGCATCAACCTGACGCTCTATAACCTGTCGCGCATTGTCTCCGGCGACGAACTGGGCGAGATCGTCGACGCCCTGGTGGCGCAGGACCAGGCCGACCGCTTGGCGGAATTCGAAGCGGCGGATCAGTGACCCTGGCAATGACTTTGGAGGGGGCCACGCGGCTTCTGGCCGAAGCGGGGGTGGACAATCCCCGCGCCGATGCGCGGCTGCTTTTGGCGCATGTGCTTGGTGTCAGCCGCGACCAGACTTTGACGGCTGCACCGACACAGGAACAGCGTGCTCAATTCGACGCCCTGGTGGCGCGACGGGCCAAACGCGAGCCCTTCGCCTATATCACCGGCCGCAAGGAATTCTGGAGCCTGGATTTCGCCGTCGGTCCCGGTGTTTTGATTCCACGTCCCGATACCGAGACTTTGATCGAGGAAGCGTTGCGCATCGTGCCGGGCCGCGGCGGGGCCTTGCGCATTGCCGATCTGGGCATAGGCAGTGGCGCGATTCTGATCGCAGCCTTGAAGGAGTTTCCCAATGCGACAGGCATCGGGTTTGACTCGTCAGACGCGGCTTTTGGTTATGCCGCCGCCAATGCCGCACGCCTGATCGGAGGGCGCGCCGAAATACGGCTCGGTGATTGGGACAAGGCCCAAGGCCCGTTTGATCTTGTCCTCTCCAATCCGCCCTATATCCCTTCGGCCGAGATCGAATCACTGGAACCTGGGGTGGCCCGGTATGAGCCGCGGGAGGCACTGGATGGCGGTACGGACGGTCTGGAGGCCTATCGGGCTCTGGCCGGCCTGTTGCCGGGTCTGTTAAGGCCGGGCGGCCACGCCCTGCTGGAAATCGGGCTGGGGCAGCAAAACGGCGTGGCACGGCTATTTCCGGCCCTTGAATTGCTGCGGATCGCCCCCGACCTGTCCGGTGTTCCCCGCTGCGTCATACTGCGGAAACCATAAGGATTTTCTTGGAAAAACCCGCCTTTTCGGCTAGGTTCGGGAGGTAGGGATCGGAGATGATCCCTGTGCGGGCCGCGAATGGCGAGCCTGCAAACGGGCCGGTAGCGCGAAAAAACGCAGCTGGGCAGGGGACTTTAAAGCGAACCATTAGGCCGGATTATGGGATGTGCGCCTGTTGCGCTCATTCCGATGGCCGGGAAGGACTATAGTGAAGCGCTCTCGTAGAGGCGGCCGCAGGCCGCAACATGGTGGTGGCGGCGGAGGCGGTGGCGGCGGCGGCAACAATGGCGGCGGCGGCGGTTTCAATCCCAACCGCACCTACGATTCCTCCGGTCCGGAGATCAAGATTCGCGGCTCGGCCAGCCATGTTTATGAGAAATACCTGCAGCTGGCGCGCGACGCCAATTCCGGCGGCGACCGCATCATGGCCGAGAATTATCTTCAGCATGCGGAACATTACTACCGCATCATGGCGGCCGCCGCGGCACAGCAGGCGCAATACGCCGCCCAGCAGGCCGCCCAGAATCCGCAGGTCCAGCAGCATGGGCAGCCGCTCCAGCCGCAGCAGGGCCAGCCCCAACAGCCCCAGAATGGCGGCGCATCCTCCTATCCCCAGTCCGAATCCCAGGGCGAGGAAGAGGGCGAAGAGGCCGAGGCGTCTTGAGCTGTCGCAAAGACGGATGCTGACCGCCTGGTAAACTGGCTCTTGCAGGGCCGGTTCCGCGATCCCATATCCCTCGGAACGGCGCCTTCACGGGGCCGTATAATGGTCTGCCGCCGCCAAATTCATGGGGTCGACCGGGAGAGAGTATGGATATCGAGAAATTCACCGAGCGGGCGCGCGGTTTCATTCAGTCGGCCCAAAGCCTGGCCCTGCGCGAGGGCAACCAGCAATTCGTCCCCGAACATCTGTTGAAGGTCCTTCTGGACGATGAGGAAGGTCTGTCGGCGCGGCTGATCAATGCCGCTGGCGGCCGCGACACCCAAGCGCGCAGCGCCACCGAAGCCGCGCTCAAGAAATTACCCAAGGTTCAGGGCGGCTCCGGCCAAGTTTATCTCGGCCAGGAAACCGCCAAGCTTCTGGACAATGCCGAGCAGGTGGCGAAAAAGGCCGGCGACTCTTTTGTCACCGCCGAATACCTGCTGCTGGCGCTGGTGCTGGCCAGCGGCACCGAAGCCGCGAAAATCCTCAAGGAAGCCGGCGTCACCGCCCAGGGCCTGAACACGGCCATCGCCAATTTGCGCAAGGGCCGCACCGCTGACAGCGCCACCGCCGAGAATGCCTATGATGCGTTGAAAAAATATGCCCGCGACCTCACCGAACTGGCCCGCAACGGCAAGCTCGATCCGGTGATCGGCCGCGACGAGGAAATCCGCCGCACCATCCAGGTTCTCTCCCGCCGCACCAAGAACAATCCGGTGCTGATCGGCGAGCCGGGGGTCGGCAAGACCGCGATTGCCGAAGGCCTGGCCTTGCGCATCGTCAATGGCGATGTCCCAGAATCCCTGCGCGACCGCAAGCTGATGGCGCTGGACATGGGCGCGCTGATCGCGGGCGCCAAGTTCCGCGGCGATTTCGAGGAACGGCTGAAAGCGGTTCTGAACGAGGTCACCGGCGCGAATGGCGAGATCATCCTGTTCATCGACGAGATGCATACCTTGGTTGGCGCGGGAAAAGCCGACGGCGCCATGGACGCCTCCAACCTGATCAAGCCGGCGCTGGCGCGCGGCGAGCTGCATTGCGTCGGCGCCACCACCCTGGATGAATACCGCAAATATGTGGAGAAGGACGCCGCCCTGGCGCGGCGCTTCCAGGCGGTGTTTGTGGGCGAGCCGACGGTCGAGGACACCATCTCGATCCTGCGCGGCCTCAAGGAGAAGTACGAACTGCATCACGGCGTGCGCATCACCGACAGCGCCATTGTGGCGGCGGCGACCCTGTCCAACCGCTACATCACCGACCGTTTCCTGCCCGACAAGGCCATCGACCTGATGGACGAGGCGGGCTCGCGCCTGCGCATGCAGATCGATTCCAAGCCGGAAAAGCTCGACGAGTTGGACCGCCGCATCATGCAGCTCAAGATCGAGCGCGAAGCCCTGAAAAAGGAAACCGACAAGGCGTCGCGCGACCGGCTGACGGCGCTGGAATCCGAACTGGGCGACCTGGAAGAACAATCCGCCGCGCTCACCGCCAAATGGCTGGAAGAGAAGAAATCCGTCGCCGACGTGCAGTCCTTAAAGGAAAAACTGGATGCGGCGCGTCAGGAGGTCGAAGTGGCGCAGCGCAAGGGCGATTTCGCCCGCGCCGGCGAACTCACCTATGGCGTGATCCCCGACCTGGAGCGCAAGCTCAAGGCCATCGAGGACAATAAGGATGCCGCTTTGTCCGGCGAGGCGGTGACCGCCGAGCATATCGCTGGCGTTGTGTCGCGCTGGACCGGTATTCCCGTGGACAAGATGCTGGAAGGCCAGCGCGAAAAACTGCTCCATATGGAAGCCGATCTGGAAAAACGCGTGGTCGGCCAGCGTGAGGCGGTGCGCGCCATTTCCAACGCCGTGCGCCGCGCCCGTGCCGGCTTGCAGGACCCCAACCGGCCGATCGGCAGTTTCCTGTTTCTCGGCCCGACCGGTGTCGGCAAGACCGAACTGACCAAGGCGCTGGCTTCCTTCCTGTTCGACGACGACACCGCCATGGTGCGCATCGACATGAGCGAGTTCATGGAAAAGCACGCCGTGGCGCGGCTGATCGGCGCGCCGCCCGGCTATGTCGGCTATGAGGAGGGCGGCGTGCTCACCGAGGCGGTGCGGCGGCGGCCCTATCAGGTGATCCTGTTCGACGAAGTCGAAAAAGCCCATGCCGATGTCTTCAATGTGCTGCTGCAGGTGCTGGATGACGGCCGCCTGACCGACGGCCAGGGCCGCACGGTGGATTTCCGCAACACGGTCATCATCCTCACCTCCAACCTGGGCACCGAATTCCTCGGCCAGGAAGGCGATCAGACCCATGCCAGGGCGCAAGTGATGCAGGCGGTGCGCGGCCATTTCCGCCCCGAATTCCTCAACCGGCTGGACGAGATCATCCTGTTCCACCGCCTGACCCGTGCCGATATGGACAAGATCGTGGACATCCAGATCGGCCGGCTCGACAGACTGCTGGCGGACCGCAAGATCGCCATCACCCTGGACGACAAGGCGCGGCACTGGCTGGGCAATGCCGGCTACGATCCGGTCTATGGCGCGCGGCCACTCAAGCGGGTGATCCAGCGCCGCTTGCAGGACCCACTGGCGCAAATGATCCTGGAAGGCAAGATCACGGACGGTGACGTGGTGAAGGCCAGCGCCAGCAAGACCGGCTTGACCATCAACGGTCAGGAATTCGCGGCCAGTGCCGACGAACTGTCCGACACCGCGCCGGCGGGTACCGCCTTAAACTGATCTGCATCGAGCGATACTCTCCATGGCCGGCCTTGAGCCGGCCATCCAACTTGTTCGCAAAAACTGGATCCCCTTTCCTCGCGGCTGGCCGCCGCTCGGCGGGGATGACACGCGCTTTGACGGCGCGTCACTTCGCCTTGGCTTGCCGCAGATCGGTGGCGTTGTCCGCCACCTTGGTCTCCAGCGCGGCATTGGCGACCATGGTGTCGATTTCCTGCCGCTTTGCCTGGAAGGCATTCAGCAGCCTGCCGATCAGGCGGCGGCCTTGCGCCATCTTCACGGTCAGCGGATTGACCTGCACATTGTTGACCAGGATTTCGTAATGCAGATGCGGGCCCGTCGCCATGCCGGTCATGCCGCTATAGGCAAACACCTGTCCCTGCCGCACCCGCGCGCCGCGGCGCATGCCCGGCGCGAAGCGGGAGAGATGGCCATAATCGGTGGAATAGCCGTTGCCATGGCTGATCTTGACGAAATTGCCATAACCGCTGGCCCGTCCCATGAACTGGATGGTGCCCCCGCCCGCCGCCATCACCGGCGTGCCGGTGGGAACCGCGAAATCGACGCCCTTGTGCATGCGGGTGTAACCCAGGATGGGATGGAAGCGCGACCCGAAGCCCGATGAGATGCGCGCCCCGTCCACCGGGGTCTTCATCAAGAGGCCCTTGGCGCTTTCACCCTTGCTGTCGAAATATTCCGCGGGCTCCGCGGCATCGGGCTGGAAGCGGTACATCGGGATCTGCTTGCCGCCCAAGGTCATCATCGCATAGCTGATCGCGCCGTATTTCGCGGGCGTTCCGTCAGGCGTGTAGTAATAATCGTAATAGACTTCGAAACTGTCGCCGGGATGCAGATCGCGTTGGAAATCCACTTTGTAGGAAAACATCCGGATCATATCCACCACCACATCGGCGGGAATACCGGCCTGCATCGCGGCCAAGTAGAGGCTTGAATCGATGGTGCCTCCGGCGCGGTGATTGTGCGCCTGCAGCTCCTTCTTCACCAGTTCGGCGGTGTAGCCGCCTTCGGTGGTGCGGGTGACGGTCATCTCCTGCTCGATGGACGGCGAAAAATGCAGCGACAACAGGCGCGAAATCGGTTCGGAATTTTCCGCCGTCGCATCGCTGCCGTCTTCCACCCCAGCATCCACCGGCACCACCACTGGCTTGTTGTTCACCATCACCGTGGTGGTGCGCGGCGCGGCCGATGCCGGTGCACCTGTCGCATTGATGGTGGCGACCGAGTAGGTGAGATCGAATGCCTGGCCCGTCTTTAGGGCACGGGGCGAAAAATTCTTGCCCATGGCGGCGACCACGGCATTGGCGTCCTGCGCCGAGATGCCGACATCTTGCAGCATGCCGGCCAAGGTGTCGCCGGCATCCAGTGTGACGGTGCGGCTTTCCACACCGGGATTGGGATTGGCATTGTCGGCATTGTCACTGGCGACTTGCGGTTCGCTGGCACGGATCAGCTTCATGAACAGCGCATAGGGCAGGAAGGAACGGCCGGGCGCCACCATGGGACGGTCCACCGGCATCATGCCCATCGCCATCCAGGCAATGGCGCCCGCCACAAGAGCCGTCATGGTGGTGGAAACCAGCGCCCAGCGGCCATCGGTGGTGGCCAGCGCCGCGCCGGCGCCGCCGACGCCCCGTCTGACTTTGGTGGCGAAGCGCGCGAAAAGCAGAGTCTCGCGGCGGTTGGGGTTCAAAAGCGGGCTCCCTAGTTGCCGTACCGGCCAGGCAAAGCCCCCCGACTCTGCGCCCGCCAATTTCCAATATTGTGTCCGCGCCAGTGCCCGGCCGATGGCATATAACCGTCACAACCGGCCTTTGGTCAATCCGGGAAACACCGTACAAGGAATTGTTTCGATTGCATTTTAGACAGCTTCCAGGGTTTCTCGCCTGTCTGGCGATTCTTGCGCCATGGCCTGCTCTGGCGTGGGGACCGCAAGGTCATGAGGTCGTGGCCTTGATCGCGGGACAACATCTGTCCGGTGCGGCCCGGGCAGAAGTCACGCGCCTGTTGGGGGGCCCGGCGATGCTGGTGCAGGAGTCCAACTGGGCCGATGAGATCCGCGACCGGCGCCGCGACACCGGCTCCTGGCATTATGTCGACATCCCGCTGACCGCCAGGGGCTATGACGCCAGGCGCGATTGTCCGGGCGGCGATTGCGTGGTGGCCCAGATTGAAAAGGATCTGCACGTCTTGGCCAATCGCAGGCTGGACGATGGCGCGCGCCGCGAAGCCCTGCGGTTTCTGATTCATTTCGCCGCCGATGTGCATCAGCCGTTGCATGCCGAGGACAATGACGACCGTGGCGGCAATCAAATTCGCGTCATGATCGGCCGCAAACGCGCCACCCTGCACCGGGTCTGGGACAGCGACATGGTCGAGGCGCTGGGGCGCGATGCCGAGGATGCCGCGGGCCGGATCGACCATTCGCTGTCGACGCAGGAGCGCCAAGCCTGGGCATCCGGAACCCCGGCGCAATGGGCCGACGAAGCACATGCCATTGCCCGCGATCGCATTTATCCGCAACTGGAGGGGCGGCACGAACTCAGATTGCCGCGCGATTATGCCTGGCGGCAAGGTCCAATTGTGCGGATGCAATTGGCCAGAGCGGGCCTGCGCCTGGCCTGGATGCTGAACATGGTTTTGCGATAATCTGGGCAGCCCATCACCGCCTCCGTCCTGTTCGTCAAAACACGCTTGCAGCCAAGGCATGGAAACGGGCGGATGCCACAGTGAATCTCGATACAGCACGGGACGGGCGGGGTTTTCCTATAATGCCAAAACGGACAGTGTTGCGTCGCTACCTTGGCATCTGGTTGGGCTGGACGGCGGCCGGACTGTTCTATTCGACCCAGGACTATCTTCCCAGGCTGTATCGGAACGAGCCTGCGTCACTTCTTTACATGCTCGCCGGCTGGATGGTGCCGATGTACATCTGCGCGCTCCTGACGCCGGCATTGCTGTGGGCCGGTCGAACTTGGCAGATCAGCCAAGGCGAGCGTGCCCTGAATATCGCCAGGCATATCGCTTTTTCTACCGCATTCGCGGTGGTCACGATCGGATTGGAAACTCTTGCCTTTCTTAAGCTCGGAACCGTTCCTGTCGTGGCAAAGGCGGGTTCTTTCGCCAACGCCTATCGGCTGATGCTGGCCTACGGGTTTCACGGTGCGGTCCTGCGTTACTGGGTTGTCATCGGCCTGCAGACCATCTACCGCGCCTCCCAAGCAGTCCGGGAACGCGAGCGCGACACTCTTTTGCTGCAAATCCGCTCGGCGGAACTGAACCGTGAACTGACGTCCTCCCAGCTGCGCGCGCTGAAAGCCCAATTACACCCCCATTTCCTTTTCAACACACTGGAAGCGGTCTCCTCCATGATCCGGCTGGGCGGGCAGAGGAACGCCGAAACAATGATAGAAAGGCTCAGCAACTTGTTGCGAGCCGCGCTCGATGACCAGGAGCAACAGGAAGTTGCACTCTGGCGTGAGTTCCAGTTTGTCAGGCTCTATCTGTCCATTGAGAAAGTCCGATTCGGCGACCGGCTTTCGATCACGTTCGATTGCCCCAAGGACCTGGAGGACGCCCTGGTTCCCCATATGCTTCTGCAGCCCCTGGTGGAAAACGCCATTCGCCACGGCCTGGGTCGAAGCGAGGCGCATGTACACATCGCCGTCACCGCTCGCCGATCAGGGGCCGCATTGGAGTTGTCCGTCAAAGACGACGGTCCGGGAGACCCGGAGGGGTTTGCCCGTGGTGGCATCGGATTGGCAAATATCCGGGAACGTTTGGCACGGCTTTACGGCCGGTCGGCTGAATTCCGTATAAGCAATTCAGGGCCGAACGGGGTGCGGGCGGCCATCGACTTGCCCTATCACACCGAAACGTCGGATATCATCGCAACATGAAGATCCTCATAGCAGATGATGAACCGCACGCGCGCCGTCACCTGAGATTTCTTCTGGCCGCCGACAAGGACATCGCCGAAATCGCGGAAGCCAGAAACGGCAGGGAGGCCGCGGAGTTGATCGACAGAAGCCGGCCCGACCTGGTGTTGCTGGATGTGCAAATGCCGGCGATGGACGCCTTCGATACAATCAGAGCGGTCGGCCTGAAGCAGATGCCGCCAACGATATTCGTGACGGCGCATGACCGTTATGCGGTGCGGGCGTTCGAAGTCAGTGCCGTGGACTATCTGCTGAAACCCTTTACCGAAGAACGTCTCGGCGCGGCGCTCGCGAGAGCGAAAGAGCGCATTCCAGCAATGCCCCCATCCGAAACGGCGAATGGCCTGCAAAGCGTGGTGGAGCAAATGGCCAATCCTGCCAAGCCGTTGGAACGGATCGCCGTTCGTATCGGCGATCGCGTCTCCTTTGTCGACATAGACGATGTGGATTGGTTCGAAGCTGCGCAAAATTATGTACAATTGCATGTTGGCCCCAAGAGTTATCTGGTGCATGTCACATTGAGCGCCCTGGAGGAGTTACTCGATCCCGGGCAGTTTCTGCGGATACACCGGTCCCATATCGTCAATATCCAAAAAATCAATCATCTCTGGCCCACCACACACGGCCAGCATTTATTCGAACTGGTAGACGGCAGAAGGCTGGAATCGAGCCGCAGCTATGGCGAACGCATCCGGGCGAAATTGTTCAATCCTTTTTGACCCGATCACTGACGTATTTCGGTGAAGGTAAAATCACGGTCTTTTTGACTGGTATGGCAGGCGTAACAACGGCCGCGGATCGATTCATTGATGGCACTGACCTTGTCGTCGCCCTTGAAGGTGTCAAACCCCCAGCCGCCGGTTCGATTGAAGAGGGCCTCATTTTTGACTTTCACATCGATGCTCACGCGCTCTCCGTCAGCTTGTGTCCCCTTAAAGGGCCCAACACCCTCTTTGGGCCGCACGATTTCCTCAACAAAGGTGGAGCCGTCCGCAAAGTGTCCTGCACGAAAACCTGCAACCGCCTTGTCATTTGCAAAGAACAGGTGGATGCCGCCGCGGGTTGAAAACTGGCTGCTTTCGGGTCCCACGATCCGGACCTTGATCACGCGCCAGGCCCTGTATCCCTCGGGATAAGGCGCCAACGGCCCATCCTGGACACCCTCGTCATCGGCAAGGAGGGGCGGGATTGAAACGATAGAAGCCAAGAAAACAGTCAGAAGCGCAACATGGTGAAGCTTTCCAATCGGCAGTGCGCATTTCATGCTTTTCATCCCGCTTTTGTCCGCTTGCAGGATGGCATCGTCCACTGGCGCGATCTTTGTTTTTTTGACGATCAGGCCGCGCGCTTCCGCGGACGGGCGCAAACGGCGTTTCTTCCGATCGTCGACCACAACAAATGCCCACCGGCAAAGGGCCGGTATGAGCTCAAGCTATCGGATGACAAGGCTTGCGAGAGGCCGCGATTCAGGAACGATGCTGAAAATAATCAGGCGCGGCCAGGGTGGATGTGCTCACCGGGGGGTTAACCGGCCGCTTGGATAACGCTGCGCACGACCGGATATATCTGTGCTTGCCAGCGCTTTCCGGAAAAGACGCCGTAATGGCCGGCGCCCGCCTGGACATAGTGTTTCTTGCGGAAGGGCTTGATGCTGGAGCAGAGATCCTGCGCCGCCATGGTCTGGCCCAGACCGCAAATGTCATCGCGCTCGCCTTCCACCGTTAAAAGCGAAGTCTTGCGGATGGCGCGCGGATCGACCCGGCGATTGCGATAGACATAGATGCCTCGCGCCAGATGCTGTTCCTGGAATACCTTGCGCACCGTCTCCAGATAGAATTCCGCCGGCAGGTCGGCGACCGAGAAATACTCGTCATAGAATTTGCGGTTGGCGTCGGCCTTGGCGATCTCGCCCTTCAGGATATGGCTGAACAGGTCCATATGGGCGCGGACATGGCGCGACAGGTTCATGGTGACAAAGGCCGACAATTGCAGGAAGCCGGGATAGACCCGGCGATGCGCGCCCGGATAACGGCGCGGCACCGTGGTGATCAGATTCTGCTCGAACCATTCCAGCGGATGCTCGTTGGCCAGGATATTGACCTTGGTGGGGTTGATGGCGGTATCGACCGGCCCGGCCATCAAAGTCAGGCTGCGCGGCGTGGCTTGTGAGCTGTCTTCGGCCATCAAGGCGGCTGTCGCCAACATCAGCGGGCAGGGCTGGCACACCGCCACGCCATGCACGCCAGGCCCGATATGATCGAAGAAAGCCCGCAAGTGATCGATATAGTCGTCGGTGCCGAAACGGCCCTCGGCCAGCGGCACGTCGCGGCCGCTTTTCCAGTCGGTGATGTAAACATCATGATCCGCCAGCAGGGTCTGAGCTGTGTTCCGCAACAGGGTCGGAAAGTGCCCGGCCATCGGCGCGGCCAGCAGCACCTTGGGCTGTTGCGATCCGCCTTCCTTGGCGAAATGCACCAGATTGCCGAACGGCATTTCCAGGGCGATTTCCTCGCGGACCGTCACGGGCACGCCCTGCACCAGGATAGTGTCGATGCCATAGGCTGGCCGGTCATGGATCAGATGGGAGCGGGACACGATCTCAGCGCCCGCGGCCAGGCTGCGGAAGACGTAATTGGCGGCCGGCCCCAGCACCGTGTCGCCGAACGCGGCCTGGATCAGGTTGGCGCCCGCGCGTGCCGGTGCGAACATGTCCTGCTGGGCCTGATAGGCGTCGTACAACATACCCGCTCCACAAGACCCCTGGAATCACAAGGGATTCCGGTTTGGATCGACCCTAGCCGATAAGATAATGCTGCAGTGCAAAATAATGCTTGTCAACGCCGTAAAACCAGAGAAACTGGTGAATATGAGCGGCGCGGTTCTGACCATCTCCAGCAAGAACTACTCCTCCTGGTCGTTGCGCGGCTGGCTGCTCTGCAAGATGGCAGGCCTGGATTTCAAGGAAGAATTGCTGTCCAGCGACGATCCATCGGCCCGCGCCGAACTGCTGTTGCTGTCGCCGTCTTTCCTGGTGCCATGCCTGACTCACAAGGGAATCAAGGTGTGGGACACTTTGGCGATCGCCGAATATCTCGCCGAACAATTTCCCCAGGCGGGATTGTTGCCGCGCGACGCCGCCGCGCGCAGCCATTGCCGTTCGATTTCCGGCGAAATGCATTCGGGTTTTTCGAATTTGCGTTCGGCCCTGCCGATGAATTTGAAGGCCCATTATAAGGACTTCAAGATCTGGGCGGCGGCCCAGGCCGATATCGACCGCGTCATCGCCATCTGGCGCGAATGCCTGGCCAAATATGGCGGGCCCTATCTGTTTGGCGAAACACCCAGCCTGGCCGACGCCATGTATGCGCCGGTGACCGCGCGCTTTACCACCTATGACGTGAAGCTGGACCGGCAATGCGCCGATTATTGCGAAACCATCCAGGCCTTGCCCGACATGATCGAATGGATCGAGGCGGCAAAGAGCGAGCGGGCAGGGATCGAGGAGCTGGAAGCGGAGTTCTGAACAACGCTCTCTGTGGCGAGCCGGACGGAACTAGCGGCCGCGGGGTTGGGCGCGTCCTTGCGAAGCTGCGGTCGCAGCCTCTATCGCGGCCTTACGTGCAGACGCATGACGGCGTCTTTTGGCCTTCTTCCGTGCATTTGCTCCACGCGCCGCCATTTTCAAACTCCTGTAGCGGTGATTCCGCCGGTTGGAGCGGGACGCTAGGCTCTATTGCGCCAAGTAGATAGCCGCATATGCGGCGGAAGCGGGAAACGGAACTCTGAGAATTTATCAGGATTCCCGCCGAACGCGAATTTTTTGGTATCGTGCCCCACGGGGAGGAGGGGCAGATGAAGCGGATCGCGCTTGCGTTGCTGTTGGCGGTGGGTGTGGCCCAGCCTGTGTATGGCGCCAGCTATGATGATTTGAATGCCGGAATCCAACTGCACAATTTGGGTGACTGGGACGGCGCCATCCGCCAACTGGACAAAGTCCTGGCTGCGGGCGATCTAAGTCCCAACCTTCAGTTCATCGCCCATTTCGACCGGGGTATAGCGCATCATGCCCTGGGGCAATGGGATCAGGCGATCCAGGACTATTCCGCCAGCCTGACCTTGCGGCCCGGCGAAATACAGGTCCTGTTCAACCGCAGCTCGGTCTATGAGAGCACCGATAAGCTGGACCTGGCGGCCGCCGATCTTGACAGCGCGATTGCCGCTCACCCCCTGCAGGGCCGCCCCTATGAGATGCGGGCACTGCTCCATGTCAAGCGCGGCGAGATGGAGAAGGCGCGCGAGGATCTCACGAGCATGCTGAAGTTTCAGCCGGACAACTCCGAATACATGAATGGTATTTCGGACTGGGTCATCGGTCAGCCCGAACAAGCCGAAAAGAAATTTTCCTATCAGACCGATAAAGGCCCTGACAAAATATATGCATGGCTCTGGTATGCGTTGGCAGAAGTGCACTTTGGCAAGCCAGTGCCGCGCCGGTCGCTACCGGATTTTCCTGAAAAAGATTGGCCGAGGCCCCTTGTTGCTTTCTTTCTGGGTAAGGCATCTCAGGAATCGGTGTTCGCCGCGTCCAAGCAAGGAGATCAAAAACTGCTTGACCTCCAGATCTGCGAGACCAATTTTTATATCGGGGAATGGCTATTGCAGCATCACGATGAGGCAGGCGCCAAGCCCCTCCTTCAGAAGGCGGCCAGCGACTGTCCACCCAAAATGATTGAATGGATGCCGGCTAAGATGGAACAGGCGAAATTGCAATGATGCGATGGTTTGTGGGATTGACGGCGTGCACGCTGACGCTTTCCCTGCCGGCGGAAGCGCAACCAACCAAGGATTGTCCGCTGCGAGTCGCCGCAAGACTGGACATGCAAACGACCCCGGATGGCCGGGTAACCATCCCAGTGCAAGTGGAAGGGCATGACTACAGACTGATGGTCGATACCGGCGGTTATATCAGCACCTTGTCCGCGCAGGCTGTGAAACAGGAAGGCTATCAGCCGCAATTGAGTGAAAACCAATCCCGCGGCATGGGAACGTCGTTGTTAGATCATCATGTCACGGTAAAGGATTTTGCCGTAGGCCGGTCACACGGCAAGAATCTGCAGTTCTATGTCGATGATCTCAGCGATCCGTTCACGGACGGTACATTGGCGCCGCATATTCTCGCCGCTTATGACGTGGATTTCGACTTCGCACACGACAAGTTGAACCTGATCTTCTCCGACCATTGTCCCGGAGCGGCGGCCTATTGGACCCGTTCCAATGTGGCGGTGGTTCCTATCGAAATTCGGAGTAACACCCAAATTCGCCTACCGGTGGCCATTGACGGAAAACAGATCATGGCACTGGTCGATACCGGCGCGCATACATCCTTCATCAGCCGGCGCGCTGTCGGTCGATTTCTGGACATCGACGAGAAAGACCCCGCCCTGAAATCGCGGGGAAAGGTGCGCGTGAACGGAATGGATGGGGAGATTGCGAACTATCCCTTCCAGACACTGACCTTCGGCAATGTGACCGTCAATCATCCGCACATTGAAATCGTGGAAAACAAGGTCTGGAACGAGAATGAACTGGTGCTGGGGATTGGCATCCTGCGTCAGCTTCACCTGTACATCGCTTATAAGGAAAGGAATATGTACATCACGCCCGCGCTGCAGAATTAGCTGGCGCCGCTCTCGTTCGGCTTGGTCTGCAGCTGGACGAAATTCTCCATCCCCATCTGCTCGATCAGCCGCATCTGGGTCTGCAGCCAATCGATATGGCCTTCCTCGCTCTCCAGGATATCGGTGAAAAGCTCGCGGCTGATGAAATCCTTGACCGTCTCGCAATGGCTGATCGCCAGCTTGAGGTCGGGCAGGGACATCATTTCCAGCGACAGGTCGCATTTGAGCACCTCGGAGACAGTCTCGCCGATCATCAGCTTGCCCAGGTCCTGTAGGTTGGGCAGCCCGCCCAGGAACAGCACGCGCTTGATCAGCCGGTCGGCATGCTTCATCTCGTCGATGGATTCTTCGTATTCCTTGTGCGCCAGGATGCTCAGGCCCCAATCGGCCAGCATGCGCGAATGCAGGAAATACTGATTGATGGCGGTGAGCTCGTTCTTCAGCACCTTGTTGAGGAACGAGATGGTGACAGGATCGCCGGCAATCGCGGCATGGGGCTCAGGGCCACCTCCGCCGCTTACTCTGCGGCTAGGGACAGAGCTTCCCGGCTTTGCTCCAGCATTCCTTCGATTGTTTCCTGGCATCGTCCGCAATTCTTTCTCACGCCGCAGCGCGTATAGACGTCATCGGCGCATTGGGCGCCACCGCAAATCGCGGCGCCGATGCGCTGTTCGTTGAGCCTATTGCAGACGCAGACGATCATCCAAACACTCCCGCCAAGAGCAATTCTCAGCAGCAGAGGTATATTTCCAGTTGCGAATGATTGTCAATGTCGATCATGAAGTACGGTGAATTACCGCTCCAAGCATTTGAAACAACGATATTTTCAAATACCCGCGACTGCAGCCTATTTCGCCTGGGCCGAGGCGAACACCTTGCTCACCACGGGAGACAGATCGCCGTAGAAATACTCGCTGGGCGCTTCAAACAAAAACAGGTCCAGGGTATCGGCCTGCTTGCGGGCCATGGTCATGCCCTTCATCTGCAATCCGTCGCGGGTGACGAAATCAAGATCAAAGCAAAAACCGGTGCCACCGCCAAAAGGACAGGGCGTCAGGTTGCCGGGCCGCACATTCTGGTAGCCCTGTTTTCCGATCGTGCTGACGACAAGATCCTGAATATCATTGGGCAGCATCTTTGCGTCGAACACCGGGAGCTCCTTGTCCGCCACTCCAAAAACATGAAGCAGCGGCTTGCCCGCTTTGACACCGGTAAGAAAATGAATGGAATTCACGTTGGGGCCATCGGCGGTCCACACAATGTGATCGGCGGAGAACTGGTTCCACTGCCGCTGCGGCATCACCGTTACCCCATTGCCCACCGTGACAGGCTTGTCGGCGCTCACCAAGGTTGCCTGGGCACAGCCGGCAGCCAAAAGGACAAGAGCCAGCGCGGCCAGGCGATTGAGATGTTTCATGATTGTCCTCACAATTGCGTTAGATAGAAATCGATCATCGCCTTGTCGCTCGCATCGGGCGCCTTGGCGCGATATTGGGTGAAGCTTTCCTTGGCGCCGGCATTGTCGCCGCCCTTCATCGCCAGCAGGCCAAGCCCACGCCAGGACTCCGCCGGCGCATCGGCGCAGGCGAGTGCGCCGCGATAGGCCGATGCCGCCGCCGCGACGTCGTTGGGCTGGTTGCGCCGACGGTAAGCCTCACCCAAGCCATATTGATAAATACCCCGCGAGGGAACATTGGCGGCCAGCCGGCGGAACATCACGACGCTTTGCTCCATTCTGCCCTTGGATAGTTCGTCGGCCACCCATTTGACGACAAACGGATCGGTCGCCGCATGGAAGGCGTCTTCATTGACGATCCAATCGCTGCGGGTGGGGGCAGCCGTGTCCGCCGCCTTCTGCAGGGTCGTCATGCGCTCGGCACTCTCGGGATGGTCCGCCAGAAACAGGCTTTTCGAACGGTCGGGATTGGCCTTTTCCTCATCCGCCACAAACCGCCAGATGGCGGGCGCCTGGCCCGGCGCATAACCATTTTGTGTACCGATCCTGAAGCCCTGATCGTCGGCGTCGCGTTCTTCATCGCGGGAGTTGGAGTAGATAGCGCCGACTCCGGCCAGGCTTGCGACAGAACCCAGCAGGCCGACGCCCGCGCCCGCCGCCGCAATGCCAAAAACCGCCAGGAATCCAGTGGTATTCACCGCCATGCGCAGATGTTCCAGCGAGTGACGGTGCAGGTAGTGGGTGATCTCATGGCCCAACACAAAGGCGAGCTGCGCCTCATTCTCGGCCTGGAGCAGCAAGCCGGTATAGACCACCACAGCGCCGTTGGGCATCGCATAGGCGTTGAACTCGGGCACATCGACAATATAAACGCGGATGGACGGACAATATTCAGCCGCCAGCTTGCACACCAGTCCGCCGACATAGGCGTTGAGCTTTTCGTCGCGCACCAGTTGGGGCGAGGTCTTGATGTTCGCTTCGGCCTTGTCCACCTGCATCCAGATGCCGGCTTCGTCGCTGGACATGTCGGGCGTATAGCCCGGCGGCGGCATGGCGTAACGGTCCGCCGCCTGTCCGCTTGCCGTCATCAGCAGCAACCCAGCGCAAGAAAGGCTGAGGGCACGCTTCAATTTCACAGCGGCATGCCGTCCAGCAAATTCTTGACCGTCGTGGCGGCGGGCTTCTCCTCCTTGAGGTTGCCGCCGGTGCTGACAAGCTGATTGAACCAGACGACGCGGCCGGTTCGCAAATCCACCAGGGAGGCAAAGCCGATTTGCTGGCCGCCCTGAATGCCGACGCCCATCATTGCGGCGCCCAACATCAAAAGAGCCCGGCCGGCCGTGGTGTAGGAATCGCGCACAAATACGAACAGCGCGTAATCGCCCTGGTAATGCTCGCGCAGCGCCGAAACGCCCGGTCCCAAGGTCCAGTCAAAATTGTTTTTCTTGGTCGGCAGATTGAAAATGGCGTTTTGCATGATGGAGAGGCCGACCGCGCCATACAGCTTGACCAGCTGAACTTCATGCGGATCGGTGATGGTGTCGGCCGATGTTGTGGCGATACCCTTTGCCTGCAGGCTGGATGCAATATCGGTCTTGATGAAATTTTTGCCGGTGGTGGTCCAGTCGGCGCGCGCCTCGGTGATGCCGCCGGCGGTCAATTCGCTCAGTTCGACATCGGGTTCGATCAGCACGACGCGCTTGCCCGCTTCGGCGGTCCAATTGACCGGCGCGGTCGCCGCGACCTGCTTTTGTGTCGACGTGCAAGCACTCAGCATGGCGCCAAGCGCCAAGAGCGCAATCATTTCCCGGTAACGCATCAGCCCCCGCCAATTTGTTTTGCGGGAGTATCACCACAGGACCGGGATTTGTAAAAGGGACTATTGGACCGGAGACGCTGGATTTTCCGCTTGTTCAGCCGCCAATCTTTGTACTGACAGATAGTCAGTCTTGCCCGTCGCCAGCATCGGGATGGCATTAACCAGAACCAGCCGACGCGGCAGCGCCAATTCGGTGACGCCGTGATTCTGCGCCCAGCCCACCATATCGACACGGCTGGCCTCGGCGGCATCCGTCACCAGCACGATCTGTTCGCCCTTGCGGCCATCCGGCAGCGCCACCGCGGCATGACTATTATCAGGCCATAACGCGCTGGCGATATTTTCCACCACCGCCAGAGACACCGCTTCGCCGCCGATCTTGGCGAAACGCTTCAGACGTCCGCGAATGGCGAGGAAGCCGTCATCGCCGATCGCGACAATATCGCCGGTATTGTACCAGCCTCCCTCGGGCGGGACGATTTTTCCCGGCGCATCGGGCTTGAGATAGCCCAGCATGATGTTGGGGCCGCGCACATGCAGCTGCCCCGCGCCGCTGATGCCTTCCACCGGCTCCAGCCGCGCCTCCACCCCCGCCAGCATCCGGCCCACCGTGCCGGGATGATTGGCTTCGACCTGGTTGGCCGCGAGCACGGGCGCCGCTTCGGTGACGCCATAGCCTTCCAGCAGGATGACGCCGGATTTCTTGCGCAGAAAGGCGCGAGTCTCGTCGCGCAGCCGCTCGGCGCCGCACACCGCCATGCGCAAACTGTCCAGGTCTCCGGCCTCGCTGACGCGGGCATACTGGTTGATGAAAGTATCGGTGGAAATCAGGATGGTGGCGCCGTGATGCCGGATGCGGCGTACAATCTCCTTGGGCTGCAGCGGCGTGGGATGACTCACGATCTTCACCCCCACCATCAACGGCAACAGCGTTCCCACGGTCAGGCCGAAACAGTGGAACATGGGCAGGGGATTGAGCAGCACGTCACTGGCATAGAAATCGAAATGGGCGCGGGCCTGGGCGATATTGGCCAGGATATTTTCGTGACTCAGCACCACGCCCTTGGGCTCGCCTTCGGTGCCGGAGGTGAAAAGGATCGCCGCCGGCTTGGACGGATCGAGCTTGGCGGCCAGCAGGCGCGGCGCGAGTTTGCCCGCCACCGCCGCCAGCTTGTTGCGCAGGGACAGGTTTTTGCGCACATCTTCCAGATAGACGATTTTGGTGCCGGATTCCGCAACAAGGCCCGCAACCACATCCTGCAGCCCGGCCTTGTCGACCAGGCGCCGCGCCGTCACCACGCGCCTGACCTGGGCCGTGCGCAGCGCGCTCTTCAGCCCAGCCGTGCCGCAGGTGAAATTCAGCATGGTGGGAACACGGCCGTAAGCGGTGAGGGCGAAAAAGGCCAGGGCGGCCGCGGCGCCGGTGGGCAGCATCACGCCCACGCATTCGCCGGCGCGCGTGCCATGCTTCAGCGCCGAACCCAGCGCGAAACTGGCCTGTATGACTTCGTCATAGGTGAAGCTGCGGTCGTCTCCGTCGACCAGCGCGATCTTGGCCGCGCCATGCTCCCGCCGCGCCCCGACCAGAGCCTGAAACAGCGTGCCCCGCGCCGTTGCCGGATCGAACGGTCGGCGCGTCGACTTGCTTTGACCCTGGCCCTGATCCGGCATTGGGGCGTTCCGAAAGACTCGGAAAGCGTCTTATCCTAAGTCGCGTGAAAATGCCCGATCCAGCTTTGGAAGCTGCGGACCAGGCGCTCCCGGCCATTGGGAGAGGCGGACTTAAAGAGCCCGGCGATCTGCTCGCGCAGCGGTTTGGCGTCCGCCCATAGCTTTTCAGCCTGGGGCTCGATGGCCCCGCGCAGCGGTTTGAGCACTTCGCGTTCCAGCCGCTTGGGACCGACCAAAGCAACCGCAAGTGCCGCAAGACCGGCGGTTCCCAGCACCATATAGGCGGTGCGCGCCGGGCGGCTGAGCGCCACACGGCTAATACTGGCGGCCAGCGATGACCGGGATGACGATTTTGCGACGGCGTTAACAGCCCGCACGGGGCGGCGGCGGGAACGGATGGCGTGGCTGGCCATGGGGCACCTTTGGCTTGGGTTCCCTACTCAAACGCCTGGAGGAGCAAAAGGTTTGCGTCAGCCTTTGGGAATGCCGGGAAGGCCGCTGATATCCTGCCCCCAGGCCAGGCCCGATTCGCACCAGATCTGGCGCAAAGGCGGGATTTGTGCCCGCTGTCTTACCGCTCCGAGGCGCAAATTATAGACCTTCGGATCGTCGGCAGAGGTCGCGTAGATAGGTGAACCGCAATCGCCGCAAAAGCCTTGGGCACGGCGGTTGCCATTGTCCGCGACCTTTACATAGACACGGGGCTTGCCTTTGCGGATATGGAAATCCTCCGCCACCGCCGGCACGCTGGCGCGGAAGGGCGCCCCGGACAGGGTCTGGCAGTCGGTGCAATGGCAGATCACCGCCTTTTTCGGATCGACGCTTGCCTCATAGGCTATGGCGCCACAATGGCACTGTCCCTCGATCTGCATTTTTCGTCCTCCCAATCGGATAGTTTTTGGCAAAGCGGTCCCGGAGTAAAGCTCCGCATGGCTGACCGGCCAAAGCGGGGCGTGATTTTGTCGCTCCGGCCCCTTATATGGGAGCCATGGCTGTGGTCATCGACACATTAAGGCATCCCGAAAAAGCGCACCGCCCGGACACCGACATCCAGCGCAAGCCGGATTGGATCCGGGTCAAGGCGCCGGTGTCCAAGGAATATCAGCTCACCCGCGAGATCGTGCGCGCCAACAAATTGCACACGGTCTGCGAGGAGGCGGCCTGTCCCAATATTGGGGAATGCTGGACCAAGCGGCACGCCACCATGATGATCATGGGCGACACCTGTACCCGCGCTTGCGCCTTCTGCAATGTGAAGACCGGCTTGCCGGGCGCGCTGGATGCCGAGGAGCCCGCCAATGTTGCGCGCGCCGTCAAAACCCTGGGCCTTGCCCATGTCGTGGTCACTTCGGTGGACCGTGACGACCTCACGGATGGAGGCGCGGAACATTTCGCAGCTGTGATCAATGCGATCCATGCGATGAGCCCCGGCACCTCGGTGGAAGTGCTGACCCCGGATTTCCTGCGCAAGGATGGCGCCATCGAAACCGTCATGGCGGCCAGTCCCGAAGTGTTCAATCACAATCTGGAAACCGTGCCGCGGCTGTATCTCCGCATCCGGCCCGGCGCGCGTTACTTCGCCTCGCTGCGCCTGTTGGAGCGGGCCAAGGAGTTGGCTCCGACCGGCTTCACCAAATCCGGGCTTATGGTGGGCTTGGGCGAGAGTCGCGAAGAGATCATGCAGGTGATGGACGATCTGCGCGCCGCGCGCGTCGATTTCCTCACCATCGGTCAATATCTTCAGCCCACCAGAAAGCACGCCAAATTGGAGCGTTTCTGGACACCGGAAGAATTTGCCTCCCTGGAGGCGGTGGCCCGCGCCAAGGGATTCCTGATGGTCTCGGCTTCGCCCTTGACCCGCTCCTCCTATCACGCCGACAGCGATTTCGCCGAGCTGAAGAAAGCGCGAGCGACGAAAGCGTGATTGCCCATCGCGAAACACGCCTGGTGCCTTATCCGGCCGAGCTGATGTATGCGGTGGTTTCCGATGTCGAGAAATATCCCCAATTCCTGCCCTGGGTGCTGGCGCTGCGTGTCCTGTCGCGCCGTGACAACGGCCTGACGGCGGAAATGGCGGTGGGCTATGGCGCCTTGCGCGAACGCTATACCAGTGACGTCGACCTCGATCCGGCGGCGCACCGCATCGATGTCGCGCAAATCAATCAGGCCAACGGCCCGTTCAAGACGCTGGAAAATCATTGGCAGTTCACGCCCAGCGGAGCAGGGTGCGAAGTCACATTCTCCATTCTGTTCGAATTCAAAAGCCGCTTGCTTCACAGCGTGGCGGGCGCAAAATTCGAGAAAGTCATGCTGAGAATGGCCGACGCTTTCGAGGCGCGGGCCGCTGCACTTTCCGGCCCGGCCTCCTGAGCCTATAGTCACACAAAATAATAACCGGGGAGGCTCGCCTGCTATCCATCAAGGCGCCGCTGTTGGCGGCCATGCTATCCATTGCCGCCGTTTTTCCGGCCCAAGCCATGAGCGTGCTGTTCCTGGGATCCAGCTTCACCTATGGCGCCCATTCCGCGGCCCAGCACTACCATCCCGAACTGGTGAAGGACCTGAATGGGCCGGACCGTTTCGGCGACACCTATGCGGGGGTTCCGGCGATCTTCAAACAGTTCACGCTCGAGGCCGGGCTCAACGACTACGACATCAGCTCCGAGCTGGTGGGCGGCAAGGGCCTGGAATATTGGTTCACCGTTCCCGATACGCTGGCCAGGATCAACAAGCCCTGGGACACGGTGGTGATGCATGGTTTCTCGACCCTGGATCAGGCTCATCCCGGCGACACAACATTGCTCCTGTCTTCTTCCAAACGCATCGCCACCATGTTCCTTGCCGCCAATCCCAAGGCCAGGCTTTATTTTTTCGCCACCTGGAGCCGCGCCGACCAAACCTATCCCGATAGCGCGCAGTCTCCGTGGAAGGGCAAGCCCATCCAGCAGATGGGCAAGGATGTCCAAGCCGCTTACGAGCAGGCGATCAAGGAAGAACCGCGCTATGCCGGTATCGTGCCGGTGGGACTGGCCTGGAACCGCGCCATCGATACCGGCATCGCCGACGCCAATCCCTATGACGGCCAGGATGCGGGCAAGGTCGATCTATGGGCTTACGATCACTATCACGGCAGCAGCTATGGCTATTATCTCGAGGCCCTGATGGATTTCGGCAAGATCACCGGCCACGATCCGCTGGAACTGGACGGCAAGGACCGCGTCGCGGAGGCGCTTGGAATTTCGCCGCAGCAATCGCATGCCTTGATGCAGGTGGCGCATGACCAATTGGCGGCATCATCACACTAGCGTCTGAAGCATCTCCAGCGCCGCTTCGACGGTCGCGAGCCGCACCGCGCCGCGGCCGATATCGCCCAGGCGCAATTCCCGGTGCAGGGTGGGCTCCCCGGCGCGCGCGGCGGCGATATGAACCAGGCCGACCGGCTTTTCCTCGCTGCCGCCGCCGGGACCGGCAATGCCGGTGACCGCGACGGACAATTGCGCCGTGGAATTGCGGACCGCGCCATGGGCCATGGCCCGCGCCACCGCTTCGGAGACCGCGCCATGCTGGCGCAGCAATGCCGCCGGTACGCCCAGCATGTCCTCCTTGGCCTTGTCGGAATAGGTGACAAAGCCGCGCCCGAAGACATCGGAAGAACCGGGAATTTCGGTCAACAACGCGGCGATCAGCCCGCCGGTGCAGCTTTCCGCGGTGGCGATGCGCAAGCCCTGGACGCGTGACGACGCCAAGAGTTTTTCCGCAACTGCAAGAAGATCGGCTGTGAACATCATAGGTGGAAGAAATAGCGGGCGAGGGCAACCAGCACACCGGCCATCAGGCCGGCGATCATGTCGTCGGTCATCACCCCGATGCCGCCGCTGAGTTTCTCGTCGGCCCAGGACACCGGCCAAGGCTTCCAGATGTCGAACAGGCGGAACAGGACAAAGGCGAGCGCAAAGGCGGGCAGGGAAACATGGTTGGTGGGGATCAGGCCGTTGAAGGTCAGCATGGCGAAGGCGCAGGCCAGCCATTGTCCCGCCAGCTCGTCGATCACGCATTCCGGCGGATCCTGGCGGCCGGTCTCCCGCACATGGTCGGCGCAGGCCAGGATGCCGATCACCAGCACGATGATGCTGGAGCCCAGCAATCCCATGCCGCCGCCGCCATTCAGCCCGATCCAGATCGCAGGCGGAATCGCCACCGCGCTCATGATGGTGCCGGGGGCGATGTCGAAATAGCCGATGCCGAACACCGAGGCGACAATGGTGGAAGCGCGCAGTTTCATGAATCCCCGTCGGTCCAGAATACATACATGTTGGCGGGAGACGCCTCGAGGACCCCGCCCGCCGACTGATATAGCCGGTTGGCGGCCGGGTTGTCGCCATGGGCGGTCAGAACCCACAAAGACCGCCATCCGCGTTCCACGGCCAATTGTTTCAGATAGGCCATCAAGGCCTTGCCGACGCCTATGCGCTGGTGCGCCTCAATTGTATCCACTTCATAGAGCAGAAGCTCGCTGGTCTCCCAGCGGTGCAGAACATGGCCATAGATGCGTCCCATTGGCGCGCCGTCGACGTCCAGCGCCACCACCATTACGAATTCGGGCTGCCGCAACAGCATCGCGGCGCGCTCCGGCGACAAAGCGGGACCGCCCTGGATCAAGGCTTCGGCATGGCAGAGCAGCTGTTCGTCGCCTGGCTGAAGCAGGACGATGCGCATTCAGGGCAGCTTGACGGTGGCGATGGCCTGGGCGGCGATGCCTTCGCCGCGGCCGGTGAAACCCAAGCCCTCGGTGGTGGTCGCCTTCACGCTGACTCTTGCCGCGTCGAGCTTCAAAATCTCCGCGATCTTCGCCTTCATGGCGTCGCGATGCGGCCCGACCTTGGGCCGTTCACAGATGATGGTGAGATCGACATGATTGATGACGCCGCCCTTGGCCGCCACCAGCGACGCCGCATGGTCGAGGAATTTCCACGACGCTGCGCCGCGCCAACGTTCGTCACTGGGCGGGAAATGCTGGCCGATATCGCCTTCGCCGACACAGCCCAGCAGCGCATCGGTGACGGCATGCAGGCCGACATCGGCGTCGCTATGGCCTTCCAGGCCCTGGCTGTGGGCAATCTTGAGGCCGCACAGCCAGATATGATCGCCCTGCTTGAACTTGTGCACGTCATAGCCGGTGGCGGTGCGAACATCGCCGCCTCCCAAAAGCCGCTCGGCCAGGGCGAAATCCTCCTTGCGCGTCACCTTGATATTTTTCTCCTCGCCTTCGACCATCTGCACTTTCATGCCGGCCAGTTCGGCCAGGGCCACATCGTCCGTCACATCCTCAGCTGCATGAGCGCAATGGGCCGCCGCAATCTTGGCATAGTCAAAGCCTTGCGGCGTCTGGGCGCGGTAAAGATTTTCCCGCGACACCAGACTCCAGCGGCCATTTTCGTCCTTGCGCCGCAAAGTGTCGCTGGCCGCCACCATGGGCAGGGCACCCTCGGCGCCCGCTTCCAGCGCCGCAACCACCGCCCCGATCACCTGCGCGGAAATTAAGGGCCGCGCCGCGTCATGGATCAAGACATGATCGGGCGGATCTGCGGACAGCGCATCCAATCCCAGCCGGACTGATTCCTGGCGAGTCGAACCGCCAGGAACAGCCGGGGGCAGATCCAGGCCCGCCAGCGCCGACGCCGCCAGTTGCTGCTGACCGGCGCCGATCACGATCTGGATGCGGCAAGCCGGATCGAAGGCACGAAATGCTTCCACCGTCCGGCGCAGCATCGGCCGTCCCGCCAGCTGTTCATATTGTTTTGGCAGTCCCATCCCGGCGCGTTCGCCCTTTCCGGCGGCGACGATCAGGACAGCTAGGCGCGACATCGGCTTCCCCTCTGGCCCCTGCCTAACATTTACGGGGCCGGGCGGCGATATTTTGTTGCTTTGCAGTATAATGCCTATATTATGACCTTGTAACAATGATGCTCAAACATTAGGCAAACTCTTTGGCTGGTGTCCTACAAACCTTGCGAACTGCCGCCCAGGCCGAGTCGGGAACCGGCACCATCGCCAATGCCCTGCCGATGCCTATCATGCTGCTCGGGAGCAAAACCGAGGTCATCTACGCCAACCCGGCCGCCGAGCAGTTTTTCGATACCGGATTGCCGCTGCTGCGCAAGCAAACCCTGGCCGACCTGATCGCCGCGCATTCTCCTCTGTTTCAACTGGTGGCTCAGGCCGCCGAGCGTAACGCCTCCGCCGCCGAGCGCGATATCGACCTGTCGACCCCAAAGCATGGTGAGCGGATCGCCGATGTGACGGTGACCCCGGTCTCCGAGCCGGAAGGCGCCATGCTGCTGACTTTCCAGGAGCGCAGCCTAGCCCAGCGCATGGACCGCCAACTCATGGCGCGCGGCGCGGTGCGCTCCATGCACGGCATGGCGGCGGTGCTGGCGCATGAAATCAAGAATCCGCTGGCCGGCATTCGCGGCGCGGCGCAGTTGCTGGAAGAAGCACTGGCGCCGGAAGAGCGCGAAATGACTCAATTGATCATCGCCGAGGCCGACCGCATCCGGGGACTGATCGACCGGATGGAAAGTTTCGGCGATACCCGCGGCTTCACCCGCCATGCCGTCAACATCCACGAAGTGCTGGACCGGGTGCGCAAGGTGGCCGAGTCCGGCTTCGCGCGCGGTGTCACCATCCTGGAGAATTTCGATCCCTCTTTGCCGCCGGTGTCGGGCGATCGCGACCAGCTGATCCAAGTCTTTCTCAATCTGGTGCGCAATGCCGCCGATGCCCTGCCGGATACAGGCGGCGAGATAACCCTGACCACCGGCTATCGTCCGGGCGTCAAGTTCGGCGCGGGCCTGGCAGGCGATCGCGTCTCGCTGCCGCTGGAAGTCACGGTGCGCGACAATGGATCGGGCGTACCGAGCGATCTGCTTCCTTATATTTTCGACCCCTT
>Ga0097621_100000345_pt1 | contig 31844 bp, 30 predicted proteins | sample KBSMisM72_FD_73165 | JGI IMG/M metagenome (GOLD analysis project Ga0097621, IMG submission 73165) | Miscanthus rhizosphere microbial communities from Kellogg Biological Station, Michigan, USA - KBS Miscanthus M7-2 (version 2) (version 2) | ecosystem: Host-associated > Plants > Roots >... | reverse complement strand
CTATGGAAGCGGATGATTGATTCTGGCTGTTAAGTTTGGATATCGTATCAGTAAACTTTGAGATGTCTTTATCCAACGAATCGATGCTGGTTGACAAGTCGGATATTGGCTTACCCAGGTTATTGATGGATGTGCGGAGGCTGTTGAATGATGCCTTGTACTGATCAATCTGTTGTTGTCCAACGGTATTCACCCGGACATCAACGGTAATTTGTTTGTTAATTTCGTCTGCCATAAGATTAGATGGTATTGTGGTTTATGAGATAATCCCGGACGAATGCCGGCGATTGTAGAGTGACATACAAATATATGAATAATATGCCAAATGGCATATTGTTTTTAGTATTAATTTGGTTTTGCGAAAATTATTAGCATTTTGGACGGGATGTTTATGTATAATCTAAACCTTAACTTGAATATGAAACTTCAATTCCTTCTCTTTTCATTACTATTTCTGTGTGCATGCCAAAATAATCATGGTGCAAGTAACCCTTATGTTGAAAAAGGCAATGCAAAATGGAAAGCCAAAGATTATAAAGGTGCATTGCAGGAATATGATCAAGCTGTGAAAGCCGAACCTGATTATGCTCTGCTATATCTTAACAGGGCGAAACTTAAATGGGTATTAAAGGATAATAATGCAGCAATAGCGGATTATGAAAAGGCTATCTCGTTAGACCGCAAATTTTCCCTGGCCTATATCCTATTAGCTGATATTAAATTAAATAGCAAAGATACTGCTGGAGCTTTAAAAGTATATAGCCGTATGATAGATGCCGTGCCCGATAACTTTAACGGATATCTTCACAGAGCACAGGTGGAGCATAAAATTAACAACAACAAGGCTGCGTTACAAGATTATAACAAAGCAATTGCCCTGAATGAAAAAGATGGTACATTGTATATTTTAAGAGGATATGCCAAACATGATCTTGGAGATAAGAACGGAGCCTGTATGGATTTCAATAAAGCCAAAGGGTTAGGGGATAATACGGCTGACGATGATATTTCATTACTTTGTCGCTAAGTAAATCTAATTATCCCAGTTTCACCAGCTCTACTTTGCATGGCTGCCCTTTGCGCCAGCTGTCTATTTTGTTGATATAATAATACGCGTTGTCCTGCTGCAGGTATACCGGTATCAAAAGATCGAGTTCCAGGATATCTCGCGGCGTGAGCAGGAAATAGCGAACCACCTTTTTGGTTTGGGTTAGCACTTTTTGCAGTTCGGGATAGTATTTGGTTTTCAGTCCCGGTAAAGTACTATTAGTAGTTCCAGGCATGTCGCAGAAGCAGAGGTTATATTGTCCCTCAGGTTTATAAAAATAGGGGGTTGAGATAATATCGTTCACTACAATGTTGGTAGTGCCGTCGGTGAAAGTAACAGATTTGCCCGAAGTAAGGTTAGTTTTCTGATCTATCAGAATGCGCGAAGATGCACTGATGGTAAAGTCCGTGCTATCGGATGCGTTATCGATCATTTTTATTTGGGCTATTTGTCCGGTAATGAAGGGCCTGTTGAGCGTTGGTGCAAACTGACTCTGAAACAAATCGGTGGAAGCAGGTAAGGTTGCATCACTGATATTGATCTGCGCGTTGGCAAAGTCTTTGGGTAAAACGTGGTCATCTTCCTTATATTTCAAATAGTTTACCTGCGCATAATTGCCCAGTTTGAATGATACCTGTTTGCCCTGATCAATGCATTTGCTACTCCAGTCTTTTGTAATGGGAATGTTGTTTACAATATCACGCAGCGAATTAAAGCTTACTGTTCGCGAGGAGTTATCTGTTTGACAGATGATACCAAAACGTTGCAGGGTATCTTTCAGCAAATCTTTCTGACTAATGTCGGGAAAGATACGTTCGCATTGAACGGTCTGGCCGAATTGCATTGCTGTATTCTGACTTTCTATAAGGAGGGAGGTTCCCGGATAAATATGCGCATTTGAACCGGACAGCCCCTCCCATGAATACCCGACAAAAATGCCGCCGTTTGCAGGAAGGGTGGTGTCGCAGGAAAGTATTGTGTTTTTAATATCAATGAACCCTTTTATACTGCTTCCGCTGGTGTTTGGGTCCCGTGTCCATCCACCAGGGTTGTTGCCATTTTTGTTTTCACCCACTCCGGTAAACGAAAATTCTGTAGAAGCAAGCGGGGTATCGGGTGTAGATGGGTAGTTGGGGTCGCGATAATAAATTATCGCTGCCAGTTTGCTTGGGTCGTCAGTAGTGATACGGCCATACAGGTGTACATGCGGAAAAGTGACCGTTACTTTTACGGCATTAATCTTTTGCGAAGTAAACAATTCGCCGGAGAATTGCCTGGATGGGTCTGATAGGATATTGTCCCATATCAGAACCCCATCAGGATTGTGCGCATTAGGGTGGTTCAATTGGGTGCCGGTTTGATTGGCTGCGCTCATTCCTCTTACGTCGGGTTGGTTTTGGTAATCGGTACCATGTTCCCACGACCCGTTACTGAATTGACAGATAAGTAATGGATAAAGCGGGTCATCCAGTAATGATCCTTTGCCTTTATAGCCGGCCGATTGCAGCAATAGGTCGATAGCAGATTTAATAAAAAAGCCTGGCCGGATATTGTGAACATCAATAGGTTGTGTAAAATCCTGGCCGTTAATGTATCCATAGTCTACCACCGGATATATCCAGCCGTCGGTTTTAGTTTGGGAGGTAGCAGCGTTTTGCAGATTCCAGGTATGATCGAAAGATTGCCAAACCAGCTTTTTACCGTAATTGGTCCATTGGCTGGTACTATCGCCCATGTCATACAGTTTGCCATCTATAGCATCAAAAAAATCCACATTGCCGGATAGTACGGTGATGTTGACATTGTCCTGCTCCACATTGGTAAGCTCGGCTATGCCATAGGGAATGATCTCTAAGCCATCCTGTATCAGTTTTGCTGGGTACTGCTCATAAGGCGCATTGGTGGTAAAGGCAATATCATCCGGAAAACCCAATATCTGCCGGTTACGTTGTGTAAGCGGAAGTTTGAATTGGTTGCTGGTGTTACCCTGCTGATTTTGTACCTCGGCCAGGTTGTTGATCTGGAAGGTAAGGGCAATGGGGCTGTCATCGTTCAGATCAACCAGTTGATCGTTAATGTATAGTTGGAGTTGGTTCATGCTGCGTGTTGGAAAGTTGGAAGGTTGAAAAGTTGCAAGGTTAAAGGCATTATTATGAGGATATTTATTAACTTAGAAGTACCAATTAATCTGAATCTTATGAATAAACTTTGCAGTATATTCCTTTTGATAGTTTTACTGGGTAGCCAGGCGGCATGTAAAAAGGATGCAAAATCTCAAATTCCTAATGGCATGATCGGAAAATGGTACTTCAGGCAAATTACAACCACATCTTCTTCAAATGCCTTTTCGGACAATCCCTATACGATCAGTTATCCGGATACTGCTACCAATGATTATTTTCAATTTAACAATAATGGCACAGGTGTTACACCGTATTCGGTCGATCCTAATTTCGTTTCGGTACCGCCTCTTGGGTTTACTTACCAGGTTTCTGGCAACAAGATTACCTTTTCGCAGATCACGGCTATTATGATGGGGCACACCTATTCGTTTGAAATGCCAACCAGCAATAAGCTGATCCTGCGCATCAATTATAGTTATACCCAGGCTGGTACTGTTATAAATAATGTACAGGAAATAACGCTGGCCAGGTAGGAGTTCCGCGCTAGTCAATAGTCAATGGTGAGTAGTGAATGGTCAATAGTCATTAGCCTTATTCAACTTTCAATACTCACTTTTCACCACTCACTACTCACTAAATTATTGCGTTTGAATATTGATCGATGGCATATTAAAGGTGATGCTGAAAGGCGCCTGGCCGTTCATGGTTTCGTATTCGCTGTAGGTGGCGGTGTTAATGACGATGGTTTGCCATTTTACCGGGTTTTTGTTTACCAGCATTTGTACTTTGGGCGAGTATTTGATGGATTGTAACCCTTTGATATCGTTAACGGACAGATCCTCGGCCATTATCTTCATTTTTTGCCCGGCGTCTTTGGAGATCACTTCTTCAATGCTGTCCTGATTTTCCCAGTCGGACACAAAGTTTTTAATGATAGTGGCGTTCTGCACATCAAGCGAAATTTCCTGGTTATAAACGAAACGATAATATTCCCAGCTTCCGCTTAGGCCTATCCAACGCATGTAAACTGAGCGTTCGTCTACTGCGTCATCAACGCGGATGGTTTGCGTTTGGGTGATGGCATGGGTTACATCGTTCGTATCGTCGTATTTTAAGGTTAGGGTGATGTACCGCGCTTCAGCGGGGACAGTGCCGTTGATCAGTAGCCGATTTAAACCCAATTGTACCGGAAGCGGTGTTTGGGAGATGGTTTGCCCCGAAATGATAAGTTTGCTGCTATCCTGGTTAAGTAGCCATGAGCCATCCTCATTTAACAAAAAATTAGCCTGTGCATCACCAGGCAATGGGGTGCGGTTGATATCCAGAAGGGTAAGCTCGCAATAAACGTTGAGGCCGAGCATGTATTCACTGTAAATAAAACCGATATCAAAAGGATAGCCGTTGGAGTAGGCGGGTTCGGCGAAATCGGTAATCCATTTTGCCAACTGCGGGCTATCAGTTACCGAAGCAAAAGGCACATAAGCCGCCAGGTTGCCACCGTGTTTAGTGCCCAATTGTTTAGCCGCATAGACCACATAATAAGGATCGGTTACAGGGATATAAGGCGAGATGTAACCTGGTGCTGTTCCATCATCCCAGCTTTCGGCGTATTGGATCCGGTAGCTGGCGCTGAGGTTGTCGTCGCGAAAGTTGGCTTGTGTATAGTCACTTTCGTCTTTAACACGCAACAGGCTTTGCAGAAAGTTGGAGAAATCACCCCGGATAATACCTTTACCATCGGGTCTGTTGGTTGCGGTAATAGTTTGTTGCTGGCCACTGAGTTTGTCCTGGTAAGTGATCTGCGTAAGCATTTTGTAATAGGGGCGCAGACTATTGATGTTAACGAATCCGCCTGTAGTTAAAGATGATACATAAGGGGTGTCGATAATCAGGGCGTTGTATTGTGCCTGATCGACTTTGTAAGTGCCGTTATAAACGCCTGCGTTGACATAGATCATTTCACCAGTTTTTGCGCTGATCACTGTTGCATTAATATTCAGCTGTGCCTTTTGTGTCAGACTGTCCTGTGTGATGCTGGTCACCTCGAAATCCTTGCGCTGATAGGTAAAAACGACTGGATTGAAAGCCGCGTTCCAGCGGGAAATATTGCCGTTCCCGAGATCGACTGAAGGATCGGATATGAGCAGATTGCGCACCGTGAGCAGAGTAAATTGCTTAACTGAGGCGCAGTTATTGGCATCGCGGATGTAGGCAATGTACGAGCCGCCGGTAAGTCCGGTAAAAGTGGGAGAGGGTTGGTAATGGCTGGCATCCAGGCTGTATTGGATCGGTCCGTAGCTGGATGATGCTTTGATGGTAATTTGCCCATCGGCCGCACCGGGTGCTGATTCCTTTTTTTCGGTGATAATGGCGTTGATAGCTGCATCGCACACCGAGGGAGGGCTTGCTGTGCCTGGTGTTGAACCGACTATCGTAAAATTTCGGATATCGATGATGGTGCCGTCAGAAGCATATTTCCGGCTCAGGGTGCCGTTGTAGATTAACAGGCTTTGACCAGGTACGATGAAATCATGGTTATTAATGTTGCCGGTATCGTAAAACGCAACGGTGACGGATAGGTTATCACCATTAGCGGGGTTGTTATTCTCATCAGTAATGATGATATAAACATTGCCGGTGGTGTAAACGATGCCGCCCGAGGTGGTGCTTACCTGGTTGGTGATCTGGATTTGGGGGAAGAGGGACATTAATTAGTGAATTAGTGAATGACTGAATTAGTGATTGAGTGAATTAACGCAATTCGATGGAATCAACTATGCTCTGTACTATATCATCAGCCATTGGGTTAGTGTTTTGGCTCAGGCGGAGGTTGATATTGGCATCGCTAAGTGGTTCGGAGAGAATGCCAGGTGTGCCGGGGAAGCCTTTCTTGTCAATCGACTTTTTAATGGCCCAGGCGGCCTTGTCGGGTATGCCTTTGGCCTGGCACCATTGTTTGATGCGGTCTATCATTGGCGGATTTCTGGGTAGAGCGATCTTACCTGTTGGACTCCGCCCCGTTTCCAGCAATTGCAGGTAACCGGGTAGTTGCAGTTGGGCGTTATTGCCGTCAGTACTCACGGTAATCTGTTGGGCGATTTGCCCGGTAGCGTATTTCCCTTGGACTTGCATGGAATGGATGAGGTCGGTTTTGAGGGCTTCCAAAAAAGAGATTAAATGGTCATTAGTCATTGGTCATTAGTGAGTAGTCGGTGGGCATTGGTGAAGGTTATTTAGCATGTCGTCTATTCTACTCACCCGGTCTTTGCTGCGCTCGACCACCCTCTCTCCGCTTTGCGGAAAGAGGGATTAAAGACATTCTCTTTTGCCCTCTTTATGGTTTGCCATAGACAGGGCCGACAGGCATAGCGATGGCGAGGTGAGCCGACATGATTTAAAAATTTTCGAAATACATCGTAGCTAACGTAATCGTCAAGCTAACACCAGTTGAGTTGACATCAAATTTGTTATAGACGGGCAGGCATTTGGCTTTATCGCCGGCTTTGATGCGGAAATAGCGGCCGTCGCCTTCGCGGTATTTGGAGGCTTTGACAATAAACTCGTTGGCCATACGGAGTGCCTGGTTTACATAATCCTCGTTGCCCGATGTGTATTGATCGAATTCTGTCTTATACAGGAACTCAAGATAGACTGAAAATGTATTGTCTACAGAACCATTTACCTGCGGCGAAACCTCAATGGGTTGTAATGGGTACATAAAGACGCATGGGAATGAGGCGTCATCAGCAAGCTGATTAATTTCGTTTACAGTGCCGTAAATGAAGGTGGGTTGTTGGGTGAGCAATTGGGTGACTGCTTCGATTTGGTTTCTTATGGGCATTTCTTTGGTGATTAGAGATTTAGTGATCAGAGACTAGGTAAGGCATTCATTTAATTTTAGATTGAAGAAAAATGTAACCCACTGGTTTAAGAGTTCAGCGCAGCGCTCTTAAATCACAAATGATCGGAGGACTCTGTCCGGTGTTCGGGGTAATGAGATTTCACTTAATGCATATATACGTTCAAAGACAGATGTTTGTACTAATTACCGGACAGAATCCTTCATTTCCATTAATGCTTTAAGTCGCCCTTCGGAAGACTTAAACCAGGAAGGAGTAATTCTGTTTCTAAATCGTACATCGTAATTCTAAAATCGTAAATCACCTCTGCACATTCAATAATTCCTGATACCGCCGCTGATATTCAGCTTCGGTCTTATTCAGCAAAAGTTTAGTTAATACCCGATCATAGGGCAAGGCGAGTATTTCGGCCCATTTGGTTATGTCGCCGTTGGCGAGGGAGTTGACGGTATTTATGTATTTAAATTTTTCAAACGCCGCAATACCTGCCTTCTTCTCCAATACAGATGCAGGCGCTGAAAGAACCCGATCTTCTGTTTCAATAAGTCGGGATAGCAGGTAAAAAAATGTTTGGCTATTGGCAGAGCCTCCGTTACCTTTAATTTTTTTACTTCTTCAGTAAATTCATCGGCTTCGTATTCGTTGTATTTTTTGCCCGTTGTCCTGCAAAAGAAGTATTGTGCAAGCAGGCAGCAGCAGGAACGGAGCGAGGGTTGAAAATGCTCTTTCCAATGGTCTTCTCCGTAAAGGTTGATATGGATATTGATCTCATCGGCAATGATATCCCGTGCTGCCAGGAAAGCTCCCGCAGGTTCTACAGATAGATTGTTGATCACATTCACCATTACCTGGCGCTTACCCAACACAAAGGTGATTTTATGCGGAACGAGTTCACTGTTGTACAGGTACTTGATCTGATGAGCCAGCGATTGCACGTATTCACCAAATACCTGGAAATCGTTAAAGTTAATGACGGTGTTCAGTTCTTCTTTTGGGATGCCTGAAAGGATGCTGATGGCTTCGAGATCGTTCAGGTAATGCTTTTCCTGCATCTCTATCATTTGCCCCAGCGTGATCTCGTTGAGGATGGTAGGAATCCTGATTTTTAATTTGCCATCGGTTGTTCTGAATGTCTTTTCTATCATATCGTAACCAGGTTTGACAGCGGTGATTGCCAGTTATTTTCGCGATAGGGGAGCTTGCTTTTTGGCATAACTAATTTATTGATTTTTAATTTATTTAATGCAATATATCTCAGCGGATCGACCAGGTGATTGAAACGGTCTACCGGTTCGTTTATTGTTCGTCCCGAGCGGTCCGTGCGCCATTTGTAACGGTTCAATTCTTCGCGCAGATTGACGCTGTTGCGGGTGATGTTTAGCTTGTAGCGTTTTAAAATGTCGATAGAGTTTTTGATGCTATCGGCACCTTTCTTTACACCGGTAATATGCCAGCCTAAGCGTCTTAATTCCTCGATGGATTTTGGCTCGGCGCTGTCGGCAATAATTTCGGTGCGTTTGCTGATCCGCAAATCAATCAGCTTGTCTGATATGTCCAAATTTGTAAGACCGGTTTCGTAGATCAGTTCGTTTATCCATAGTTCGCCGTTATAGCGGTAAACTTCAATACAGCCGGTTTCATCATTGGTGAAACCGAAATCCAGACCCAATGCTATAAGTCTGGCGTCCTTTGGAATATTATCGCATAGCTGCCAGTTGGTGAGAACCAGGCCGCTTACTTTGCCTGTCAGACCGCGAGCGTAAACTTTCCACTGCTCTTCATCCAGTTCCTTTAATGATTCGATCTTGTTGTGCATGCTGTCATCTAAAAACGGGTTATGCCGATGATCGGATATGATAAGTTGGACATCATTGCGACCCAACAAATTATCGTGAACCCAAAAGGCCGCGTTTGGGTTGTAGTCGATGTAAATTCTTATGCGCGTTCGCAGCGCAAGCTCAGCATATATTCTCCAGTCGATGCCATTTGCCTCGTTAATAAACAGATAATCCCTCTTTCCTGATTTCGCATCCTGCGCATCGTCGTAACTTTTAAACTCAATAGCAGAGCCATTATGAAATTCAAATACACGTTCAGATCGATTGTACGACTTAATGCGCGTTGTTATTTGTTCAGATTCTGAATAGATTTTCAGTGCATCGCGTAAAGCGCCGGCTTTCAGGTTAGGTATATCCTGGCCTACGACTGTAATAATCTGATCCGTATGTTCACAAGCTATACAAAACAACACCTGCATAATGGCGTAAGTTTTTCCGGAACTTGTGCCACCCTGGTTGATCACGGTATGGGCAGTAGTGTTATAATTTGCAGTGAAAAGTACAGAAGCTTGTTGATTTTCAGACATTTGATTTGTAGTAATAATTGTATAACTTTATTTTTAGTTTAAACCGGACATTATCAACCTGAAATAACCATGCGCAAGTTTTATGTTCTACTATTCGCAATTGTATTAATCTGCGGTTTCACTGCTTGTCAAAAGGGCAGCAACGGAGGTGTTCCTTTTAATGCCTCTACTCTGATACTTGGTAAATGGAATTTACAAAAGCAAAAGACCGTTATAACTGCTAATGGTGCGCTGCAATTAGATACAACCTGCGAAACATCGTTTACAAATGTTAGCCGCGCCCGGTTTAATAAAGACAACACCTTTAATAGTGTAGGTTTGTGGAGCAGTGTTACCGGTAGCAATAACAATCTTGGGGGTATCAATACCGTAGCAGCCGGGATTGATTCGACCTCGGGGACCTATAGCATTGTTAACTCAAGTCTCAATATTACTGTGGCCCTTGCCGGGCTGCGAAATATGGTAGGTTTTTACGATGCCGCCAGTTCTTCCGGTACTGTTCTTCCACCGGTAAACGTTGTATCCCGCAGTTCGCAAATTACACTGCTTAGTTCATCGCACTTCAATCTGCATTATGAGTTGGTTTATAATACCATCATTAATAATGTGATTACCAATTATAAGGAGGAAGAGGATTATTATTATACCAGGTAATTACACAATCACTTCTTTTTCGGAAGAAGAAAGCGGGGGACCGGATGTAACGATTGTCACTTTAACCACATTACTAAGTTTATGATCAATCGGCTTAGACTCATTCCGTTCGTTCCAGCCCATGCTTTTTAGCGCAAATATGGCACCCGTAGATGAAGTGACATGCAGTTTTTTTTCATAATCGGCTATTACCCTGAGCCGCGCACGGCTGATCCTTTCAGAATATTTTCCTCGTAGCTCATACTCCTCCATTTCCTGTGTGCTTGAAAAACCAAGGTGGAGAGCTAAGCCAGAAATAGTTGGAAAATCGCGGTCCGGCTTTTTACCGGTCTTGGTTTCTTTTACGGGTGAGATCACGTCAAAATATTGACTGATCAGGTCGTCCAGTTTCTGGCCTGATTTAAAATATTTCATGAAGCTTATGATTAAAGTGCCAATTGGCATAAATGAATAATCAAAGATACTAATTTTTTTAGTATGTCGCAAGCTTTATTTTGATTTTAGGTTGATTGGGTTGAATAAGTTAGATTAGGTTGATAAAAAAACATGAAACTTTTACTGGCCTGGTAATTTGATTGAATTAGAAAAAAGTTTTGTTTCAAATAGAAAAATATTATCTTTGTGTATGGGGAAGGAAGGGAAAAAAGTAAAGTACATTTACGAGAGCGGTAAACGACACAAAGTTTACGATACAGAAGATATGCCTGTGAGCCAGGTATCAGATCTGCTTGTGCCCTATACCAATTACTTCCGGTCGCCTATTGCTAAGCTGGACGCCATAAAAAGAGGTCTTCATCCAGGAGCAATTAATGATTTAATAGAGATAACCGGCGCAACGCAAACCGATGTATCCAGATGGCTTGATATTACTGAGCCAACTTTGCGCAAGCATATCCAAAACACCCGTGAGCTTAACCTGGGCCTCAGTGAGCATATTATTCAATTATTTGAGCTTTTTGATAAAGGCCTGGATACCTTCGGGTCACTTAATGAATTTAAAAATTGGCTGAAACACTACAATACAGGTATCGACGCTATACCTTATGATATTCTGGATACCATTACCGGCATTGGTATCGTCATGAACGAGCTTATCCGCATTGATTACGGAGCGACAGCTTAATTAATTAGTGAATGAGTTAATCTTATAGAGGATTTATGACACTTCGTAAATCTGGTAATTATATCAACAGGCCGTGATCACTCATTCACTAATTCGCTCACTAAAAATAATTCACTCATTAAAAACAAATGCACATCTACCGTATCGGTCAAGCCAAATATGCCAATGATCTGAAAGGGTCGGGGATTGACGCGCGGTGGAATTCTAATGGTCAATATGTGATCTATACGGGCGGTTCGCTGGCTCTTTCGTGTCTTGAGAAACTGGCGCATGCATCGGGGACATCCTTATATGCGGGCAATTTTTCAGTGACAATGTACAGGGTGCCCGACACAATGAAGATCAAAGAAATAAAACTGACCGACCTCGTGAAGCATAATCCTGAATGGACAAAGGTGATCAACTATCCTTATACCCAGTGGATAGGGGATAAATGGCTGACTGAACGCGAAACAGCTATCTTAAAAGTACCCTCAGCTATTATAGATCTTGAATATAATTATCTGCTTAATCCAGCTCATTCCGACTTCAGGCAGATCAAAGTGGCTGCTGTTAAGCCGTTTACATTTGATTCGAGGCTGAAATAGAAGTCGGAAGTCGGAAAGAATAACTGATCAAAATGCGAAAAAATAACAAAGCCGGAGTGGTTCTTTTTTCTTGTCCCTGCAGGTTTCTAGTAGAGGACCCTGTAAACTACATATGAGCAAAGCGTAAAGATTACATTTACCCCAATCACGTTTGCCCCAATGCCATTATCAGGAGATCAAAGTTCTCACCACTCACCACTTTAAATATTGCTGTTTAGTAGTCTGTAAATTAGTATATTAGTCATACTATTTCCATTCACAATGAGACGAATATTCCTAAGCTTTGTATTGATTACTTGTATTATTACCGCCTACGGGCAGCAACACCAGATCAGGCAACTGGAACAGCAAATCGCCAACCACCCGCAGCAGGATACTTTTAAGGTAAACCGACTGAATAAACTGGCGCTAATAGTATCAGTAAGTGCCGGAAAGCGTGACACGCTTTCAACAGAAGCGATTGTTATTTCGCGGAAGATAGGTTATACTACCGGCGAAGGATTTGGGTTGATTAACAAAGGTATGGCAGCTTCCGCCCTAGGCAGCAGGGCCCAGATACCTGGACTGTTGAAACAAGTCAGGGCAATAATTGAAAAAAACGGCGACCAGGAACTATTATCAATGTATTGGATACTGCAAGGGAGGGAAATGGCCCAAATTGATAATAGAAAAGCTTTGGCTTATTATCTGAGAGCTGATTCCATTGCCGAAAGGTTGCACAATAAAACGTTAACGGTCCTTTGTCAAAGAATCGTTTCCTCGACTTACGGAACGGTATTGGGCGATTTCCCGAAAGGGATGGAATGGATACTCAAATCCATCAAAACGGCAGAGGAAGGCAATTTATTAAATGACCTGGCAGGTTCATGGGCGGCTTTAGGCAGCTACTATACCACCATAGGTGATAACAAAAATGGTCTGATTTATTATAAGAAAGCGCTTGAGGCCAACAAAACGCTTGATAATACTGATCTCAGCTCAACACTGTATAATAATATTGGTGAACGGTACCGTTTGATGGGTAATTATCCTGAAGCCATAAAAGCATATAAGCAAGAGCTCAGCGTGCCGGGCCTTACGCCTTACTTAATAGAACTTGTTGAAAGCAACATGGCTGATGTGTATGTAAGGTCAGGCAACTTGCCGATGGCTTTCAAATACGGTTTTCATTCGCTTAAACTTGCCAGCCAGATAGATGATAACGATGGTATTGCCTGGATAGATGGCATATTGGGAAGAGCCTACAATAAAGCTAATAAACCTGATAGTGCCCTTTACTACGCCAGCAAAGGACTGAAAGCTGCAAACGGTACAGGTACAATAGAATTTATTCGCGACAACTACGGAGCCTTGTTCAACGCCTATGCGAAAAAGAATGATTTTGCAAATGCCTATAAATACCAGGGCCTGTATGTTGCTTATCGCGACAGCATGGTTAGCAGCGAGGTAAGTAACAAGGCAAGCCTGCTGCAATACAATTATGACCTGGCCAAAAAGCAGGCGCAGATTGCATCGCTCAACCAGGAAAAACGGATGCAATACTATTTCCTTGCTGGATCGTTTGGAATATTACTTATTATAGGCGCCACAGGTGTTATACTGCTTAAGAATAACCGCCAAAAACAAAAAGCCAATCTGTTACTAAGCAAGCAGAAAAAAGAAATAGAGGAACAGCGCGACCAAACTGATAAAGCGCTAACCGAGTTGCAGCAAACCCAGGCGCAACTGGTACAACGCGAAAAGATGGCTTCATTGGGTGAACTGACGGCGGGCATTGCCCATGAGATACAAAACCCGTTAAACTTCGTGAATAACTTTTCTGAAGTGAGTATTGAATTGCTGACCGAATTAAAAGAAGAGGAGAAAAAAGGCAATAAAGAGGATGTGATTAATATTGCTGATGATCTTACGCAAAATCTGGAGAAAATCCGGCACCATGGCAAGCGCGCCGACTTTATTGTAAAAGGCATGCTGCAGCACTCCCGCACCAGTACCGGCGAGCGGCAACCCACCAATATCAATGTGCTGGCCGATGAGTTTTTCAAGTTATCGTACCACGGACTGCGTGCTAAGGATAAATCATTTAATGCAGAGTTGACCACCAATTTTGACGAGAAGCTGCCCCAAATAAATGTGGTGCAGCAAGACGTGGGCCGCGTGCTGCTCAACCTGTTCAATAATGCCTTTTATGCAGTAAACCAAAAATCCAAAACAGCAGAGAATGGTTATAAGCCTGAAGTTACGGTAAGCACGTCATCAGGTAACGGGCAGATCATCGTAAAAGTGAAAGACAATGGCGTAGGTATTCCGGATCCCATTAAAGAAAAAATACTGCAACCTTTTTTCACCACCAAACCTGCCGGCGAAGGAACCGGGCTTGGGTTGAGCCTGAGCTATGATATCCTGGTAAAAGGGCACAATGGTATTTTGGATATCGTCAGCAAAGAGGGGCAGGGCTCCGAGTTTATTGTGAAGTTGCCGGTGGCGTAGTCAATAGTCAATGGTCAATAGTCAAAGTTCTTCCTATTCACCACTCACTCCTCGTTATTCATAACACGCCTCTTACCAGCGTCGGGACACGTATTGTCATCCTGAAATAATCTTTGATCTTTTTCGGAACGGTCGTTCCTTTTTTGATTTATCTTTGTGGAACAATCATTCCGATAAGGGGATTTAAATCACAATAAAATTATCATGATGATAGCTTCATCACCACTTAAAAACAAATTACAACGATGAAAAAGTTAGAAAACAAAGTAGCAGTAGTAACAGGGGCATCAAAAGGTATTGGTGCGGGTATTGCAAAAAGCCTTGCGGCAGAAGGTGCAGCAGTTGTAGTAAACTATGCCTCATCTAAAGAAGGTGCCGAAAAGATAGTTGCCGAAATTGTAGCTGATGGCGGTAAAGCTGTTGCGGTACAAGGCGATGTATCAAAAGCAGCTGACATAAAACGCGTGTTTGACGAAGCGAAAAACATATATGGTGAGGTAGACATCCTGGTGAATAATGCAGGTGTATACAAATTCAGCCCGGTGGAAGAAATTACTGAGGATGAATTTCACCGCCAGTTTAATACCAACGTGCTTGGTTTATTACTGGCAACTCAGAATGCAGTAGGTCATTTTGGTGATAAAGGTGGCAGCGTGATCAATATTGGTTCGGTAGTGAGCCGTATTACTCCTGCCGGAAGTGCTATTTATACAGCTACTAAAGGTGCAGTAGATTCAATCACTCAGGTGTTATCAAAAGAATTGGGCCCTAAGAAGATCCGTGTAAATTCGATCAACCCGGGTATGATAGAAACTGAAGGTACACATACCGCAGGTTTTATAGGCAGCGATTTCCAGAAATGGGCCGAAACAACTACACCGCTGGGCCGTATCGGTCAGCCGGATGATATTGCTCCTATCGCAGTGTTCCTGGCTTCTGATGATTCAAAATGGCTGACAGGCGAAACTATTTTAGCCGGCGGTGGGTCGAGGTAATTCAGTTGGCAGTTGCCGGTTTGCAGTTAGCAGTGAGTGTTGGATAATGATGTAAAGTGCTGATTGGCCGGTAACTGATCGCTGATTAAGTAATCAACGATAAAAAAATGATAGCTTTGCTCATAAATCGGGCAAAGCTTTTTTGTTATGGCAAGGACTAAAGATTTTGATGAGGATGAGGTGCTGCAAAAGGCCATGAACATATTTTGGCATAAGGGGTACAACGGCACCTCGATGCAGGATCTGGTGGATGGATTGGGCATTAGCCGGTCGAGTATGTATGATACTTTTGGGGACAAGCATACGCTGTTTATGCGCTCGCTCGAGAACTACAAGAAAATGGCAACTGCAGAAATGAAATCTATCGTGGACAATGCTCCGACAGCTAAAGAAGCCATCAGGCGGATGTTTGAATATACAATAGCAGAGCTGGTTAGTGATAAACAACACAAAGGCTGTTTCCTGGTGAACGCCGGTGTTGAAATGGCTCCGCACGATGCCGGTATAAGTAAAATGCTTTGCGATAACGACCGCCAGTTGGAGACCTATTTTAATGAGGCCATCAAAAAGGGACAGGCCAGCGGCGAAATATCCGATGAGAAAGATAGCCATGCGCTCGCACAATTTATTCTGAATAACATAAAGGGCATCCGCGTTACTGCAAAGTCGGGTGCTGATAAAAAGATATTCCGCGATATTGTTGATGTGACGATGAGTGCGCTGGGGTAGGATAGTCTTGGGTACAGATGCTCGAAACCGGATCATTCAGGCGAGACGCTTGGACCGGCTGAGGGTTAATACTGTGGAGAGCAATCCGTTCTCAGGATACTAATTTAAAGTCGCTCATTTCTTTTGCAAGGAATTCTTCCAATACCTCTACAGGAATTTCCCGTTTGCCATTTTTGTCGACATTGAGGTAATCGATTTGCGTGATGCCAAAGATCAGCGCGTGCCCTGAAGGTTCAAAGCCCAATACCTTAAATTTCTGCACATCGTTTGCCCAAACCTGGCCTTCTTGTATCATAATCAATTTAACCTGTGGTCATTCATTTTGTTTGACGAAAAAACTGGCAAACAATTTCCCCCACTTTTTCTTTTTTACTTACAAATCAACCAAATATGAACAGAACAATCGGGATCGTCTTGTTAATAGCCGGCGTGGCTATGCTGATATGGACAGGGTTTACTTACACCAAAAAAGAAAAAGTTATTGATGCTGGCCCCATACAGGTTTCTGCCGACCGTCAGCATAGTGTTAACTGGCCGCCGTATGCAGGAGGGATACTGATAATAGGTGGTATCATATTGATGGTGACCGGGAAAAAGACGACTTAAAGGGGGAAGCCCGATCAAGCGTTTGCATTTTCTTGAGCGTTTACGCTCAACCTTAAATCATTCACCGAGACCCTTGAAACCGGTGGGAGATGCTCGTTTTTTCAAATACCCGAGAACATAGTCTGAGCTTTTTTGCCGATAAGTGGCATAGGCTTCTTTTCACCATTGATCGCACTCAGAAAACCAAACACCCAAACAACAATTATGGTGGTTCTGGTTAACCAGTTTAAAGCCGAGGCTACCCAATAATCGGGACTAAAAAGCAGGTAGAAAAAAAGGATATCCAATGCGACCACTATAACCGTCGAAATGATATGGAACAGCAAAGTTTGTCTTAGCTGGTAACTTCCCAGGCCGGTTTTGTTATGATGCAGGGCAAAATAGGCGATGATCCACCCAATAATAAAGAAATAACTTACTATACCCGCTGCTTTTCCGTCATCATCATCTGACGGAGAATTTTCATTCGTTTCCATCTGATAATTAATTATTTAGAGTTATTGGTTAAGTAAATATAAGCAATTATTATCGATTTTGTTTGAATTAAATATCCACCATTTGGTGATAAGTTGCAAGCATATTCGGTAAGTTACCTTTACCTACCCGTAGTAGCAGATATACGCTACATCTGTTTCACAATTGATGTCGAATACAATTCCTGCCGGAATGTTAAGGATATCCTGTTTATTATGTTTTTGCCATTCGCCGCCAGGCAATTTGGTGCTTACCAGGCCTTCTATAAATACAATAGTTTCTTTGGCGCTGGTATCAAACTTATAGCTGCCTTTTTTCATGACGCCTACAGTGGCGCGCCCTTTCTCGGTTTCGAGCACCAGGCTTTGAACCATGCCTTCAAAATAAGTATTGTGCAAAACCGGGCCACCGGTTGGATTAGCTGAATTGCTCATTTTAACAATTTTTTTAAAGGCTCAAAACTAACATCTTTTTTAAGTTCAAAAATTATAAAAATAAATTAAGGCGATAAAGCCAGTTAACAGAATCAAACGAGGGCAGTTTTGGTAAGTCCGACCAGCCGGTTTGAAAATCGGCCCGATTCATCTTATTAAAACCCAGTAATTTATCATAAAAAACAGATAATCAAACTTTTTATTCACATAGCTAAACTTATCTGTCTGAAGGCTCGTACAAATTTAAAGGTAAATAATATTTAAAAAAATATTTAAGTATAAGTTAATTTCATAGCCCAAAGCGCTCAAACTTATATTGGAAAAATCGTACGGATAAGATGAAGACTCGCAAGTATTACCTGTTTATTCTATTATTGCTCAAATCGTTTACAGGTTTTGCCCAAAATCAAAGCTTTAACTTTGAGCATATGGGTACGCATGAGGGCTTATCCCAGATCAATGTACTTTCTATTTTTCAGGATAGCCGCGGTTTTATATGGGTAGGAACTACAGATGGTTTGAACCGTTATGACGGGTATAATTTCGCTATTTACCGTAGTGACGCAAAAGATAACACGGCAATAACCGGCAATTACGTTAATGATATTACTGAAGACAAGGAAGGCAATTTGTGGATAGCCACATTAGATGGCTTAAGTAAATATGACCGGAAAAAGGAAAGCTTTACCCAGTATAAACATGATTATAAGAATTCCGAAAGTCTTTCGAGCAATTTAGTTGATAAGCTGACATTTGATTCAAACGGTAATTTATGGCTCGCTACTGAAAATGGCGGGCTGGATTGCTTCAGCCCGAAAACAAATAAATTCAGGCACTATGTTCATTCAGACCGTGATGCCAATAGCATCAGTGATAATAGTATCAATTGTGTGTTCGAAGATTCGGCCCATAATTTATGGGTTGGTACCTCGACAGGGGGATTGAACCATTTTGACCCGGAAACGGGCAATTTTACCAAACTTGTAAACAGGGATGAAAAGGGCAAAATAGCCGGAAAGCATATCAGCTGCATTATTGAGGGTAAAAACCACCATTTATGGATGGGGACGCAGGATGATGGGGTAGTTGAATTTGATCCGGGGAAAGGGACTTTTAAAACTTACAGGCATGACCCCAATTCGGCCAATTCGGTGCCAGGTAACAATGTTTATGCCTTAGGCTTTGATTCGCACGACAACTTATGGATATGCGCCGATAATGGTGGATTCTGCATATTCAACAATCAAACCGGCAAGTTTGCAACTTATAAATATGATGAGCTCGACAATAACAGTATCAATGGTAATACCATTCACGCAGTTTGCAAAGACAAGCGTGGCGATATGTGGCTCGGAGCGTTTAGCGGTGGTATAAGCTTGCTTAAAAAAACAACGGAAAGTTTTACGCACTACAAGCATAATTCGCTGGCCAATTGTCTTTCTAATAACTATGTGCTGACCCTGTACGAGGATGCCAAAAAAAATATTTGGGTGGGTACAGATGGCGGCGGCTTGAATAAGTTCGACCCGGTTACCGGGAAATTTACCGTATTTAAACAACAACAGACCGGCAAAACCGGTATCGCCGGAAACTATGTGCTTACCGTTGCCGGTGATAATGACGATGGCAGTTTATGGATAGGTACCTGGGGTGATGGCATCAGCGTTATGAACAAAGATGATCATACGATCAGGTATTTTAAAAATAACCCGGCTGATCCTAAAAGCTTAAGCGGCGACCAGGTGTATGGTATCACCCAAACCAGGGATAAAACTATGTGGATAGCCACCTTTTATAACGGGTTGAACAGCTACGATAAAAAAACAAATACCTTTACACGCTACAGGCACGACGCCGGTAATCCTGCTAGTATAAGCAGTGATAAGTTGAGCAGTATGTTTGAAGATGCTCAGGGGAATTTTTGGATTGGTACTTTCGACTCCGGTTTTAACCTGTTTGACCGTAAAACAAATACCTTCACCAGCTTTCGGCATGATGAAAAACGTAACAGCCTTATTAACAATACCGTGCAAGACATCATGCAGGACAGCAACGGTAAATTATGGCTTTGTACCTTTGGCGGCCTCAACCTGTTTGACCCGGCAACAAAACATTTTACAGCCTATACCAAAAAGGATGGATTACCTAGTAATTTGATTTACGCAGCAAAAGAGGATAACGCCGGCAAAATATGGGTAAGCAGCAGCGCGGGCCTGTCTGTTTTTAACCCGGTTACTAAAACCTTTAAAAATTATACTACCGAGGATGGCTTGCAAGGCGATGAGTTTAAACCGCATTCGGCGCTAAAAACCCGCGAAGGGAAATTATATTTTGGCGGAATAAACGGGTTTAATTCATTCACTCCGGGCCAGGTGTTAAATAGCGAAGAATTTTCGCCTCTAGTTTTAACAGCACTTCAAATATTTAATAAGCCTGTTCAAATTGCAAAAGGCCGTTGGGATGGCTCTCCGTTAAAAGTGAATATTGCAAATACGAAAGCAATCAGTCTGTCTTATGACCAATCAGTTATAACCTTACAGTATGCCGCTCTTGATTTTACAGCTGCCGATAAAAAGCATTATGCTTATATGCTGGATGGTTTTGATAAAACATGGAATGATGTGGGTTCGCGTAATTCTGCCACTTATACCAATCTGCCCCCGGCTAAGTATACATTTAAAGTGAGGTATCAAAACCCGCAGGGCAAATGGTCGCCTGTTGTTACCAGCATTCAGATTACGGTTGTGCCGCCGTTCTGGCTAACCTGGTGGTTTAAGTTACTAGCAGCGGTAACCGTTGTAGGCGGCGTTTATGCCATCTTCAGGTATCGTATTTCGCGGGTCAATAAGCAAAAGCACATGCTTGAAAAGCTGGTTAAAGAACGGACGGTTAGTTTGGCAGAAATGACCGCCAATGAAAAGCAATCACGCATAGAAGCCGAAAATGCCAATAAGGCAAAGAGCATTTTCCTGGCTACCATGAGCCACGAGATACGCACCCCGATGAATGGTGTGATCGGGATGACATCGCTATTGGCTAATACGCAACAGTCGATGGAACAGAAAGAGTATACTGAAACCATTAAAAATTGTGGCGAAGCATTATTGGTTGTTATTAATGACATACTGGATTTTTCGAAGATTGAGTCGGGCAGTATGGAACTGGATGTTCATGATTTTGATCTGAGGGGTTGCGTGGAAAGCGTGCTAGACCTGTTTGCCGGCAAGGCGGCCAAGATAGACCTTGTTTACCAGATAGACAGCAGTGTGCCGCCACAGGTCATAGGCGATCAATTGCGGTTAAGGCAAATACTGATCAACCTGGTGAGTAATGCTATGAAATTTACAAAAACCGGGGAAGTGTTCATCAGCGTGAAGCTTGAAAGCCGTAAAGATGATGACCTGGTATTATTGTTCAAGATACTGGATACAGGTATAGGCATACCTGAGGATAAGCTGAATAAACTGTTTAAAGCCTTTTCGCAGGTGGACTCCAGCACTACCCGAAAATATGGAGGAACAGGCCTTGGATTGGCAATAAGCGAAAAGCTGGTGAAATTGATGGGCGGTGAAATAGACGTGGAAAGTAAGGTGGGTATCGGAACGACGTTCTCGTTCACAATTAAATCCAAAGTTGGAGTTCAGCCGCGGCGCAATTACGTACAACTCAATATGGAGGAGATCACCAACAAACATGTTTTAGTGGTTGATGATAACCCTACCAATCGCAATATTCTCGAAACACAACTTAAACAATGGAACCTGGTGCCTGTTATGGCAGAGTCGGGGGAGCAGGCATTAATGATCCTTTCCTTAAAACAGCCGGTAGACCTGGTAATCACAGACATGAATATGCCGGGTATGGATGGTGTTGAGCTGGCCCAAAGCATTAAACAGACCCATCCTGACCTTCCTCTGATCCTGTTAAGTTCGGGCAATGAGCAAAGTAAATATTCGGACAACCTGTTCAAAGCTATATTGGTTAAACCGACAAAGCAACTGGTTTTACAAAATCATGTAATTGACCTGCTAAAGACGCATAACAGGCTTGCTAAAGAAGTTGAACTTGCAAAACCTTCGTTCTCAATAGATTTTGCTGCGAAATACCCAATGAGTATTTTGATAGCCGAAGATAACCTGATCAACCAAAAGCTGGCTTCGCATATCTTAACTAAACTGGGTTACCAGGTTGATATAGCAAATAACGGGCGTGAAGCTGTAGATGCGGTAATGGCTAAAAAATACGATGTAATACTGATGGACGTGCAAATGCCCGAGATGGACGGATTGGAAGCCACCCGGTTTATACGCAGCAATGTTAAACTGCAGCCAATTATTATCGCTACCACAGCCAATGCCATGTCAGATGACAGACAAATATGCCTGAATGCGGGTATGGACGATTATCTTGCCAAACCTATGAAATTGCAGGATATCATGGGTGTTTTGGAAAAATGGGGCGGCAAGATAAAAAATACAGTGCAGGTTAATTAGTCAATAGTCATTAGTCAATGCGGACTGAAAATCGGTAATCCAATGCCCAATGCTGTTCGAAGTCTCTGACTTTGAATGCCTAAACAGGTAGTCTGAGACTACCTGCATAATAGTCTGAAGTTGCAAACTTCGGACAGCGTGGGTCCCAGGCTTTGAACCATGCCTTCAAAATAGGTGTTATGTGAAACCGGACTGCTTGCAGAATTAGCTGAATTGCTCATTTTAACAATGTTTTTTTTTAAGGGCTCAAAACTAACATCTTTTTTAAATTTTCAGCTGCGTGCTGTTCGAAGTTGCAAGCTTCGGACAGCGTATAGCTTAGTTAAAAAATGTTAAAGAGTTTAATGTTGGGGCCATTGTTGTTAATTTGCTGAGCTTAAACTTATTCCAATGAATAAATCTTCGTTCACTATTCTCCTGGGTATTTGGTTGGTCGCTTTGTATGCTTGCAATGGAAAACCCCAAAATGCAAATACTGCAAGTCCGGTTGTTAAAAACCAAAATGTGATTGTTGATTATACAGACACCCACGTTGGTGATACAACCTTGTTATTTGTTCATGGATGGTGCATCAACAGAACTTATTGGTCTGATCAATTAGCATTCTTTAAAAGCCATTACCGTATTGTCACCATGGACTTGCCGGGTTTTGGAAAATCCGGAAGGAATAGAAACGCTTGGAATACAGAAGCTTTTGGTAAAGATGTAACTGCTATTATGACACAGTTAAAACTAAAGAATGTTATTTTGATAGGTCACTCGATGGCTGGTGATATTATTGTACAAGCTGCAAATAATACACCTAAACAAGTGATTGGATTAATAGGCGTTGATAATTTTAAAAGCGTGGGTGTTGGTGGTAAACCAAGCAAACAGGATAGCGAAGCCTACAGAAAGGCTATTGATTCGCTGAGGCATGATTTTAAAAAAATAGCTTTTGAATATTTTAATAAAGACCTTTTTTATAAAACAACCAGTCCCGCCATCAAAAAGAGGGTCCTTAATGATGTAGCGCAGGCAGATCCAAACATAGCATCAGCGTGTATGGAGCAGGATAACTTCGACGAGGCTCAGGAGTTATTGAAGTCTAAGAAAAAATTATGCCTGATCAATAGCGACGTTAAGCCTACTAATTCAACAGGATTGAAGCGCAAAAATATCCCGTTCCAAATATGGTATATCCATGCCACGGGTCATTTCCCAATGATTGAAAAACCCGAAGAGTTCAATCTCCTATTGGCACAAGCAATTCGAAAAACTGCGGTATAAGCAACGCGTGATATTCTAAGTAAAGCCTAATGGTTTTGCTTAATTTCTTCCTCTATCCGCAAACTTTCTTTGTGAATACTATTTAATATTTCAGTAACGAATTCGGCAGATAATCCCTGTTCTTTTCCTGCAGCGATCCCTTTTTCAAGAACCTGCTGAAAACGGGCTGCCTGAAGCGGGGGAATATGGTTCTTCGCTTTATAAATCCCGATTTCTCTGACCGCCTTCTCGCGTTCGCCGATCACTCGCATCAATAACCTGTCTAATGAATCTATTTTGCTGCGGTTAATTTCCAGGGTATTGTCGGGTGACTGTTTTGCCTGAGCAGATTGCGCTTTGGCGGCTGCGTTAAGCAGCGGCAACATCGCTAAAATCAAAAGATATTTATATTTTTTCATAGATTTAAGATTAGCAATTTAACGTTAAATCATTGTAAATCTTACTTAGCGGACTAACATCGCTTCAGGATATTATACTTCCGCCTTTGCAAATCCTACCGTTTCCCTATACAACTGCGGCGATACATCGGAATTGTTTTTAAAGAACCGGCTGAAGTAAAACTCATCGTTGAAGCCTAGTTCGTAGGCGATGGATTTTACAGGTTTCGAGGTAAGGTAGAGTTCCCGTTTGGCTTCTATTACTACCCGCTCGGCTATCATATTCGTGAGCGTTTTATTAAAATGATTTTTGGTGATCTTGGCCAGTGCCTTTGGCGAGATGTTCAGCAGGTCGGCATATTCAGCAGGGGAGTGCTTGGTTTTAAAGTTTTCTTCTATTGCATCTTTGAGGCTCTGCAATACAAAAGGTTCTTTTAAACCCGAAATTTCTGCCGAAGCCATTGGGCTTTGATCTAAGCGAAGGCGTGAACCATTGATCAGGAATATTTTCAGATAAGATATCAGTAATTCATACTGAGCCAGAGCTGCGTTTTGCATTTCAATTTGCATCTGTTCAATGATATTCAGAAACAAAGTGACATCCTTATCGGCGAGCGTAATGAACGGCGGCTGATAAATGTTGTTGAACAAAACGCCGTTACAGGCCACCTCTTTTTGGTGCAGGTGAATGCAAAAGAAATCGGGATGGAAGTTGAGGATCACGCCGCTGAGGTCATCTGCGCCGCTTATCATAAAAGGTTGATAAGGCGAGAAGCACATCAGCACCTGTCCCGAAAAATCATAGGTAGAGAAATCGGACTTTAATTTGCCGCTGCCCGCCAGGTTGATGACGACCGTGTAATAATTATTACGCTGCACATGATCAAAATGACTGTTGTCGTCATAAGAGAAAATCTTGAAAGCCAGATTGCCGTTTTTCGGATCGACCAGCGTTAGTGGTTTTTGCGTTTGCATCGGTTATTTCAATGTAAAGAGTTAGCCTGTTAAAAGCGCTTGATCCTGTTCGGTTTTACTTCATCCTCCTCCTTCCTCTAAATTTAGAGGAAGGTATCGAACAAGCCTATTCCTTGTTTTATTTAATAAGAGGCGATCATAATTTTCTGTCGGATTCTTTTATGGGCAGATCATTGATGCTGGCATAACGCTTACGCATGTACCCATCTTCGTCAAACTCCCAAAGTTCGTTGCCATAGCTGCGGTACCAATTGCCCGAGTCGTCGTGCCACTCATATTCAAAGCGCACTGCCATCCTGTTTTCGCGGAAACCCCACAGCTCTTTTTTCAATTTATAATCCAGTTCTTTTGCCCATTTACGTTTCAGAAAGGCTACCACCTCTTCGCGGCCGTTGATAAACTCGCTGCGGTTGCGCCATTCGGTATCAATGGTGTAGGCTAATGCTACGCGTTCGGGGTCGCGGGTGTTCCAGGCATCTTCGGCAGCCTGTACTTTTTGCAGGGCCGTTTCCATATTAAATGGGGGAATGGGATATCTTTTTTCCATGGTTAATGTTTTCTGGTTTTAATCAGCAAGCCCAACAAAGATAGATATGTACTATACTTTATTGGGTTTGCTGCGGGTCAAATTAAATGTTGTATTAGCGAATAGCCTATTTGACTCACCCGGCCATTGCTCCGCCTAACGCGGAGAATGTCGGGGTGAATTGTTTACAACGCTGATGCCAGCGGGAAATCAACCGGTACATCGGTTAGGTTGTGCAGATAATTCATGATGGTTTTGTCGCCAATCAGCATAATTACATCAATAAGGCTGCCCTCAGTATACCCTGCTGCAAAAAAGTTGTCGACCAAAGCACTATCGGCTTTTCCGCGGCTTTCGGTAATGTTTTTTGCCAGTTTTACCAGTGCATCCAGTTTGGCATCAAATGAAGCGCCGCCTTTACGGATTTCGATGATCTGCTCGTCGGTAAATCCATTCATTTTACCAATGGCAGTATGGGCGCTCAGACAATAAATACAGTCGTTCACCTGGCTAACGATCAAATTAACCGCTTCTTTTTCTTTTCCGCGCAACGAGGTTTTACCACCCTGAAAGGTGATATAGTTGCCCAGTGCATTTTCGGCATATGCCATTACCGCATACAGGTTGGGCACCATGCCTATTTTTTGTTTAAGTGCGTCGAATATTGCTTTGTTGTTTTCTGATACTTGTTCTCTTGTTGGTACTGCGAAAGTTTTCATTGTCTTTAACTTTAAATTTTTGTGTTTGAATTGATAAGTCAAAGTTGCGCAGTTTGGCTTCGCAAAGGAATGGAGGATGGGAGCAAGGACATGGACGATTTTCCCCGGATTGGTGGCAGACGGGTCGCTTATAGAGTTGACTCACCCGACGGCGCTACGCTGGTCGACCCTCTCTTCGCTTTGCGGAAAGGGAGATAAAATCTTTATAAAAGCCCTATAGCGATTTTGTAATCACTATACCTATTATAGCGGCAAAGGCAAAACTCATCAGGGTACCTATTAATACATATTCGGTTTTTTTCTGCGTGTTTTCTTTATCGCTGAAGCGGAGGATGGATTTTGCGGCTATGAGGAAACCTACTGCCGCAAACTGATTGCTGATGATGAAGGTGAGTATCAGCAAGCGCTCAAAAAAGCCTATCCAAACGCCGGCTTTGGCCAGTCCCTCTTTATTTACTTCGGCGGCTTCTCGCCATTTTTCGGTGGCCATGCCTATAATGTACCCCAATGGCCAGGTGACCAGCACATAGCCGGTAACGATGAGCCAGAATTTTGTGTTTTGTGCCAGTGCAGCAAGGTAGGCCCAAATGGTATGCAGGTTGAAGCTGATCATCATCCATAGTGCGATGATCACCAGGATGTGGAATAGCTGATCGAGCAGGAAATAAGTCAGGTTTGCGGGGCGGTTTAGTTTCCAAAGATCGATACAGAAATGCGAGATAATGATTGCCAGCGGAAGCCACCAATTCTGCCATTGCCCTGAGAACAGATAGGCCGTGGCACCGGCTATGAATACATGCAGGTAGAGTTTGCCCGAGCGGTGTTTATTTTGCTTCTTTTGATTTACCCAGGCTGTTGGCTGCAGCACAAAATCAGTGAGCAGGTGGGCAACTATCAAACGTAATAACAGGTTCAGCTCCATCAATTATTGCATTAACGATGCAATATAACGCATTGTTTTATCAATTTCTTTCCAGCGGGAAAGCTTTATCCGGTTGTTTACTGCCGATTGGGCTATTTTTAGTTCATCCGCCATTTCCTGTTGTGTTCTCCCTTCCAGCAAAAGAAATATCACTTCGGCCTGGTTTTTTGTCCACTGGGTGATAATGATATTGGCCAGGTTGAGTATTATATTCAGCTGGTTGTTCAACTGCTGATCATTGGTTGATAGCTGTAGGAAGTTTTGCGTGGCTTTCATTTCGTCAAAGGCACGGCCCGATAAATGGAAGGCCTCGCCATCGGCATCTAAAACTGATTTTCCAAAATAGGCTATATCGCCGATGCCTATGGATAAACGGGCATCAAGGGGGGCGTTTCCGGGTCCGTCCTGATAGCTTTTAAGCCAGCACCTGATTTGTATACTTCTTTTCAGGGCTTCGGCCACATCATCAAATAACAGCTGGAAACTATCGCCCCTGAATATCTCGGCATCTTCGGGTTTGGCCACCCACGATTTGATAAGCGCGCTAACCTGTTCGATGAGTTCAACGCGTTTATCTGCCGCTATTGATGTAGAATTGGCGATATCCCCGGTTACCACGCTATATTTCATATGGCAAAGTTATCTATTTTAAATTAGATAATCAATAAATATCGATAAAATAATAGATAAATATGAAATATCTATTTTTAAGTAGATAATACGAAAATCTTAACAAAAAGTTCTAACACGCTTAACCTAAAAGCGATGTGCGGTTTTTTTTAGCAGATTAAAAACTTTAATATTGCGACCCTAGACGTTTTAAACCGGGTAGTCATTTTACAACTTTATTAATGAAGCGGGTTTTCGCTGTTGTTTTTTTGCTGTTTGTGGGCTTTGCTTTTTGTGCTACCCTGTATGCCCAGGACAGGCCGCTTATCCCTATCACCAAATATCCGCGTAAAGATACCGCAGTTGTAATGCCGCAGGATGTTACCAGCCAAACAGACATTTCTGATGTGCTGAATTCTATATTCACTAAAAACTATAAGCCTGCCAAATTGGATACCATTGGCCGCAAGCCCATTATATCCTTTGTGCCGGCTGTGGGTTACTCGTTGCAAACCAAGCTTGCAGGGACACTTACAGGGAACATCGTTTTTCGCTCATCGCCAGGTTCAAAGGTGTCAGCCATTACTACAAGTATGGGTTTTACGGAAAGGAAGCAGTTTACGCTGCCCATTGTATCCACTATCTGGTCGCGCGACAATAAGTTTGTATTTGTAGGCGACGCCCGTTTTTATATCTATCCGCAAAGTACTTACGGATTGGGCACCAACTCGAACATTAAAGATGAGGACCCGATGCGGTATAATCTGTTCCGCTTCTCAGAAGTGGTCTTGAGACAAATCACCGGCAACTTTTACCTGGGCGGTGGCTATAAACTATTGCAGCATTGGAATGTATCGCACAAAGGTCCGCTGGATGGTGCGCCGTCTGATTATGAGGCTTATGGTGCCAGTACGCACACCACCTCGTCGGGATTGAGCATAAATGCGTTGTTTGATAGCCGGGATAACTCGGTGAACGCATCCACCGGCTTTTATGCGGCTATACAATATTACGATTACAAGAAAATATTGGGCAGCGATAACGACTGGAAATCCGTAGTGATCGATATACGCAAGTATTTTCGCCTGCCGGAGAATTCGGATAATGTGATCGCCTTCTGGTCATACAGCTGGCTTACGCTGGCGGGCAGACCACCATATCTTGATTTGCCAAGTACCTCGTGGGATACCTATTCCACCACAGGACGGGGGTATATCCAAAGCCGTTTCCGTGGCTCGAAAATGGTGTATGCCGAAACCGAATACCGCTTTAAGATCACGCCCAACGGGTTGATCGGCGGTGTAGTGTTCCTGAATGGCGAGAGCTTCTCGGCTGCTCCGGGTTCTGCCTTGCAATCTATCCAGCCGGGCTATGGTCCGGGTCTGCGTATTAAGCTGAGCAAGGTATCTAAAACCAATTTGGATATTGATTACGGCTTTGGCAACCAGGGCTCAAAAGGTTTGTTTTTGACAGTGGGCGAGGTGTTTTAGAGGGAAGTCGGAAGTCGGAAGTCGGAGGTCGGAAGTCGGAAGTCGGAAGTCGGAGAAAAATAACTGGTTAGAATACAAATAAGGTCGTGATTTACAATACGGCTAAGAGTGCTGCGCTGAACCTTTAAATTATAATGGAGCGGAAGTGTGCAAGAGAGGCTGTTTAAATAAAAAAGCCGGGTGATTTGACTTAACCATCCGGCTTTCTGTTTGACATTAAATATTAAAATTAAGGAACTATTGCTGTAATAGATATGCTGCTGGCATTTCCGTTGCTTTGTGCGCTTTGATTGCTATCGATATAAATTTTTCCGCCTACGTTGCTGCCGTCTATAGTTACTGCAGTTAATTTAACAGACATACCGTTATCGGTTGTTGCAAAACTAAGAGACCAGTTTGCCGGAGCATTGGTCACAGTTTGCACATTGCCATTTTGGTCTGTATAAGTAATAGTTGAACTGGCTGTACCCTGAGTGGTATACCTTACAACATGCGAATTGCTCTTTTTACAGGAAGAAAATGCAAATGCAGATAATACAATTAAAAGTGAATAAATAAGGGTCTTTTTCATAACAGGGGTTGTTTTAGTTTTCTGTGTTTTCGTGTTCATGTTTACTGAATTTATTAATTAATCTTTCAGCGTTATGTCGTATCTGACAAATAATTTATCCAATGGTTTAATCTGATTGTGACAAGAAAGTTACAAAGGTCAATGTTTGAGGGGTTTAAAGAGGTGTTTTAGTGGGAATATCGAACACTATACTGGTTTCTCCGCCCTTGTTGGTGTTGTCACCAACAAGCATGTGGCAGGCTTTACCCGGATTAATGACATAAGCTGTGGTTTGTTGGTGACAACACCAACAAAGGCGAGAATACTTAAGACGAGAGATACTTAAGAAATACTAAGGCTTTAAAGAGTTTTTTATTATTTCCAGAATCCGTTCATTTTTCACAATCCACATTCCTAATCTTTCTTCAGTAATGCCCTCTTTAAGTTTATAACTGTTTACCGGATTGGTATCTTCAAAAATAGTTTCCATATACCGGAAATTAATATTTTCAATGGATGATAATTCATGAGCAACCTCAACAATATGAGTAGAAACCAAAAAGAAACAGGTTTTTACTTTGGCAAAGGCAGCGATTATGGCAAGAGAGGCGTCATAAGCATCTTTAACATTTGTTCCCCTGAACAGTTCGTCAAAAATTACGAAAATATCTTTTGACTGATTTAATTTTTCAGCCACATGCTTAACGCGCAATACTTCTTTATAAAAGTGGCTATGTCCCTGTTCTACATCGTCCGCTAAGTTTATGGTTGTAATCAGACCTTTAAATGTGGAAGTCACCATACGTTTTGCAGGCACTGGAAAGCCTATTTGAGATAAATAAATAGCAATTCCAATTGATTTAAGCAGAGATGATTTTCCCGCCATATTAGTACCGGTAACAAAACAAACGTTTCGGTCGGTACTAAATTCTATGTCGTTACTTTTAGGATTGGCAATAAATGGATGGAATAAGCCTTCGATAGATAGTTCCCTTGTGTTATTTTCATTAACTATAGGGAATGAGAAACCCAAAGCCTTGGCACTTAGCCTAACGGACTGATAAACATCTAATTGGTAAGCAATATTTAACAAAATTTTCATTCTGTCATAAGCGAGCTGCCTGAAAAAGTGGTCCGCTTTTGCCATATCCGCAGCGTTGCGATCAGGTTTCTTTATAAGTTGTTTTAGCCATACAAATTCTTTCGGTTGGAAAGAGTTCAAAATTATTGAATGGAACTCCTGTATTTTTTTAGGCAGATCGCCTTGTAGTGCATCAGCGAATTTTATTAAGCTATCAAGTATTGACAGTGTACTTTCTATGCCAGTTTGAATTACATAATGATCATTATCTTTATTAAAAGCATGTATGATTTTTAAGAACCCGGTTATAATGGAAAATGGTTTAGCATGATAATGTTTATTAAGATAAAATTCTGCAAAATCATAATTGTTCCTGTTTAAACTAATTTTAACATTATGCTCCTCAAAATATAAAAACACTTCCAGTCTCTCCTTTATCTGAACAGGATCGATAAGCGGCCTGTTGAACATATCTTGCAACACTTCGTTGCCGCCAATTGTACTTGTTTGGCTGAAAAGACTAAATATAGATTGGCGGGAATTGTTATTTCGAAATATTGCCAAATCATTTAGTGTTTGCTTATCTATATCGAAATTCATATAAATGATTGTAAAGGTTGCTTAACATCAACGCCCAAAATAAAATTGTAGTTTCACAGACTCCTATTATTTAATTTACTAAAAATTGTCCACCCCGTCTTGTAGGCGGGGTCCGACAAGCATGTGGGCGGGCTTTACCCGGGTTAATAACATAAGCTGTGGTTTGTTGGTGACAACACCAACAAAGGCTAGAGGCTTCCAACTACTTCAACTTCTCCAACCTCTTCAACCACTACAACCAAACCTTAAATTATCTTAAACTTTTCCTCTTCCAGATCCAGCTGACGAAGGTGTTTGCGGATGATGTCCTCGTCAATATGGCCGTCAACATTGTTGCGGCTTATCAACCATTTTCTTTGCTGGTCTATCACATCAAGGTATATCTTTTTGCTTTCGGCGGGGATTTGCGGATCGAGTTCCTCGTTTATTTTTGAGTTCCATTTATCAATCATCTGTTGTAACAGGGGATGATTGGCCAGGTGATCGCTATAATTCTCATTGAGGTGCTTGATGGCATTTTTGGCCAGGCCTCTTTTAATAACTTCTTCGGCTTTATCGTCGGGTAAATAATCATCGTAGGTAGGCAGTACAAGTTTCCTGAGCAGGTAGGGGAGTGTGAGCCCCTGCAACAGCAGCGTGGTTAATATCACAATAAAAGTGATAAACAAAATCAGGTTGCGGTGCGGAAATGCCGTACCATTATCCAACTGAACGGGTATAGATAATGCAGCAGCAAGTGAAACTA
>Ga0097621_100000337_pt1 | contig 32009 bp, 31 predicted proteins | sample KBSMisM72_FD_73165 | JGI IMG/M metagenome (GOLD analysis project Ga0097621, IMG submission 73165) | Miscanthus rhizosphere microbial communities from Kellogg Biological Station, Michigan, USA - KBS Miscanthus M7-2 (version 2) (version 2) | ecosystem: Host-associated > Plants > Roots >... | reverse complement strand
GACGAACCCGAAGCCGGCGATACCCGTGACTCTTATGTGTGCGATGTTGATCGGGTCGACGAGTGGTGCGTCGTCACGACGAGGAAGTGGCTCGCTCACCCGTGATGAACGATGATGGAAAAGCGCTAGCAACAGAGCCACGACCAACCCGCCGACGAACGCCACAACCATGAGTAACGTGACTGGATCCACGGTGTGTCTCCTTTCGCGTCATGTCGACAGCCTAACGTTCCAAATGAGCCGCGCGCTTTGACCACATGATGGCACAAGCCTCGACCGCGTCGGCTCCATTTGGATGTTAGACGGCTGCTCGGACCGCCAAGCGCACCACCACCGCCCTCGATGCGCGCCTTGAGTCGAAGGAATGTCGCCGCTCGAACGATCGATGTAGTCGATCGCCGACGAGATACCGAGGCAGGTGGATACATAGCTGAATTGGTAGTACGCGATCGAAGCTGTGTCGATGCTCTAAGATGAAGTGTTTTCAGCAAGCTCTTAGCCCGCAAGAGAGAGGTGACACATGCCGGGGCGACTTGAATCAACCACGCGGGAACCTGGGGTGAATCTTGGGACGGCGGTGCCGATCTTTCGCGTCGAGCGCCTCGACGTCAGCGTTGCCTACTACGTCGAGCGGCTCGGATTTCACCTCCAGTGGCGAACCGATCCACTGGCGTCTGTGGGCCGGGATCGCACCTCAATCATGCTGTCCGAAGGAGACCAGGGCCAGCCAGGTAGCTGGGTCTGGATCGCAGCGGGCAACGTGGACGAACTCTACGCTGAGCTTCATGCGCGAGGCGCGCGTCTTCGCCACCCGCCGACGAATTATCCGTGGGGATCCCGCGAGTGCCAGGTGGCGGATCCGGACGGGCACGTGCTCCGGTTTGGAATGGAGTCCAAACCTAGTGAGCCGCTGGGCGAATGGCTTGATGGCGAGGGCAAACGGTGGATGCCACAATCCGACGGTGCCTGGCGCGCTGTGGATTAACGCAGTTCTTGTGACCTGCGCGGCTCCCAGTCCAACTTTCGTAACGACCAGTCGTTTTTCAGCGGCCTCCTAACTGACTTCCTGCGATAACTCAAGAGTGGCACCGAGGTGCTTGCCCAAAGATACCGCCTAACGGCATCCGGCCTCCCGGCGCAAATGGCGGTTTCTGGATTTCTTCAACGACGAATCACTGAGGTCGCGCCTCCGACGACGTACTTGTTGATCGCCCACTGCAGGTAGAAGATCGAGAAAAAGAACGTCATCAGCCCGGACAGTTGCACCTGTTCGACAAACCGCTGATCGGGATCCGGCGGCGGCGTGGCGTGATCCTGGATGATGTCCTTGATGTGAAAGCACTGGATGATCATCGTGACGCCGACGACCAGCTGCAGGAGAGTCTGCACGCCACTGCCGACCGGGCCGATCAGATCCGGCACCGGCGTCGAAGTGAAGCCCGCCACCAGGCCAAGCACGAACTGTACGCCGAGGTACGCGGCGGTCAGCAGCAGCGGCCACATCGGAAGCTTGCGCGGCGAATCCAGACGATTCAGGCCGGGTCGGCGGCGGAAGAACCAAATCAGGTAGTAGAGACCGAGGCTGATAACGAAGAACACGATCATCAGCCACAAGCTGCGGTGCTTGAGGCCATGTGTGTCTGGCACGTGATCGACAACGCGCGCCGTGGGCGGCGCGTAGGGATTGGATTCCATCGACGCTACGTTCTCCTATGCGGCGGCAGTCTACCTGATCGTGTTAAGCCCTAGCCGGCTCCACGGCTTCGTGACTGCCCCTTCTGATTGCTGCGGCTAGACCACGAGTAAATAGCAACAGTCTCGCCTTGCTTAAGTAGCGGCTTCGTGGCGGCGGAACGCACTGAGCCAGCCGGCGCGCGACCGCTTCCATATGAGCGCCTCGATCAGCTGCGATTGATCTGTTACTGCCACCACTTCACGGGTTTCGAGATTGTCGGTTCGACGACCTGTTGATAGGGGCTGGGATCCTCGAGTAACTCCTCCAACTGGGATGGATTCAAGACCGGCTCGTCGGTCGGAGCATCGATGAGCGTGAATTCGTACGCGGCCAGTTCGCATGCCGGCGGAGTTCCGCGCAGGTATGCCTCCATGAAAAAGGCCTTCATCAGGTCGTCGTTGTAGATGTAGGCCGGACCGGTTGGCTCGTCGCCGGGCTCGCACACCCAAATCCGAAAAGTGACGCTGCTGCCCTCTACGACCCGCCCATCCGTCCTGAAGACGCGGACAACCTTTGCGACAATCTGCGCCTCGCGTCGCTCGACGGCACGAGTCTCCAGCGCCATCTGAAGATGGAATGGGGCGCTTCGTCGCACCGCGAGACGCCCTTCTAGCGAGATAGACATTCAACCGCTGTCTGAATGCGAGCCGGACGATGAGCGTCTATCCAGGCTCAGACCAAGTCATGACTTCGAGGTACATGTGAGGCCGGTGCGATCTTAGCAGCGCAGACAGAGCAATCCCGCTCCAGTATTGGCCGCGTCGCCAGAATTGACTGCAGACTCGCGTCAGCCTGACAACTTGACGACGCCCGTAACGCAGCAGCAGTTGGAGGGATGAGTCCGACCAAAGCTAGTGCCGAACCGTCGCCGTCCGCCTAAAGGCGGACACTACGTTCAAGCTGCGCGTAGCGGTCGATCATCTTCAAATACATCCCGCGGCGAGACGAATCGGCGCTTACGAGCGTTGACGCCACCGGTTCCGCCAGCCCGCGCACGACGTTCTCCCACGACACCGGCTCTCCACTCGCCGCGCGGTGCGCATGAAACGCACGCAGCGCGGCGCCGAGGCAGGCGGAGTTGCCGACGTCGAACTGGTAGACGTCGGCGCCGAACACGTCGGCCATCACCTGCAGAATCGCGCGATTCGCCGACGCGCCGCCGGTCGCGTGGATCGTCTTCACCTCGACCCCCATCCATCGCGAGTGGAGCGCCATCGACATCATCTGCGCCTCGACGAGCGCGCGGACGTTGCCGGGGCCGTCATGTTCATCCAGATCGAAGCGGCGCACACCAGGTCTCGACACCGGCGGCGTGATCTCCGGCTCGAACCAGGGCAGCATCATCCGTCCGCCATTGCCGGCCGGCGTCTCCTCGAGCGCCCGCGAGAACTGCTCCCACGTCAGCCCGAAGTCGTCCCGGATCCGCTCGCGCGCGAGCGACCCGTTGCGAAACACCGTGATGCCCATGAACTCACCGGTCGGCGATCCGAACACATGACCGGTGCCGTCGCGGCTGACGCGCGGCTCGCGCATCAGGCCGAAAATCGTGTCGCTCGTGCCGAGCGAGATCGCGACGACGCCCTCGCGCACGAGTCCGGTGCCAACAAGGCTGCACGGGTTGTCGCCCGACCACGCGACGACGGCCGCGTCGGGCAGCCCGTGACGCTGTCGCCAGTAAGGCGACAGCCTGCCGACAATCGTGGACGACGGCACGATGGGCGGAAGCTTCGAGCTGAGACCCGGCGCCGTCGCATCGACGGCCGGCCTCCACCATGCGGCGCTCATGAGATCCATCAGGTTCATGCCCGATCCGTCGCCGGGATCGATCGGCGCATGCGCGCCGACGAGGAGCGATGCGAGAAACGAGCTGACGAGGTGGATCCGCTCCGTTGCGGCATAGGCAGCCGGTTCGATCTTGTAGAACTTCCGGATCTGAGGACCCGTGAACCGTTCGAATGCCCGCGAACCCGTGTGGGCCGCGAGAACGTCAGGCCCGCCGACAGCCGCCGTGATCTCCGCGCACTCGACCGACGTGCTGCAGTCCATCCAAATCGGCGAGACAGCGCGCGAGAAGGTGAACGGCGGGCGATCGGTGGGGCCAGCGCCGATGTACACGCTGCCGTGCTGCTGCGCCGACCCGGAGATCGCCGCGAGCTGAGACAGATCGAGTCCGCTCGACCGAACGCGCGCCAGCATGATGTCCAGCGCGTCGGCCCACATCGCCGGCGGCGAGTGCGCGATCGACGGATCGCCGTGCGGCAGCACGCCGTGCCGCGTGCCGTATTGCGGGAGCGCCGCGTCGAACTGCAGCGACGACTGGAACACCACCTCGCGTCGATCGCCCTCGACGTCGATCACGATCGCCGTCAGGCTCTGCGTGCTCGAATCCAGTCCGAGATACAGCACCGTCGCTCGATTTCTCTCTCAAAAGTTCTAACTTCTAACTTCTAAGTTCTAACTTCTAACTTCTAACTTCGGTACGCCTCTCGTCCCGTGCCCTGGACGGCGATGCCCTGCGCGGCGAGGACTTCGTGCTGGAGCGCAAACATCGCGGCGGCCGCCTGATCGATGCGGCGCACGAACGCGACGGACCCCTGAAGAATCGGCTTCAGCCGCTCGCGATCCTGGATGCGCGCTTTCGGATACTCGTGTTCGACGATGAGCGGAGTGTTGGCGACGTCGAGCTGCAGCAGCTCGCGCGCGGCCAGTTGATGATCGAGCCAGTCGACGGTGCGGTTCTGCAGGTACGCCAGCGGATCGTGGCGCGCAGTCCCCGGCAGCTCGTGCTCGGCCAGGACGATCTGCTTCTTCCACGCGTCCACCGGGTTGTCGCCGCGCCCCATCGTCTGGCCGCCGTAGCCCCACGCCGAGACGCCTTTCGCATCGATGACCTGTCCCTTCACGTGGAAGCCGCCGATGAGGAAGCCGTAACCGGCGTCTTTCAAGTACTGAAAGATCGATCGCGTGTCCTGCCCCATCAGGATGGCGTGCGACGGGTCGTAGTGGATGCGGAACTGATCGCCGACGCCGTGCTTCTCGCAAATGCGGTGCAGCGCGATCCACGCGCCTGGCGTGTACGCGATGTTGTTGTGCCAGGCGTCGTCGGTCGTCCATCCCGGCATCGGACATTGCTCGACGCGATAGACCAGCCCGCGCGCCTTCGCGTCTTTGAGCAACGGCACGAACACCGATTCGAACTCGGCGAGGTTCTGCTCGAGCGTCAGCGCGTTGTTCCGGCCGACGAAGCCGCACACCGCGCGGACGCCAAGCGCCTGGGCGGCCTCGAACACACGCCGGAGGAAGTCGTGTTTCTTCTTCCTGAGCGCGACGTCGTGATGCAAGAGATTGTCGAAGTACGCGACGTCCGACAACGCGATGCCGGCCGACTTCAACGCCGCCTGAACGCGTGTGGCGCGCTGCCCGTCGAACGGTTTCCGCAAATCGAGCGTGTTCGCGACAGGATCGAGCATCGCCTCCGGAGGGACGTCGGCGTCGCTCGGATGGAGGGCCGCCGAGAGCTGCAGTTCGTCGGCGCCGAGTTCCCTGGCGTAAGCGATCCAATCTTCGATCGCCCGATCGGGATCGACGTCGCGCACGTCTCGCGGCGTCAGCTCCTGCAGCGCCGCGGAGAGAATGCCGACCTTCATGAACTTCGGTTCGAACGCGCGAATCGTGGCCATGGGCGTCGTCAGCGTGAGGCGGCGTCGAGCGGGTTGAGACCTTTCACGTATCCAGGATCCATGGCAGCGAGGTCGGACCGGTAACTCACCGTCGTCGCCGACGGAAACGCCGACGGCACCTTCTGCGTCACCGTGCCCGTCGCCGCCCACTCGGTGCCGCGCTGGAGCGTCACCACGAAGTCGACCGAGCTCATCGCGTTGACGTCGTGGCCGAGCGTCGTGTGAAACACGCGCCCGCGGCCGTAGTTGACGACGAGCAACTGCGGTTCGTCGTGGCCCGATCCGTTGTTGGCCGGATCGGAATAGGCCGTCGCGAGCACCGTCATGTTTTTCCCCGGTCCGCGCAGCCGCGCGTAGAGCTCGTCGCCCTGATGCATCCACTTCGGCGGCAGCCCTTTCACAATCGGATGCTGCGCGTCGCGGACGTCGATCGCATACGGCGTGCGGATGCCATGGCTGCCGGCGGCGCCTGGAGCACTGTCGGACACGACGCGGCCGTCGCGAACGTACCAGAACGGGCCGGCGGATTCGTTGCGGCCGCGCCACCCGCCGACACCGGTCATCTCGTTGAACGCCGTCCACTGCGGGAAGGCGTTGTCCGCCGCGTGGACAGCTACAAGCCCGCCCCCGTCCTTCACAAAGCTCTCGAACGACGCCTTGACCGCCGCCGGCCACCGCTCGTCAGGAGCGTCGTAGTTGAGGACAACCACCTGGTAGCGCGAGAAGTCGGGCGCGAAGCCGCTGAGGTCTGAACCCGCAGGCGGTGCAGTGACGACGTCCACGGCAAAGAGTCCTGTTTCGTCCAGGACTTTCTTCAACAGAGGCGACGTCAATCGCCACTTGTGGTACGGCCCGCCGCTTTCGCCGTCGAGCAGCATGACGCGAATCGGCGCGGCTGCGTGGCCGATGACGATCGCACCCGCCAACGCGGCCAGCATCGAGTATCTGAAACTGTTCATGCTCAGCGTCCTCCGCGTCCTCAGCGGTCGAGATTTCCGATAATCTATCAGACTTCATGCGAGCTTCAGGTGTCGCTGCCGCCGTCGTCGTTCTCGCCGCCGTCGCGGTCCAGTCCCAGGAACGCACGCCCCAGACGACTCCGACTCCGCCCATCGTCGGCGTCTGGAAGTTCAATCCCGAGAAGTCGACAACGCGCATTCCACCCGACGCGGTCGAGATTCGGCAATACATCATGCGGCCGGATGGATTTCTGGTGGGCCTGCTGATTACCGGCACGCCGCAGGCCTACCACTCTCTGCAATTCGTCGCCAGGCGCGACGGCAAAGACTATCCGGAGTACTCGGATCAGAACATCGCCGACATGGTGGCCGCCGGCAAACCTACGCCGCGCACGTACGCGGAGCGGATAATCGACGAAGACACGACCGAGTGGATTGACAAGATCGACGGCAGGGTGACGGCACAAGGGAAGAAGATCGTCTCGAAAGATCGCAAGACGTTGACGATCACGGTCGACGGCTCACCGGCGATTCGCATCTACGATCGACAGTGATGGGGAGGACATGACGACAGCGTGGACGCGCAAGCTGCGGATGGGGATGGTCGGCGGTGGCCAGGGCGCGTTCATCGGCGGCGTCCATCGCATCGCGGCGGCGCTCGACGGACAAATCGAACTCGTCGCTGGCGTCTTCTCGCGCAATTGGGACAATACGCAGGCCACCGGTCGCAGCCTCTATCTCGATCCGTCTCGCCTCTATCGCACCGCCGCCGAGATGGCCGCGTCCGAAGCGAAGCGTCCCTCGTCTGAGCGCATCGACTTCGTCAGCATCGTCACGCCCAACGACGCGCACTTCGAACCGGCGAAAGCGTTTCTCGACGCCGGCATTCACGTCGTCTGCGACAAGCCGCTGGCGTTGACGCTGGAACAGGCGGAGGAGCTTGCGCGCATCGTCGAGCGCACAGGATGCGTCTTCGCGCTCACGCACAACTACACCGGCTATCCGCTGGTCCGCCACGCGCGCCATCTGTTTCAGTCGGGGCAGATGGGCGTCGTGCGAAAGGTCATCGTCGAGTACCTGCAAGACTGGCTGATGGAGCCGCTCGAAAAGCAGGGATCGAAGCAGGCGTCATGGCGAACGAACCCCGCCGAATCGGGCATCGGCGGCGCCATCGGCGACATCGGCACGCACGCACTGAACCTCGTCGAGTACGTGACCGGCGATCGCGTCACCAGCGTCTGCGCGGATCTGACGACGTTTCTTCCGGACCGGAAGCTCGACGAGGACGTCAACGCCCTGCTGCGATTTCAGGGCGGAGGCAAAGGCGTGCTCACGGTCAGCCAGGTCGCAACCGGCGAGGAAAACGCGCTGCGGCTTCGCGTGTACGCATCGAAGGGCGCCATCGTGTGGTCGCAGGAAAACCCAAACTACATGGAGCTCTACCGCCACGGCGAACCGCGCGAGACGTTGAGCCGCGGCCGCTCGGAATATCTCGCGCCGTCGGCCATGGGCTCGACGCGCATCCCGTGGGGCCATCCCGAGGGCTATCTCGAAGCGTTCGCGAACATCTACGGCGGCGCGGTTGAAGCGATCCGGCGTCACGTCGACGGCAAGCCGATGCCGCCGTCCGAGTACAACTTTCCCACGGTCCACGACGGCGTCCGCGGCATGCGGTTCGTCTACACCTCAGTGGAGTCGGCAAAGAAAGGCGGCGCGTGGGTCGCGCTCGCGTGATGGCCACTCCGACTCCTTTTAACCAACGAGCTACTTTCAGCAGCGAAGTTGCTAGTCAGCAGCGCTTGTATTTCACGAAGTCACGAAGGCAACACGAAGCCTTCGTGGTTCTTCGTGTCTTCGTGATAAGCAAGCGCTGCGAGCAAGCCTGTTGTCGATTTGCAGGAGGCTACTGGCCCGTCGGATGGCTGAACGCGTCCCAGAGAGGCCGGCCGTCGGTCGAGTAGATCACGAGGTTGCCGTCGTCCTGCAAGACGAGGCGGGCGTCCTCGTAGCCGCTAGTACCGCTGTTCCAGGCCACACGGCCGGTCGCGCTGTAGATCACGAGATTGCCGTCCGACTGAAGGATGGTGACACCCGCCGTGACACCGGACGTGTTCGAGAACCACGTCGGCTTTCCCGTCCGCGTGTCCGCCACCACGAGATTGCCGTCGGTCTGATACATCAGGCCGAACTGCCCGCTGTTCGACACGACCGACTGCCCGGGAACCAGGGCGAAGAATCTGGTGTTGGTGGCGCTATCGCGGTACTGCGCCACCTGGGACAACGTGGTGAGGATCGTTCGCACGCCGTCAGCGTCGCAATCGGTGTGCGAGATGTCGCCGATTCTGCATGACAGGTCGGTGCCGGACACAATTCCCGTCGGCACGTTCCGATAAAGAATGTTCGGGCTCGCGTACTGAAACAACTGCTGGCAACTCGTTCGTGAGTCGGCGCACAAACTCGGATAGGCCATCAAATCGTAAAAGCCAGCTTGGAGCGACACGAATCCGTGTGAGTCGGCGAAGTACCCGCTCGAGTCGGCCACGTACCAGTCGTGCATCAGGCCAAGGTTATGCCCCCACTCGTGGGCACTCGTTCGAGCATTTGCGACGCACGCACGCGAAACCACGCTGTACGCCCACGACGCGTCCTGGCCGGGAAGCCTGACGTACGCGCGGCCACAGGAATCGTTGTCCGTGACGACGAGCGCGACGAGATCCGCGGCGTACAAATCTCGCAACGCCTGAACCGAATCCATGAACCCGTCGTTTGGTGTCCGCAGCCTCGTCAGATCGATGCCCGACGATCCGGCCTCGACCGAGTCGATGCGTCCTGTGTAGACGAGCCGCACTTTCGACGGGAGGCGGCTGTTGAGAAAGGCGGTGTTCACGGTGGCGACGTCAATGCCAATCGCAGCCTTTGCCGCGGCATCCGATCCCCACGCCGCCATGGCGGCCGGCGTATACAGGACCATGACGTCGATCACGCTGCCATCATCTTTTGATGGACCCGGCGCTTTCCGGACAGGCGGAGTCCCGCCGACGGACGGCGGCGGCACAACCGCGTCGTCGACGTCGGCGCCCGGTGCGGGAGCGAGTTGTTGCACGAGGTACCCGCCGAGCCCCCGCTGAATGCGATACGTTCCGAAGAAGGTCCAGACAGTCGCGACGACCGCGTCGCTCGATGCGGAGATCAGGACACGCCCGCCGTCGTAGGCCGGAGTCGTCCCAATCCACACACGGCCGGCCGGAGAGATCTCGACGCGCTCCCGCACGGCCATAACCGACAGATCCGGGAACAGATCGAGTTGAACCGTGCGGTCCGAGCCTGGCTCGAACAGGCTCGCCGCCGACGCGAGCTCGACGCGCTGTTCGCGAACTACGCCGCGCTCCACCGCGCGCGCGGTTATGGACGTCGACAGCCGGACGAATCGGTTCGGCTCCTGCGCGGCTGCCTGGGAGGCCGCAAGGACAACCGCGAACAACACAACGCATGCGATGTTGTAGGATGCGCGCATGCATTCGAGACGAGCCGCGCTTGCCGTCAGCTTTGCCGTCATTCTTTCGGTCGCCGGTTGCGTCAAGGTCGCAGACTCGGATACGGGGCGCAAAGAGATCGAACAACTCCTGCAGGCGTACCTGCAGTCAGTGAAGACCGCGGACGTCGCGCTGGCATCGACCGTCTGGATGCAGAGTCCCGACATCGTCGTCGTCACGCCGCTCGGACGATACGACGGCTGGGACGCCGTGCAGCGCGAGCTATACGTGAACTTCCTTCAAAAGACATTTCTCGAGCGCGATCTACAGGCCAGCAACGTTCACATCCACGTGAACGGCGACTCGGCGTGGGCGATCTTCGACTGGAACTTCACCGGCAAGATGGCCAACGGCCAGCCGATGACGTCGAAGGGCCGTGAAACCCACGTCTACGAGAAGACAGCGAACGGTTGGCGTATCACTCACCTTCACTACTCCGGACTGCTGCCGCAGCAACAGCAATGAACAGCCGCTAGATGATCGACGAAGTTCCGCGCTGAACGTAAGCTGCCGCGACGATCATGAGCAGCAGTGTGAGGCCAGCGATCGCAATCGCGTAGAGATACGCGACGATTCCGAGAACGAATCCATACGTCAGCCAGAGCGCGGCAATCACCACGCCCGTGAGCACGATGACGGCCGACGCCCATGACTTGCCAGTCCAGATACCGAATGCCGCGATCCCTGCGAGCGCTGTCTTGGCGATGGTGCCGACGAGGATGACAGGTGCGGTCGGCGCCACCAGCAGTGCCGCCAGGAGGAAGGCGTTATAAACGCCGTAGATTAGGAATCCGAGCGCGAGGACGCGAAGCAGCGTCGTGCGTTCCACGGCCGACCGACGTGCATATTCCGTTCCCTGCTTCGTCTTTGGTTGTGCGTCGAGGAAATCACGTACGACCCTCAACGAGCTTCACCACCCACCCGAGTCGTTCGAGCTCCGGCCGATGTTCGGCCACCAGCGATCCAATCCGAATCTCACGGTCTTCGGCGACGAACCTGTCGCGCGCTCCGACAAATATCAGACGCGGACAGGTTATGCCTTCGACGCTCTTTCGTTCGTCCCAGTCGCGCAGGCTTCGGTAGTAGGTGACGTACGGCAGGCCTTCGCCTCTCGCAGCCTGCGCCTCGGTGACCGCGAGTGTCTCGTGATACTGGCCGCCCAGCGGAGGCCATCCCCACACGCGAGCGCGGTCAACCGATTCGTGCGAACCCCGAGCTGCAGCCCCACGACAGCTCCCCAGGAAAAGCACCGACGGCGTCTGCCACCGCCAGAATGTCGTCGGACACGCGATCGGCCGTGAACGTGTCGATGAAGGCGGGCGACGTCAGCGCATCGAAATACCCACGTGGCGCTCGATCGAATGTAATCAGGACGGGGCCGGTTCCCTGGACGTTGTAGGATGCGACCTGCTGCGCGGTCGTGCCGCGTGGCGCGAGAGTCGCTGCGCCAGCTGCGCATAGGAGACGGCACGCAGCGCGTCGAGTGATAGTCATTCTGCTGCCCTATGGCCAAACCCGAACAGTCGTCGGGGCGTCTATAGACGCGATGAGAATCTGGCTGACGATTGCGTTGCTCGGACTGACCGCCGCGTCTGGCCAGGTTCGTCCGACATCCTATTTCGAATTCACCACGAACGACGTCTGGCTGAACCTCCACCACTATCTCTACGTCCTCGGCCGGGCGCATAACGGCGAGCCGGACGCGATGCAGCCGGCCGTCGCAACCGCGCCGGACGACGAAAAACAAGGACTGGCCCTGCTGACCGACGAGGAGCGGCAAACATGGGCACGCGCCGTTGATAGCTACGCGCGCGGCCTCAGCAAGCAGACGGCGTTCTTCCAGCCGCCGCTCGCGACCATGACGATCAGCCTCGCGAAAACGGGCGACGTGCCCTCGTTCCCCGTCTCGACGTGGAACGCCGCCGATCGCGAGACGCTCGAGCGCGCCGCGCCGGTCTACCGTAAAGCGTGGTGGCCGCGTCATCGTACGATGAACGAGCGCTACATCGCGGAGCTTCAGCGGGCCATCGATCGCGACGGCCCGGCGATCGTCGCGTTTCTGAGCCGCGTGTACGGATTGGAGTGGCCGAGCCGGCCCTATCCGACGCACGTCGTGGCCTACTCAATGTGGGCGGGGGCGTTCTCGTACACCGGACGGCTGTTGATCGTCTCGTCGAATCCGAACGAATCGAACGACAGGTTGTATCCCCTCGAGTTGGTGTTTCACGAGGCCATGCATCAGTGGGACGACAAGGTCGCTGCGCTGCTGCGCACGCAGGCGACGGCACGGGGCGTCACCGTTCCAATCGATTTGTCGCATACGCTGGTGTTCGCCACCACCGGTGAGGCCGTGCGGCGACTCCATGCCGAGCACGTGCCTGCGATCGACGCACTCGACATCTGGAGCAAGCCGCTGTCCGGCGCACGGGTTCCGGCGAAGCGGCTGCAGCCGGCGATTCAGGAGATCTGGAAGCCGTATCTCGATGGCCGCGGAACGCGCGACGACGTCCTCAATGCGATGGTCGGCGCTGCGGCCGCCGCAACCCCCTGACACTTCCCCCGAGCGCATCAGCTACTGCCATAGTTGAGTCGGCGTCGGCTGTGGAAAGGACGTTGCATAACGCGAAGACAGCCGGATGTCGACGCGACGCGTACTGCAGATACTGCTGCTCATCGAATTCGTCCTCGTCGTTTTGATCGCTCGCCAGTGGGCCTACGTCACCACTTACCGCCTGTTCCTCGAGCACGCCATCGCCGGAACCCGTTCGGCGTCGACGCAGCAGTTCGACATCGACCGCAATCACGTCGTCCCGCGCATCGTCACGCACGCGGCAGAGCGACTGTCGTTTGAGAGCCCGGTGGCGGAGCCCGTGACCGTGGAAGCGGAGCTTCAGGCGACGAAGGGACCGGTGCGGTACGCGGTGACCTGGCACGACGGCCCCAAACACGTCGTCCTGCAGACAGGCGTCGTCACGGAACGGATTTCTATTTCTCACGCAGCGCCGTTCACGAGCGGCGTGCTCGAGCTCGAGACCGACGGCCCGGCCGCGTGGATCGACGTCCGTCTTGTACGCGGCATGCGCCCCTGGCGCCACCTCGTGGCTTTGCTCTTTCTGACGTTGGCCTCGGCCGGCGTGACGCGGCGTGTGTCACAACGCGACCGCGAACAGCTGCGCGTCATGGGCTTCAGAGCCGTCGCCGTGAGCATGACGATCACGCTCGGCTTGCTTGTGTGCGAGCTCACCCTGAGAGCGATGGGCGACCGGGGACCCGCCGGCGTCCTCGCGCAGCGCCGCGATCTCGGTGAGGTGTGGCCTGATGAACGATGGGAAGACTCGCCCGAGTACGGCCGTCGGCTGCGAGCGCACGTGGACACGGAGAATGCCTGGCAATACGGGGACATCGTCAGAATGGGGTTCGTTTCGCCTGCCGTGAGCCCCGGCATCCGGCGCCGCTTCCCCTTCAAGACCGACGAGGAAGGCTTCCGGAACGCCCGCGTTCCGCCGCGCGTCGACATCGCCGCGCTCGGCGATTCATTCACCGACGCACTCACCGTCACCGCGGATGCGACCTGGCCGTCGCGCCTTCAACAACGCCTCGGCGTCGCCGTGCAGAACTACGGCACCGCGGGTTTCGGACCGCAGCAGGAACTTCGCGTGCTGCGCCACTACGTCATCCCGCGCCACCCGTCGACCGTCGTGCTCGCGTATTTCGCCGGCAACGACCTCTTCGACGCGGAGCGGTTCGACCGTTTCGAGCATGGCGAGATCGAAACGCAATCGCTCGGATGGCAAACCAAGGACGTCTACAGCCGCGCCGACACCTGGTTTGTCACGAGCGCGCTTAGCGCGACCAGCGGCTGGCTCGCCCGCCGCGACCGTCCGTTTGTCGTCACCGCCTCGGCTGCCGCACCGGACAGCCCGATTCGCGCCGTGGCGCCGTTCGATCGCGGTCTCTTCACGGTGAACGTTCAGGGACATGTGCTGCAATGGGCGTTCATGCCGCCGTATCTGAACGAGATGAATTTTTCAGAAGCCGAGCTGCGCGGACGGACCGGATGGCGCCTCACACGAAACGCGATTCTCGAAATGCACCGCGCGAGCCGCACCGCGGGTGCGACATTCATCGTCATGTTTCTGCCGTTCAAGAGCCAGGTGTACTGGCCTGTGCTCGAGCAATCGCTCGCGCCGGCCGAACTGCACGCGGCACTGGAGTTCTATTTGAAGGGCAATAGCCGGCCCATCGATATCGAGGCGATGCAGCGGAATCGTCTCGCCCAAAACGCGATGATGCGTGAGCTGTGCGAGAGGGACGGCATTCCCTTTCTCGACATGACATCCGTGCTTCAGCGACGGGTCGAGTCAGGAGAGAACGTCTATTTTCCGGACGACTCGCATCTGAACGAGACCGGCCTCGCTGTCGTCGCGAACGCGCTCGCCGATTTTCTGCAGACGCGGTGACACGCCACACTACTTCATCTGCACTGGCAGTCCGTTGGCCCGATTGCTCGGGTCGAAGCGATGCACAAAGCCTCCGGGGTCGGCCCACCCTGCTAATATCACGCGGGTGGCGTCCGACGGCTGGGCGTGTGCCGTCTGCATGAGGGCCGGTCGTCCCAGACACAGATACACGAGACAGACCGCGATGACCGTCAGGACACCCTTCGTATACAGGTCGATCTTCATCGGCTCACTCCTTCTTGGCGGCGTTTTACCGCCGTGCGTTTCGACGCCTTCAGTTGGGACTTGGCCTTTTGAGTGCGCTTATCACCGGAGCTGGCGGGGATGTCTTCAGCAACGCCAGCGCCTCATCGACAGCGAGCGGAGCGAGTGAGAGCGACAACAGTCCGCCTGAAGGCGGACAGCGCTACATCTGAGGCAACGACCACGCATACAGCGAACTCCCCGCGCCGACGACGACGTACTGACGGCCGTCGAATTCGTAGGTGACCGGGGAATTGCCGATGCGTCCGGTTGCCGCGTGCCAGAGCGTCGCGCCGTCGCTCGTCCGCAACGCGAGCAGATTGCCGGCGATGTCGCCGGTGAACGTCAACCCCGACTCTGTCGTCAGCACACCGGCAGTGCCGGCGCCTTCGCCGATGTCGTGGTTCCACTTGATGGCGCCGGTGCGGTAGTCGATCGCGCGAATCGCGCTCTTGCCGTAGAGCGTGTAGTCGGCGCCCGCCCATCCGAACGCGCCGTGCTCCGGCTTGAAGAAGTAGATGCCGTAGCCGTCCTGCGCGTTGACGACGAGCAAACCCGTTCGCGGATCGAAGCTTGGCGACCGGAAATTCGTCGCGCCGCTTTCGTTCGGCGCGACCAGACGTCCGTCGCGCGCCGGTTCTTTCGCCGGCGACGGCGTCGGACGTCCGTCGCCGTCCACGCCGCTCGCCCAGTTCACCGCCGCGAACGGCTTCGTCAGCAAACTCTTGCCGTTCGTCCGGTCCAGCACGAAGAAGTAGCCGTTGCGCGACGCCTGCAGCAGCAGCTTTCGGGGAGCGCCGTCGAACATCGCGTCGACGAGGACCGGCACTTCGGCCGCATCCCAGTCGTGCGTGTCATGCGGCGACGCCTGAAATCCCCACGCCAGGTGACCGGAATCCGGGTTGATCGCAAGGATGCTGCAGGTCCACGGGTTGTCGCCGGGACGCGCCGGGCCGTTGAGCGTCGGCGTCGGGTTGCCGGTCCCCACGAACACGAGGTTCAGCTCGGGATCGTACGTCCCCGTCATCCACATCTGCCCGCCCGTCGCGCCGCCGCTCGTCGAATCCGTCGCGCCGGCAGGAGGCGTGCTGTAGAACGTCCACTGCGTCTTGCCGCTCTCCGGATCGATCGACTTGAGGATGCCCGGCAGGTTGTCGAAGTCGCCCGAGACGCCGACGAGCAGATGATCGCGCACGACGAGCGGCGCCATCGTCGACCAGTAGCCTTTCTTCGAGTCGGCGATCGCGACATTCCAGTTCACTGTCCCCGTGATCGCGTCGAGCGACACCAGATGTGCGTCGGGCGTCGTCAGGAACACGGAGCTGCCGCGAACGGCGACGCCGCGATGGCCGATATGGAAGCCGTCGTTCGACGGATAGCTGTAGCGCCAGATCTGGCGTCCAGTTCGCGCGTCGACGGCCCATGCCGCATCGGGCATCGCGAGATAGATGATGCCGTTTACCAGAATCGGCGTCGCTTTCACTTGCCCCGACTGTCCTGTCTCGAACGCCCACGCCAGCGTGAGTTGACGCACGTTGGCGGGCGTGATCTGCGTCAGCGCGCTATGACGGCGGCCCGAATAGTCGCCGTGATACGTGGGCCAGCTGTCCGCCGATGGACGGAGAAGCGATGAGGGATCGAGGACCTTGGCGCGCACCGTCGGCGCCGGCGCGACGCGTTGACGCTCGCCGTCGCGCAGCGTCTGCAAGTACGCGAGGACGTCGTGAATCTGATCGTCGGTGTACGTATCGAGCAGCTTGCTGTGCGCCTCGAGCGGGTTGTCGACGACGGCTTTGACCGATGACGCGGGCCACGAGTGGTACTGGCCCGACCCGTCGATGACCGCAATCGTGAATTCGTCACGCAACACGAGCGTTCCGGCAATCGTCTGGCCAGATCGGGGTGTCACGGTCGCACGGGCACGGCCTCGCTGTCCCGGTCGCGGCGAGGGATAGAGCATCCGCTGCAGCAGCGTGAGCCCCTGCAACCGCGCCGCGATGCCCGCAAGATCGCCCGTCGCGGAGTGGCAGTTCGTGCAGCCTCCGACCTTTTCGAAAAACCGCTGTCCGGCCGCCGCGTCGCCGGTTTGAAGATCGGCGGCGTCAACGGACCGGCGTCCGCCTTCCTGCGATTCTGCCTTCGACTTCTGGTCGTGGATGAACGCCACGATCGCGGCGACGTCCGCGTCGGGGAGCGCGAACGCCGGCATCCCGCGATCGGGCCGTCCGGCGCGGATCAGTGGCGCGAGCTTGTCGCCACGAGTGTCCTCGGCCACTAATGTCGAGCGCGTGAGATCCGGACCGCTTTCGCCGCCGGCCGTGTCGCGGCCGTGGCAGAAGCCGCACCGGGACGCAAACGCGGTTTGGCCTGCCTGCACCTGCTCAGCCGGATATACCTGCGCTGTCACCGTCGCTGGAGGCCTGACGTCGGCGCGCTGTTGCTGTTGCGCGGACACATGCGCGAGGAAACCAAGGACGAGCAAGACGCTGATGTAGCGCAGACCTTTAGGCCTGCCTGTCATGGCCGTCATCATTCACACCCTCAACTGTGCGAGCGAGGATATCACCTGCTCTGCCGTCCATCCCTTCGCGCGAAGATCGCGAACGCCGGTGTCTCCATCCGACTTGCTCAACTTCTGCGTCGGCGACTTCATGAGGAGCGCGTGATGGAGAAAAGCCGGCGGGTCGGGTCTGCCGAGCAGCCGCGCGAGCAGGATCTGACGCCCTGTGGAGTCGAGCAGATCCTCGCCGCGCACGACGAGGTTGACGTGCTGGACCCAGTCGTCCACCGTGACAGCGAACTGGTAGGTCCAGTTGCCTTCGCGATCGCGGACGAGCAGATCGCCGCACTGATCGCTTGGCTGCTGCGTCTGCGGGCCTAGACGGCGATCGACGAACCGCACGATGGTGTCGTCGAAACGGATGCGGAGCGCCATGCCGGGCCCCTCACGAAGATGCTTGTTCCGGCAGGTACCTGGATACCGCTGGCCTTCGAAATCCGATCGCGCACACGAACACGCGTAGACGAGCCCGCGTCGCCGCAGTGAAGCGAGCGCGTCCTCGTAGATCGCGTATCGCTCGCTCTGACGTACGAGTGGTTCGTCGGCTGTGAACGCAAGCCACGAGAGGTCGTCGAGGATTGCGTCCTCGTACGTCTTGCGGCTGCGCTGTCGATCGTGATCTTCGATGCGGAGCAGGACGCGTCCGCCGGGCTCGCTCCGGGCGGCGTCCCAGACATGCAACGCGTTTAGGACGTGGCCGAGATGCAGATACCCCGTCGGTGCCGGAGCGAAGCGCGTGACGACCGGCATGAACAATGAACGAATTCTAGACGAGGAGTGTCACATGTTCAGGCTGATCGCGACATTGAAGCGAGGCGTGAGCTCCGACCTCGACGAAGCTGGCAGGCTGTACGCCACGCTCGAGGACGCACGTGCGGGCGCGCGGGCGCTGGCTGAACATGAGATCGTCATGCATGTTCTCATCGCCCAGGAAGGCGTCCCGCCGACGTTCGTGGAATGGGCGGTGTACTGACGACTATCCATCAGTCGTCAGCCACCAGTCGTCAGTTGCCAGTCGGCCGTTCAGGCCATTGCAGTTCGGCGGCGCGCCGCAATACGCCGCACGGTACGCCGTAGAGCACGACGTACAACGATGCGCTTTGCCAACGCCCGTCGTCTGCTGCCAGCCCCGCGAGCCTGGCTGCGCAAGGCTTTTCGAACCGCGACGCGCTTCAGCGCCAGGCGCACGGCTTTAGCACGGAGGAACGCCGCTTTTCGGCGCCGGGCGGCAGATCTGCTCGCGAACTTCGCCGCCCCGAGTTTGACGCCCGCACGGCGCGCCTTCAACAATCCAATCGCAACTACCTTCTTGGTCAACCGCGCTCGTCGTGCACGCTTTAGTGTTTTCTTCGCAGGCATAAGCCCTCCAAAGCTTGATTCGATCGCAACCACGGTGCCATCCTCCGCCTGCGGTTGTGAGCGGAGGATGAGTAACATAGCCAGCATGAATGTCCGCCTCATCCCCAACTCTCGTCGCCCCGGAGTGGGGCTCAAACCGAAGCGTGAGGGCACGCGGCCGCTGCTGCCGCAGCACGCGCGTCATTGTCCAGTGCTCGAAGCCGGCAGCGCGATGGGCTTCATGGTGTACGCGCCGCTCGAGCCGAAAGAATCGCTCTACCTCGAGTACGAGGGCGAAGGCCGCTACAAGTTCGTGTACTACCTGACGACGCAGGACGGGAAACGTGCGCCGATCTTTCAGGTGACGATGAGCCTGTCGGCCGGCGGCGTGGGCATGGTGAAAGAGGACGTCACGTTCATCGGCGCGCCGATGCTGTCGCGGGAAGCGGCGCTGGCGGTCATGCGGGTCTTTCTCGTGCCGGAGGACATGGGCACGCCGCCAGGGGCGATCGCACTGCGAGGCGCCACGAGCTTTCGCACGCCCCCGGGCTGGGACACGGTCTACACGCCGATCTTCAACCACATCGAACGTCCTGTGGCGCCGATGCTGGTCGTCCGCGTGGAAACCGATTGGTACGCGCATGAAACGGAATTTCGCTACGTCCTGCAGGCTGGCGAAGGCCTGACGCTCGAACACAGCATTCCCATCGGACAGGCGCTCTTCATCCCCCGTGAAGAGGTCACGCTGCTCGATGCGACGCCCGACGACCTAAAAGCGTTCGAAGACGCGCGGCACGAGTTCGCGAAGAAGAAAGCGGCCGCCGTACAGACCACGTCATATGGGCTGTCGTACAGCCCGCAGTATCTCCGGCAGAGCCGCGAACAGAAGTAAATCGATGTGCGCTACGCTTGTGCCGAGCGCGAGGGGCGCCTCCAGTCCGCGGAAAGGGCCGTGCCCACCCACCGGCGTCGATTCAACACGAACCTTCTTTCAGCCTGATTCGAAGCGGACGCCAGGCGCTGTGAAAGGAGATTCGTATGTCGACTCGCGACCTGCCGTCTCGTCCACACCTCGAACAGTACAGAAAACAGGCGAAGGATCTTCTCAAGCGGTGGAAGGCGGACGACCCGTCGACCGCGCGCAAGCTCGCCGACGCACAGTTCGACATCGCGCACGAACATGGCTTCACGACCTGGAAGGCATTCACCGACGAGATCGCCAAACGGACCGGAGCCGCTGAGAAGGCGGCGATTTGGAAGTCGGCCGAGGCCGCACTCGTCGCAGGCGATGACGCCACCCTCGCGCGCCTGCTCGGCGCACACACGAAAATGCTCCGGAACGAGCGGCCGCAGTCGTCGTGGTTCGGCGGACTGACTCCGGACTACAAGCACGGCGATGCCCGAGAGATCGTCACGCGCGAGCATCAATTCGAGAACTGGACGCAATGTGCGGCGTTCATGGCGGAAATGACGCGAGCCGATTCTCCGGTCGCACAATTCGAACGCGCCGTGGACGCCGTCGCCCTCGGAGACCCGACAGCCCTCGAACGGTCGCTTCGTGAGAATCCGGATCTGATTCGCGCCCGCTCGACACGAACGCACCACTCGACGCTCCTTCATTACGTCGGCGCGAACGGCGTCGAGAGCTGGCGGCAGCGGCCGTCGAAGAACGCCGTGCGTGTCGCAGAGATTCTGCTCGACGCCGGCGCGGAGATTGATGCCGTCGCCGACATGTACAACGGCGGCTGCACGACGTTCGGCCTGATCGCCACAAGCATCCATCCGAAGACCGGCGGCGTGCTGCGTCCGCTGATCGATCTGTTCCTCGCTCGCGGCGTGCGCATCGATGAACGAGGCGCCGGCAACGCACATCAGATCGTCAACGGCTGTCTGGCCAACGGGCGGCCGGAAGCCGCCATGTATCTCGCGGAGAAGGGCGCACCGCTCGATCTCGAAGGCGCCGCCGGGGTCGGCGGCGACGACGGCGCAGATGTACGCCGGCTTCAACTGGGCATGCGAGTACGCCCATGTCACCGTTGTCGAATTCCTCCTCGATCACGGCGTCAGCCTGAATGACGCGCGACAAACAGGTGTCTACTGGGCGTCGTATGGCGGACACGTGGAAACGCTCAAGGCGTTGCTGACACGAAATCCTCCGCTCGACAGGAGAGACGCGTCGTTCAACGCGACCCCGCTTGGATGGGCCGTGCAGGGCTCGTGGGAGCGGCGAGACACTCCCGAAACACGAGAGCCGTACTACGAGATCGTTCGTCTGCTCGTCGCCGCCGGAGCTCCCGTCGAGCAACGGTGGCTTCGCGGATCCCCTATCTGATCCCGCGAAGCACCCTATCTAGTCCCGTCAAGGTCGCGCCTTTGCGTCCCTGACCGCCTTCGCGACGAGCGCTCGCAGGACGTTCCGGTCCACATCGTCGAGCTTCTTGATGTACAGACAGCCCTTGCCTGTTTTGTACTTGCCGAGCTTCGACATGATCGCCGTGTCCTGCAGCGCCTCGCCGATGTACAGCACGAGACTCGGCTTGCGCGGAGAGAAGCCCGTCAGGCAGATATCGCCCTCGCGCCCGCTCTCGTAAACGTAATGATGCGTTCCGAAGCCGACGATGCTCGCCCCCCACATCTTCGGTGGTTCGCCGGTAACCTCGCGCATCATCGCGATCAGCTCTTTCGAGTCCTTGCGCTGCTGCGCGTTGGCCACCTTTGCGATGAACGACGTGGGACTCACCTTCGCTTGCTTCGTTTTGTTTTCGACCATCACTGGATCTCCGCGGCGGCACTGCGTGTCCCGTGCACCGTGCGCGAATCATACCGCCGGCGGACGCGCTGGGAATAAAGGTTGTCTCTTGCGGCCGCGCGCACGCACAAAAAAGCCGCCGCGGTTTCCCGCGGCGGCTTCCTTGTGTACTTCTAACTTCTAACTTCTTCCTTCTAACTTCTAACTTCTAGATCACCTACAGATCCAACCGTCCCGTGCTCGGCCCGATTTTGTCGAGCTCGCAATTGGCGATCTGCGCCATCGCCACGAGCAGGTTGGCGGTCGGCTCGTCCTTCTTCGCGACGACGTGGCGGTTGCCTTTCAGCCGACCGTTCGCGCCGCCGACGATGACGGCGGGCGGGTTGGAGCGATCGTGCTCGTTGCCGTTGCTCATGCCGCTGCCCCAGTAAAGCATCGCGTGATCGAGCAGCGTGCCGTCGCCGTCCTTCGTGCTCTTCAGCTTCTCGAGGAACTCGGCGAACTTGACGATCTGATACGTGCCGATCTTCGCGTACTTCGCGAGCTTCTCTGCATCGTTGCCGTGGTGCGAGATGCTGTGGTGCGTCTCCGGGATGCCGATGTGCGCGTAGCCGCGGTCGCTCGCCTCGTGGCCGACCATGAACGTGAACACGCGCGAGATGTCGCCCTGGAAGGCCAGGTGCATCAGGCTGTAGTTCAGCGTCATGTGGTCGTCGAAGGCCTCGGGCATGCCGAGCGGCGCGTCGGCGTTGGTCCTGATGTTGCCCATGCGCGTTTCCATCCGATCGAGCTGGTGCTCGACGTCGCGGATGTTGCTCAGGTATTCGTCGAGAATCGCCTTGTCGGGCGCGCCAAGCGATCCACGGAGCTTGCTGGTTTCTTCGAGCACTGAATCGAGCAGCGACTGCCGTTCCTTCAGCCGCGCCATGCGCTGTTCCGGCGTGCCGGTCTCGCCGAACATGCGCTCGAACGTCACGCGCGGGTTGATGCCGATCGGCAGCGGGCTGCTGTCGTCGCGCCAGGAGAGCGTATTGAAGAAGGTGCACGGGAACCCGTCGCACGCGCCGACGGCCGTGCCCATGTCCTCAGTGCCGAGCTCCACCGACCGAAGCGGCGTGTCGCCTGCGACGGCGTCGGCAATGTACTGATCGACGGTCTTCTTCGACTGAATCTTGCCGAACGTCGAGCTCGCGCCGTCGCGCTCGGCGAGCGGACCCGAGCCGTTCAGGAACGCCGAGCTCGCGCCAAGGTGCACCGACGAGCCCCACGGCGCGCGCATCTTGCTGACCGTCACGAGCTGCTCGCGGAATGGCTCGAGCGGCTGCATGACTGGCTTGAACTGGAAGTTCAGCCCCGGCTCGTCCGGATGCCAGGTCGTCGGAAACACACCGTTCGGCATGTAGATCGCACCGAAGCGGAACGGCGAGGCTCCGCCTCCAGCGGCGGTCTTCGCTTGTGCCGTCAGCGCGGGCACCATCGCGTCGAGCAGCGGCAGCGCCATCGCGGCGCCGAAGGTGCCGCGAATGAACGTCCTGCGGGACAGATGCTTCTTCGTGATGATCATGGTTATTGTTCCTTCGCTTGTGCGACGGTCGTTTCGGACGGCTCCAACCGCGTCCGCATCTGGAATGCCGGGCTCTCCACGATCCCGGAAATTATCGCCGCAAACCGGTAGTCGTCGGCAGCGGCTTTCTTCACGATCTTGCGCACCACGGGCATGTCTGACGGCTCGAGACCACGGCCGAGCGCGTATGTCAGCAGCCGCGTCGTGATCACGGTCGCAAAGGCGTCGGGCCGCTTGAGAATCGCGTTACGCAGCGCGATCGGGCCGTCGACCTTGGTGCCGTCGGCCAGCACGCCGTTCGCGTCGATCGACCGGCCCTGCTCGTCGACTTCGCGCCACTGGCCGATGGAATTGAAGTGTTCGAGCGCGAAGCCTGGGGGGTCGATGATGGCGTGGCACCCCGCGCACGGCTGCACGGCGCGATGCTTCTCCACCTGCTCGCGCAGCGTCTTGGCCTGCACCGCGCCCGCCTTGTTGCTCTCCTCGAGCGTCGGAACGTTCGGCGGAGGAGGAATCGGCGGCGTATCAAGCAGGTTGGCGAGGATGTATTTGCCGCGATAGACCGGCGAGGTCCGCGTCGCGACGGCGGTCAACGACAGGACGCTGCCCTGCCCGAGCAAGCCGAAGCGATTGGGATCCGTGAGCTTCACCATCCGGAAGCGCTCGCCGTACACGCCCGGGATACCGTAATGCTTCGCGAGCCGCTCGTTGACGAACGTGTAGTCGGCGTTGAGCAGCTCGAGCACGCTCCTGTTCTCGCGAAGGATATGCCCGAAGAGCATCTCCGTTTCGCGACGGAACGCGCGGCGCGTGTTGTCGTCGAAATCGGGGAACATCAACAGGTCGGGCGCGACCTTCGACTCGAGGTTGCGCAGCTGGAGCCACTGTCCCGCGAAGTTGCTGACGAGCGCGTCCGATCGATCGTCGGCGACCATGCGGCGGACCTGCGCATCGAGTACGCCGGGCGCGCGCAACTGGCCGGCAATCGCCGCGTTCAGCAGCTTCTCGTCCGGGATGCTGCTCCACAGAAAGAACGACAACCGCGACGCGAGCTCGACGTCGGTGACGGAGTGCGCGGCGCCCGCTTTCAGCGTCGCCGGATCTTTTTCGACGCGATACAGGAACGACGGGCTCGACAGAATCCGCGAGACGCCCAAGCGGATGCCCGCATCGAAGTTGCCGCCGCGCTCGCGCGCCTGCTTGTAGAACTTCATCGGCGCTTCGACATCGGACGCGGTCACCGGACGACGGTACGCGCGGCGCGCGAGGCTGGCGAGAATCTTCGTCGCGCAGGGTAATTCGTCGGCGGCGCTCGCCGGCTTACAGAGGAAGATCTTTTCGCGGCTCGGCGTCGAGCTGATGCCCGTCACCTTGTACGGACCTTCGACCATCACCGACTTCAGCCTCGGCAGTCCGGTGATGAGATGTACTTCCTGGCTGTCGCGGCGGCCGAACTCCCACACGTCCTGGCGCTCGAACGGACGCTCGCGCCACGTGTAGCCGACTTCATGTTCGCCGGCCGTGACGCGGACCTTGCCCACCATGCGTGCGTCGATGATGGCGCGCGCTTCGTTCATGTCGCGCGCCTGCACTTCGTGATCCTTCGCGCCGCCGATCTGCGTCGAGAACACTTCGGCGCCGTCGATCGTGATGACGAACGTGTGCGGGAACTCGTTGCCTTCGACGCCCGCATAGCCTTCCTCGACGCCTCGGACGAGCCGGCCGGCCAGCTTGTACTCGCCGTCGGCGGGGAAGATGTGCTTGATGACGGAGCCGCCGCGCGTCCCAAGCGGCAGGCCTTCGATGTAGCCGCTCTGCGTGAACTCGCGGCTGATTGGATATTCCGTATTGCCTGGCGGCACCGTCGTATCGCCCACCGCAAGCGTGCTCACACGTTGGGCGGCAGTCAGGTAGCGCTCGAACAACAGCGGCGACGTCTTCAACGCGCTCGCGATGTTGTCGAAGCCGAAATCGGCGCCGTCGCTCGGCAGCAGCTCGTCGACCCTGACCTCGAGGCCGAGCAGATCGTGAACGGCGTTGCCGTACTCGGTTCGATTCAGGCGATGGACCACGAAGCGGCCCGGCGTCGACTTGCCCGCCCAGCCGCGATCGAGCGCGTTGGCCAGCCACGTCGTGAATCCGGCGTACTCAGGTTCTGATGGGTGACGCGGCGCGCTCTGCGGCGGCATCGCGCGCACCGCCAGTTTGCGGAGCACGCGCTCCCACGTCGCCGCGCTCGCCACCACGTCGTCGAGACTCGCGGCCTCGAGGTTGATGGGATCGTCGGGCGGCTGCTTCACGCGGTTGTTGTGACAGCCGACGCAGTTCCTGTTGACCCACTCGCGATACTTCGCCGCCTCGGCACGCGCGTTGGCAGCGGCGGTCGGCGTCGGCGCGGTGACAGACTGCGCCGCGAAGAGGCTCGCGCCGCCCCACACCAACGCCACGACAGCAAGGACCTTCTTCATTGACCGACGTCCACCTTCGGTTCTTCTTTCTTCTTCTCGTCTTTCTTCTCGGGAAGCGGAGGCGGCTGCGGCGCCGGATCGTCCGCACCGAGGTGCATCAGCTCGCGCAGCGTCGCAATGACGTCTTCGCGCTTGTCGCGGCGCGGCTTGTAGACCCCGGGATCCTGTTGCATCTGCGCGGCGGTCACCGGCGGATCCGGTTTCTCGGCGAGCAACAGCGGCGTCATGTTGTCCTTGTTGACGGCGTCGAGCTTCGCGCCTTTGGCGACGAGCGCTCGAATCGCGTCGACACGGCGAACGGTGACGGCTTGATGCAGAAGCGTCGAACCGTCCGCCGTCTTGGCATTGGGATCGGCGCCCGCGTCGAGCAGGAGCTTCAGCGCTTCGACAGGCTCGCGAGTGGCCTTCTCGCGGAACGGCGGCGGACCGATGCGATCGAATCCGGGGCCGGCGGAGAACGGCGCGCCTCGTCCGCCCGACATCGCCATCATCGCCGCCGTCTTGCCGACGTTGGCGTTCATCCCGCGACCGCGTCCCGCCGCGGCCGGTGCGCCGTCGGGGCCGGGCTTCTTCACTTCCGCCGGGCTCCAATCGACTTTGGCGCCGTGCGCGAGCATCACCTTCAACGCGTCGATGTCTGCGGCAATGGCCGCGCGATAGAACGGCGAGCTGTTCACTTCGGGATCGCAGCAGAGCGTCGTGTTGTGGATTTGGCCCTGGTACGGCTTGTTCGGATCGGCGCCCTTGTCGAGCAGGCGCGTGATGAGATCCATGGCCGTCAGTTTGTTGAGATGGTCCGCGCGAAGCCGCGACCCGTCGTGCGCGCGCATGTCGCTGGTGGCGTCGTGCATGTCGACGGCGAAGTAGAGCGAGCCGTCGTTCGCATCCGCGCCGAGATCGAGCATCTTCCCGGCGAGATCGAATCGGTCGTTCACGATCGCGACCATCGAGGCTGTGAGGCCGTCGGCGTTTGTCAACTTCGGATCGGTGCCGCCCTTCATCAACGCCGTCACCACATCGTCGTGCCCGTTGCGGGCCGCGAACATCAGCGCCGTGAATCCGCCGGACGGATAGTCGCCGTGCTTGCGATCGTCGAGTCCGGAGACGTGCGCCTTCGCGTTCGGATCGGCGCCGGCTTTGAGCAGCGCATTGACGACGTCGACGTGGCCTTCGACAGCGGCCCACATGAGCGGCGTTTCCTGCTGATAGGCATCTGCAGCGTTCACGTTTGCGCCGCCCTCGATGAGCAGCTTCACGGCGTCGAGGTGACCAGTGCGCGACGCCGCCATCAGCGGCGTTTCTCCATCGGGATGCGTGAGGGCCACGTCAGCGCCCGCTTTGACGAGCATGCCGATCAACGCGGCGTCGCCCGCGCGGCTGGCCTGCAGTAGCGGCGTGATGCCGTAATGGTTCGGCGCGTTCACCGGCGAGCCCGCGGCGAGCAGCGCGCGCGTCATGTCGACGTTGCCGTTGTAGATGGCCCAGAGCAGCGCCGTCGAACCGTCGCGCGCCGGCTCGTTGACGTTGACGCGCTTGGCGAGCTGCGCGCGCACCGCCTGCACGTCGTCGCTCTTCGCCGCGCTGACCAGCGCGGGATCGGCGCCGGCCGCATGTCCAACGATCGCGGAGATCACGAAACCGCTCGCGAGAGTGGTTGGCAGAAGCCAGCGCAGCGTCCGTCGGGTCCACATAGTTCGCCCCACCTCTTTTATAGGTGCGCAGACGGGCACACCTGCCGGCACAGCCGGGCCGGCCAATTTGCCGATATTACATCCTGTTGATGAATTCAGCCCGGCAAATTTCGGGCTAAGGCCTGGCGCGGCCGACGCCTATAAACAGCTCTCCGTCAGCCGGTTAACCGTCGTCACGTTGATTCCGTCGGCGCCGCCGGCGCCGAGGAGAATGCCGCTCACCGAGAGCCGCTGGCCTACAAAGGCATCGAGACGGGTGAGCACGAACTTGAGGGTAATGGACCGGTCGCCGAGCGGGCGAGTCGCATCGGCTGCCCCGACGCCGGACTTTTCGATGCGTTCCGGCGCCGTCGCACGCGTGAGCACCCAGTCGTTGCCGCTCTTCGTCAGACAGCCGACGACGCGTGCGAGCACGTTCGCCGGCAGATCACCGGCGCCGTCCTTCGGCACTATCTGGACGCCGACGACGGCGTCTGGCGATACGTCCGCCGCGCCGGCCGGAAATCCATTCGACTTCAAAATCAACGCCACGAGATCGTTGTAGGTCGACGCCGGCAGCGACCCGCCGTTGCCGTTCGGCATGTTCGTCTTGACGAACGTGAGGAGGTCCGCGACCGACTTCTGCGTGAACGCCGTCCAAAACGCGTCGCCCGTCAGCGCGCCTTTCCCCTGGCCCGTCAACATGTGGCAACGCGAGCAGACGCTGTCGAACGTCGCCTGCGCCCGCGCGGCCTGCGCCTCGGTATAGACGCCGTCCCACACGGTTTTTGGTTTGGGCGCCTGAGCGCAAACGATCACCGCCGCAGACCACGCGGCGACAGCCACAGCGAACAGCCTTCGCATGAGCCGGCATTGTATGCGAACAGTGCGAACATCCCTTGCATGAAGAGGCGCCGTTCGTTTTTCCGTCAGCACTCGCTCGTCCTCGTTTTGTCGGCAATCGTGGCCTGCCTCGTCGTGGCGTACCAGCGCTCGGACAAGACGACCCATCTCGGCACGTTTTACGGCAACGCCGTCGCAGACTGGCTGGGCACGCTCGTCCTCGTGGTTGCCACGAAGTACTTCTTCGAGACCGGATCGGCCGAAAGCCGCAAGCCGCGTTCACACTGGCACATCCGGATCGGACGCTTCCTCGGGCGCCACTCGTTGACCGTCGTGCTGCTCGCGACAGGCGCCGTGTGGGTCGCGATCTATGTGAGAAGCGATGTCGACAGCAAGTACGGTGCAGTCGTCGGGAACATCGTCTCGCAGTGGACGCAGCTCGTGGGCCTCGTGCTGATCACCAAGTACGCATCGGAAATCGGCTCAAAGGAAGGTCACTAGCTGTAGACTCAGTTGCCTGCTCGACACGTCAGGAGGACTCCGATGAAGCTCGCGTATGCGCTCCTGCTCGCGGCGCTCGCACACCACTCCTTCGCCGCCGAATTCGACGGCACCAAGCCGCTGACGCTGAAAGGCGTCGTCACGAAAGTCGAATGGCAGAGCCCGCACATCTGGATCTACGTCGACGTGAAAGAGGCGGACGGCAAGATTACGCCGTGGCAGTGCGAAGGTGGCGCGCCGAATGCGCTCACGCGGCAAGGCTGGACGAGACAGACGTTCACGATTGGCGGCGAAGTCACCATTGAAGGTTGGCAGGCCAAGGACGGCACGCACACGTGCAACGCGAAGAGCTGGGCGCTCGCCGACGGACGCCGCGTTCTCGCCGGCTCATCCGCTGAGGCCGCAAAGTGAAACCGTTACTCGTCCTGCTCGCCGTACTCGCGCAAGCCACCGCGCTTCAACAACCCGACGGCCCGGCTCCGCGCACAGCTGACGGCAAAGCCGATCTGTCAGGTGTGTGGAACAAAGCCCTCGTTCAGAACACTGGCAAGCAGGTGGAACCGCTGCCGTTCACGCCGGAAGGACTCAAGGCGTTCAACGACGTGTGGAATCACATCGACCCGACGAGCCGCTGCATCTTGCCCGGAGTGCCCCGGGTCAACACGTCGCCATATCCAATGCAGATCGTGCAACTGCCGGACAAAGTGATCTTCCTCTACGAGTACATGCACAACTTCCGCGTCATCTACACCGACGGACGGGGCCATCGAAAGAACTGGGAGCCCTCGCTCCTCGGCGACTCGATTGGCCGGTGGGACGGCGACACGCTCGTCGTCGACACAGTGAACCTCACCGACCGCACGTGGCTCGACGATCACGGCGACCGGCACAGCGACGCGCTCCACGTTACGGAACGCTGGCGCCGCGTGAGCGCCAACAAAATTCACTACGAAGAGACGATCGACGACCCGAAGTTCTACACGAAGCCGTGGACCGTCGGCTGGGACATCCCGCTCGCGCCCAAGGACTGGGTCGTCATGGAGTACGCCTGCACGGACAACAACAAGGATCTGTACGACGGGCACCTCCAGAATGGACCGCTCGACGGATCGCTGCGTGACGGCACCGCCATCGGCCAACCCGCGCCGCCGCGACGATAGCGGACATGCGTAGAGCACTGTCCTTCGGAACGGCGCTCGTGTTCGGCGTACTTGTCGTGTCTACGCTTGGCCAACAGCTTCGACAAGACGTCGAAGTCCTCACGCAAGGTCCGATGCGCGCGGACAAAGTGAAGGACGGCCTCTACGTCATCCGCGGGCCGTTTCTCCCCTGCATGACCGGCTGCCGTCCCGGACAGACGGGCGACGGCTTGATTCACGAATCGGGCGACGTCGCCGTCCGCGTGACGTCCGAAGGCTTAATCGTCGTCGACGACAAGTTCGCAAGCCAGGCGGCCGACGTGTTCGCGACGGCGAAGACGGTCAGCTCGCTTCCGGTGAAGTACGTGCTCAACACGCATCACCACGGCGACCACGCGAGCGGCAACGCCTACGTCCGCGAGACGCTCGGCGTCAACGTCATCGCGCACAAGAACATCCGCGAGAACTTCCTGCGCATCAAGCAGGCGGGTGAGCCGAACATCACGTTCGCCAACGAAGGCGCCGTGTATCTCGGCGGCGTCGAAGTGAAGCTGTTCTGGTTCGGACGCGGCCACACCAACGGCGACACCGTCGTGTACTTCCCCGACCTGAAGACCATTCACGCCGGTGACCTGATCATCGACGCCATGCCGGTCATCGACTATCCGGGTGGCGGCAGCGCCCTCGAATTCATCTCGACAATCGACAAGCTGCTGACGCTCGACTTCGACACGATGATCCCCGGCCACGGCCGCATCATGACGAAGGACGACGTCCGCGCGTACCGCGCACGGTTCCAGACGATGAACGAGCGGATGCGCGAGTTGATTCGGAAAGGCGTGACGAAAGATCAGCTGAAGACGCTGGACCAGGCGCGCGCGCAGCTGCGGCTCTCGGAGCTCGGCTGGGACAACTCCGTGAGCACGACGACGTGGTTCGGGGGCTTTTCCAGCTACTACGACGAAATCGCAGCGGCGCAAGGCGGTCGAAAAAGGTAGTGTCCACCTATTAAGGTGGACACTACAGACACCGTGCGTTAATTGACCGCGCAGTTCTCGCCGAGCGGCTTGACCGACATCACGCGAAGCTGCGGATACGGCCCGCGTTCGATTTCCGTCTTGGTTTTCGTGTCCTTGCCGTTCACTTCCGTCTTCGTCTTCACTTCCGCGTCGCCGTGTCCGGCTTCCACGAGCACGCCCTGCACTTCGACCTTATGGCCGATTTGCGGTTCCAACTGAACCGACGCTTCAGGGACCAACGCGTACGTCGTCGTCGTCGTGGTGCTGCCGTCGACGCGCTGAGTTGTCGTCCGCGCTGTTACGACGTTGTTCAGCACGTACGTCCGCGTCTGTCCGTTGTTCGACGCGACACAGCCGGTATACGTCACGACGCTGGCGTGATCGGTCTTCGTCTTGGTTTTGGTTTCCGTTTCGTGCGACTGCGCGAACGTCGAAGGCACCAGTAGTGCCGCGCAGCCAAGCGCGAGTGCGACAGTCGAGAAGCGATTCATTGTGTGTCCTCCCTAGTGTTGACGAGTTACCTCATCCTCATCCCTCACTCTCGATCGAAGGTTGAAGTGCAAAATCCGTGCGCCGAACGAGACTCAACGGCATCCACGCGACCATATCCTGCCGATCGACGAAATGCAGCAGCGGCGGCTCATCAGGAAGGGTGATGCCGTGCACCTCGGCCATGGTGTTCAGGCTGAACTCGGCGCGCGCCGGTTGCAGCGCCCAAGGCACATGGTGAATGTCGAGGCGGTAGGGCTCGTCGTGATGATTGACGTTGTAGAAGCAGTACCGCTCGGTCAGGAAGTACTCGAGCGATCCACGACTCGCCGTGAACGCGGAGCCTGCAGGACCGTATAACGCGCGAAACTCCGCGTCGCGAAACGCATCGCGCTTGCTCTCGTAGCGCACGACGCCGTCATCCACGGCCGTCGACATCGACGCCGTGAAGTACGGCAGGTTGAGCATCGTCCTGGCGGCATGCACGGCCAGCGCACTGCCCGCATCGAGGCTGAAGAAATAGATGCCTGGCTCATCGGCGACACGGACGTACGTCCGCACGTTCAACTCGGGGAATTCCGACACCCACGGCAACGCCGGGACGCCTCTCGGCACTACATTCGTCATGCGGAACGGCACGATGCCAAGCCACGCCGATCCATCGAAGAGATCGAGTGTGAACTCGGCCGGCACTTTCGCGCGGAGCTGTGCGGGGTTGACCGGCCAGTGGGCGAAGAGCAGGTCGTGCGACGTCTGCGTCATCACCCACGGCCCGTTCGGCATCGGCCACGGCCGATGCTTAGTGTGTTTCAGAATCCCGTAGTCGAATCCGCTGCCGTGCTCACGCATGCCGTCGCAGCCACGACACAGCGACGGTTGCGCCGACGGTCACAAGGGTTGCGGCAAACGTGCACCACATCGTGTCCTTCGCCGCGTCGGCGAGGTCCGAAGTACGAGACGACAGCAATTCGAGCTTGCGGTCGATGGACGCGCGTGTCTGCCTTATCTCTGCACGGACTTGTTCTGCATCCACGCCAGGTTCTCCTTGATCGTCTCGGT
>Ga0097621_100000335_pt1 | contig 32020 bp, 28 predicted proteins | sample KBSMisM72_FD_73165 | JGI IMG/M metagenome (GOLD analysis project Ga0097621, IMG submission 73165) | Miscanthus rhizosphere microbial communities from Kellogg Biological Station, Michigan, USA - KBS Miscanthus M7-2 (version 2) (version 2) | ecosystem: Host-associated > Plants > Roots >... | reverse complement strand
GAGACGGTCACGCTCGCTGCGGGCTGACGGAGCGACCACACGCCAGCAATTGCTCCCGCAGCGATACCGACGAGCGCGGCGATGATCGCTCTACTCGCTACTGACATTGATCACGACCGTGCTCACATACTTGATGGGCACGCCGTCCTTGAGTGCAGGCTTGTACCGCCACGTCCTGGCGGCGGCCACGATCAGCTTGTCGTAGACCGGCGTCACCGGCTGCGTCACGGTCACGTCGTCCACCGTTCCCTGTTCGTTGATCACAACGTCGATCTTGCCGGTGCGGCGTAACTGACGTACGAGGCTGAGCAGCGCGGGCGAGAGGTTTGGCTGCGGCTGAAAGACGGCAATCGGCGCGACGACGCCGGCGCTTGTCGACGACGAGACGGGTACGGCCGGCGATGATGAGGTCTCGGGCGCAGCCGCAGCTGCTGTCGCCTCGCTGGCCGCACGGCGCGGTTGCTCGGCGTGTGTGAGGTCGAGGAACCCGTCGACGATGAGCCGGACATCTGCCAGCGTCTCATCCCAAGCGCCGATGTGCTCCGCCGTATCGAGCAACTGGCGGACGTGGCGCAGACGCGATTCCGCGTCGGGTGCGCGGTCGGCGGCACGCGCTCGAGCGATGCGATATTCATCTCTGATGAGCTGCGGCAGCACACGCTTTCGCACCGTCGCGAACATCGCGGTGATACGTGGCGACGCGTCAGGAAACTGATCGAGCGAGAGCGCCGGATCTTTCCGGACGAGCGACTCGGCAACCGACTGCGCCTCATCGTCGCGCCCCAGTGCGACGAGGCAGAACGTCCGATACGCGCCCGTGTCGCGTGTCATCGCGGGCGTCGAAGCGGCCGACTCGACGCGCGCCAGTTCGGCCAGCGCGTCCCCGTATGCCGCCGACGCGTAGAGCTCGCGCGCTGCTCTGAGCGGGTCGTCCTGCGCCGCGACTAGAGACGCCGCTCCGGTCAGCGCGAGAACCGTCGCGAGTATTCTCATTCGAGCCCCACTTCGACTCATTTGCTCAAATCGAGAGAGAAGCGATTGAGACCGCCCGCTGTCACGACGATTCGCTCGGTGCGCTCGCCGAACTGCGGGTTGCGAAACACGACCTGATGCGGACCGACCGTCAGCGAGATGCCCGAGAGCGGTGTTTGACCGACCATCTCGCCGTCGATCAGCACGTCTGCCCACGGCCGCGCGTTCACGTTGACGAGCGCCTTTGGCGGATCGATCGCCACGGCGATCACCTTGCCCGGCGCCACGACGATCGTGCGCGCCACCTCGAAACCGAGAGCCTCGTTGCGCAGTAGCACCTTGTGCGTGCCGGCGGCCAGCATGACTTTCGCCGCGCCGCTCGTACCGACAACCTCGTCGTGCTCGAGCATCTCGACCGGGAATGGCGATGTGATCGCCAACCAGCCGGCGACTGGCGCCGTCGACACGGGTAAGGCCACGGGCTTCGGGAGTGAGAACACGACCTCGGTCATGACGTCGTTCGACACCGCGATCCTGCGCTCGGCGGATCCGCTGTCCGAGACGACGGTGATCCGGTGCTCGGTCGCCGCGAGTCCGTCGATCACAACGGGCGACACACCGCGCGGGCGACCGTCAACTTGTACTTGAGCGCCCGCAGGATCGGTCACGATCGACAGCCGTCCAGCCGTTGTCGGCCTGTCGAGTTCCCGCCGCGCGCCGACGCCCTGCGGGGAATCATGAGCGGCAGCGGGCGTCGGTCGGACTGTTGCAGCCACTGTGGGTGCCGTTCGCGCTTTCGAAAACCAGACGCGGACGACGCCGAAGCTTCCAACTGCGCTCATCAACACAATCACCGCCATCAGCAGCGATGTCGATCCGAGCGCGGACGTTGCGGGCCGTGCGGGTTCAAGCCCCGGTAGGTCGTCGGCTGGTGCCATGGATCGAGTTCCCTCTGCGGCGTTCACGCGTTGCAGGCCACATGTTGTCGCACAAGCGACGGTGTTGAATCAATCGTCGCTTACTGCACAGCTGCAATCTCTTCCGTATACGTTGCGGCAGAGCCGGAACAATCGAGCCGTTTCAATCAACAACCCAGCTTCTCAAATAGACATCGAGCAGGCGAGGCTCCATCAGCGTGTTGATGTGAGAGTCGGTTGTGCTGAGCGCGCCCTTCCCAAAATCTGTGGCCGCCGCCACAAGCTCGGGTGTCACGTACTCGGTGCGCACTGGCATCGCGCGCAGGGAACGCAGCTCCTGCTTCATCGCGTCCACTGTCCGTTCGTCCTTCCACACGAGATGCCAGCCCCAGTCGCCGAACGAAGGCACGTCGTGGTGATAGCTCAGCACGGACAGTCCGGCATTCTCGAGAGTGCGGCCGACCATCAGGTAGGCTTCGCGGCTGTAGTACACGGAGGTGCTCTGGATGGCGGCGACGCCATGCGCGGACAGCACGCGGCGCAGCTTCAGATAGAACTCTTTTGAGTACAGCTTGCACAACTCGATGCTTCTCGGATCGGGGAAGTCCACAATCACGACGTCGTAGACATCCTGGACCTCGCGAAGAAACTTGTCGGCGTCGATGTTGACGACGCTCACCTCGGCGACCGACATTTCATCTCGCGTGGAGTGGCGGGCGTGCGGATGCAGCTCTTCTCCAGTCACCAGATGACGCGGACCTTCGGCGACGGCGCCGGAGCGAAGGATCGAGACCCGTGCGTCTGCGAACGAGCGGTGATTGAGCGTGGTCATCACCGGATGCGTCGCCGCGAACTGGGTCATCGCGGGATCGAGATCGACCAGCGTGACGCTCTCGACGTTCGGGTACTTCAAGATCTCGCGAAGTCCGAGTCCGTCGCCGCCCCCGAGGACGAGCACCTTGACGCGCTCGCGTGCAAACACCATTGGGACGTGGACGAGAAACTCGTGGTACCGCACCTCGTCGAGCGAGCTGAACTGCAGGCCGCCGTTGAGCGTCAGGCGGTACTCGTTCTTCGCGTCGTTGTGCTGCAGCACGATCCGCTGATAGGGCGTCGTCGTCGCGTAGATGATGCGATCTGCGTACAGCCGCTGTTCCAGCGCGACGTTCCACCGCCGGTTCTGGCTGTAGCCGTAGCCGAGCGCAAGCGCGACGAGCGCGAAGGCGGCGTAGTGAACCGCCCGCTTCGCGTCCATGAAGTACACGTAGTTCAGGAGCGCCACCGCCAGAACGACGGCCCCGAGCAGGAAGCTCATCTCGGTGAGCGGCACCCGCGGCATGAGGAACTTCGTGAAGATGACCGCGCCGATGAACCCGCCGAGATAGTCCCACAGAAAAATCGCCGCGAGGTTATTCGGCAGCGGCACGCCGCGGAAATCTTCGTTGATGCGCGTGGCGAAGGGTATTTCGCTGCCGATCAGGAACCCGATGGCGCCCGCGATCGCGTATTGAACCAGCTGGAAGTGGTGCTCGAAAAACCCAAACGCCGCGTACATCGCCACCGGCGCGAAGGCGCCGATGGTGACGAGGAGGAGTTCGACGCCGACAAAAGGCAGGATGGGGCGCTTGGCTTTTACATACTGCTGCGCGAAGCTGCCGAGCCCCATGCACGCCAGCATCAGGCCGATCGTGATCGAGAACTGCTCGACGCTGTTGCCCAGCACGTAGGTGGCCACCGTCGAGAGGATGCACTCGAACACGAATCCCGTGAAGCCGGTGACGAACATCGTCACCGCCAGGATCACGATTGCGCTGCGCGACGTTCTCATAAACCTTTCCTCGTACTACAACAACGCGGCAATGACGAGCGCGATTGCGATCTGGCCGCACGCGACCACCGAGGACGTCGCCACGGCGTGATACTGGTCGTCGAGGTGACGCCGCTTCACGAACACGTACGCGAAGATCTCCTGGAACAGCGCAAGGAACAGGATTCCTCCAGCCGCATACAGTCCGAGCGCACGAAAGCTCGCGGCCCAGCCGAGGAAGGGTCCCGCGACGCTGGCGCGCAAGATGACGCCAAGCGCGATGAGGACACCGGCGACGGCGACGCCCGCGCCTTCACGGCCACGCTTCACCGCGTCGACGAAAGAACCGGGCAGGAGCAGCTCCTGTGCCCAGAATCCGACAATCAGCGCGACCTGGCCGACGACGAAGAACACGATCGCGCTGAGCCAGCTGCCTTCGCCGCCGCCAAACGACGCCGACGCAATCATTCCGGTGGCGATGTAGCTGCCGAACTCGGTGAGTGCGACCGCGGTATTGCCGTCGGCCACCGCCTGATCGTTGTCGAGGCCGGGAACGATGCACCATTCGTTGAGCCACTGCGCCGCGATCAAGGCGAAGACGATCACGGCGCCGTCGCGCATCACTTCGATCACGTCCTGGACGAATCCGTTGGCGTTGCCCTGAAGCGCCGAGGTCATCGCGATCGCGATGGCAAGGTAGAGGCCGCCATGGCGCACGCTGAGTGCAAGGTTCGGCTGCTGAGTGGCGCGTTTCGATCGGAATAGCATGTTGCTGACCAACCGTCCCACGAGCATGAAGAAGAGGGCGATTGCCACGTAGGTCGCCGTGATCACGAGACGAGTCATTCGTTCCTACTTTCCGGATGTACGGATGCCGCCGCGCACACCGATCGTGTCGCTATGCCGCGTCACCACTCGCCGCATGTCAGGAATGCGTGACGCCCAGCGGTTGCTCGATCCCACGACGTAGCCGCCCGTGCCGTAGCGCTCGCGCTTGTCCTTGTCTTCGCCGTAGTACGGTTGCCCGCGGTATCGAGTCGACCACGTCTCCCACTCGTCGCGCCGGTACGAGTACGGCTGACCGCGCGCGCCGAGCAAATCGCCGAACAGGCGGTACGCACCGTACCACGCCCAGAACGAGGTCCCCCGATCGTCGGTTTGCCATCGCCCGTACTGCGGGTTGCCGACGAAGGCGAGGCCGGCCGGCGTGGGATTGGCGATCTTCTCGTCTTCGAACGTGCCGAACGGCTTGGACACGATGTCCATGCCGAGGTCGCCCACATGGTTCTCGAACATCGTCTCGTCGACTTTCTGCCAGTCGGTCTCGTGGGTCTCACCGTTTTCCGTGACCAGGTACTTGTGAAAGTAGTCCGCCGACAGCATGAAGCCGAACTCCGCCGTATCGTCGCGATAGCTCCATTGTTCTTGAGGAGAAATATGAAGGGCTTCCCACTGGGCCGCCGCGACTCGGTCTTGGATCTGGAGATCCGATCGGCCAAACCACCCCGACCTCAACCTCGCGATGTAGGGCAGCGACTCCGGCAGAGAGTTGAAGTAGTCGAACGCCTCGCCGGTGAGCTCTTGCCGAGGGTACGAGTAGGTGTGGATGGCCGGATAGTCGGCGTCCTCGTCCCACGCCCATCGCATGACCGTGATGTAGTACACGGCCTTCATATCGGCCAACGCTCTCGAGTAGCTCGTCGACAGGCTCTTGAGCTGACCGTCGATCGTGCGAGCGTCTTCGCGGATGGTGTTGACGTTGCGTGAGAGCAGTTGCGCGTTGTCGCCGAGGACGACGAAGTCTGCGGCGCGACCCGTGCTCGCGTTGGCGGCCTCGAAGGCTACCTTCTGGCTGGCGCGGGCGGCCTCGTCGGCCAGCTTCTGTACCGGCTGAATGCGCTTCTCGATATCGGCGTCGCGCGCCGGAAAGGAGCTGCGCGCCTTGTCGCGCTCAGCGAGCAGCGCCGCGAGGGCGGTTTTCGCCGCGTCGGCGTTGCCATGCGACTCCTGCATGAGACGCGCGTATGAGGCGGAAACCTGGTCGACATATGCGCGCCGCCGCTGCGGGATGTCCGCGTAGGCTCGGGCTTCGCTGATCAATCGGTTGATGCGCGAGGTCTGGATGTCGACGGCATAGTCGTCGCGCGAATCGTTTCGTTGAAGCAGGGGCGCCACGTAGCGCTCGTAGGTCGTCTTCGCCGCCGCGGTCTTCGCGCGCGCATAGTCGAACTGTCCCGACCACCGTTCGCGCTCTGCGTAGACGCGATACGGCGCGTAGGCATTCGAGGCGGCGAACGTCCGGTACGCCGCTTCCTTCCGCGTGATGTCGCCGGTCTCCGCGTCGATCGCCGCCGCTGTCCGCGTGGCCTCTTCGCGTGTCCTCGCGGGCAGACCGCAGGCGACGCACACACACGCCACCAGCACGGCCGCGGTCAGGCGCCTCACGGGCGGCGGCCCCAGGTGAGCTCGCTCGAGGTGATGACGGCTTTCTGTTCGTCCGGATAGCAATGCGCGGTCTCGGCGATCACGTGCTGGCGACCGCTCGTCACCAACACGATCGTCTCGGGCGTGGCCCGCCGATCGGACCGTCGAGGAAACCTGAACGTCAGCCGAAGGGACCGGCGCCCGCGTGTTGCGCGCGCGCGCAGCCGTGCCGCCGCGGTCGGCGCGGCCAGCGATGCATTGAACCGATATCGCCGGCCGTCCGCGAACGTCAGTTCCGTCGTCGCTTCGAGGAGATCGCCGAGCGGTCCGAAAAGAATACGGTTCGAACCGCCGAGCGCGTCCGTGCACGCGAACATCTCTGTGAGCACGGCCCCTGGCGTCGCGAACGACAGCACGTGGGACGCGCCGATGATTGCAGCCCGAATCGTGACGTCGCGCTGGTTGACGGTTGCCGTTCGAAAGATCGTGAACGCGCCGACGTCGACGGTGCCGTCGATCAGGTTGAGCGCCAGCCCGGATGCGGATTGATCGACGTACTCGATACGCTTCGTCGTGGCCATTCCGTGAGTCAGACCGCCTGACCGAGCGTCAGGATCTCGACCGCGTTCGGATCGATTTCCTGCGACAACCAGGCGGTATAACCATCCGACCATTTCTGCACGTAGATCGCCCGGCCGTCGTTCGCCCGGTACAGGTGAATGTGTACGGGCCGTCGCGCGTCTCCGTACAACGCGTCGTAGTCGCTGTCGTAGTCAAAGGCGGAGCCCGCGTGTCTGACTTCTTCGACCTCCTCGACGTGACCGGGGTGCAGCCCGAGGTCGCCCAGCTCCAGCTTGACGGTCGACAGCAGCAGATGGAGGTCGGGCTCTTTCCACCATTCGAAGTACGCCGTCTCGCCCGTCGTGAGGTTGACGGCTTCGAGCTCCGTCGAGACGGATTCGTCCACGCGCCAGACGTTGACGCTCTGCACACGATAGGTCGCGGCGGAGTACTGGAAGAAGTTTCCCGCGCCCAGATCCGCGACGCTGTGCCGCCGCCGCTCCGCTGCCGGCAGTGGCGCCGGCATCGTGCGAATGATGTCCCGGAGCTGATCGGGATTGAGCGTGGGAGTCGTCGGCTTCATGCGAGTTGTCTCCTCGTTCGGCCGGCTCAGACCTCGAGCCGCGCCTTGCGTCCAGTTTCGAGCTTGTCGACCTTCGGTTGAAGCGTCGCGGACATCTGCTGCAGCTTCGCGCTGGCGGCCTCCGCGGCACTGGACCCCTTGCGCCGGATTTCATCCGCCTTGTCGATGGCGGACAGCACCTTGTTGTACGCCTCCTCGACCTTGGTGAGCGCAACCGACGCATTCTGCGTGAGGTCGCCGATCTCCTGCGTCTGCCGCTGGATGGCGTCCGCGTTGGCCACGAGAATCTGGCCTGCGTAGTCTTGTGTCGACTTGACCGCCTCGATCGCGCGTTTCTGGTTGGCGAGCGCCGCCTGAATGGCGAGGCCGACCACCATCAACGGCCGCACCACCGTGACCGTCCGCTCGATCGCGTCGGCAAGGTCCATGTTGTTGGTCACGGTCATGTTCATCGAGACCGATTCCTGTAGATCGACCTGTTCCATCGTGCGCAGATCCTGGATGCGGACGTTGACGCGGTTCACCAGGAGGTCGTAGGTCTCGCGCTCGGTCGTCTGCGTCGTTCCGTCGCGCATCGCGACGAGCTTGGTCTTCACGTGTTCGCCGAGCTGGATGCTGCGCAACACGCCCTGATGCGCGCGCTGGACCCGTTCGTACAAAGAGCTCAGGGAGATGTTGTCCTGGAGAATGACGTCCTTGTTCGCGTACAGGCTTCGCATGACGGCGTCGACCTGATCGCGCAGCGACTGGTAGCGCGTGCCGATTTCACGAAGGCGGCTGTTGGTCCAGGCCTGCAGGATCATCGGCCCGATGACGGGGACCTTCGAGACGATCCGCGCCAGCAGGCTCTGCTGCACGAGGTGCGGATTGAGCTGATCCATCTTCTGGCGGAAGTCGGTGAGCGTTTTCGCAACCGACCCTTGTTCGCCCTTGAGCGCTTGCAGGTCGACGGCCCTGGTCGCCAGCAGATCGATGGAGTCCGCCAAATCGCGCTGCTCGTTCCGTCCGATCTTGTCGACCTCTCCGGCGACCAGTGGGCTGGCCATCGAGGTCTTCACGTTGTCGATCACCGCGAGCGCTTGCGTCTCGATGTCGGCGTCGCTGACGGCCGGAGCGGCGGGTTTCAGCGTGACGGGGTTATCGGCCATGGTGGTGCCGGATCCTTTCTCGAGTGAACGTCATCATCAGGAGAACCGCAGTTTGAGGAATCGCGAGATGTTCTCGAATTCTGTCGTGCGCTGTTCCCGCAGCGCGCGGGTGGTTCGGGCGGCAGCGTCTTCGAGCTCGGCGAGACTCGTTTCGAATTCGGCTCGGCGCTGCGACCGCTCGGCGTCGCTGAGCGACACGTACGCGTCGACGAGTTTCGGCAAGTAGGCGGCGGCGATCTGCTGCATCTGCCACGTCAGCTCGAAGCCGGCGAATTGGCCCGAGAGCGTCGGCAGCAGCTCGGCGAGTTGATCGATCAGCCGCTCGATCCGCTGGACGAGATCGAGCGCGAGCCCCGCGCTCCGCACGCGCAGGTTGATGACGTTCAACGCGTCCGCGTCGGACCGATCGGAACGGACGGATGCTGTTGGCGGTGGGGCCCCCGGGGACGCCGCCGTCGCCGCCGCGGGCGTCGCCTTGCGCATCGCGTACAGTCCGTACGCCACGAGCGCCGCGGCGCCGGCGCCGGCGACGAACCCCGTCAGGCCGTGGAAGCCGGGGCCGGCGAGCAGGTACCACAGCAGAACTGCGGCGCCTGCCAGAGCAATCCACGTGTCCGTCTTCGTTGGTTGGTTCGCCATCCGAGTCGCTCCTTCAGAGTTCGAGAACCGCGGTCACGCCCGGCCGACGAACGTCAGCACCTTGTCCGCCGCCAGCACGCCTCGATGTTGCGCTTCCTCGAAAATCGCGAACCCCGACAGGTCCGTGTTGGCGAACACAATCGGTCCCGTCTGCTCCGCGATGCGGCGCCGTTCGCCGTGGAAAACGGATCCCACGACCGGACGCGCCATGGCGTGCCCAAGGCGCATGACGTCGATCCGTGTGACACAACCGCGAATGTCAGGATGCATTCGCTCCAAGTCGTGCAGGATCGCCTCCTGCCAGTACGCCCAGTCGCGCGACAGCAGTTGGCTGCGCATCTCGGCGGGACTTCCCTCCGAAAGTGCCCAGTAGAACGTCCACACCATTGGCCCGTCAGTCCGCCCGCTCTGGTGATTGGCCACAACATACCCTAACGCCGGCGATTCGAAGCAGACGTTGTCCCACGCCACCTGACCGAGGCTTTTCGGCGGCCGGTCGAGCACGATGTTCGCGGTCAACCACGGCGAGTACTGCCACACGTGCGGGTCGAGCGCCGGCATCCCCTCGATCACGTACGGTGCGAGGAAAGTAGGCGCGGCGAAGATCACGGCGTCGGTCAAGTACGCCGTGTGTTCCGTGAGCACTTCGAGACGGCGTCCCTGCTTGCGGATGCGAAACACCGGCTCGCCGGTGCGGACGTGGCTGCCCACCCGCGCCATCAACTGCTTCACGATCCAGCCGTTGCCCTCAGGCCACGTGAAGACGCGGTCCTGCTCGTCGTCGCGGCAGGCGAAGTAGTGGATGCCGGTCCACGCAGACACCTGATCCATCGGCGCACCGTAGTCGTCGCGGCACGCATACCCGACGTACCAGAGGAGATGTCGCGAGCTGAAGCCCTGCTGCCGCATCCAATCGGCCATCGAAATCAAATCGAGATCCGCCAACTCGCTTCCCAGCGCAATCGGAATGGTGAACACTTCGGAATCGCGATACCGTGCGACGAGATCGCGGAAGCGGCTGAACTCGTCGGGCGCGTAGTGGGCGAGGCCGTCGGTGTGCAAGCCTTCCTGCCACGCGCCGTCGATGAAGATGCGCTCCTCGGGAGCGCGGCAGATGTGCGCCTCATTCCAGCGGCCGTCTGGGAGGATGAGTCCAATCTCACGGAACAACTCGCGTTCGACGCGGGCGTTTCGGTTGGGCACAGGGACGTAGTGGGCGGCCCAGGGGAACTCAGAAATCGAGTTCCGTCCGCTGCGGGACGTGCCGCCCGCCTCCTGTTCCATCTCGAGGATGACGAAGTCTTTGAGTCCGCGGTTCACTAGACGCCATGCCGCCGACAGGCCGGCGATGCCACCTCCGACGATAACTATCGGAATCGAAAGGCTCTGCGCGGGCTGGGTGAACGGCGTGTGGTCGCGAAGACGGTGGCCCAGTGGCCAGGAGTCGTTGACGAAGGAGCCCTCGATAGGCCTCGTGGTTTTGCGGCAGCCAAGAATGGCAGCACCGGCCGCCGCCGCAACGCCGCTCGTCAGAAACCCCCGCCGCGTGACCGTCATCGAGTCAACCCGATCGCTTGGGTGTAGCCCGGCTTGATGATGTCGTAAATCAGCTGCAGGCGCCGTTTGTGTGGAACAAACGCGCTCTTCATCGCGTTGATGGTCAGCTTCTCGAAATCTTGGACATTCAGGTTGAACACGCGATTGGCCAGCGCAAACTCGCGCGTCATCGTGGTGTCGCTCATGAGCCGGTCGTCGGTGTTGAGCGTGACGCGAAACCCGTACCGATAGTACATGCCGAACGGATGCCGTTCGATGCTGTCGATGGCGCCGGTGTCGACGTTGCTGCTCAAGCAGATTTCGAGCGGAATGCGCTTGTCGAGGATGTACTGCGCGAGGTATCCCATCTTCACGACTTGCGTGGCGTCGTGTCGATCGAATCCGATGTCCTCGATCAGCCGCGTCGCATGACCCACGCGGTGCGCGCCGCACCACTGGATCGCCTGCCAGATGCTCTCTTTGCCGAACGCCTCGCCCGCGTGAATCGTGATGTTGAAGTTCTCACGTTGGATGTAGTGGAACGCGTCGATGTGTTTCTTCGGCGGGAAGCCGCCTTCTTCCCCGGCGAGGTCGAATCCGACGACGCCCCGTTCGCGGAAGTCGACGGCGAGTTCGGCGATTTCGAGCGATCGCTGCATGTTGCGCATCGCGCACAGGATCACGCCATATTCGACGCCGAAATCGCGGTGGCCGCGCTCGAGTCCCTTCAGCACGGCCGTCACGACCTCGTCGCTGTGCAGCCCCTTGCGCGTGTGGAGCAACGGCGCAAAGCGCGTTTCGACGTACACGACGCCGTCGTCGTGCATGTCACCCATCATCTCGTATGCCACTTGCTCCAGCGCGTCGGCGGTTTGCATCACGCCGCACGTATGCGAGAAGCCTTCGAGGAACAACGGCAGGCTGCCGCGCTTGGCGCCGCGGTGAAACCACGCCGCGAGTTCGCCGGCGTCGGTCGTCGGCAGCTCGTGATACTGCTGATCGTGCGCCAGCTCCACGATCGTCTTCGGACGGAGACCGCCGTCGAGATGATCGTGCAACAAAACCTTTGGCAGTGAACGGATGAGGGTCTCGTCAAGCGCCATGTGCACCTATGGGATCTTTGCTCTGAACTTTCTCGTTCGCGCTGCGACGGCCGTCAGCCACTTGCTCTCCAACGCCGCACCTGTTCGGAACAGATCGATCCACGTCTTCGGAAGGACAGAGAAATCGATCTTGTGGCGGCCCCAGTCGGGACGGCGGCCATCGTAGTCGAAAACTCTGTAGTCGCGTCCGAGTTCCCAGGAGCCGAAGAGCATTCCGGTGCGGTGCCGCACGTTCGGGTCCGCTGCGAGCGCGGCGATCGCGCGCCCCACGAACAACGGCGACTCCGACTGCAGGAAGTTGGGATCTTGCTTGCCGGCGTCGCGCCAGTTCCTTTCCGTGACGCCGAGGTTTTCCAGCATGGTTTCCGAGCGCAGGAAACCAGGGGTGACGGCCAGCACAGCAACCCGATGCGGCGCCAGCTCGGCGGCCCAGAACAGCGGGAGCACCTTCTGCGCCATCTTGATGGCCTGCGACATCGGATTCCCGCCGCCGCCGATCATGTCGTTCTCCGTCACTTCCACGATGAGACCACGTTTGGCCCGCATCATCGCAAGTGCGGCGTGTTTCGCTGTGATGATTCGTGATGTGAGCCCCTGACGAAACGCCGCGGCCGCGCTCTTCATGTCCGCCTGCCAAAGAAATCCGTATTGCCTCATCAGCGGATCTTCGCCCGCCACACTGTCGACGACGACGTCGATCCGCTTGTGGACGCGCATGATGCGCCCGAACAGCTTTTTCACGTCCTTCTCGCTCGTGTGATCGACGCGAAGTGCGATGGCGCTGCCGCCGGCGGCCTTGATCATCGCCGCGGTCTCGTCGATCGTCTCGGGCCGGCCGTACGCCGACGGCCTGCCTTTGACGCTGCGGCCAGTGCAGTAGACCGTTGCGCCCGCTTCCCCGAGCGCCCGGGCAATGCCGCGGCCAGCGCCGCGTGTCGCGCCAGCCACGAGCGCCACGCGCCCTGCCAGCGGCTTACGAAACGGTCTCATCTGAGCCATGCTGAGACGTTACCCCGTTTACGGGTTTATGTTCACGTTCGCGGGCGGGCGGCTCACGAAATGCGGTGACGCTGAATTGGCACCTGGGTTGCTGAAGACGACAGTAGCGAGGTGTCCCATGAGAACGCTGCTGTGTGGTGCGCTGTTGCTGATGTCGGCACCGTTGTCGGCGCAGAGCCGTTTCCAAGCGCTCAAACAGGACACGATTGCCGAGGTCGCCGGCCTCCGCATCATCACCGTTCGCGACACGCTTCTCAATTCCTGCTACACGCTGTTCATGATGGAAGCGCTGCCTCCTGCCGACACCGGCGCGCCGCCGGCACCAATCGACGACGCGCGTCAGCAGTCGATACAACGGCTTCGAGACGCGGGCGCCCGGCACGACCGGGAGGTTGGTCAACTGCAGGCGCAATTCGAAGCGAAGACCGGGCTGACTCCCGAGATGGCGCGCGTACCGGGGATCGCGGTCGCGAAAAACGTCTCTCTCGCCGATTATCTGGTCCGCTACGAAGTGGAGCGCACGAAAGTCGATGGAGAGTACGAGAGCGTGCTGCGGGCCGAGATACCAGGCAGCCTTCCTGGAGCGAGCTCTACACCCGGAATGAAGACCGGCGCGTGGGAAGACCTCGCCGAAGCGACGCGGCGAGCGGTCGCGAATCCCGACCCGGGCACGATGAAGACGCTCGCGGACCCGGTCGGCCTCAACAACCAGCTTGCGTCATGGTTCCAGCACCTGTCGGAGGCACCACGGCTGGCGGCTTCCGGACCGGTGCCGTGCAGCCGTTAGCCGCCAAGCTGCCACAGCTTGATCGTCTCGAACGGGTGAATGAGCATCAGGATATTGAGCGTCAGGTTGTCGCGGATGATCGCGCCGACCATCACCTCGAGCACGACAACCAACGCGACGCTGGCCCACACGGGCAGCCGTCGCGCGATCCAGAAGCCGAGCATCATCGCGCCGATATCCGACATCGAGTTGACGATGCTGTCGCCGTAGTAATCGAGCGCGATCGTCGCCGCGCGATATCTGTCGATTACGATTGGCGTGTTCTCGAAGACCTCCCACGTCGCTTCGAGCAGAACGGCGAGCACGAACCGCGCCGCCGGCGGTAAACGGCGCGCCGCGAACCAGAGCAGCGCATAGAAGCCGATGCCGTGGATGACGTGAGAGAACGTGTACCAGTCCGTGATGTGCTGCGAGTTCTCGGAGCTGTTGACGACGCCGTGCCACAGCTTGACGTAGCCGCACCGGCACATCGGCAGCCGGCCCATGGCGAACTCGATGGCGGCCGCAGCGGCGACGATCGCGAGCGCCGCAGCGACGTACACCCGTCGTTTCATGTCGTTTCTGTCCGACGGAGCCTACCATGTCGGTCGACGCAAGGTTCGCTGTGGTCTAATCTGGTCGCATTGGTATGTCGACCACCTCGCCGCCGGCGTTCTCGTGGGACGAGTGGTACGCGGCGGTAGGCGGACGTTCGATCCGGATTGAAGATGTCCGCGAGTACCTCGACCGCATCTACAACGACCAGTATCCACGGTTCGGCGGAGAGGTCGCGGCCGAGCGACGCGACTTCGCCTCGCCGGACGAAGCCGCCACGCACCTTAAAGCCAAGGCGATTGAGTGTGGGGCCGACATCTCGGGAATCTGCCGAATCGAACCGACAGATGTCTATCGCGGTCGGACCGTCGCGCACACGTACGCCATCGCCGTCGGGCAGCGGATGCGCTGGCGCGAATTTCAGGTCGTCCCATCGCGCGAGTCCGCCATCGAATGTCTGCGCGTGTACTTCACGCTGGGCGAAGCGGTCATTCGCCTCGCCGACTACATTCGATCGCTTGGTCATCAGTGTCAGGTCGAGCATCCGATCGGCGACAGCGACCTGCTTCACATTCCCATCGGCCTGAAGGCCGGGTTCGGCGAGCTCGGTCGTCATGGGTCGATCATCCATCCGACACTGGGTCCGTTGTTCAGAATGGGGAGCGTGGCGACGTCGATTCCACTGGCGACCGACAAACCAATCGATGCGGGCATCGCCAAGTTCTGCGACAACTGCCGCGCGTGTCGAAAGTACTGTCCCGCCGACGCGATTCCCGATCATCGCAGCCCGGAGGCGGGTGCAGATCATCTTGGGTACGACCGGTACGTCGTCGACACCGGCCGCTGCTTTCCGTATTTCGCGAAGCACTCCTATTGCTCGATCTGTCTTCCGGTGTGCGCCTACAACCACAAGGAGTGGGCGCGAGATTTCGAGGGGTTCAAGACCAGACTCTTCCCGACCGTGTTGATGCCTGAGCCGCCGCCCGCGGTGGACCTTTCCGAAGGACAGCCAGTTCATTGGTATCCGAAGCTGAAACGCTGAGGCTCCGCGTCGGGCTGTGCGCGGACTGCCGAAACGCTCGAGAAGTGCCGTCCACGCACGGATCCGTCTTCTATCGCTGCGAGCACGCGAATGTCGACGCAAGCTTTCCTAAATACCCTCGCCTTCCCGTACTCACGTGCGTGGCCTACGCACCCGCTGCGAACGATCCGCAGAAGTAAGGTCCGTTGCGCTACGTCGTATGGACGCTTCTGGACATCGTCCGAACGGGCAAGCCGACCGCCGTCGGTTGCGCGACGCCGATTGTCGTCGGTCTCGTGGCCATTACACCTGCGGCGGGCTTCGTCGGACCGATGAGCGCCATCGCACTCGGCGGCCTGGCGGCAGTTCCGAGTTACTTCGCGCTCATCATCAGGGCTAGAACGTCGCTGGACGACTCGCTCGACGTCGTCGCCGCGCACGGACTCGGCGGAACCGTTGGCGCGCTACTCACCGGTGTGTTCGCCCAAAAAGCCTTCAACGGCGTTGCGGACGGCCTCCTCTTCGGCAACGCAGGACAAGTCGCGATTCAGGGCGTCGCCGTGTTGGCCGCCATCGTCTACAGCGGCGCCGTCAGCTTCGTTCTTCTCAAGATCATCGGCGCGGTCATGCCGCTTCGTGCGGACGCGGACGGCGAACGCGAGGGCCTTGCTCAAAGCCATCGGCCAATAGGCTCGATTTCCTGTTGCTGGAACTTACCGGATTCGCACACGGGAGGAGACACTCTGTAAAGGTGAACGCCGCCGCCGTAAACACGGTGCAACGACCCGCCGATAGCCTGTACAGCCCACATCCGGGCTCCCGGAGGCGGTCATGAAAACACGAGTGATCCTGGCGGCGGCATTGTGCGCGTTGTCCGGCGGGAAGGCTCTTCACGGCAGCGATTTGCTGAAGCTGCAGATCTCGCCGCTCGTCGCCCAGGCGCCCGGGTCGATCACCATCCGCGCCGTGGTCGACGCCAGCGACGACAACCGCAGCCTCGAAGTGACAGCCCAGTCTTTCGACTTCACGCGTCGCAGCATCATCGACCTCGAGGGGCTTGCCGCACCGAGGGTGAACGTCTTCGCGTTCGCCCATATGCCGGCCGGAGAGTACGAAGTGAGCGCGGTGCTGCTCGGGACGAACGGCGTCCGGGCGACGATGGCGCGAACGGTGCTCATCATGCCGACGCCCGGCTCGCGGCGTTAGTGCGCCTTCGGAATTCCGTCGACGGTCTCCGGCATCGCGGGCGACGTGATGCGGAGAATCGCCTTCGAACGGTCGGCGCTCTCAATCGCTAGCGCCACGTCGGCGCCGCTGTCATTCTGCTCGAGCTGCACACGCGTTGGCGCGTGGATCATGTGCGTGATCTGCCCGGTGTCCTTCCATCCCGCCGCAATCGTAATCACGGAAACGCGCTCGCCAAGCTCCGCCGTGACCCCGCGCAGCGGCACGTTTTCGATCTCGGGCTGCGCACCCAGGTCGGGCGCCATGACGTCCAAGGACACGCGCCACCCGTCGTGCACCGTGCTGAACTCGTCGAGCTTTGCCGGCCAGTCGGCCCGCGGAATTGTTACGGTTCGCATGGTTGACCTCCCCTTTCAGGTTATTGATGAATCCGTTTGCAATGTTGTCGCCGGGCGTACGGGAACTCTGCCGGCGGATTTCCGACGCGCTCTGCAGCTCGACGCTGGCGTCATTCGTGCTTCATCATTGATGTAGAGCAGACCTTTTAGGTCTGCATTTCGGCAGGCCTGAAGGCCTGCACTACATCTCCAGTCGACGTCGCCTCAGAGGTGTCGTATGGACCGAGTCGAAGTGACGTTCCGCAATCTCCAGAACAGCAGCTGGCTCGAACGGGAAATCCGCCAGCGCGCCGGCAAGCTCGAGACGTATTGCCCGAAGATCATTGCCTGCCGTGTACTCATCGGAAAGCCCCACCGCTACAACGTCAACGGCAGCCGGTACAACGTTCACATCGATATCGTCGTGCCGGGGGAGGAGATCGCCGTCACGCATTCGCCGCATTTTCGCAAGCAAAGCGAAGACGGCCTGCGAAAGGACATCCTCACCGTCGTGCGCGACGCCTTTGCCGCCGCCAAACGGCAATTGCAGGAGTACGTGCGCCGCCGCAGGCTCGAGGTGAAGGCACATACCGCCAGAGCTGCAGTCGCGCGTACGTAACGGCGAGTGGAGCACACGCCATGCAGTTCAAAGATCGCATCGATGCGGGGCGGCAGCTCGCCAGGAAGCTCTCGCAGTATGCGGGCCGGCAGGACGTTCTCGTCCTCGCGTTGCCGCGTGGCGGCGTTCCAGTTGCTGCGGAGGTCGCGCGCGAGCTGGGCGCGCCGTTCGACGTCTTCCTGGTCCGCAAGCTCGGTGTGCCTGGGCATTCCGAATTGGCAATGGGCGCTATTGCCGAGGGCGGTGTGGAGGTCCTCAGCGATCACGTGATTCACGATCTCGGCATTCCCGACGTGGCTGTTCGGCAGGTCGCAGTACGGGAGCGCATCGAGCTCGATCGCCGCGATGTGCTCTACCGTCAAGGACGGGCTCGTCCGCAGATTCGCGGCCGGGTCGTCCTCGTCGTCGATGACGGCCTGGCGACGGGGGCGTCGATGCAGGCTGCGGTGATCGCGCTTCGCAAGTTGGAACCCGCCCGCATCGTCGTCGCGGTTCCCGTCGGCGCCATGGAGACGTGCGACCGGCTGCGAGACGAGGCGGACGAGGTCGTGTGCGCGGTCACGCCCGAGCCGTTTCAAGCGGTCGGGTTGTGGTACCAGCGATTCGATCAGACGACAGACGACGAGGTGCGGCAGCTGCTGACGCGCCCTTTTGAAAGCAAGGATCGCCATACCGGAACGGTAACGGCGGCGTCGGAATGGGACGGACCATGCGGGCCCCCACCTTGAACGCGCCGGTACTTTTACGCGCGGCTTGCTGCTCGAACCGCTCGAACGAAGCGCCGTCTTCAGGACTCTAATCGCGCGTGCCGTTCGTCGTTTGCATCCTGTTTGCAGAGCGAGGTCGGATTTGCTCTTGAATCCTCGCTGAATCTGATCGCACAATCGACGCGTCTAACGGGAAGACTTTTGTCTGCGGGTTTCGCTTCAATCAGAGAGCGAGGTCGTCATGCAGCACACCGTCGAACGTTTGCGCGCTGAGTTCCTCGAGATGCCCGGTCTCAGGCTCACCCGCGATCAGATCCACCGTTTCTGCGGTCTCGATCCCACCGCGTGTTCCGCCGCCCTCAGCACGCTCGTCGAAGAGCAATTCTTGTGCGCGAAGCCGGATGGCACGTTTGCGCGGCGCACCGACGACGTCACGCGCCTGCGGCCGGCAAGGGCGACGGTCGACTCTCCCGATCTCCGCCGTCAGGCCTCATAGCTGTTCGCGTGCAGCCGCGGCGCGGCGCATTCGGCCGCAGATCGTCGTACGCGGCGCTGTGCATTTTCTCGACGGCGTTCGGCTGGACGGAAGCGTCGACCGTCGTCTATCTCCGCGCGCTAACGCCGCTGCCGCCGCCCCTCGCCGCCGTACAGCTTCCCCAGGTGTTCCTGACGTCATTTCTTTCCGGAGAGCTTGTTCGTGAAGCGTGCACGATGCTGCTGCTTGCGTCGGTGTCGTGGCTGGCGGCGCGCCGCCTGCGCGATTTCGCGGGCGCGTTCCTTCTGACGTTCGGTCTCTGGGATCTCGTCTACTACGCGGTGCTGCGCCTTCTCGTCGGCTGGCCCGAAACGTTGTCGAGCCGCGACATCCTGTTCCTGATTCCTGTGCCTTGGGTTGGGCCGGTGTGGGCGCCGATGACGGTCGCGGCCATCTTCGTCGCCGCAGGAACATTTCTCTTTCAGACTCCCGATCGCGACGTTCGCTATTCCGTCACGGATGCGGCGATTCTGTTGATCTCGGCGACCGCAGTCGTCGCCTCGTTCTTTGTCTCGTGGGGCTCCGCGACCGCCCAACAGTACGTCCCGGACGCATTTCGGCCGTGGCTGTATTGGGCGGGCCTGCTTGCAGGCGGCGCCTGGTTCATCCGCGTCGACGTTACTTGTCGCAGTTGAACAACTGCACGAACAGCGGCGGCTGGTTGCCTTGGCCAGACTTTGCCGTCGCAGTATTCCCTAGCGCGTCGGTCACCGTCAGCGTCACGTCGAGTGGTTGCAGAGTCCCTTCATCGGTGGCGCCGGCGTTGGCCACGCCGCACTGATCGACGATCGTCAGGTTTGGATCGCTGCTGGTCGAGTTGATCACCTTCACGGTTCCGTAGTTGTACTGCACCGCCCACGTAAACATGACGACTGGTGCGGTGCCCTGCGAAAAGGACGTCGATCGCAGCGTGCACGTCGTCGTTCCGCCGCTGGCGCTGCGGAACGCGCAGACATTCGTCGCGGAGGTGTTTTGCGCCGGATCGAACAGATTGAACCCTGCGAAGACGCCGGGATCCTGCGTGACCGTCACGATCTGGCCGCCAATCGTGACGGTGCCCGTCCGCGAGGTCGTGCCATTTGCCGGCGCGCTGATCGTGACCGTGCCGTTTCCTGTCGCGCTGGCTGTGGCGGTGAAACTCGGGGAATTGCTCGTGGCGGTCCACGAGCAGGTCGGGGCCGCCGTAACGAAGACGTCCGTGTTGCCGCCGCCGCTGTTGACTTTCACGTTCGTCGACGACAACGTCACGGCGCATCCCGCCGGCGCCACGGTGGCCGCCGGGGACTGCGAGAAGTTCACGGCCGTGCCATTGACGGTCACGCTTGCCGAGCGCGCGGCGCCGGTGTTCGCCGCAATGCTGAACCCCACCGATCCGTTGCCGGTGCCCGACGCACCCGACGTGATGGACAGGAAGCTGGCGCTGCTGCTTGCGGTCCACGAACAGGTCGACGCCGCAGTCACGGGAATCGTGCCGGTCGTCGCCGAGGCCGCCACAGTCGTCGTCACGTTGCCGAGCGTCACCGAGCACGCCGCCCCGGACGGCGTCGAATCGCTCTTCGAACAGGCGACGGCCGCGAAAGCGATAGCCGCCGACACAATGAGCGCCAGTAGCAGTCGGTGATGCCTCATCATGGCGGCGTATTCTAGCGCTAATCCGGTACCATACATCTCGTGAAACTTAAAGATTTGCCCCGCGCGCTCGGATTGAGGGGGCCGGTGCGGGAGTATCCGATAGAGGTCACTCAGGTTTCACTTCAAGACGGCCCAATCCGATTCGCGCGCTGGCGACACCCGGCAGAACGTGAAAAAACCGTAACGCAGGAGAGCGTCGACGCACTGCGCGCGTTTCTGCGCCCGGGCGACGTCGCGATTGATATCGGCGCGCACACCGGCGATTCGACGCTCCCCATTGCGCTCGCGGTGGGAAGAGCGGGCGCGGTGTTCGCCCTCGAGCCGAATCCATATGTGTTCAAAGTGCTCGAACTCAACGCGTCGCTGAACGTCGCATCCACGCGCATCGTGCCGCTGATGTTTGCGGCCATGCCGGCGGATGGCGAGTTCGACTTCGAGTACTCGGACGAAGGCTACTGCAACGGCGGATTCCATCAGTCGATCAGCGCCTGGCGGCACGGACACTTTTCGAAACTGCGCGTGCAGGGGCGAAATCTGCTCGAGTATCTACGTGCGGCGTACCCAGAGGCGCTGCCGAAGGTGCGCTTCCTCAAAATCGATACCGAAGGCTTCGATCGAACGGTGGTGGAGACGCTCGCGCCCTTATTGAAGACGTCGCGCCCGTATTTGAAAACCGAAATCTACAAGCACCTGTCCGACGAGGAGCGGTCCGCCTACTTCGACGATCTGCGCGCCTTGGGATACCTGTGCTTCAAATGCGGCGACGTCGAGTTGCAAGGGGAGCCGCTGCGGCGCCACAGCGACCTGTCGAAGTGGCGCCACTTCGACGTGTTTGCGGTGCCGGAAGAATTCGGGGCCGTCCGTTGATGCGTGTGCGGTCCCGCGCCGTCATCGGCGCCGTTCTCCTCGTCACCGTCGTCCTTTACAGCCTTTGGCTCGGGTACTCCCCGATCTACATGCACGACGCCGAAGTGCTGTTTGCGCTGCACGCGCGATCGATTGCGGCGACGCTGCGCGATTCGAACGGCACGTTTCTCCCGTTGTACTTCCATATGCCGTCGATCGGGGCGAACGTCTGGTTTCATCCGATGATCGTGTACTTCTCCGCGCTGTTTCTGAGGGTGCTGCCGTTTACGGACTGGTCGGTCCGCTTTCCGAGCGTCGTCGTCGGCACGATCGACGTCCTCCTGATCTACCTGGTCGGCGCGCGGTTGTTCCGTTCGCGCGTGTTCGGCGTCATTGCTGCGGTGCTGCTGGCGCTGACGCCGGCGCACTTCATCCACAGCCGGATCGAGATGGACTACCTCTATCCGGTGCCGTTCGTGCTGGGGTGGCTTTGGTGTCTTCTGAAATTCGACGAAACCGAGGAGGCGTGGCTGCTGTGGTTCGCGGGATTCATTCTTGGCGCCGGGTTTTACAGTTACATCGCCGCCGTTGCGTTCATGCCGCTCTACATGGTGTTCACCTGGCTCTACCTGCTCGCAAAATATCGGAGGCTCAGCCGCGCGCACCTGTCGGTCACGGTCGCCTTTTGTCTGCCGCTCATCTTTTTTGTTGCGTGGCGGATCCTCTATCCTGAAGTCTTCAGCGGCACGGCTTACCGGTACGCGATCACACGGCGCGGCGTCGCCTTCGGCGTATTGCGCCTGTACAACTACAACCTGATCGGCGACTACGTCTCGAACTACTGGAACTTCTACAACCCCAACTTTCTGTTTCTCGTCGGCAGCCCGAACTTTCAGAGCTCGACCCGAGCCGCCGGTGTGTTCCTGATACCAATCGCGCTTTTTCTCGCGGCCGGCCTGTATCAGGTGGTCGCGCACGAGAAGACACGTGTGGGCTGGCTGCTCATCGCGGGGGTTGTCACCGCACCGATCCCCGCCGTGCTGGTCGAAGAGCCGTTTGCGATCTATCGCGAGATGGAGATTCTTCCGTTCGCGATTCTGTTGGCGACATTCGGCGTCAGGATGCTGTTGCGGACCGACTCGAGAACATGGCGCGCTGTCGCGATGGCTGCGCTGATGACGATGCCGGTGCAGTTTGGGTATTTCATGACGGAGTACTTCACCAGCTACAGGCTGAATTCGTACGGATGGTTCGGCGGTAACATCCGTGCCGTGGTCCAGAAAGTGCTGCAGCTAGACGGTGAGCGGCCAGTGCCGGCGATTTACCTCAGCGCGAGAATTCCATACGGCATCGAACGATGGCAGTACTATCTCGCCGAAGTCGGAGACGAACGCCTGCTTGCGCGCACAAGGTCGCTGAACGCGACAGAGATGCTTTCGAACCTGCCGCCGGGCAGCCTCCTCGTCGTGCCGATCGAAGGCGGCGAAGTGAAAGACGAGCGAGTGAAGCCTTCCAACTTTCGCGAAGTGGCGGAAATCGACGAGCCGTTTGGCGCACACCCCAAGGCATTCGCGGTCTTTCAGCGTCCCTGAACCATCGCCGTCGCGTGCGCCAGGTTGTTCAACGCAGACTCCATCGTGGGGTTCAACCGGATCGCGGCCTTGAATTCCACGATCGCGGCCGGCAGATCCCCCTGCGACGCGAGGGCGGCCCCAAGCGCATTGTGGGCGCCCGCGTTGTTCGCGTCGAACTCGATGGCTTTTCTCGCTTCGTTCGCCGCGAGCGCAGCGTCGCGCTGTGTCAGCGCGCGCTCGGCGAGTGCCTGATGCGCCCGCCCGAGCAGCGCGCGGGCGGGGACGCGATTGGGCAGCGACGGGTTCGCGTCGACGAAGCTCTGAAGCACTTCGATGCCTTCTTCGATATTGCCCTGCATCAACAGCGCTGTCCCGAGCCCCGCTTTCGCATCGGCGTTGTCGACGACCGCCAGGCGCAGCTGCGCCGTCGCTTCTTCATGGCGTCCCAGCGCCAGGAGCTCGTTCCCGTATGCGAACCTGGCGCGGCCCTGCGGCCTGACGTCCACGACGCTCTTCCAGAGCGTGAGCGCGCTTTCGTAGTCGCGATTGCGGACGACTGTGCGAATCGCCAGCGCGCCTGCGACGACGATCAGCGCCGCGGTCGCCGTGTTTCTCCAATGTTGGCTCGCGCGCGCGGCCAGCACGACGGCGAGGACGACGACCGCCGCGAGCGGGAGATACATCCGCCGTTCGGCGCCGACCTCGGTCAGGATCGGGACGACGCTCGACGTCGGCGCGAGCGTGAGAAAGAACATCGCGCCTAAAAAGCCGAACGCCGGCCAGCGAACGAGCGCGACGATGGTGAGAACGACCAGGACGCCGATGAAGGCGAGCTGAGGAAACACGTCGCCGAGGTGCAGCGGTCGCGGCACACCGTAATCGGCGACAAGCGCGCCCGGCCAGACGGAGAGCCGGAGATAGCGGGCGATCATCTCCGCCTGGTTGAGCGCGTAGTTCATCGAGCTTGCCGAAGTGCCGCCGACCGTCGTGCGCGGCCATCGCCACATGATGAAGGCCAGCTCAACCCACGTCGCAGCGAATCCCGCGTACAGAACTCGCCGCGCTGCGAACGCCTGGCCAGGTGATTCGAACTGGAATACGACGTCATAGAGCAGGACCGCGATCGGCGCGATGACCATCGACTCCTTTGTGGCCATGCCGGCCGCACAGGACGCGATGGCGACTCCGGTCCAGAGGCGTTTCTGTCGCTTCACGTCGCGCGCGCGTATCGACGCGTAGAGCGTGAGGAGAAAGAAGAGCCCCATCAACGATTCGGTGCGTTGCGTCGTGTAATCGATCGTTTCGCTCACCAGTGGATGCACCAGCCAGATGACGCTCGCGGCGAGACCGACGGCGTCGGGCGAGAGCGCCCAGCGGTCGCCGACCTGCCGTCGAAGCGTTCGCCTGACGATGCCGAACAAGATCAGCGCATTCGCGATGTGAATAGCCAGATTGACCACGTGATAGCCGAGCGTGTCGAGTTGGCCGTATGCGTAGTTCAGCGCGAACGACAGGCTGACGATGGGACGGCCCGCGAGCGGAGTCTCCAGCGTCGTATTCAGCGATGCCGCGATGTCGCGAATGGATGCATTCGTCGTAATCGCGCTGTCGTCGTCCCAGACAAACGGCGTCCGGAGGGCGTTCCAGTACGTCGCAAGCGCGAGCGCGACCAGCAAGACGACGACGAACTTTCGCGACATTTTGCACTACTATCTCACGCATGCGGCGAGCGCTGGTGCATGCGTTGTACCTCGGGCTGTCGCTGCTGTTTGCCAGCCGCTTCTTTCCACTCACCCATCCGACCAGCTTTGCGATCAGCGAAGGCGATCCGGCGATCATGTGCTGGTCGTTGCAGTGGGTGTCGCGAGCGATCGTGCACGACCCCGCGCATCTCTTTGCCGGCAACATGTTCTTCCCGTACCCGCACGCCGTGGTCATGAGCGATTCGATGTTGTCGCTCGCGATTCTCAACGCGCCGGTTCGTTTCTTCACGGCGAACCCGTGGGTCGGCTACAACCTGCTGATCGTGCTCGCGTACTACCTCTCGTGCGTCTGGGGCGCGTGGCTCGCGCGCGAGCTGACCGGATCGGACGTGGCGTCGGTGTGGGCAGGCGTGTTCTGGGGATTCCTGTTTTTCCGCGTGCACCACATCGGCCATCTGCAGATCCTGTCGTATCAGGCGATACCCGCCGTGGCTGCCGCGTCGCTGAGGTTCTGGAGGCAGCCGGCGACGAAGTCCGCCTTGCTCGTCGCCCTTTTGTTCCTCGCACAGGCTCTCGTGAGCTGGTATCTCGCGTTCGTCGAGGCGGTGATCGTCATCGTCATCACGCTGTGTCAGCCGTGGAGCGTCGTCTTCACGCGAAGGACAGTCGTGTACTACGCGCTGATCGCGGCGATTGTCGTTGCCGTGCTGACTCCCGTGGCGCTGCCATACCGATCGGCGTTCGCGGACAGCACGCTGTCGGAACGCTATTCGCTCGTGAACAGCTTCGGCGACGCGGTGCATTTTGCCGACTATCTGACGCCGCCGTCGGCGACCCTCGCCGGCAGCCTCATCGCGAACAACCGCTACTGGATTTGGGGCGAGAACACGCTGTATGTCGGATACGTCGCGCTTCTGCTGTCGATCGCGGCGCTTTTTAACCGCAACCGTATCGTCTTTACTGGAACGGCCCTCGTCGTCGCCGGCTACGTCTTCTCGCTGGGCTTCGTCTCGCCCAGCCTTCACATTCCGCTGCCGCTGCACTATCTCGCCCGAGTGGTGCCATCGGTCGCAGGGTTGAGGGCCACGCAGCGGTTCGCTCTCGTCATCTACCTGGGCATCCTGATGCTGTCGACGTCAGGCTTCGTCGCTCTCACGCGCGGATGGACGCGCAGCCGTCAGATGTGGGCGTGTGCGGTTGTCTGCGCGCTGTTTCTCTTGGAAGTATTTCCCTTCACGTTGCCCATTCATGCCGACACGCCGTACGCCGTCAGCCCGCCCGATCGCGCCATCGCGGCGTTTCAGCGCGAACGCGCGACGCCGTTCGTCGTGCTGCATCTGCCCATTCACTATTTCACCGAGCCGTATCCGATCTCAGAGGCGACCTACATGGTCGATTCGACCCTGCACTGGGCGAACATCGTCAACGGGTTCAGCGGCGGTGCGCCTCAGGGGTTTCTCGAGCGGATGACGACGCTGAACATGCTGCCCGATCCGAAGGCGGTGCAGTTGCTGATGGATCTCGGCGTGGACGTCATCGCCGTGCACCGCGGAGAGAATCGGAAGGAGCCGCTCCAGCAGTTCTTCGATCGGCAGCCGTGGGCAAGCATCAGCGTCCTGTCCACGGGTGAATACCTCGTGCTGATCGACCGCAACAAATATCGTACGTAGCGTCCGCCTTCACCCCTCGACTCCGCTCGGGGTGCCCTGAGCAAAGTCGAAGGGCAGGCGGACCTAATTCACCGTCAGTGACGTCGTGCCGATGTCGCCCTTGTACGTCCCGTCGCCGAGATACGCGACTGTCACGTCGTGGATGCCGTGCGCCAGTGCGGTCGTCGTGATGGTCGCGCGTGCCGACGCGCTGCCGTTCGGCGACAGAGTGACCGGACCGCTCACGACGAACCCGTCCACGAAGAAGACCACCAGGCCTGTTGGCGGAGTCGACTGATTGCCTGAGACCGTCGCCGTGAACGTGACTGGCTGATCGAGTGTGGCGGGCGACGGCGACGCGACTACTGTCGCGGTCGAGTTGCGCAACGTCGTGCCAGACGGTTTGATCGTCTGCGAGAACACAGGCGAAATGCTCGGCGGGATGGTCGCGTTGCCGAGGTAGCGGGCGGTGATCGCATGCGCGCCGAGTGACAGCGTCGAGATCACGAGCTTCGCCTTCGTGGCTGACAGCGCGGCCGTTCCAAGCAGAGATGCGCCGTCGTAGAACGCGACGTTGCCGCTCAGCCCTGATGGAGCCGTGACCGTCGCCGTCAACGTCACGCTCGTACCGGCCGTCGCCGGGTTCGAAGACGACGAGAGTGCTGTCGTCGACGATTGCGTCGAGGTGAGAACGCTCTGCGTCAATGGCTGAGCCGAGCCCGCCACGTTGCCGTTGCCGGAGTAAATCGCAGTAATCGTGTGCGACGTGGCGCTGAACCCGTTTGTCGTGAGCGACGCCGTTCCGTTGGTCAACATCACGGTCCCGAGCCGCGTCGATCCGTCGCGGAACTCGATCGTGCCGGTTGGTGTGCCGGCGCCAGGCGCGACGATCGACACGGTAGCAGTAAACGTGACGGCCTGATTCGAGCCCGACGGGTTCGCGCTCGATCCGACGCCGACCGCCGACGTCGCCTGAGTCACCGTCAGGACGCCGGCCACAAACGCGATCGTGTAGTTCGGCGACGAGAGGCCGCTCGGAGTGACGGCGTACGATCCGACGGGACTCGATGCCGTGGCGGCTGTGTTGAACGCGGCCGTTCCCGACAACGAGGCCATCGAGTCGCCGTTGGCGAACCCGGAGCCCACCGCCGCAAAGGCCGGCAGCGGCGCGCCGAACACCTTGCTCGTGTTGACAGCAGCGATCGACAGCGGCGCTTGCAGCACGTCGATCGATCGGGTCGTGGTCAGGCTCGTGTAGTTCACGCTGTCGGTCGGAGTGAACGTCGCGGACAGCGTAATTCCGGATCCTGCCGCCAGCCGCGTGCCCGCGGCCGGCGTGTAGCTGAAGGTGCCGCCGACGCTTGCCGTCGCGTTCAACTGCACGCTGCCGAGCGCCGTGCCGTATGTGATCGGAGCAGGCGCCGCCCAGGCGACCGCCGGCGTCGCTTTGTTGATCGTGATCGTCGCCGATACCGAACGCGACAGGTGATTCGCGTCGCCGGCGTAAGAAGCGACAGCGGAGTAGCTGCCTGCATTTACCGGCGGATTGGACGACGCGTCGTACGTGATCGTGACCGGCGACAGCGGCTGCCCAAGGTAGTCGGACGCCGTCGCCGACGCGGCGTGCGGCTGCCCATCGTAGGTGAATGTGCCGCCGGTGATGGTCATCGCGGGCTGCGCCTTCTGAACTGTGAGGCTCACGAAGGTGGTCGCGTCGTTGTAGTCCGTCGCATCCGTCGGATGGAACGTGGCCGACAACGTCTGCGTGCCTGCATCGAGCACAGTTCCAGCAGGCGGGTCGTAGGTAAACGTTCCCGCGACGTCGGCCGACGCATTGAGCTGGCTCGCTCCGAGCGCGGCACCGTAAGTAATGTTGGCCGGTGCCGGCCAGGTAATCTGCGGCGTCAGCCTCTGAACAATGAGGTCGCGCGAGATGGATGTGCGCTGATACTGCGTGTCGCCCTCGAACGTGGCCGAGAACGCATTCGCGTATGTTCCAGGCGGGCCGAAGTTCGCAGGCGCATTCCAGGACGCGATGCCGTTCGTGTCAGTCACCAGAGTGATCGTCGACCTCGCCGGGGAGACGCCAGACGACAACGTCACGGATTTGCCGGCAATGCCCTGACCGTTGTCGTCCATGAGCACGACGCCGACCGAATACGAGCTCGTCCCGAAATCGATCGCGCTCGGCATGTTGACGGCCAGGCTCGTCGCGCTCGGGACGCAGAGCCCGTAGCTGCCCGACAGATACACCGACGCCGCTTCCCAGTTGTAAAGAGCCCGATCGAACAACTGCACTTCGTCAATCGCCCCGACGAACGGCAGCGGCGATATTTCCAGATCCTGTCCGCCGATCGCCAAGGTGGTCGTGCCCTCCGGCGCACGAAGCGCCCCGGTCCGCGACGTCGTGTTGACGAGTCTGCCGTTCACGTACGTCTTCACGGTGCCGTGGTCGTACGTGAGCACCAAGTGCGTCCAGACGTCCTGTGGCGCGGCATTGGGAACCGTCGCAGAGACGCCGCCGCCGTCGGCCTGCGTGAACGCCCACTGGATTGAGCCGTCGGCGAGACGGTGCAGCCAGTATTGAGATGGATGTGAAACCAGCACGCCCTCTGTTGCGGCTGTCGGATTGACCCACAGCGCAATCGACATCACGTCGTCGAAGTCGAGGCGCGGCGACGGCTCCACTTGCAGGAAGCCTGCCGTGCGGTTCGGCAGTGACAGTCCCTGGCCGGTGATGGCCGGCACGAAGTTGCTCGTGACGTTGTTCGGCGTCGCGATGAGGCCGCCTTTGACATCGACTGTCTCGCCTTGCATCCGCCACCAGAGTCGGGGCGGATCGATCGCATTGCACGACGACAAACTGACGTCGTAGGTGACGAATACTCCGCCCATGTTCCCGGCCTGGTCGCGGGTGGACACGTAGAACGGCCGATCGAATCCTTCAGACGACGTGTCAATAGGATCGCCGGCCGCCACGACGCCGGCGCACAAATCGTTTCCGGAAAGCGCGTCCGTGCAGCTGAACGCAGCAGGCACGACGGTGCCGCCCGTGTAGATTCTTCCGGACGCGGGCTGTGTAATGACGACCGACGGAGGCGTCGTGTCGCGCTTGATCGTGACCGACTGCGTCGTCGTGCCGCCTTCGCTTGTTGCCGAGCATGTGACCGTCGTGCCAACGGTGTCCGTCGTGATGATGGTTTCAACGCAACCGACTCTCGATGTGACGTCGCTCTCGGGATCCCACGATCCCCAATCAACGGTCACGTTGCCGATATACCACCCGTTGTTGCCGAGCGCGCCCTGGATGAACGGCATGACGATCGGCGGTGTCTGGTCCGTGTAGCGAAACGCGTTGTCCATCCAGGCAAACTGATTGTCCGTGAACGCACCGACGTAGGTCAGCCCCGCGGTCTGCCAAGGCAGCGTGGTGAAGCGAATCGTCGTGTCGTCCACGAATTCGGCTGGCGTCACACCGCCCAGCATCACCACCTGCATTCCGGGCTCGAAGCCGGTCCCGTGCACGGTCACGACAGTTCCACCGCCAACTGGGCCTGCCGAGGGCGTCAGGCTGCTGATCGAGAGCCCGGCACTTTGAGTAAAGGTCACCGGGCGCGAGCCGATCGTGATCGCCATGCTGCGTCTGACGGGATCCGGATTCGGCTGCGTTGCTCTGAACGTAATGCTGCCGTTCCCGACGTTTCCGAACGGAGGCGTCTCGACGGTCAGCCAGGACTGCGACCAATCCCACTGCGCCGACCACTGCGTATGCAGCTGCGTCGTCACGGTGAAGGTGCCGCTTCCGCCGCGGCCGGGCACGATCACTTCGGCGGGCTGCACGTCGAAATGGACGACGGCGAAGATCTTGTCGAACTGATCGTCGAGCCCCTGAGCGACATTCGAGGCTTTCGACGTGAAAAGCACAACGGTGCCGTCCGCAGAGATCACCGGCGCGTCCGCGTGCGAGTTCAAGTCGCTGCCGTCGGATAACACGCTGACCTTGGTGGACGCGCCCGTCATGCGATCGACGACGAAGACGGAGCGCGCCTGTCCGCTCCACGGAACCGCGCTGTTCTGCGACAAGGCATGGACGGCCACATACCGGCCGTCCGAGGTGAGCATCGGCGAGTCGACGTCGAACGCATCCGCGACGCCGTCTGCGAGGACGATGCGCGTCAGGATTTGCGTGTCGTGGTCGTAGACGAAGACGTCCTCGTACGGATCGTTGTCGTCGGGAAAACCGGCGGTAAGAAAACGATCGGGTGAAGCAAAGGCCACGAACCGTCCGTCGCCGCTCATCGAGATCTCGGCGCGGTCGACCGGCACCGGCGACGGTTGGCCCGTCGGGCGCCGTGTCAGCAGCCGGGTCTCGGATGTTACTCGGTCGCGTTCGAACACATCCCATCCGCCGTTGAGATCCAATGGGACCAGATTGCTGGCCATCGATCGGAACGCGACGTATCGCCCGTCGTCGCTGATTTCGGCGCTGTCGCTGGCGTCGTTGCCCGGGACCGTCGATCCGTCGGCGGCGCTCACGAGCTCAATCGTCCTGGTTCCGGGTTCGTCGTAGACGCCGTTGCCGTCGGCGTCGCGATCGACGACGACGAGCTGTCCGGGCGCCGCGCCTGGCGGCAGCAAGTTGCTGGCGTTGGTGCGGAACACGACGAAGCGTCCGTTTGCGCTCAGTGCAGGCTGACCGCTGTCCGCGTCGCCGAAGTTACCGTCCGACGCCACGCTGATGGGGTAGAAGGTCCAGTTCCGCCGATCGAACGCCCACACGTCGCAGATCGGCATGGAATCCGGACGCCAGTACTGCGAGCAGGTGCGAAGCGCGATGTGGTTGCCGTCGGCGCTCAGCGTCAGCTCGCTGATGTCGCCCACGGGAAAGAGATTCTGATTCATGCCGGTGTCGCGATCGCGCACGAAGAGCGCCGGATACCCACTCAGGTTCGGCGCGTCCGTCGTGAAGATGACGTACCGTCCGTCGCTGCTCACGGAATGGCGTGGCAGCTGACTCGAACCGCCGGGCGATGGATCGAGGCTGAAGGGCGGCGCCGTGAGATGTTCGATCAACCCGTCCCAGCTCAGCGCCGGTCCTTGGGCGTGCGTGACGCCGCCGCCGTGAATCAAGAGCAGGGCGGTGACAGCGAACAGAGCGGTGATCTTCGATGCGCGAAGCAGCCGATACATGCGCCGACTCCTCAGTCGTGTGAGTGGGAAACGGCGTCGCCTGTTCAACCGGCGTGCCGGATGAGCTATACCGAATCTGCGCGCGGCGGCACGCTCGGACGTGACGAAATTGAAAGAGGACTTACGAGTCTCGCGCTACTGCGCGTCGGTCACACGGCGGGTGACCAGCAGGTGCGGTCGCCTCTCCGCATCGAGATACCCGTACCGGAACGGGAGCGGCCGCGCTGGCTGCGACTTCCACAACTCCCGGAAATCTTCCGCGTCGCGCATGTTGGCATCGAGGAACGGTCCGCCGAACGAGCCGTACGTCTCTCGGACAAACTGCCCAGGCGGCAGGTACTGCTGAGGGATGCCCGTCGAGTCGGAGATCATGAACGTCATGTGCTCGGCGAGATACGTGCGAATCCGAGAGAAGCTCGGATTCCACAGCGTATAGCTCGCCGCCTTTGTCATCGCCGTCATGTGGCCGTACTTCTCGAGATAGTTCATGACGCTCGGATCCATCGCAAGCGGCCCGTCCATGAGATTTGCCGCGATGTGACGATGCACCCGGACCGGCGCGTCCGGCTGGTTCTTCGGCCTGAACGTCAGCTCCACGTTCGAGAACGCGACGGAGAAGTCCGGCGACTTCCAGCGCTGGTTGAGCCGCGTGGCCAGCTCGTCTTCGATGTCGGTGATCTCGTGTTCGTCGAGGTAATGAATGCTCCCGTCCTCTTCCAGCCGGAAGTACCGAAGCGAGACGGGCACCTGATCGTGAATCGCGAGCCCGACGAGGAAGAACGCGAGCTGGCCTGGAATGTCGCCCCGCTGCAGGTCCATCATGTTTTCCGTCGTCGAGTCCGACATCGTCAGCAGGCCGTTGATGTCGCTGCGGAACCGGCGCAGGCTGTCGGCGAGGCTCTCGGCGTCGCTCGCCGCCGCGCGGCGCGGATCGCCTGCATGCTCGAGCGAGAGCGTCGTCACTTCGGTCAG